>Ga0075522_10000035_pt1 | contig 72166 bp, 65 predicted proteins | sample NGEPerA_FD_74796 | JGI IMG/M metagenome (GOLD analysis project Ga0075522, IMG submission 74796) | Arctic peat soil microbial communities from the Barrow Environmental Observatory site, Barrow, Alaska, USA - NGEE PermafrostL2-A | ecosystem: Environmental > Terrestrial > Soil > Wetlands > Peat ... | reverse complement strand
GCGAATACATTATTAAGCTCCGGCTGTGGCGAAATACCTTCGACCTGATGCGCGGCATGGAAGATCCGCACCAGATCGAGATCGGCCTGGATGACGAGAGAATTCGCCTGGTCACCGTGGGCGGACGCGACGATTTCGTCAAGATGGCCGCGAACCCCGGGGCGTTCGGCACGGATCTCGACCAGCGCCTGACCATCCGCCTGCCGGTAAAGGCCGGGGAGCGGACCATCTCGGCAACAACCATATTAAGGAGCCATGCTGAGAAAGACGATCTGATTAAGGCGTTCATGAGGACCACCGTGGACGGCGAGGACATCACGGGCGATCCTTCGGTGGACCGGCTGACCGTGGAAGGCCCCTTCAACCAGACGGGCTCGGGAGACACGGCGTCCCGCCGCAAGATCTTCGTGTGCCACCCGACCACCCCGAAAGACGAACTGCCCTGCGCGCGCAAGATCCTCTCCAATCTGGCGCGCCATGCGTATCGAAGGCCGCTTAACGACAGCGATCTCGAGGAGCCCCTCAGTTTCTATCAGCGCCGCCGCAACGAGAAGGGCAGCTTCGACTCCGGGATCGAATCCGCGCTCCAGTTCATCCTGGCGAGTCCCGAATTCCTGTTCCGTTTTGAGCCCGACCCGGCCAATGTTGCCGCCGGCACGCCGTACCGGATCGATGACGTCGCCCTGGCTTCCCGCTTGTCGTTTTTCCTGTGGAGCAGCATCCCGGACGACACGCTGCTGAATCTTGCCGCCCAGGGCAAACTCAAGGACCCTGTAGTTCTCGAACAACAAGTGAAGCGCATGCTGATCGACCCGCGCGCGGACGCGCTCGCCGACAATTTCGCGGAGCAATGGCTGTTCCTGCGTAATCTCAAGAACTCATCGCCCAATCTGGTGGATTTCCCCGATTTCGACGACAATCTCCGCCAAGCCATACTCCAGGAAACCAAGCTGTTTTTTGAAAGCATCCAGCACGAAGATCGCAGCGTGATGGACCTGTTGAACGCGGATTACACTTTTGTAAACGAGCGTCTGGCGAAGCACTACGGGATTCCCAACGTCTACGGAAGCCAGTTCCGGCGGGTTGCCGTGACCGACCCGGTGCGCCGCGGGCTGCTGGGACAGGCCAGCATCCTGACCGTGACCTCGTATCCCAATCGGACTTCGCCCGTCCAGCGCGGCAAATGGATCCTGACCAATATCCTCGGCGTGCCACCCACGCCGCCGCCGCCGAATGTGCCGGCCCTGCAGGACAATGCCGACGGTTCAAAACCGAAATCGCTGCGGGAGCGCATGGAGGCGCATCGCGCCGACGCCGTCTGCGCGGGCTGCCATAAAGTGATGGACCCGGTAGGCTTCGCGCTCGAGAACTTCGACGCCATCGGGCGATGGCGGGCAGCGGATGAAGGCGCCAAGATCGATCCCTCCGGTACTCTGTTTAACGGCGATCACATTGATGGAGTCGCCGGCCTCCGGGAAGCTCTCGCCAACCGCCCGGACGTCTTCGTGGGCGTGATGACCGAGAAGCTGATGACCTATGCTTTAGGCCGCGGCGTCGAATTCAACGACATGCCCGCGGTTCGCAAGATCGTCCAGGATGCCTCCACCCACGACTTCCGGTTTTCTTCTTTGATCGCAGGCGTCGTGCAGAGCACTCCATTTCAAATGAGGGTCAAGGCTCCCGTATTGGCTGCCGACTCCCGGCAGTAGCGGGCCGGGACCTCGGCGCACGAGCGCCCCATCGGGCACGATTCTCCTCGTCATTGGATCCCCCATCTCGTTTCGTCACACCACATCCCACCCCAGATGCCCTGCCGCACTTAAATTCGGCATCAACATAATCCGGATGGGCGTTTTAATTGTTCTCAAGGACTCGTTGGGTTCGTTTTGTCGTGGCCGAAATTTGCTGGAGCTGCGCCCGGCCCACCCCCTATCCACCGAGCCTCTAAAGAGCGATAATACCTCAGTAGTCTGCGGTCGCCCAGACATCCAAGATGCTGTCGGGCAAGGAGATGACTATGTCTTTCATCACCAAGCGGCACCTGCACCGCCGAACCTTTCTCCGCGGCCTGGGCGTGACGATGTCCCTCCCGCTGCTCGACTCCATGATTCCCGCGCAGACGCCCCTGGCGAAGACCGCGGCCAATCCCCAGATCCGCCTCGGGCTGTGCTTCATCCCCCACGGCGGCGTCATGAACAACTGGACGCCCGCCGAGGAAGGCGCGCTTAAGCTGTCCCGCACGCTCGCCCCGCTGGAGCCTTTCAAGGATCAGGTGGTGGTGGTCAGCAACCTGGCCCACAAAATGGCCGGGCCGGCGGGACCGGGCGATAATGGCGGCGACCACACCCGCTCTCCTGCCGTGTTCCTGAACGGCGTGCACCCCAAGCGCACCGATGGCGCCGATATTCACGCCGGTGTCACCATCGATCAGATCGCGGCGCAGAAAATCGGTCAGGAAACCGTGCTGCCTTCACTCGAACTGGCGACCGAGGATTACAGCGGACTGGTCGGCTCCTGCGACGTGGGCTTCAGTTGCGCCTACATGAATACGATTTCCTGGCGCACGCCCACCACCCCGATGCCCATGGAGATCAATCCCCGGCTGGTCTTCGACCGTCTGTTCGGCGACGGCGCCACGGCCGAGGAGCGCCTGGAACGCATCGAACAGCAGCGCAGTATTCTCGATGCCGTCACCAGCCAGGTGCGGCGCCTGCAGGGCGGCCTGGGCGCGAACGATCGCAACCGCGTGGCCGAGTATCTCGATACGGTCCGCGAAATTGAGCGCCGCATCCAGCTCGCCGAGAAACAGAACAGCAACTCCGACCTGAGCGTGCCCGCGTCTCCCGCCGGGATTCCGGACGATCATGAGGCGCATTCCAAGCTCATGTTCGATCTGATGGCCCTCTCGTTCCAGGCCGATATCACCCGCATCTCCACGTTCATGATGGCGCGCGAGGTCAGCTACCGGACCTTCCCCATGCTGGGCATCTCGGAAGGATTCCACCCGGCGTCGCATCACCAAAACAATCCGGAGCGGCTGGAGAATCTCACCAAGATCAACACCTATCATGTGGGCCTGATGGCGTATTTTCTCGGGCGGCTCAAGGCGACTCCCGACGGCGAAGGCAATCTTTTGGACCATTCGCTGATTCTCTACGGAAGCGGCATGAGCAACAGCAACATTCATAACCACGCGCCGCTGCCGGTCTTCGTGGCTGGCGGCGCCGCCGGCCAGATGAAGGGCGGGCGTCACGTGAAGTATCCGGAGAGCACGCCCATGTCGAATCTGCTGCTGACCATCCTGGAGAAAGCCGGAGTGCACCAGGATAGGGTCGGCGACAGTACGGGCATTCTCTCGGAGGTCTAAATTCATGAGACCTCTCGCAACCGTGTTGTTGGGCCTTAGCCTGACCGCCGCCGGCTATGCCTCCAGCGCCAAGATCGCCGACGCCGTTGAGAATCGGGACAACGACGCCCTGCGTCTGCTGCTGAAGCAGAAACCCGACATCAACGCGATCCAGCCGGACGGCACCACTGCTCTCCATTGGGCGGCACACTGGAACGATCTGGAATCGGTCAACCTGCTGCTCCGCGCGGGAGCCGACCCCAAGATCGCCAACCGCTACGGGGCCACGCCACTGTCCGAAGCAGCGTCTTTGGGAAACGCCCCCATGATCGAGGCACTTCTGAAGGCGGGCGCGGATGCCAAAGCCCTGACCACAGCCGACGGCGAGACCGTGTTGATGACAGCGGCTCGCGCAGGCAACGTCGACGCGGTGAAGATATTGCTCGATCGCGGCGCCGATGTCAACGCGCGAGAGAACTACAAGGGCCAGACCGCGCTGATGTGGGCCGCCGCCGAGCGCCATCCTGAAGTCGTGAAGTTGCTGCTCGCACACGGAGCCGACTGGAAGGTCCGCTCCTTCGACCGCCCGACCAAGCTGCCGAAACTCAGTGCGGCCTCGTCGGTAAGCCCGATGGCTCGCGGAGGCTTTACCGCTTTCCTGTTCACAGCCCGCGAAGGCGACATCGAGTCCGCCAAGGCGATGCTCGATGGCGGCGTCGATATCGATCAGACCGACGTCGACGGGGCGACCGCCCTGGTGGTCTCCCTCATGAACAAGAAGTACACGTTCGCCAGGTTCCTGCTGGATCGCGGGGCGAATCCCAACCTGGCCGATGACAAGGGACGAGCGGCGCTATACGCGGCGGTCGACATGCGCAATGAAGATTATTCCGCGCTGCCCTCGCGCAAAGCGGAAGACCCGTTGCCGAGCATCGAGATCGTGAAGGCTCTGCTGGATCACGGGGCCAATCCGAACTTGCAGTTGACCAAGAACCTTCCCGGCCGAAGCGGCATGGATACCGGCGATATTACCCTAGACGCGGGAACCACTCCCCTGATGCGCGCCGCCCGCTCCGGCGATGCGGAAGCGATGCGGATTTTGCTCGCAAAAGGAGCGGACCCCAAGATCGCCACCAAGGAAGGAAACAACGCCCTGATGTTTGCGGCGGGCGTCGGCTATCGCGATAAGTTTACTCGCGGAACGGAAGCGGAGGCGCTCGAATCCTTGAAGGTGGCTGTCGACGCCGGTTTGGATCTGGGCCAGACCAATACCCGCGGCGAGACCGCGCTGCACGGAGCAGCAAACCGGGGAGCGGATTCCATCGTCCAGTTCCTGGTGGATCACGGCGCTAAGCTGGACCCCAAGACCAAGCAGGGATTCACGCCGCTCGATGTCGCGATGGGTAAGAACGTTCTTTCGCAGTTGCCCGTTCCGCACGACAGCACCGTCGCCTTGATCCGCAAGCTGGGCGGGCTCGAAGGCACCGACGTCAAGTAGCTTCCTCAGCACGCGTCCAAGGAGAAAACAATGCGGATACAAAGCCTGACTCATCGTTGGTGTGTATTAGCCCTAATCCTGCAGTTCGGCCCGTTCGCGTTCGCTCAAAATGGATCGGGTGGCGCACACTGGGTGGCGACGTGGGCCACGGCAGAGCAACAGCCTGGGTTCGGGCGGGGAGGATTCGGCCGGGGAGGATTTGGCGGACGAGGCCGGGCCGCGCAGCCTGCGGGTGCGCCGGGACAGCAGCCCCAGCAAGCTCCGGCCACTGCCCAACCTGCAGCAGCCCCACCGCGCGCCGCGGCGCCCACCAACACTCTCGACAATCAGACAGTCCGCATGATCGTGCGAACCAGCATCGGGGGAAGCCGCATCCGCGTACAATTCTCCAACGCGTTTGGCACTGCGCCGCTGGATATGGGCGCCGCGCACATCGCGATCCGCAGCAAGGACTCCGCCATCGTCCCCGGATCGGATCGGCCGCTGCTGTTCAACGGGAAAGCATCGGCCAGGATCCTGCCTGGGGCGGTGCTTCTCAGTGACCCGGTCGATCTGGTTGTGCCGAAGCTCAGCGACCTCGCTATCAGCGTGTATGTTCCGGGACCCTCTGGCGTGGCGTCCCAGCACTCCCAGGCTTTGCACACCACCTACATCTCCAAACAGGGGGACACTACCGGCCAATCCGAAATGGACGATGCCACGACAACGCGAGCATGGTATTGGATCTCCAGTGTCGATGTTCTGGCGCCCGCGGATGCGGGAGCGATCGTCGCTTTCGGGGATTCTATCACCGATGGCACGACGTCTACCGTGGATGCCAACCGAAGCTGGCCTAGCCTTCTTTCCGAGCGGCTGGTCGCCAACCGTGCCACAGCCGACATTTCGGTGTTGAATATGGGTATCGCCGGAAATCAGATCCTGGCGGACGGCGCCGGAGTGAGTGCGCTCGCCCGTTTTGACCGGGATGTCATCAGCCAGTCGGGCGTGAAATGGTTGATGATCCTGGAGGGGATTAACGACATGAATTTCGCGAGCCTCCGGGGCAATGCGCCCGGTCCGGCCCTGACCGCGGACGATCTGATCGGCGGAATGAAGCAGATGATCGAACGCGCGCACACCCACGGCATCAAAGTAATCGGTTGCACCTTAACTCCGTTCGGCGGGGCCACCGACGCCGTCGAAGCCATGAGGCAGGCCCTGAATGCGTTCATCCGAACCGGCGGCGCGTTCGATGCTGTGGTTGATTTCGACAAGGTCATCCGCGATCCGAGCGACCCCAGGCAATTCATCAAGGGGTACAACAACACGGACCGCCTCCATCCTAACGATACGGGCTACAAGGCCATGGCGGATGCAATCGACCTTGCGATGTTCGCATCGGGAGCAGGCTCGACTTCGAGGCGTTAAGCGGTCGTTTCCCGGGCTTGAAGTATCATAGTGAGTGATTACTGCTATCAACGTTTGTGTATCGACGCATCGCGGCCCGAGCGCTAACCTGAAATACATCGTGCAGGAACAATAAGGAGAAACCCATGAATTACCCTCTCACCGGATATCACCACATCACGGCTTGTGCCGGTGGCGCCCAGGAAGACGTCGATTTTTTCACGCAAGCAGTCGGTCTGCGGATGGCGAAGCAGACGGTACTGATGGATGGGTCCATTCCCATCTATCATCTGTATTACTCCAACGCCAACCTGGAGCCGGGCTCGGTGATGACGAGCTTCCCGTATGGCCTCAAGCAAGGGCGGCAGGGTTCGGGGCAAGTCTCCGCCACGGCGTTCACCGTCGCCAAGGGATCGCTGCCGTTTTGGAAGGACCATCTCAAGCGGCACAAGGTGGATCAGGATCCCGTCGCCGAACGCTTCGGCCAGTCGTTCATCCGCTTCCGGCACCCATCGGGCTTGGGCGTGGAAGTGATCGAAGATCAGGCCGACCAGCGGGAGGGGTGGAGCACGCCGCATATCGCCAAGAGCGAGGCGGCTCGCGGATTCCACGGAGCGGTGCTTTCCGTGCGGGAAGTTGCAGAAACCGAGCGCTTTTTCGTGGACGCGTTGGGCTTCCGCAAGACCGGCGTGGAAGGGCAGTATCACCGGTTCGAAACCGGAACGGGCGGAGCCAACAAGACCATTACTCTGCTGGAGCAGCCGGAGCGCCCCGCCGGGAGCTGGACGTTCGGCGCGGGCACGTTTCATCACATCGCGCTGTGGGGAGCCGACCAGAATGCGCTGGCCGAGCAGAAGGCGATTTACGAAGAGCTCGGCTATACGGATGCCTCCGAGATCAAGGACCGGTTCTACTTCTATTCGATGTATTGCCGGTGCCCGGGTGGAATTCTGGTAGAAAGCTGCTGCAATGCTCCGGGATCGTTCGAGAAGGACGAAACCAAGGAGGAACTCGGCAGCAAGCTTCACCTGCCGCCGTGGTTTGAAGACCGCAGCGCCGAAATCATGGCGTCTCTGGAGCCGATCCAGGTTCCCGAAACGGCAATGGCTGCGGGGAAGAACGTGAAAGTGATCGGCTGAGGACTTGGGGAGATCCAGCGCTTCGAGCCCTGCACTTCCGGCCCGAAGCGCCGGGATCTCCTAACTCTGAGGGGGTCAGAGTATGGGGTCTAGGGCAGTATAAGCCCTGTACTCCCGGCAGTCGATAGAGCCGAGTTGATACTCGAGTTTAGGTTCCTTGATAACAACCGGGTTTGCTCGGCCTGAAAGATCCGAAGCGAAGATGTGGAATTGCGCCTCATCTCAAGGCCAAGTCGACGAAGATGCAGCGTAAATCAACCGAAATGCCTGTGGTGGATCGGGAACGCTAACTAACCAACTGGCGCGGGCGTCCGAACAACTCAATTAATTGCCGTTGGTCGTGGTGAGGGCGAGGACGGCGTAGGCCGTCGCCGCATCGTTCATAAAACGGCCAGTGCCGGAAGAAGCATCACGGCGGTTCACCAAAGAATAGCCAGGCCACAGGCCTTCGGTCTGGTTCTGATTGCGCACTAACCAGGACCGCCCGCGCTGCAAATGTGCGTCCTCGTGAGGGACACCCGACTGTTCCAGGGCGAACACGATCAGGCCGGTCGCGTACCCGTCGCTCTTCCCAGACAACGGAGTGTCATTTGATCGGATCCACAGGTTGACGAGTGAACGCAGATTCGAGCCTCTCCACATCCAGCCCACCGAAGACAGGCCCCAGCCCCCGTCGGCCTCTTGCTTGCTTAGAACATTGTCGATGATGGACTTTTGTTGTGCGGGCGCGAGGAGTCCCGGCCATTTTGCGGAAGCCCATAACGCGACCACCTGATGGATCAGGGGCTGCCGGGCGTATTCACCTCGGACGTAGCCTTCGAGGAGCTTGAGGTTGTTCTGAATCTCTGGGGTAGCGCGATAGTTCTCCGGAGCCGTGCCCACCGCGACGGCTGCGAGCGACGCTCCGTAGTACAAGGAGTCGTTTGCCTCAAACGGCTCGTTTCCGAAATCCAACCACGGCCAAGCACCCTTTTGATCTCCGCTCTTCTCCTGCAGTGCCCACATGTGGTCGAAAGCGGCCCGCGTGTCGTCGCTCAGTTTGCCGTGCCGGGCATCCGCGCTGGCCAGGATCAGCGCATTGAGAATGGACTCCGTCCCGCGGGACTGGAGACTTTTGTTGGCCCCGCTGGATTCGGTATAAAACGGCGCGACCTCCCCCCACAGGCGCACGCGTTTGGTGACGCTTTCCATCAACCTAAGTTCGTTCTGGGACGGGGTTTCTTCCCCAAGTACGGCGCGCAGAGCGGGTCGCGCAAGTGCGTACGGCACCGCCGTATGACAGGAAACACAGAAGGTGCCATGATCGCGCGCGGCCGGCGGCCACGCCATCCACCAGCTTTCTCTTTGGTCGAGGTAAGCGGCGGCCGCCTTCGGATTCCAGGAAATGAGGGCCTGCGGCTTGGGAGGGGAACCAGCCGACAGGAGGCTCACGCCGAGGCATGCGGCCAGAACCCCTAATCTCAGTTTGGTCGCTCTGATAAGGATCAGCTTCATGCTCAGCATCCGAGGATCACGTTTTTCACAAGCATACGCCGGCCAAGCAACGACAGTTATCACCGAATGCTATGGTAGGCTATTGCCGAGATGGACGCTTTTGAAGACAAACGCGATGATTCGCAGGGCGCACCAGCATTTAGACACGGGTCAACCGTAAAGGAATCCATGGCGCTGGCCACTACCGACCTTGTAAGAGCCGATCATGAGCACTTGATCCACCCATTACACTATCCAGCCGACAACAAAAACCCGATCATTTACGTCCGCGGGCGCGGTGCAATTGTCCAAGACGTTGACGGGCTCGAATATATCGATGGGTTGTCAGGATTATGGAACGTCAACGTGGGCCATGGTCGCGCCGAGCTGGCCGATGCTGCGTCAGCCCAAATGAAAGAGCTCGCGTATTTCTCAGCCTACGCCGGCTCATCGAACATTCCCGCGATCACGCTCGCAACCCGCCTCGTCGAGCTTACCGACGCGACTATGCAAGCGGTCTTCTTCACGTCGGGCGGCGCAGAAGCGAACGAATCGGCATTCAAGACGGCGCGGTTCTACTGGAAGGCGTGTGGCAAGCCCAATAAGGTAAGGGTTATTGCACGCCAGGAGGGATACCATGGGGTCACTCTCCAGGCGATGAGCGCCACCAAGATGGGCTCGTACTGGAAGATGTTCGAGCCGCGGGTCCCGGGTTTCGTTCACATCCAGACGTGTTATCCGTATCGATACGAAGGGACAAAGCCGGGCGAGACAATCGGTCAAGCGGCTGCGCGTGAACTCGAGGAAACGATCCTCCGCGAGGGGCCGGAAAACGTTGCCGCCTTTATCGGGGAGCCGATCCACGGGGCCGGTGGCGTGATCTATCCGACGGATGACTACTGGCCGCGAGTGCGCGAGGTATGCACTCGCTATGAAGTGCTGCTGATCGCGGATGAAGTCATCACAGGCTTTGGCCGCACGGGACGCTGGTTCGGGTTGAATCACTGGAACGTGACGCCCGACATCCTGTCATTCGCAAAGGGTGTAACCTCCGGCTACCTCCCGCTTGGCGGGATCATGTTGACCAAGGCGATCAAAGAGGTCATGGACTCGGTCAAGCCGGAGGACCGCTGGATGCACGCCTACACGTACTCGGGGCATCCGACTTGCTGTGCGGTCGCGCTTAAGAACATCGAGATCATACAGGGCGAACGACTCTGCGAAAACGCGGAGAAGATGGGCGACCGGCTCCACGCGGGCCTGTCGGATGCCTTCAGCGACCACCCCAATGCCGGCGATATCCGAGGCGGCAAGGGTCTACTCGCGGCTGTCGAGTTCGTGGAAGATCGTGCAACAAAGAAGAATTTTGCGGGCGACCGAAAGATCGCCTCCCGCCTTCAGATGGAGATGATGAAGCGCGGCGTTGTGACGCGTACGCGCGCCGCAGCGGGTGCGCATCCATCGCCGGGCGATATGTTGCTCCTCGCACCGCCGCTTGTGGTCACCGATGCGGAGGTCGATCGGCTCGTCAGCGTATCACACGACGCCGTCAAGGCAGTGCTCGGCGGCTAGTCTATTTCACTTGGGCTCTCACGGCTGACTGGACTAACCCAGGCTCGTTGAGTTGTGGGTACTTCCAACCTCGTCCCGCCTTCAAGCGGAGTTCACTCTGTGCGCGCAGATACGCCAGCCAATTCCCGTAGATCCGGGTTGCCACGGGGTGCCATGTGTTCGCGATCTTCTTTCCAGCCAGAACCGTGGGGAAATCCGCGAGCAATTCTTCGCGACGGCTAGACAGGGCTCGCTCTCGCAGCTTGGTCAACACATCCACGGTCTCCCGGTCGAAGTAACTCTCAGGCAATGCCGGGTACGTGTCGATTTGCCGCCTTAGATAACGCACAATATCTCTGCGGTATTCGAGCAGCAAAGTGTTGACTTCGTACTCTGGATGACCTTGGAAAAGGACAAATAAGCTTTGTCGCTGCCTAACGAACATATCGACATCCCCATCCGAAGTTCGCGTGAGAACTCGATAGCCGCAATCCGTTAGCTCGTTTTCGCGTATACCGTTCCACCTCGACTGAGGGACCTGGAACCGAGAGGGAACGCCTGCGGTCAACGGATGTTCTAACGCGGGCGCACATTCGAAGGCGCCGAAGCGCTTGTCGCTGAACCGGTGTCGCGCGATGCCATCAGTGTGCAGCACCGCTGCATGCGCCGCCAGGCAGGACCAAACGGTCGAGTGGGTGTTATGTTCGGCCCAATCCAGAACTCTGGTCAAATTGTGCCAGTATGGTTCGTCCTTCAAGTTCGCAGTATGCGGCTCCGCTCCAGTCACAATGAGACCGTCGAGATGGCTGTCCCATAAATTCTCAATGCTGGAATAGAAACGGTTTATATGACAACGGCCTGGTTCGTTTCGAGGAATATCCGGCAAAGCATAAAGGGACAGGCGCACCACAACGCCATCGGACGCCGAATCGAGTAGAGTCAGAAACTGGCGTTCTGTCGCTTGCAGCGCTCCATCCGGCATGTTGTTGATTAAGCCGATATGAATGCAGTTGACAGGGGATTCCTGGCACGCCGCGTTCGAGTTTCGTTTCGCAAGCGCGGCGAAGTCGGGACTAGACGCAGCTCCAACCAGATGTACAGGCATCAGCGTTGCTCCGATGAGTGTAGTCGTAGGTCTACATTAGTTGGGTCAGCCAGATGGGCTGCATCAAGGGCCTGATCTAGGTCGGCGATGATGTCATCTGCATGTTCGATACCGACACTAATCCGAATCGTTTCTGGACTCACGCCGGCCTTGCGTTGTTCTTCCGCCGACATCTGCCGGTGGGTGGTCGAGGCCGGGTGGCAGGCCAAGGACTTGGCATCGCCCAGATTGACGAGCCGTTTGACGAGTTTGAGCGCGTCGTAGAAGTTCTTAGCGGCCGCGAACCCTCCCTTAACGCCGAAGGTCATCAGAGAGCAAGCGCTGCCGGAAAGATATTTTTGTGCGAGCGCATGATAGGGGTTGTCCGGAAATCCCGCGTAGTTGACCCACTCAACCCGGCGATCTTGATGCAAGAACTCGGCCACACGTCTGCCGTTTTCCACATGGCGCTCCATCCGCAGCGCCAGCGTCTCAACTCCCTGTAACAGCAGAAATGCGCTCATGGCCGGCAGCACGGAGCCCGTGGTGCGCAGGTATACGCTCCGGCAGCGCGCAATGTACGCAGCATCGCGGAAACGCTCGGTATAGATCAGACCATGATAGGAAGCATCGGGTTGGCTGAACATCGGGAAACGTTGGGCATGCTGTTTCCACGGGAATTTGCCGCTGTCGATGATGACTCCGCCGAGTGTCGTGCCATGCCCACCCATGAACTTCGTGAGAGAATGCACCACAATGTCTGCGCCATGCTCGATGGGACGCAACAGGATTGGCGTGGGGACCGTATTGTCGACGATCAACGGCACGCCGTGTTTGTGAGCCACGCGGGCGAGAGCCTCAATGTCGCAAATGTTTCCCGCGGGATTGCCAACAGTCTCGCAAAAGATTGCCCGCGTTTGGGCGTCGATCAACTTTTCGATATCGTGGGGACGATCTGACTCCGCGAAACGGACAGTCACGCCCTGACTGGGCAGGATGTGAGCGAATAACGTATACGTCGTCCCGTAGAGCTGAGGACCCGAGATGATGTTGGTGCCCAGCTGCGTTACGTTCAGCGTGGCATAATAAGTCGCTGACTGCCCCGTACCGACGCACATGGCCTCCAGGCCGCCCTCAAGCTCGGCGACGCGCCGCTCCAGCACTGCGACAGTCGGGTTGCTGATCCGGCTGTAGCGAAATCCCTCGACTTCGAGATCGAACAGCGCCGCGCCATGATCGGCACTATCGAACTCATACGCGACTGTCTGATAGATCGGGACAGCTACGGCTTTTGTGGTTGGATCGCCTTCGTAGCCTCCGTGAATAGCGATTGTTTCTCTTCTCATTTATTCAGGTCTCAAAACGTCGTGGCAGGTAATCCTAGCTGGGTAGGAGTTGACTCATCTCGCTTACTACGTCCCGGATGTCCGATTCTGTTGTCCGAAAACTGGTAACGCACGCCCGCACGACCGGGGAGCCATCGCCGAGTCGGACTTCCGACATCCACGCGATCTGCCGCTCCAGGAGAGCTGCAAGGAACTTCGCGGTGTCGAGCCCGTCCCGCGTGAAACATACCAGAGGCAGCGGAGTTGAATTGACGATCCGCCACCCGGCGCACGTTAACGACTGCCGCAGGACATCGCCCATTTGCGCCTGATGCTCGATCATTTCGGCGTATCCCGATTCGCCGTGCTGTGCGAGCGCAAGAAAAAGTTTCAGTCCGATAAACCGGCGAGACCATTGAACGGATGCCGTGTACGGATCCGTAACAGGCCCCGCTGTTTTCCTCGGCATGTAGGACGTTTCGGCGCGAAAGGCCTCTGCCACGGCATCAGCATGCCGGCAGAAGAACATGCCGGCTCCCATCGGGACGGAGAACCATTTGTGGGCGTCGCAGGTTATCGAATCTGCGGCATCAATTCCGGCGAGGTGATGTCTGAGAACCGGCGAGATGGCGGCAGCGCCGCCCCATGCTGCATCCACATGAAACCACAGCTTCCGCTGCTGACAAAAACGCGCCAAGTCTGGCAGAGGATCGATCGCGCCAGCCGCCGTCGTGCCAGCGGTGCCAACCACCATGAACGGCGCGAACCCGTTCTTCTGATCCTCGGACACCTTTCTTGCGAGATCCTCCATGTCCATCTTCAGATCACGGCCCGTTGCGACTTTCCGGAGCACCTGCCTCCCCAGCCCGGTCATGTGCGCGATCTTGTTGAATGAGTGATGAGCCTCGCCCGAGAGATAAATCGTTGGCGTTGCCGCAAGGGCCCGCAGACCGCGTTCACCATATTCGGGGAACGCCCGCGTCAAAGCCACAATTACAGCCGAAAGATTCGCCTCCGCACCGCCATTCGTGAAATTCGCAACCGCGTTTGCCGGGAGACCGAACTGTGCCGCGAGCCAAGCGAGCGTGTGCCGTTCGATTTCGTTCGCGGCTGGAGAGGTACGCCAAGTGGCCAGTTGAGGGTTGTACATGGCCGCGAGCATGTCCCCTATGACGGATGCAAGCGTCACACTGGGGTTGAAGAGACCGAAATAGCGGGGATGGGTCACCTGAACCTGCCACGTGTGCAGCATCTTCTCTACATCAGCGACGACCTCATCAAGGGACAAGGCTGTCTTGAAATCATACCGGGACGTAAGGCAGTTTCTAATCTGTTCCGGTGTGACATTCGGGATGATGGGGCCGCTCGCGATTTCGGACTGTAGAGTCGCAAAAGTATCCCGGATTTCGTTAAGAACCATAGGGGCCGAATTACAGACGAATCTCACCGGCTTGGATGCGGTCGTAAAGTCCAGCGTCTAGCCGAACGAACGCTTGATACTCGGGGTGGTTGAAATAGAGAACATCCTCCGTCACGGCGGGGTCGTATCCCTGGCGCACCAGATCGGATTTTGTGTATTTAAAAGTTCCCGTAACTTCCATCTCATTCCGGATGCGCACGAATAAGGGCCACGCGTAACGGGGAAGGCGTTGAATCAGGTGCGCCCGGAGCGCTTGCAAGTCGAAGTCATGTTCGGTAACGAGCGTAGCCATGCCCGCCCGGCCGTCGGCGCCAGGAATCGTCACGCCGTACACATTTGCCTGCCTGACTCCTGGAAACGCGCAGATCACCTCTGAGATTTCGGAGGTCGCCACATTCTCACCTTTCCAGCGGAACGTGTCGCCGATGCGATCCACGAAGTAGAAAAATCCCTTTTCGTCCTTTCGCATCAGATCGCCGGTGCGGACCCATGCGTCTCCTGGCTTGAAGACGTTCCGTAGGATCCTTTTCTCTGAAGCCTCCTGGCTGGTGTAGCCTTCGAATCTGCTGCCAACATTAGACGGCGAATCCACAACCGGGCTGATTGCCTCGCCGATTTCGTTTGGAGCACAACGGATGCAAAATCCATGCTCGTCGCGGACCGGCTCCTCTCTTTCGAGATCGAACTGCACCAGCGTCGGCGAGAACCGATGCGCAAGGTACGGGGGTACGCGGCCAATTGAACCGCATTTGCCTTCGACGTTGAACAAAGACACGCCACCTTCGGTGGCGGCATAGAATTCGATAATCTGGGGAATTTGAAACCGGCTCTGGAACTTCTGCCACACATCCGGCCGTAGCCCATTGCCACAGGCGATTCTAATCCGGTGGTCGTTCTCGTGCGGAGTGGGCGGAGCGTGGACCAAGTAACGGCAAAGCTCTCCGATGTATTGAAGCAGCGTACAGTCCCAGCGGACAGCGTCACTCCAGAATTGGCTGGCCGAAAACTTTTCTCTTATGGCTACGGAGCCGCCGGCGACCAGAAGTGCGCCGGGAGCCAGTACACCGCCGACGCTGTGATACATCGGCAAGCAATCATATATCCGGTCTGTTGGCTGGGCATCCATCATGCCGGCAAACCAGCCGCTCCATTGCATCAGGCGAGCATGGCTAACGTTGGCGGCCTTGGGCAACCCTGTAGTTCCAGACGTGTAAATGTAGAGCGCCCGATCCTCAATGCTCACTGGCCGGCGCTCGTTCTCGCTCAGCGTTGTTCCAGTGTGTCGCTCGATGTCGCGATCAATGCGAGGAAACGAGCTATCACTGTCGCCGTGGACCCAAATCCGTATCCCGGCTGTAAGATCCGGCAACGCTGTATGGAAGGCGTCGATGAGATCCTCAGCTACGATCACATGTTTGGGCTCGACGGCGTTGATGCAATGCGCAAGCGCGGGACCTTCCAGATTGGTGTTGACGAGCGCGACGACGCCGCCAATCTTGGTGATGCCAAGCCAAATAGCCACGTATTCTGGCCGGTTCGGCATCAGCAGACAGACCGCATCACCTTTGACGAGGCCTTGCTCAAGCGCCCATCGCGCATATTGGTTCGACCGCTCGAAGAGCTCACGATACGTCAAGCACTCGCGGTCAGAGAGCAGCGCTGGCGCCTCGGGGCGCTGCGCGGCACGCTCGTCGATCACTGTCGGAAGCAGGCGATTCGGATTGCTGGCGATGGACGCTGTCAACTCAAGCGCACGCGCCCAAGCCTTGGCTGACGAGCCGTTGGCGCTCCGCGAGCTCTTTGTCAGGGTTCCTGTCATGCTGTGCTGCCGGCGTCGACCGTAAGCACCGTGCCCGTGATGCTTTTCGATTTATTGCCAAGAAGGAACTCGACAGCGTTCGCCACGTCGTCGATTTCTGCAAGCCGCTTGAGCGCGCTGCGCCGGACGATCTGCTGCCTTTGCTCTGCTTTGAGCCCCTGCGTCATCTCGGTATCGACGAAGCCTGGCGCCACTGCATTCACGTTTACGCCCATGCGCCCGACCTCTCGAGCGAGCGATCGAGTGAAACCGATCAGTGATGCTTTGGTCGCGCCGTATACGGAAAGACCGCTGTAGCCGGTAAAACCCATAATCGAGGCGATGTTTACGATCCGCCCGCCGCCATCGGCCATCATGTGACGGACTACGTACTTCGTAAGAATGATGGGCGAGACTGTATTCAGGCGCACAAGTTGCTCGATCTGCGAATTGCGCATGAGTGGGAGAGCGCCATCGACACTCATACCTGCGTTGTTTACGAGCCCGTGGATCGGGCCGAAGTCCTTCCGCAACGTCTTAACTAGCTGGGCGATGTCTTCGATATTCGCTAGATCGAAGGGGACAAAATGGAATGATCCTGGGTTGTCGCGTTGGGCTTCTTGCATCGCCGACGTGAGCTGATCGGTCTCCTTTCGCGCTACTGCTATGACGCGGTACTCTTCGCCGGCGAGCTTGCGAGCGATCCCCAGACCGAGCCCCCGGCTTCCACCGGTCACGATCACGTTGTGCACGGCTGCCGCACCAATTTGCCTGTCGGGGCGACGGGCAAATTGCTAACGAATCGGATCACGGCCGGCACTTTATGCCGCTGAAGTGCTTCACTGCACAGTTGCCTGATCTCGTGCTCGAGTTTGCCCGCCTGACTGTTGCCTGTCGTGAGCGCTCCTTCTAGAACCACATCGGCGACGACGAGCGCACCCGTGATTGGATTCTTTCTGGTCCGCACAAGCGACATCTGAACCCTTGGGTGACGATTGATAATGGCTTCTACTTCCTCCGGATGTACTTTCAAGCCACCTATGTTGATGACTCCATCTCGGCGGCCTACGAAGTAATAGCGATCGCCGCGCAGTGCCAGCATGTCTCTCGTATCGACGAAACCGTCCGAGCCCTTCAGTGGCTCGACGTTGGGGCCCAGGTAACGATCCGCATTCCGCCTTGAGCGGATCCGAAGCGAATCATCTTCGACTTTCATCTCGACATCGCCGCTTTTTCCAATCAGGCTCGCGGGAAATCCCTCAAGACCGTCGTTGACAGCAAATCCCACACCCGCCTCTGTCGTGGCGAAAGCGTGAGCTACTCTGGCCTGTGGGTACAAGGACTGGAGATTGTTCAGGATTGTTTGGTCGGCGATCTCCCCTGACAAACGGACGTATTGGGGTGAAAGCTTGTTCGCCGAAGGGCTCATCAGCGCGCGACGCCAATGGGAGGGTGTTCCGGAAATATGAGTAACTCCACATGTGCCGGCCCGGATCAAGAAATCCGCAGTTGACTCCTGCGCGCTCGACAACACCAACGACGCGCCGGTGAGGACGGCACGGAGAAAGATCTGGAGACCGCCATAACGGCGAATATCGTAGAACGTGCTCCAAACGAACGGGCTCTCCGGCGCTCCGACCTGTTCAATCGCTCCAGCCAGACTTGCTAGGGTGTGTACTACTAACTTCGGCAGCCCCGTCGTACCGGATGTGAGGAGGATCCATTCTGTTCCACTTCCAGTACTTCGATCATAATCTGCATACACAACATGCGGCGCGCAGGGGATGCAACATCGAATGCCGGGATAGTCCCGCCCAAGTGCGATCTGATCCGAGACGACCGCATCCACGTCCGCCCTATCGATAACGAAAGAGAGATGTTCCAGCGGAAAATCGGAAGGACAAAGAACCAGGCGGCGCGCAATACCGTCGAGTTCGATGAGTGCTAGGGCGGCCGTGAGTTGGTCGGAAATTGCGAGCAGCACCGAATACCCTCGCAACTCTTCGCCGCAGCCATGCAGAACCGACCCCCGAACCAGATCGCCCAAAGGCAGGCTTAAGACTGCGCCGCATATAAAGCGAGTCGACAAGTCTCCGGCTGCACGAAGCGCATCCCAGAGAGAGGTCTTGCTATTTCGAGGCATTCTCGTAAAACCGGATGAATTCGCCAATGGTCACCGGGAAGCCAACATCCTCGGCGGAGCTGAAGGGGTCCACTCCCAGCACGTTTTCGAGGCGAGCAACCACAACTGCGAAGCATAGTGAGTCTAGCCCCGAATCCAAGAGCAACACATTATCCCCGAGTGGTGCCAGTTGCCTATCTTGCTCTTTAGCAATTTGTCTAAAGTGATTTATGACGTCAGACCTAACAGACATTTACGTTGATCCTCCAAGGACTCCTGTGCATGGCTCTAGACATTGAAGCGCAAAATGCTACTTTTGGCGGACGACACCACCATTCCCGCCGCCTACTCAGTCGGACTCCACCTATGTATAGGCACGTCTCTGGGCAACATCAACTGTTTGCCGTAGCATTCATCTCCGCAATGTTCGACCGTTGGTGATCGGAGCTGTCGATGTCCGTACGTGGTCTTGGAGGAAAACAGTTACTTAACCATTGTTCTGTGTGCTTTAGAAAAGCCTGTTTACCAGTACCTTTCACAAAAGAATGATTAGTGCCTTCGATATGTTTAACGACAACGTGCCGACTACCGTCAGACTTTAAATTAAGATAGCGAAAGTAGTCGAATTCTCCCTCCTTCGGTTTTGGTTTGGGAGCCGTGAATATGATGGTCGGGAGTCCGGCAGACGCCAGTTGATTCCAGCAACGGATGAGTGACACGTTTGCATTGTTGGGAAGCCTGTGTCCTGCAAGGAGCAACCTATAATACTTTAGACGATCGTATATGTCGCTCAGGTGTCCAGCCAGCCTATACCGCGGAACCCAGAAACGAAGCGTTTTTCGGATAGTCGTGCTTTTCCGCGCCAGGTGGAAGTAAGGATCAAGCAAGACGAGCCCTTTGATTTCGTTGCTAGCGGCAGCCGCATAGATTGCAGATACTGCTCCGGCGCAGTGGCCCACAACAACCACTCCTAACAGGTTAAAACGCTTGGTGATACTCTTTGCTAGGGCGGAAAGTGTGGGGGCATAATGTCCAGTGTTAACGAGGTGGGCAAAGTCGATCATCTCCACAGGCACATCACCGTCCGAATCTCCAAGCCCGGGCAGATCAAAGCGGAAGGAGGGATAACCGGCCTTCGCAAAGGACTCCGCCCAATAAATCGCTGAATCGCCATCCGCAGCTCTGGGGAGAAAGCCTGGATTCAAGAACAACATGCCGATGTGATCCCTTTCGTTAGGACCCAGCAGCGAGCTGGAGATGTCCTCTTGAACTTTGTGGTATGTACCTCGAAGGGAGATCCCACGGTCAGCTACCGTGATTACCTCTCTCGTTTCAATTGCTCCCTTCACGACTGTCTCCGTGCACGTTCAGTCAGGGCCTTATTGATCCATTCGAAATTCTCGCGGAACAATCTGCCGAGATCCGGATTGATTGATGCATATCCGGAGCCTCTAACCAGAGCCGCTGCGGTTTTATCGAGCTTGACGGGTCTCACTGGCCCTTCTCCTCTCAAAGTGACGTCATGGTCATCACCACCGTTGAGAGGCATTTCAAACTTGAACGATTCCCGCCAAAGTCTGCTTGTCCACTGATATCCATTTACCTGGAGGGGCTCTGTTTCTAGCCGGCGAACGTAATCCGCCACAGGCTTCCGCTCGTTCCCGTACCTAAACGCGTGGTCTACAGCTATGTGGCGCAAGAGCCCCACACGAAGTACTTCATTGGCGTTAGTAGGTGCTGCCCACAGCACCAACGCGTCACCCACGCCAGCAGCAAACACTTTACTCGCCAGAAGTGCACCAAGCTCAAGCCCGTGCAGGATCAGTGGCAGGCTCGGCGATCGAGTTTTGAGCCAATCAGCTAGAAATCGGACATCTTCATCCCAGCTGCTGAAGCTCATGTCCTCAAACACGCCAGTACTCTCACCAACGCCACGATAGTCATAACGTAAGGCTTCGATTCGTCTTGCCGCCAAGAATCGAGCCCACCGAACCCACGGTATATAGGAAAAATGCCGTTCCGATGCAAACGGGCCGACAAGCAGTACGCGGGCTAGTGGATCGGAAACTCCATGCAGCACGGAATAGAGGTGTGCTCCGGAATGTTCAAGGTATCCCGCTGTCTCTAAAGACTTCTCCATTATGCCCATGTGATACTTCCAATTGGTTGTTACGTAGGCAGTCGAAACCTACATGCGAGCTGTCGAACCCGGATGAACGATGCTTTTGATAAGAGTTCGAAGGAGGTCAACGCCCTCGAAGAGGTCGGCCCCTGGCTCAGGCGGGTTGAGCGTCATCTCCGCCGCGAGTGCATTAAACAGTCCCGCGGTGTGGGCGACGTCGCAGACTCCGTGCACATCCGTGTATTCGAACTCAGCCGAGCCCTGCCCGGCGGCGAGCTCCGCCAAATACGACATGAACTTTTGTATGAAGCCCTCGAAGAAGGCCATCATAACGACAATTCGGACTCCCGAAAGTCGGCCCACGAACAGGCGGACGTTCGTCAAATCCCGATGGATCGCGAGTGTGTCCGAATCTGTAGGTATGGCGTGGGCAGCGAGAGCGAATATTCGCAGCATCCTCGGATGGGAATCACGCACCTCTTCGAGGAGGTTGTCGAGAACGATCGCGCGCGCCTGTTCTGACTGCACCGACAGATAGGCGCCGGTCATCCAATAGATAAAGTTCCCTTCAAGGACCGCAGTATATCTCGCGATGATCCCCCGCCGCTGGTCGGCGCATAGCTGTTGAGGGTCCGGCAACTCTGCCAAGAGATCTTCGATGGCAGAGCCGACGTCCTGCTGAATTGACGTGCCGAACGTGGGGAAAGGAGTGTGAGTAACTAAAGACGGTGTATTCATTAAGTCCAACCCTGTGCTTTCGTTTCGTTTACCTGTACGTCGCGATCTTTTCGGACTCAGAAATCTCGAGGAAAGCTGCCGCTCGCACTCCATCCTGCGTTGGCGTCTTGGAAATTCATTGACGTAGCAGCACGTCGACTGCCAACATTGGGCTCAGAGGTTGTTCATTGGTGTCAACGTAGTTGTTTAGACTTCTAATACGCGGGGTTCGACTGCAGGCGCTATCGCTTGACAAATATTTCGATCACAATGCAAACAATCGGGACAATGTGACCAAGCGTGCAGCGCCTTCGCGGCGTGAGGAAGCATCAGGTCCTACCTCCACTCTCACAATCTAGAGAACCCTCCAGGGGCTCTTCGCCGTACAATATGACAGGCACTCTATCTTTTAGAAGGGCAACCGCCTCGACGGCGATGTCGAGCCCCTGGTGCCATTGGTAGAAGCCCAGCACTGATCGAGAACAGCCGGCCTTCACTCCTCTATTCGGATTTCAAGCGTTTACTAACCCGGCTTCGTCACCGAATATCTCTGTGGAGAGCGAGTCAACTAATCCGATGTAATCCGCCCTCCTCACATCCCAACTATTGCCATTAACGTATTCGTGGCCCGCCGTAACGAGCGCTTCTCTGACCGCGTTGCTGTCGATAACGGCTAGCATCGCTTCCGCCATCGCGTGCGAGTCACCGGAAGCAAAAAAGCGCACTGTCCTGTCGTCAAAATAGAAGCTATCGATCTTGGTGCGAGAGCACACTACAGGAACACCCTGGGACATGAACTCCATTATCTTTGTGCTATACGCTTCGTTCCCAAACCCATCGGCTCTCTTGGGAACAACTCCGAGATCAGCGTTAGCAATCACATCCGCAATTTCATCTAATGGAAGGCCATCGAAGAATCTAACCAACCCATTCAGACCAAGCCTGTCGACCTGTCGCACTAGATCAGACTCCATTCCTCCGCGTCCGTAGATATGAAATTCGGCGTTCGGAATTCGATCTTTGATAAGCGCAAACGCGTTGATCGCGATATCCAGGCCCTGGTGCCACTGTAGGCTTCCGGGAAATAGAATAATGAACTTTCCATCGCATCTCGTTCGCGGACGGCGGTAGAAGATTCCTGGATCGACGTGATTCAGAAACACCGAGCACTTCTCTATAGATACAGAGCGGGACGTTAGCGTATCCTGCCAGAGGTGGTTTGAGACAATTACGTGATTGGCGAATGCCGTGGACGCCTTCTCCACGAGCTTAAGGACCTTCACATACAGGCCGTCCTTGGCAGTTGCGAACTTATTGGCAAACAATTCAGGCACGATATCGTGGATGTCCAAAATAATCTTTGTCCCTATCAATTTGGGAAACCACGCGGCGAAGACAAGAAAGTCGGGCATATTATGAACATGGATGACGTCATATTTGACCTCATGGTGTTTCCGCGTGAGAAAAGCGGACGAGGCCAGGAGAAATCGCAGCAGACGCCTTGCATACGCCCATTTGCTTCGTTCGTTGCGCACCCGGTGCTGAATTCGATGTACTGTCACCCCTTTGATGTTCTCAGTACCCAGCGGGGAGTTTCCGCCGCTTATCGCGATCACATCAACAAGGTCGCCTCTGCTCGCTAGGGCCTCGGCGTAACGTCGGACTCGGTTGTCGCTTTCGTATACGCTGTAAGTCACCATGCAGATTTGCTTTCGAGAACTTCGCGAAGAAGGTGGGAGGCTCGACCGATAAAAGTGACAAACTTCCCGGGGAGTAGCGACCCAGCACGTGTTACCGTACTTCTCCCGGACAAACTTCAGGAATTCCTCATAGTACGCGAGGGGATACTCGTCCTTCATCGCCTCGCCCCCGAAACACATGTAATCCGGGTGGGTATTTAGAAGCGCCATCCCGCCGTGCTCTGCTATCCAGTCGAGCTTGCGCTTCCAGAGTTCTATGCTCCGTTCTCGGAGAACCACGAAGAGCGTGAAATCCTGGACCAGAGTGTACGGAAGCTCCACGTATCCCGCATTTGCTGGGCCTGGCACCCAGAAGGGAAAAATGGTTCGGACGCCGTCCGGTTGCGGCTCGAATGGATCCGTGTCAAAAGTAGAGCTGTCGTACTCTGCACCAAGCTCATGCAACCAGGCTAGATTGTGTTGCATGAGCGGAGAACGAAATCCCAACGCTCCCCAGAGATGGAGGAAGTTCCTGATCCCGACGGCCTTTGCCTGGAACTTGGCTTTGGACGAGTAGAGCTTTCCGTCGTGTTCCAATCCATGCACACCCACCTCGAATCCGGACTCGCCCAGGGTGCGCCGAATCACGTCGGGAACTCGGTACTCACCCGCAGGGACGAAGTTGAAAGAAGATCGAAAGCCGTGTTTCAACTCCAGGTTCTTTACTTGCTCGACGCGTCCTAGCCCTTTTGTGCCTTCGACGTCATGAGTCAATACCACGGCAAAACGTTTGCCCTCGGGCCAGCCAGGCCAGTTGGGAGGAATCGCGCCAGCTATTTCGTCTATCGGCCAAGTGTCGGCGTAAGCAATCCTTCTGGACTTAGCTCGCCATCGCCGCAGGGCGAGGCGAAGGCTAAACGGCAACGCCGGTTTGACTGCGTAGTAGAGTTTGTCCAGGAACATGTTAGAAAAGGACGAATGAGAGGTAAATCGACGTAGGTCTCAGCCAATGTGTCTATATATGAAATCGCCAAACGAAGAAAGGACGCGGTCCGGCATGTAGGGGACTACACGCTGTGCAAGCTGTGTTTTCCAGTCTTCCGCTTCAGCTCTAAAGGTGCTTTTAGATTGCGCGGTGGAAACCAATCGCAGATAAGTCCGTTCAGTGCGTGTGGCGCCCCAGCGATCCTTAAAGGTCACTAGCCCCGCATTTGTGGGATCAGAGCGGCCCAGGTCTATTGCGCGCAGCCCATCCCGCTTGGCCTCCCGGATTGTCTCCCACAGCAATAGGTGCGTGCCGCCGAGATAGTTGAATCTAGAATCAGAGCAACCGTATTTGTAAGACACGAGTTCCTTGTAACGTAAGGTGAGAATCGCGGCCACAGCTCGGCTGTCCTTGAATGCAACTCTGATCTTTACAGCTTCCCCGAGGCAGTCAACCAGATTGCGGAACCAAACCTTGGGCTGAGGGGGAACTGAATGACGACGTCGTGTGATAAGCATTAGACGATAGAACGCGTCCAGCAGCGCAACCGATCGACCCTCTTTGTAGACCAGCCCCTCCCGCTCGGCACGTCGGAGTTTTCTTTGTGTCGAGTCCCTATGACAATTACGAAAGAGGGCACCTAGGTCTGGCTTCAGACTCAGTTCATGGAAAAAGTAGCTGCGGGTTGAACGGAACAGAGGCGTCGGAGCTACGATCTTAAGCTCCGAGCGCATCTCAATGTAGTCGAGGTTCCGCTTCTGTAAGTTCTCGGTCAAAGCAGAAACAATGGCACGAAGGTCCGCCGGATCATTCATGAGCGGCTCGCAGTGGTCTGAGAATGGAAGGGAAACGAGCCTCCGTCCTGTGAGCCAGCTATTCACGCGGCAGAAGACCAGACCATTTTCTAAAGCTGCATCCGACGGAGACGTTGTAAAGACAATCGGCTCGTATCCATAAGTTCGATGAAGCGCTTTTAGCCATTCGACTGAATGGAAGACGGATGCGCAAGGCTGCTGTTTCACGAACGCGCCCCACCGGGCGTCTTCAAGTGGGTCCAGCCGATGAAGTTTAGGTCCGGAGCCCTCTTCGTAAGAGCGCGGATGTTTCTCGACAACGTCCGGCCAGGAATTCAGACCGTCTCCGTGAGTATCACCGGCGGCACCTGCCAATGCCGGAATCTTACATAATTCGTCCGCGTGTGGTTCGGCTTCAGTTGCGGCTGGGGAAACGTGAGCAGCCTCCCGGCGAGGAGGGAAGTGACAATATGTCTTCGCAATAAGGTAGGGCAAGAGGGCCATTTCCGCAAAGCCTGGAAGAGGATCACGCCAGCTGAAAACTGACTCGATTCCAGTCCTCCTAAGCGACCCGATATAGTTGGTGACACTGAGTTCGCCGTCGAACATCTCAGAGAAGGCCGCGGGAAGATCCGTCATCCATCGGAGCCATCCAATTCCGGGCCGACCCCGGCAGTCCTGCATAGGCCACCCCATCTGATCTGCAAATTGCAGATAAGGAAAATCGACGCCGGCGCAAGATCCGAGAATATGAAAACCCCAGGTACGAGCATTGACGTCCAGCAGTTTGAATTCACCATCTCGAGGATCCTGTTTAAATTCGATCTCTACGAGGCCGTAGTAGTTAATCGCACGCAGGAACCGTTCGGAAAGCTCTTCTATGGCGGGCAATTCGATCGTCTCAACGTAGGTTGCTGCTCTTCCGAATTCGCGTGGATGCTGGCGTTCACGACGAGCCAGAAGGACACCGTGAGCTTTCCCATCGCGGAAGAAGGCGCAGTAGGATACTTGGCGCTGGCCATCACCCGGAATAATCTGCTGGACCAAAATCTCTTCGCGGCGTATCTGTAAGGCTGCCTTCGCATACATCCTGTGCAGCTCTTCTGGAGTTTCTGCCCGCCAAGCTTTTGCGCCCGTCGCGTAAAAGAAGTTCTCCTTGATAGCAGGCTTGATGGCCAATGGCAATTTCGGATACAGATCAGGCAACTCGTCGGCACTTCGGGGGTTGAATGTCTGTGGACAAGGAATGTTCAGTCGTTGCGATAGCTCATAGGTCTTCTTCTTATCCCACGCCCATTGCACCGTATCCCAGCAGGGCGTAGCCACTCTGAAGAACTCTGCGAGCTCCGGTCGATAGCGTGAAAAGGCCGCAACGGTCTCGTCCCTAGTTGGAAACAGAATCCAATTCCTTAGGTTGAAGCGGCGTCCAGTCTCCAGGACCGCATCAACGGTCTTACGTTCATCCCGCAAGTCCTTGACTCGCACGATACGGGTCGCGTAACGAGAAAACTCGGAGACGGAATGTTGATCATCCAGGACGTACACGGGTATTCCACGCATGCCGAGACTGCGGACAACACCTAGTCCTGGATGCTCCCCACCAACAACTAAAGCGCCGATTTGTTTCGTAGGAACCATTGTGATTCGGCTCGAGTACCAGTCGCTCAGCTTACGGTGACCATTGAACGCTTCTGGGCATGCGTTGAAATATATGAAGCCAGGCCGCGGGAAGCGAATTCCGTCCCGGCCACAAAATACAATAACGGACCGAAACTCCGGGCCGCAGTGGCACCGATGAAGTGAAGCCCGGAAACCGAACTACAAAATCCAAAGCTCAGATCTGGATACCCACCAAGCCTCCGCACCTGGGCTGCAAGCTCTCGGGATAGGAACTGATATCGGGCGATATCGACGTCATAGCCGGTGCCCAACAAAACATGGTCTACACGTCTCTCGGTGCCGTCATCAAGTTTCAGCTGAACTTCATCTCCGATCGACTTAACGGCCTGGACAGTACGACCGGTACTGATTTTTACCGAGCTCAGCCGCGGTGGCAGCCACCTTGCGCCAGCGGGCCGCACAGCCCGAGTGCGAATCTTATCGCGTACTTTGAGGGGAATCCTGGATACGACATTTGGACTGGCTACCAGGCGGCTGATGCCCGCGGGTCCAACTTCATACTTCGAATACAGCATCTTAGAAATAGACCCAAGGTGATGGAGCCACCCGTGCATCCCGATCCAGCGAAGGCTTGAGATTTTCGCGATCACTTCGACCTCACTTCCTGCTTCACGAAGGAGAGCTGCTGATTCCAGGGCACTCTGTCCTGCCCCGATAACCGCAACTCGTTTTCCAGCCAGATCAGCGATCTTCCGTCCCTCATAGCAATGGGAGACTTGGGAGGTCTGCAGATCGGCAAATGCAGTAGGCCTCCTTCTAAACGGGCCGATCCCGGCAGCGACCACCACTCGGCCACTGCGAATGGTTGTGCCGTCGGTCAAGGTGAGCACAAAACCGGATCCTTCCCGACGCACTTGAGCGACGGCCGTTCTCACGAGATCAGAATCAAGTTGTTCTCGAAACCATCGTCCATAGTCAACGAACGTTTTCAAGGGAAGCGGGGCGACCGGGCTGATTCCCATCTGACTCTCATACGCCTCCAATGTGAAGGCGGACGAGGGATCCGCGATGGTCGATGCCACACGCGGCGACCGGAGCAGCATACCCTTGGGCATCTTATCGGCCCAGAATTCCATCGGTTCGCCAAAGATGCGGACGTCCAGGCTCTGAGATTTCAGGTAGGCGGCCGCCGAAAGCCCGTATGGACCGGCACCGATGATCGCAACGTCACACAATGTCATCTGATTGGCGCTCCGTCCCAACTGCCGTATAGCACAACTCGCACCCTAAATAGCAGCTACTCCCGCTGGCTCATTGCGATTTTCGTAGTTGCGGGAGTAATACGTCTGATATTCTCCGGACCTGACGCGACTCACCCACTCGGGATTCGAGCGGTACCAATCGACAGTCCGGGCGAGGCCATCCTCGAACGATGTGCGCGGTCGCCAGCTCGTTTCGTGAATAAGTTTGGAACTCGAGAGGGCGTAGCGGCGGTCGTGACCAGGACGATCAGCAACACGCCGGATGAGACTTTCAGGTTTCCCCGTTGCGGCCAGGATCTTCCGGACCACATCGAGATTCGGAAGGGAACAATTGCCACCGATGTTGTAGATCTGGCCTTCGCGTCCTTTTTCTACCAGTGCAAGAATCGCGCGGCAGTGGTCTTCAACGAACAGCCAGTCGCGCACTTGCAGACCATCGCCATAAACCGGAAGAGGACGGTCTTCCAGCGCGTTCGAAATCATCAATGGTATGAGCTTTTCCGGAAAGTGAAACGGGCCGTAGTTGTTCGAAGCACGCGTGACAATCACTGGCAACTTGTAGGTCTTAAAGTATGACAGCGCAAGTAGATCGGAGCTAGCCTTAGCGGCGGAGTAGGGGCTGCTGGGTTTCAACGGGAACGCTTCATCGGCCTCGAGAGGTGGCTCCAGGCTGCCGTATACTTCATCGGTAGACACATGCAGAAAACGGTTCAGCCCATGCGCTCGTGCCGATTCAAGCAGCGTGAAGGTGCCGCGGACGTTGGTCTCAACAACGGGAAGTGGCGCGAAGATACTGCGATCGACGTGGGACTCAGCGGCGAAATGAACCACAACCTCGGGTTTCCACTCTGCGAACACCCGATCGACGAGCGGTGCGTCACAGATGTCGCCTAGGACAAAGCGATAGCGCGGGTTCTCGCTGATGGAAGCCAGGTTTTCCAGATTGCCCGCGTAGGTGAGCTTATCCAGGTTGAGCACTTCAACGGCTGGCCGCTCCGCAATCAGACGGCGGACAAAGCAGGAACCGATGAACCCGGCTCCTCCCGTTACCAGAATCCTCATTTGTGCTGTAGCTCCCAATCGTAGTTTATGGATGGGTCATTGTGTGCGATGCGACCCTCATCCGCGGGGTTGTAGAGGCGGTCAGTAACATAGACGAGCATCGCCGGTACTGTCCCGATTACCTTATAGCCATGCGCTACACCGGGCGGAATCCGGATCTGCCAAGGGCGCATGGCACCAACGAAAAGCGTGTTCCGGCGGCCGAACGTGTTCGACGCAAGTCGGAGATCCGCTAGAACCACTTGGAGCATGCCCATAGCGGGAACCCATAGATCTGTCTGGTGGCGATGATAGTGGAAGGCCTTGATGGTGCCCGAGTAACTCAACGCTGCCGAAACCTGAGTGGACTGGGCGGGAAAGCTTTCCGCCATGCCCTGCCCGAGGCGGGCCACTTCGAGAAAATAGCCGCGGTCATCCGGCCAGAGGGAGAACGGCTGCAAGCCAACGCCGGCGATCAATTCCGCGGAATCGAGCATGGTGATCACACTGCCGATCCCGGGCCGGCATTCCGGTATGCCTAATTGCGGACCAGCATCACCGGGCAAGGGGCGCGCCGCAACCTGTGTGGTGGCCATTAGACTGCCACTCCTACGGTTTCGGCCACCAAGTTGGTGGCTCTCATTAGCGAATCGAAGGTGCCGGCATCGGTCCACCAACCTTCCAGGTGTGCGAAGGTCAGTGTGCCTTCACGGATGTAGGCGTTGTTCACGTCAGTGATCTCGAGTTCACCGCGCTTCGACGGGACAAGCTCGCGAATCTTATCGAAGACGGTTCCATCGTACATATAGATCCCGGTAACGGCATAATTTGATTTGGGAACTCTGGGTTTCTCCTCAATGCCAACAACGCGCCCGTTGCGGAGTTCAGCAACTCCGAAGCGGTCGGCGTCAGTGACTTCCTTGAGCAACACCTTGGCTCCGCGTGGTTGTGCGATGAAATCCTGGACCGCGGAGCGGATGCTTCCCTCGATCAGGTTGTCACCGAGAACCACGCAGATCTTGTCGCCGTCGGCAAAATGCTCCGCCAGGTTCAGGGCGTCGGCGATCCCGCCTTCACCTTCCTGATAGGTGTAGTTGAGATGGTTGAGCCCGAACTCCTTGCCGTTCGCGAGCAGCCGGAGAAAGTCGCCCGAGTTGCGCCCCCCGGTGACGAGGAGAATGTCTTTGATCCCAGCGTCAACGAGCGTCTGGATCGGATAGTAGATCATCGGCTTGTCATAAACCGGGAGAAGATGCTTATTAGTGATTTTTGTAAGTGGATAGAGCCGACTGCCGGTCCCTCCAGCCAGAACGATGCCTTTCATAGTCCTCCTCCTTTTGATATTTGGTCGAGTGCCGCCTTGGCGGTCGTTGCATAGTCAAACTTAGGATCCTGCCCGAGGGCCTGCTTCAACGACTGTTTAGCCGCGGATGGCTGGCCCGCGGCCATATACGCCATTCCGAGGTGGTAGTGATAAACAGCGTAGTTTGGAGCTTTGCGCACACTCTGCTCCAATTGCTGGACGGCCGCCTTCGGGGACCCCAACTTGTAATAGGCCCACCCAAGTATGTCGATGGCCGCAGGATCGTTGGGAAGCGTTTGCTTGGCCGTCTGGGCCAGCGATAGCGCGACGTTGACGTCGCCGCCGTGTTCCAGGTACAGATAGGCAAGCTCCATCGCTACCTGTGGTGAGGCTGGATCGATTTGGTGAGCCTTCTCGATCAGTTTCTTGGATTCGTCCCAGTTACTTTCCTTTTTGTACCAAGCCTCAAGCACAACGTAATTCACCAGCTTCCGCGGCTCGCTTTCTATCGCAGTGCGAAGATCAGTCTTCGCTTTTTCGATCGAGCCTCTGGCATAGTCGATGTTGGCCAACAGCGTGTATACGTCCGGTGTTCTTGGATCGAGCGCCATGGCTTGCTTGAGGCTCGCTTCAGACTTGTCCAAGTCCTTCAGATCGTAGTAGCTCACGGCCAAAAGAAAGTGCAAGCCGGCGTTCTGAGGATGTTGCGACAGTAATTGTGAAAGTCGTTGTGCTACGTCCTTGGTCTTCCCCTGTTGGGAGTACAGTCGAACGAGCAGCGCCAGAGACGGCAGAGACGTAGGATCACGCTCTAAAGCGGTCTGAAGCATCGCCTCTCCCTGCCGAGTTTCGCCCTTCGCGATCAGGGCCTGCGCGCTGGCGTAGTATCCGAGCGGCGAGCTCTGATTCTTCGCTGCGAGGTCTGCCAGGCGAAGAGACTCGTCGTAATTCCCGCGTTTGGCTTGAATATCGGAAAGGGCTGCCGCTGCCTCCGTCATGCGAGGATTCAACTCAAGCGCTCTGGAAAACGATGCCTTGGCCGAATCAGCAAGCCCAAGCGACCTCTGGGCGAGACCAAGAAAGTAGTAGTTGCCGGCTGATTTACTGTCGGACTTCGTGGCTTTCTCAAGCTCGGCTGCAGCCTCTTGATACTTGCCCTCCGCGATGAGAATCCTGCCATTTGCTAGCAGCACACGCGAGCTGGCATTTGCGTTGACGAGTTGCTGTACGAGGGGCTTGGCCTCTTCAATGCGGCGCAGACCGATGAGTGTCTCAGCCAACTGGAGCTTGAGCCCATCGTCTTTTGGTTTTGAGGCGAGAACTGACCGGAACTCGGCAATCGCCTTCTCTTTCTGGCCTGTCGACGCATAGAACAGTCCGAGAGCCTGATAAGCGACCGGATTGTCAGGTGCCAGTGACTTCAGGTCGGTATAGATCTTTTCTGCGTCAGCCAACCTACCCGTCCCCTCGTAAAGGCGCCCGAGGAGTAACCTGGGGAGTAAAGCACTGGAGTCCAGTTTGGCAGCGGCGCGCAACTCTGCCTCCGACTCGGCAGTTCGACTTTGGGAGAAATAAAATTGACCCAGTGTCACATGGGCCTGGACGGAGTTGGGCTGCTTTTGGATTGCCTTGACGTAGACGGCCTCTGCGTCGGAAGGTCGGCCCGCGGCGAGCTCGATGGCCCCCAGGCTGGCGTAGTATTCGATGTGGCTGGAATCGAGATCGATAGCCTTCTGAAGCTCTGAGATGGCGTTCGGCAGGTCGCGCGTCGAAGAGTACTTCTCCGCGAGGACCGCGTGAGCCCGAGCATTACTCGGCTCTGCAGCAAGGACCTTATCCAGCGCCGCCTGAGCTTGTTCGTATTGCCGACGCCCAATCAGCAACTGCGCCAAACTCAGTTGAGTATCGGAGTTAGTTGGATCCAGACCAACCGTCTCTTCAAGCTCGCGAAAGGCAGCATCTCCATTGTTCAAGCTCAGGTAGGTCTGGGCAAGCTGACGGTGTGCCTGGGCAAACTTCGGGTCGATCTGGATCGCGTTGCGGAACTCGATTACCGCTTCCTGGTATTTGCCGTCCTTGAGGTACGCATCGCCCCGGCTCACGTACTTGAGCTTCTGCTGGTTCGGATCAGTGGAACATGCAGCAAGGAACAGCATCCCCAGCGCAAGATAGTATTTCTTACATCCGACGCTTGTCCCGAATCGGAACCATCGGAAAACATTGATTGTCACAGCATTATCCATCAAGTGGAAAGTGAATGAGTCTCTCGTGAAGGGTGGGCGCGACGAGTATATTGCTAGACCGCCAAACCAGATAAAGGCGACTCTTCCGCGGCCATTTCTATTTCCGCGATCCGACCTCGCGTGGGCCGTTCGCAGGCGGCCAGTGCCTGCTTGGCTAAGCCCCCATCCGAGGGCGCCATTACCGGTTCGCTAGGCGAATCCGCTCCGAGCGTTGCCAGTTGCAGCAGGTCGGTAGCGATCGAGTCGATGTGGACCGGAGAAGCGTGCTCCGCGACCTGCTTTTCGTATCGCTCCGTGCAATCGAAGGGTTTTCCCGTCCCTTCGACATGCCGCTTGACGGCGAGTACGCTGCAATCGGGCGAAACCGTCATGATCGTTGTCTCGATCCGTGGCGGGTTATCGGATTTCCACTCGGAGGTCGTCGTGAAAGCGTCGATCCTCCTTGAGATGACCGTGGCGCCCGTTGACGAGGTGGGGCGGCCGTCTAATCTAGTCTTGACGTCAAAAGAGATGGACTTGCCGTCCTGATCGACGAACGTACCGCTGTATCGAAGGGATGGTTCCTTGTGCACGAGAGTAACCTCGATGCTATTTGGCACGCAGCCTCTGCCGAAGTCTGATCCTTGGAGCTTCAACTTCCAGATTCCCGACAGATTCAGTGCTTGCGATTGTGAGAGGCGGCTCGTCTTTCCGTCCAGCAACCGAAGCACGATGGCGGCGATTGGGCCCCTGAGATAAACCTTCATTGCGGATACAGGTTCCGGACGTCGTCCGCTACGCTGGATTCGGTTCCGACTTCCGCAAAACTCGAATCACGAGAGCCAGCATCCCGATGGCCAAGAGGGAAAAGGGTAATCCGCCATACCGGTGAAGGTTACCGAACAGAAAACCACGATCGACATATACTCCCAGCGAAGAGATCGTAACAATCCTTACTGCGTTTTTGAAGATGGCGACTGGAACCGACAGTAGCACCAACCAGAGCTGATTCCAGCCAGATCGAAGAAGGAGATGGCCAGCCAGAAGGCTAGCGATGAAAAGAGACTGGCTCGAGCGTATTCCGCTACATTCCTGAGCAACCTCGATATCGACACCAGGGAGAGAGAACTGGAACCCATCCCTCAGAACCGGTATGCCTACTAATTTGAACAGGCCGTAGCTCATGTCAGCCGATCCTCTCTGCAATCCGAAGACTGCTTGATCCACAAGATGTGCAGGAACCGGGATCATCAGCAGCAGAAACAAGAGTGGAAACGTGGCGGCCTTCAGGGCAGCGACTCCGTAGCAAGACAAAAACAGCGCTGTCCATGTCACAACGATTGCGAAAACCATGAGCGCGAGATTCGCATTCTGGTCGGGAAACAGCGATCGAGCAGTGACGCCACCGCCGAGAATCATCCCAGCCAGGAGAAGTGGAATTCCGATCCGCGGGCAGTACTGGGAGCTGCGCAATATTCGATCCTTCTGCAGCCAGATGATGCATGCGCTAATGAATGGCACGAGAAGAATATGAGAGTATCGATCATCATGGAGTGCCAGGCTCACAAGACCGCGAAGGGGGGCGCCAAACACGATTAAAGATACGATCCAAGATGCTAGGAAGACCCGATGCCGCCCAGCATCTTGCGCAACTGTTGTTTGCGGACTCGTGAAGCTCATACTACGCGCCATAACGTTTGCCTGCGGATGGGTTCGCTTCAGCGATTTCGTCCGGCGCTTCTCAGAGAAACGGACCCGGTTACGGAAAGAGCCGGCTCACTTCTTCCCATAATAGCCGTAGTATTTGGAATAGAGGCGATTGAGTCCTTCCGCCGCGTTGAAGACAATGCCAAGAACGTTCTTCGGCCCAAGCAGGGCGAGCGCCCCCTTTACAGCCTCCTGGGGAGTACGGTCCGCACGCACGACCAGTAAGCTGGCATCTACGTGTTTTGAGAGTGAAACTGCATCCGTGAGGGGCGCCACCGGGGGAGTGTCGATTAAGATCCAGTCGAAGTGCGGACGGACCTTTTTCATCACATCGGCAAGAGCCTCTGACTGCAACAACTCCGTCGGATTTCCTCGCACCGATCCAGCGGCCAAGAAGTACCAGCCCAGAGGTTCGAGACGACGAAGCATCGTCAACGGCTCCAGGCCCTCTTCAAGACATTCACCCAGCCCGGGCTGCATCTTAAGTTCGAGTCTTTGAGCCACACTCGGGTGATAAAGATCAGCTTCTATCAGCAGAACGGTACGCTTCCCTCCTTCCGCTAATGCGGTCGCCAGGTTCAAAGCGATTGTAGTCTTTCCGTCTTGAGGCAGGGCGCTGGTAATTAGCAGGCTTTGCAGTTTTGCCGCGTCCTTCAGTTCTCGAAGGCGCATGCGCAAAAACCTGAAGCGGTCGGCGCCCGGACTGCGGGGATCCGTCAGGAGCGCGATCCGCCTCTCCGGCTTGATCTGTACCTCTTCTACTGGTATCTCGCCAAGATGAGATGCTTCCAGGGGCTGCTCCGATGCTGGGCTCGCGAAGGCGGTCGTGGGCCTAGCTTTTGGTTGCTCAGGTTTCCAGATAAGTTCAGAGAAGTTAATCATGCTTTGGTCATGCAGGACATCTTGATCTTGCTCATTCAGCCGTGCCGATAAACATAAAACTCGGCGGCGAACACGGCAACTGCCATGACGCTTGTTGCGAGAATTCCAAACGCTTTCTTCCAGATGCGCGCGCGCTCCTCGGCAGCAGTTAGCATCAACGGTACGCCTAGAACCAGGGGCACGGCAAAACTCTGCCTGAGCTCCTTCTCAAAATGAAATGACGGGCTCTTCATTTCCAGCAAGAAAGCCAGTGCGAGCCCCAGGAAAATACCTCCTGCGGCACCACCGAGACAGATTTTGAGGCGCTTGGGGCTTGACGGCATTGCCGGAAGGGTCGGCGGATCCACTAAACGGAACTGCTGGCCCTGCTGACTTTCCTCTAAGTTGACTGTCAGCTGGGACTGGAGTTGACTGTTCAGCAAGTCAGTATAGTCCTTCCTGTAAGAGTCGTAGTCTCGGAGGATCCCACTTAGCTGCTGTTCCCTGACTGGCGACAGATTCAGACGGCTTTGGTATGTCGCAATCTCCATGCGCAGCCTTTGCTCGTCTTTCGAAAGGTTTTCGGTTTCAGCCAAGTTGGCGTCGATCTGACTTCTCCATTGGACAACGGAGGGATCGTTGGCCAAAGTCGTGGCGACTGGATTGTCGCTGCCCGGAGTGCCTGTCTTAAGATGATCCAGTAAAGCCTGCATTGTCGCGATCTGTTGATCTTTCTTGATTACCTCCGAATTCCGCGGAGTGAAACGAGCGAGCAACTGGGAACGTTCGGACTGCAACACCGCCAGATTTCCGCCGATTGACGCCTCTAGGGAAGCGCGCTGCTGTTGAGCCCGGTTCAAACTGGCCAAGGTGCTCTGCAGTTGTATTCGAAAATCCGTAAGGCTCGCTAAGTTGGCCTGCTGTTGTTCTGGTAGCGAGCTGGAATTGCGCGTCTTAAATTCTTCCAAGAGATGTTCCTGCTCCTCGAGCTTCTTCTTGGCTGCATCTAGCTGCTCGGTCAAGAAGGTGTTCGTCCTCGTTGCTCGTTCACCTCGTGTCTTAAGATTCTCCTCGATGAACAACGAGGTAAGCCGACTGGCTACTGACTGGGCTAACTGTGGGCTCTCTGCCGCAAAGGAAATCGTGAACGCTGTGAACTCATTACGGCCTGGAACTTCGTCGAGTGGTTCGACGTCCACGTCCTTCTGCATGAGTTCGGCGAGCTGTTCCCGGGTTAACTTTTGCCTCTCTTTCGCGTACAGTCCGAGTTCATCGATGACGCCAAGCAGGCGTGTACGGGACAAAATCTCTCGCGTCATGGAATGAACTGCGTCCGCTGCCGTCATAGTTGTTTCGGGCTGCACGAAGCGTTGGGGAATCTGTTGCTGCACGACCACAAGGGTCGCCTCTGAACTAAAATGATCAGGAAGTCGCAACACAACGGCAACGGTCGCTAGGGCTGTGGTGCAGGCAACTACTGAGATCCACCACTTACGTCTCGTGATGAGGCCCAGAATTCGGTCTATAGTTTCGTTCAGATTTCCTTCGGCTTCAGGCAAGTAAACACCTCCGCATCACAGGACTTCCTACCATCCGTCACCGTTTGGTGGATAGCCAACTACGAAACATGAGTTTCTGTCTTTGATGAGGTTTCAGCGTCAACGACGAACACGTCACCCGGCAACGGAACAAGAATCTAGCGGTACTCCGATCGAAGATGTGGTCCGTGCTTCAAGAAAGACCCGGTGCCAAAGCTCAAGCGCTACCAGCGAGAAAAGTTCCTTCGATCCGCCCCCGGATCGAGAATCCTCGCGGATGAGCTGCTCGATCGCCTTCTTTTCGAAATAGCCCCGCTCCAGCGTATGGCGATCCAGCAGAATACTCCTCACCCAACCGCCGAGGTCCTTTCTCAGCCAAGATTCGTACGGAACAGGAAAGCCAACCTTCCGACGTTTCAGAATCGGCTCTGGAAGCCGGTGTGCTAGCGCCCTCTTCGCCAAAGATTTTGTCGCAAACCCCCGAACTTTGTAGTCGCCGGGCAATGAAGCAGCGAACTCGAGCACCTTGTGATCCAGGAAGGGAACACGCAACTCGATCGAATTTGCCATGGTCATCTTATCGGCTTTCAGAAGCAAATCGTCCACGAGCCATGTCTTAGTGTCGATGTACAGCATTCGGTTGATTGCATCGTTACCCGGAGCGGTCTTGTCCCACCGTCTCCAGCCCGCTATTGTACATTCCCGATCCACTTGGTCCCGGAACTCATTCGTGTAAAGTCGGTTGAGCGGTCCCTTGATATCCAGACAAGGATGAGAATGACCTCCGTAGCTGAACGATCCCGATGGAAGCCCCAGAAGAGCCCCGAATTTCGCCACCGCGGAGTTTCCAGCGAGTCGATTCAACTGCACAAGACTTGAGGACGCCAAACCCTTGAGCGGCCCAAGCGCCTTCCGCAATCGGCCCAGCCACAAGAGATTTCGGTAGATGCTATACCCGGCAAAGGCCTCGTCTCCCCCTTCACCGGAAATCAGAACTTTCACCGATTGCCGGGCAAGTCTAGAGACGTAGTACATAGCCACGGCCGGCGGCTCGCAAACCGGCTCTTCCATATGCCACACGTACTGAGGCAGGAAATCTTCGAAATCCCTCGGCGTGATCGTTAGTTCGTGGTGTTCCGTTCCGAATTGTCGGGCAGCGAGCCTCGCGAATGGCCTTTCGTCGACGACGCCCGGCTCCGAGAAGCCTACTGTGAAGCTACTCAGCTTACGGTCCGTCATGCCCGTCGCGATGCTTAACAGAGCAGTAGAGTCGAAGCCTCCACTCAGAAGAAACCCGACCGGTACATCACTGATCATGTGGAGCTTGACGGTTTCATCGAGCAGATTCGACAGTTTGTTTCTGGCCTCGGAAAACGTTAGCATCGAGGGCTCGAAGCTCAAGTCCCAATACTGCCGGATCTCCACCTTCTTGTTCCGGACGCGCAAGTATGACCCCGGGGCGAGCTTGTGAATGTCCTTAAACAGCGTTTCGTTTCCCGCGAGATACTTGAACGTGAAGAACCTGTCGATCATCGCGGGTTGGACTTCTGCCTTCACCGCTGGATCCGCAAGGATCGCCTTAATCTCGGACGCGAACAGCAATTCGTTCTGAGACAAGTAATAGTACAGAGGCTTGATGCCAACCCGATCTCGGGCTAGAAAGAGGACCGCCTGCCGTTCATCCCAGATCGCGAAGGCAAACATGCCTTGTAGCTTTTCGACGCATCCCTCGCCGAGTTCCTCGTAGAGGTGAACAATCACCTCAGTGTCGGTGTCTGTATTGAATTTATGTCCCTTCGTCAACAAGTACTTTCGAAGTTCTTGATAGTTATAGATTTCGCCATTGAAGGTGACCCAGACGCTACCGTCTTCATTTGAGAGCGGCTGGTGCCCGGTTTTCAGATCAATAATGGAGAGCCTGCGAAAACCAAGGCCTACCGGCCCAGAAGTGTAGTATCCCTCGTCGTCAGGGCCGCGATGCTCGATCGTGTCTGCCATCGCCCTAACTAGAGCAGGCGAGACTGTCGCGGACCGGTCAAACATCAGTTTTCCGCAGATACCGCACATAAGAACCTCTTGTCAAATTGAACAAACGCGTGCTTCGTCGTTGACGAAGTATCGAAGTCCTGGCGACTTTGGAGTGTCATTTCCAGATGGTTTGCCGACCCGTAAGTTTGCGTAGCTGCTGCTTCCGCAGATAAGCTATGGCGGCAGGATCGTCCACCTGAGGAATCCGTTTGAAATAGCCCGTAATAAAACCAGTGAGCAAAGCTAACGAACCGACGAAGTAGGGTCTGCGTCCAAGCCTGCGCGCACACTTGCCCAGCATAAATAGCGGGTGATAGCCGCACACGTAATTTGCCCGGCCGTTCTTAACGATCCCGCCCCATAGCCCGTCGGCCGTGCCTGTTAGTCGATGATGAATCAGGTGCAGCTCATCGAAGGTTTCGGTGGACCACCCCTTCATGTTGGCTTTCACTTCGTCCATTGTGTCCCAACCCGGCGCAGGCCAGAATCCGCCGATCGCTTCCCAGCAACTGCGCCGGTAGATCTTGGTTGCACCGCGGACGTGAAACTTCGGACACTCTTCGAGCTGTTTTCGACCTTGGATCATATGGCAGATCGAGCCACCGCCAACCCCGAGTTTAGGGTTCAGCCGAAACTCCGCGAAGCATTTCTCGAAGTATTGCTCTTCAAAGGATAGGTCGCCGTCTAGCTTGACCAGGAAATCCCAGTCGGTACTTTGCAGCAATCTGTAACCGTCGTTAAAGGCGTCCACAACGCCGCCGCCAGACTTCCGAAATCCCCGGTTCACCCGATGGCAAGCGTGAATCCAGCTATGCTTGCGAGCCGCGTCGTCGATGATATCGCCAGTAGCATCTGTGGATCCGTCGTTTACGATCACCCACTCCTGCGGAACTATGCTCTGCTTAACCATGCTCTCGATCGTCAGTGTCAGGTGTTGTTCTTCATCCCTCACCGGCGTGATGATTACGTATTTCGGAGTTGAACTAGTCACGTTCGTTCTCAGAGGTGATTGATCGGGCGGTTGATCTTTTAGCTCCAATTGCTAGGTTGGCGCTGAAACGATGAGGCGTCAAAATGCCCGCAAAGATTCAAACTATGGAGCGACGTTTAGCAGCGTCCTCAGGACGGCACTCCACTTCTTAGATGGAGAGAATCGACCGACTTCTGGTCTAGACCGCCCGCTCACGACGGTGGAAACAAAGAGCACAATGACGCGGGCAATAGCCACAATCGTCATCACGATCCGGAACCTCCATGCGTACCAGCGACCATAGTTCTTAACACAGTAGAGCATGATTGATTCCCACTTTCGGACGGTTGCTCGTTCTGGCATACTGCTCCCGCCGCCGTAGTGAATTACGGTCGCTCCGCCGATGTAGTAGTTGCGATATCCGGCGCGCTCGGCTTTGTAGCAGAGATCTATATCTTCGCCATACATGAAGTAGTCTTCGGAAAACATCCCGATCTTCTCGAACACGTCCCGTCGCATCAGCATGCACGCTCCCGAGATCACTTCCACGGCTACGGGTTCCACGCCAGATGAAAACAGCGGCGCGATTCCCCACAACCGGCTGTTTGGCCAGCGTCTCCTAAGCACTTCAGCGTCAAGAGCCTGGTTCAGAATGGTCGGGAACGTTTGGATGCAGCTCGTCTGAACAGAAAGATCGCCGTTAAGTAGCCGGCAACCCACCACACCCGCATTCTTTAGCGATTCCAAGCGCTCCATCATCACGTTGATCGCGGGACCGTTTAGTTTGGTGTCCGGATTTAGGAAGAGTAAGTAGTCGCCCGTGGAGTGCTTGAACCCCAGGTTGTTCGCGCGAGCGAATCCGAGATTCTCCGGACTCTTAATCAGCGTGATATCGATAAAGTTCTCTACGAGTACATCTACGTCCCGATCCGGTGAGGCGTTGTCGACCACAATCGTTTCTTGCTCAAGATTACTAGTCCATTGGTTGATGCTGGCCAAGCATTGCTGTAGATAGGCAGTCGAGTTCCAATTGACCAAAATGACCGAAAGTTTCAAGGCGTCACACTAGTTGGCAAGAGACGTCAAGCAAGCTTCAACGAGTTGGTTAGCTAACTGATTCAAGGGTTCCGACCGCCGACGGACCTGCGTGCGCGCGATCCAAAAGCCAAGCGTCGAGCGGCTCGAGAACAGGTGCAACTTTCGTGTGCGCAACCTTCGAGTCCGCAGGCGTATTCCCGAGCGAAGCTGTCGCAGCCGAGATCATGGCCAGAAAAGCGAACCACCAAATCTGAGTATTGTCCCAGTAGGCTACTCCGAAGTAGGCGAAGATATGGGCAAGCATCACGGCACCGAGGCTCCAAAGTAGCCATTCCTGCTTCCGGTCCACCAGCCTTCTAAGACTTCCGAGCCTACCGAAGCTACGGGAGATTATGGCGATGAAACAGACGAACGTCACGAGCCCGCCCATCTCGCCCTCGGCAACAAACTGATTGGAAAGATCCCACATATCGTAGCCCCAGTTTCCGTTCTGGTTTGTGCCAATCAACCACCAGTCCTTCCAGTGCCGCATAAAGGTGTCAATCAAGAAAGCGCGGTCGTATCCCCCTGAGCCGCCAATCACGTTAACGTGGGCGACTATAAACCACACCGGCGCCTTCATCACCATCGCCAAGGCCACGAGCGTAAGCACGATTCCCCACCGAACCGCGCGCATAGACCGGCGAATCGGCCAGAGGAAAAGCCCTCCAACTCCGGCGGCCCAGGAGAGTGCGGGCGTGCTCGAATTCGACATCAGCACCATGATCGTCGATCCTGCTAATCCGGCTCCTGCTAGAGCTCTCGCCTTGCCACTCTTCCAGAGCCAAAAGAACAGCGGCACCAGCGTAGCCCCGAAGCAACCTGCCAGGATCGAGTGTCCGAAGGTTGCCTGTGCTCGGACTTTGCCGTTACGGATATCGGGAAACATTGGCGCGCCGCCAAGGTGGCCGAAGATGTTGACCCCGCTAAGGCGTTCATTCAACATGCACGCGCCGAGCACCACGGCCACAACCGCAAACGACTTGGCTGCACGGGCTATGTCTTCCTCGTCTTGGATCAGGTGCCGCAACAGGAAATATCCGCCAAAGGCCATAATCCAGAACTTCGCCTCTTCTGAACCTGAGCTCTGTAGCCCATGGGTCAATACGATCGCCACGACTCGATACAACGCCCACAAAATGAAGGCTTTGTCGATGCTGTTCATCCCGCCCGCGATCTGAAACTTCGCCCTGGCAAGTCGCACCGACCCGATCAGGATTACAATGCTCAACACATACCAGTGCTGCCCGACAAGGTAGATCTGCTGTCCACGCGGAACCAGAAACGCGATCAGGAACAGTGGGATAGTAGCATGCTTTCGCGGAAGCCAGAGGACAAGCACGCAGGTGAGCGCCAACGCCACCAGCACCGCGGGGTGCATAACGGTCTCTGACGCACCATGGCCTAAGTCGCGCTGGTTAAACGCTAGCTCGGACTGGTCAGGCAAGGCGCGCCCCTCGGTGCCTTAGTTCTTCGGCGGCTGCCGGTGCCGGGAGTTTTCCGCGCCGGGCCGCAATTACCTCCCGGTACGCTCGAAGCAGCGTTGCCCCTGCAGCGGTCCAGGTCAGGGTGCGCGCGCGGTTCAAGCTTGTCGCGCGGAGCTTTTCCAGCAGTTTACGGTCCTTGTGAAGCATGGTGATGTGCTCGGTGAGCGCCTGAACGTCGCCAACCGAATGCACCAGCCCGGTCTCCATGTGCTTGCATATTTCGGTGCAAGCTTCTGAGGCCAGCGGTACACAACCGCTGCCCATGGCATCCGCGATCACTAAGCCGAATCCTTCCTCAATGCTGGGCAGTACTAGAACGTCGCTCTGGCGCATCAAATCCGGGATGTCATTGCGGTGGCCCAGGACTTTTACGCTCGGATGCAACAGCATTGGGCGAAGTTTCTCCGCGTATGCAGGGAGAAAGTCGCCGGCGATTTGGAAGGTTCCTTTAGCGCAAGCAGGCGACCGCAACCACGACTCCAAAGCGAAGTGCACGCCCTTTCTTACCGCACAAACGCCCACGAACAGCATCGTCAAGCCGGCATTAGATTGCCGGCGCTGCGGGTCCGGATAGTAGAGGTTTTCGTCAAAGCCGTAGAGATGGCGGACAAGTTTACTCGACTCGTAGCCTTTGTCTCGGAATGTTCTTACGACAAAGTCGGAGGGACAGAGTAGGCCATCCGCAAGATGATACTCTTCTTCCTCCCGGCGGAGGATATCCTCGTTGTATGCGTGCTCGTGGCCGCGTGGCAGTGCTACTCCCAAGCGCTCGCACTCTTGCCGAACTACCTCGTAGGCAAATCGGGTATTTGCATTTGGCCTCTCGAGCACCGACGGGATGCCCATCTCTCTGGCTACTTTCAGCGTCTGTACAGCACCCAGCGGCCAAGTATGAACCACATCGATTTTGCCAGCCAGTCTTCGCATTCGGCGAGCCACAATGCGGTCGTGCAAGGCAAACGCCCGCATGCTGCCGACAAGCTTATAGGGAACACGATACTTTCCCCACGCCAGAGTCGGTTGAACGTTAACGCTAGCCGGCGCTGACCTGCCGATAGAACCAGGAAATACCAGAACGTCCACTCCCGCGGACGCGAGCCCATTTACTTGCTGCCAGGCCGTGTAACAGATACGACTCGCGCCCAGCCTGTGGGGGAAGCTGTACAAGACTCGAACGCGATCATTTGAATGGCTCATGGATATCGTGTGTATTGCTAGTGGTTTGATGGAAGGCAGGGTTTTACGATTGCGCGGAAGGCTTCCATTCCCGTCGAACCGAAGGCCACCGAGGCTGTAACCAACCTGGCATATAGGACGCCGCCAGCCATCCGAGTGACTTCGCCACGGACATAGGTATCAACGAACTACCTACAGCTACCCGGAACTGCGTCCTTGCTTCCGAGCGGCGGCCGGCCGCCATAAGCAGTTTGCCGTATTGACGTCGTCTGGAAGCGAAGGCCAGGTCAAACTCTCTTAGGAGGGGCTGCTCCGCCTGCTCCCGGTAACGTTCCTTAAGAAGGCAAAACACTTCCACCCACGGCGCAAACATCTTGAGACGGTCTGCAGATAGACTCGCATCCGTAATTCTATAGGCGACGAGAGGAGCCGGGGCGTATACGACATCGCCCAGAAGCGGCAATGTGGTGCAAAAGTAGGAATCCTCAACACCGTCCAAGCGAAACGGGTCATCACCCAGCATCTGAAATACGCGCTTCGGGACAGACAGGTAGCTCGGAGAGGCAAACTGACCGGTGGTTTCGTTGTAAGCCTTCAGGAAGGCCAAAGCCTCTATGACTTCGACTTCGGCTGGAGTCGCCAGAGGATCAACCTTCCACTCATAGTCCCTGTATCCATCAAAATTCACGTGCCCTGTGAAGACGCCTACGGCGTTAGGATAGTCCTTGAACAGTTGCTGAACAGTTTCGAGGTACCGGTAGTGCCACAGGTCATCGGAATCCAGAAACGCTATGACGTCCCCTTTAGCCCGGGCACACAAGGTGTTTCTTGTTGCAGCTACGCCCCGGTTCTCCTGTCGCAGTACCGTCACGCGGGGCACATAAGAGCGCAAAATCGCCGGCGTGTCATCCGTGCTCCCGTCATCCAGCACAATTATTTCATCCGCGGGCCGCGTTTGCTGAAGGACTGAATCCAATGCTGCTTGGATAGTTTGCTGAGCATTATAAACAGGAATAAGACTGCTAATCTTCATGCGTAACTCCTCGAAGCACCGGACCCCGAATGTCTGTAAGGTGGTATCTCCAGTCCTCTAAATGGACTTGTCCCCATTTTTGACACAACCAGTTAAGACTCAAAATCCATTCAAAGGAGAATTGAGTCATGGGGTTGTCGAGAAGGATGTTCACCAAGGAGTTCAAGCTGGCGGCAGTCCAGCGGCTGGAGCAAGGGGTTTCCCTGAGCGAGGTGGCGCGGGCGCTGGAGGTGAACCCCAACGTGCTGCACCGCTGGCGGCGTGAGATTCGCCAGGGGCCGGGCAACGTGTTTCCAGGCCACGGCAAGCAGCGCTGGGCCGAAGGGCGCATCGCCGAGCTGGAACGTAAGATCGGGCAGCAGGCCCTGGAGATTGATTTTTTGAAGGGGTGCTTGCAGCGCATCGAGGAACAGCGGATGCTGCAGGCGTTGACTGGAAATCCGCCGTCTACCAGAAAGTCCAGGAAGAAGTGAAGACCGAGGGCAGACTCACGATCGAACACATGGTGAAGCTGGGGCGGGTTTCCCGGTCCGGCTTCTATCGGTTCGAGGACGCAATACCAGATCCGGATCGCGACATGAATCTGCGCGATGCCATTCAACGCATTGCGCTGGAGTGGCCCAGCTACGGTCGCCCGCGCATCACGGCCGAACTGCGTCGTCGCGGCTGGGAAGTGAACCCGAAACGCGTATATCGGCTGATGCGCGAGGACAATCTACTGTGCGTGCGGAAGCGGAAGTTCGTGGTCACCACCGATTCCAACCACGGGCGGAAAGTCTATCCGAACCTGGCGCGAAACATGATTCTGACCAACACCGATCAGCTCTGGCGGGCCGATATCACCTACATCCGGTTGCGCGACGAGTTCGTGTTCCTGGCCGTGATACTGGACGCTTACTCGCGCCGCGTGATCGGCTGGGCTCTGGATCGCACGATGGAAGATGAGCTGACGCTGGCCGCCTTGCGTATGGCGCTGGCGCGCCGTGTCGTCGAAGCCGGGCTCGTCCATCACTCCGACCGCGGCTCGCAGTACGCCAGCAACGACTACACGGATCTACTCAAAGCCAATGGCATCACCATCAGCATGTCGCGCAAAGGCAATCCGTGGGACAACGCGGCTTGCGAGTCGTTCATGAAAACACTGAAGTACGAGGAAGTTCACCGCAACGAATATCGGGACTTGGCCGAAGCGCGTGCTTCGATCCGCGAGTTCCTCGAAAAGGTCTACAACCAGAAACGGCTGCACTCGGCGCTCGGCTACTTGCCACCGGCCGAGTTCGAGCGAAACCACAAGGATGCCGCTGCGCGGCACTTTTCTGTATGAGTTTTCCCAGGCATCGGGAAATCTATCCATCCGATGGGAGCGCCAGCCTTGCGGCCAACGCCCCCGCTCATCGTCTGGATGAGTTTCCGGCTGGCTATTCCTCGGCGGGTTGCTCTCCAGCAGCGCCCGCTTCCGCTTCACCAGCCGGGCACCAGTATGCTGTAATGTCGTCTTGCCGGTCGAGAAGTTTTCAGCGAACGGCCAACTGTGTCTTAACTGTTTGTGTCAGCCGAGGGGGCAAGCGCAAAAGGACACACCAGGCGCGGCCTAGGCTTGAGAGGTAACCTCACATCTATCCTCCGCCGCTTTCTCCGAGCGTCGCCGCGTCGACACACCTCTACACGTGGCTTATACGACTCCACAATGCAAAACGCACCGTATGTACTTCCATCGTCCATCACCAGACTTTTATCAGCGGGGAGTGTTTGCTCCAAGACCGAATTTACAGTAGCCCCATCGTTCGGAATCCGTTGTAAACGGGGACGACGACACTAACAGTCACGGCTCGAACTGAAGTGGCCTGTGAGATAATAAATTAACTACGCGCTCGATTGTCAGATAACAACTACTGACAACCAGCAGCGCCGAGCGAAGCTGCCCCTAACTCTCGAATCTACAATCAGCCACGCCCTAGACAGCTAGCTCTAGGAGATCACGCGCTTCGGGTGTTCACCGCTGACTCACTTCCGCGCGTCCCAACAATTGGCCTCCGCCCCAAATGGATCGCTCGTTCGTACATTTGGACGTATTGGGGCAGGATCTCAGCCCAATCAAATCGTTTTTGGACATTCGCTAGATTAATTCGAGCTGCTGACCGGGCCTTGTCTGGGTCTGTCAACACTAGCTTGATCTTAGTAGCGAGGTGGCCACTCACTTGCATATCGATTAGACAGTTAGAACTGCCCATTACCCAACGAAATAGCTCGGAATCGTGTGCGACCACCGGTATCCCGGAAGCCATCGCCTCGAGAAGAACTATCGGGAGGCCCTCACGGAGGGAACATAACACCATGATATCCGCTGCACGGTAAAGTGCCGGCATTTCGAAATTTGGGACAGTCAGGAAGAGACAGTTGTTCTTTAGAATCCCTCGCGCAAGGCGCTCGATAGCAGGTGTTTCCTCATGTCGTTGTCCTGCTACGACAAGAAAAAAGCGATTGGGATCTAGACGAGAAAATTCTTCTATCAGATAATCAATCCGTTTGTGAGAGCTATTTATGGCAGCACAACTAAGCACAATCTGTCGGTTTTCGGGTATTCCGTAGCGTCTTCGGGTGAGAGTGTGCTCTACGCCTGCGGAAAAACGCTCACAGTCTAGTCCGTTGGGCACAAGAGTCATCCGAGACTCCGGAACACCGTATTCTACCGCCTGCCGGTATTCCACAGGCGACACTTGCTGAACAAAATCACACGATTCGACGTGATGCGGAGGCGAAGGACCGCCGTTCCACATAACCATCACGAAACGCAGGGATAGAAGATCACGGATCTTTCGGACCGCATTACCAAGAGTTATGTCGGGATAGTGAACTACGTCGGGGCGGTGCGCGAGCAAGAAGGGCATCAGACCTGCGCTGAAGGTGAGCTGTTCGTAACGGTAGCTTCGACGGTCGCTGATTAGGCTTTTCCATGCCGCTCTAGGTATGTTGGGTACATGATACACGCGGCCTGAGCCGGAGGGCCGTGCGCCCTGATAGAGCACCACGTCGTGGTGACTGCGGAGCTTGTCAAAGAGTTGCGCCGCTGCAGTTTCAAAACCGCGTTGGACCCTGCCGAGCCCAGTGCAGACCAGCGCGATCCGCATGGGACGCTCCATCTTTGTACTTCCTGCTATTACCATTCGAATCCTTTCCGTGAATTCCTTGACCTTCTGCAGTGTAGGAAAGCCCACGCTTGTTCTGGAGTAACAAATCTCTGTGAACAATTCCTTGGCGTTGCACTCTGCGACTCACCTAAACATCAAATCATCAGAGGGAATGACAACGACTCTGGTCATGCGGGTCGTTCGTTAAAGAAGACCCGACCCTATTCCGATACGACGCTACTAACCGCTTTCATGCGCCGCTGTCTAGAGACGGTGAGTGGGCTTGATGAGAACGGCGTGGATACTTTCCCCGTCTCCTGCAAGCGACGTCGCACTCGTGAGGATGGGTAGTATCGTTAATCTGAGTGCCTTACGTAGTACTCTCCATGCCAAGCTTGGAGGTTGGGCATGGGCCATCGGGGTTCGTTCAACTCCAAGTTTTCCGAGAACATCGTCAAGCACATAGCGAAGGCTATCCTCTAGGCACACTTCGCGATGCGTCGCAAGCGAGACCTCGTCAAGCCCGACCGAATCCGCGAGACGACGCAGCGTCGTCGGAGAGAAATGATAGAGATGTCTAGGCAACTCTAACGGGTACCAATAGGATCGGAAAATGCGGGCACCGGCGGAGTCAATGTTTGGCATCATCGTATAGAAGATGCCACCGGGCTTAAGCCACTCCGAGACGCGGGCCAGCACCTTCCGCGGTTGGTAAAGGTGCTCGAACACGTGGAAACAGGTGATGGCATCAAAGGTTTCGGGCCGAAAGGGAGCGTCAAGGATGTCCCCAACAAACACCTGGGCTCCACATCTTGCCTCAGCTTGCTTCGCCACCGTCTCGGACATTTCTATCCCAAACAGTTTCCAGGATGGGCTCCGGAAAGATGCGAGAAAGCCACCGGAGCTGCAGCCAAGGTCCAGGATCGCGCCACTCGACTTGTGACGCAAGAGCTCGTCTCGCCGCCAATTCCAGTGCTCCGGATCCGCGCCACCACTGGTGATTGTTCGGTCGTAGTCCGCGCCGTAATGCCGGCCTATGTCAGATGGAGGTGGGGGATCGTGCAGCCAGACGAGTGAGCACGATGGACATCGGAAAAGTTCGAAAAGTTCTAACCTGCCATGGAACCTGTCGGGCGCCTGTAGCCAGCTCCCTGCTCCACTATGGCCACAGACGGGACAGCCGTTACCATTCTGTCCCGGGCGATTCGACTTCGACCGTTTGAACGGGTCCGTGGTTTGGTTTGGAAACGACGTTTTCGGCATCTTATGGCTCGCCTGGTAGTGGCTGCTGTGAAAGACGTACTTGCCCCTTTAGGTGAATCGCACATGCCAGTATGTAAGCCACCAGGCATCCCACAATTCCTAACGCGATGTTAGTGACGGGGCCCGTCAATACTGCGAATGAGCGAGCGGAAAGACTAAGGGCAACAACGCTCAAGGATGCCAAGACTGCGATAGGAAACGACTTTGCATATAGAGCAATGCCGAGGCCTGTGAGTTGTCGGACCCGCCTAACTTGAAACAGATACCCAACGATCACTGCAACCAGGCATGCCACTTGGCCGCCCAAAGGTCCAAGCCATTTCGCAAGAGGATAGATTGCGAGCACCATTGCGGCTGCCATCGCCACGACCGCGGTTCGGTGCAAGTTTGGAAGACCCCGGGAGTAAAACACAAGTGTAATCTGACCGTTCATCACGTTCACCAGCGCGACAAGCGACGCGAGAACCATGGCTCCCGTGAAGGCGCCGTAACGAGCGCTATAGGTAAGTGTAAGAAGGGAACGACCGCAAAAGAACACAAAGGCCAGCGCGGGCAAGCCCAGCATCACTACCAGCGAAGTCACTTGAATCAGGATTCGGTTGGTGCGCCGTGCGTCGCTTTGAATCTGGGAGAACGCCGACATGAGGGTTTGCCCGAGCACGTTCATAATAAAATTCGTGGGGGTCTGCACCAGGTAAATCGCCATCGTGTATAAGCCCAGAACAGCAGGAGAATAGAGCTTAGCCAATACGAAGATGTCGGCGCGCGCGAAGATCAGGTTCAAGAACGAAAGGCCAAACAGTCCCTTAGAGAAGCGTAGGAGGTCGCGGGTGGCTTCCTTATTCCATCGTAGTGATGGAACGTACGGACACAGGACGTAAGATAAAGTGGTGCGCGCGGCGCTTTCGGCACAAGACCCAAGCACCAACGCCCAGACATCTCGGATCACCAAACATAGAATCAGCGTGATCACCACTCCGCAAATACCACCGATGTTGCCGATCGCAGCCACCTTGCGGAATTTCATTTCCTTCCTCGCAATGTCCGCTCGCGGGCTTGACGCACCGCCCAGAATTATGCCCGCAGTGGACAGACGAAGTAACGCCGTCAGCTCCGGGTTTCCATAGAAACCGGCCACGAGTGGCGCAACCGCGAACAGGACGGCCGCCAGCAAAACGGCTCGGCCAAACCCCAGCCACCACGCGGCGTCGACATAGTGTTGCTCGCCTCCTTTGGGATTCTGAACGAGGCCCTCTCGCACTCCTATATCGGTGAATGACACGATTACGGAATTCACCGAGAGTACAATCGCCAGCGCGCCAAAGGCTTCGGGTGCCAGGAGACGCGTTAGAATCATGTTTCGTCCAAACCTAGCCGCCTGTTCAGCCACACTGCCGCTACCCAGCCACGCACCACCCCGATAGACTTTGGCTTTTAGGCTATCGCCCAAAAGGACAGATTCCACGGCACCCCTAATTCGCGCGTACGTCCTCGCGAAGATGGACAGGGGGCTTAGGGTTTCAGATGTGACCATACTCAGAGGGCGCCCTTGCGCTTCACATATCCAGTACAGCAGAAGCCGCTTGTTGAAGCAGTTCCGGCACATCCTGGGCGCGGGGAGCTATAAACGCTTGGTCGCGGATGTGCTGGACATAAGCCTCTCCGAGTCTTCTTCGGTACATAGGAAGACTGAACCTCGTAATCCTGAGGCAGGTGGTCTGAATAGGGAGATACTCCTTCCAGACTCGCGCGATGTGCCGGCAGCACTCGTAAAACTCTTTCGGCAACACTACGTACTGATGTGCGTTATGGATGCAAAATGCGGGAATGGCGTAGCTCCTCATCCCGACCTTCGCCGCTCTTAGGCAAATGTCAGTTCCATAAAGGTGGAAGTGAGGCAGATGTTCATCAAATCGAAGCTCTGATGATCTTTTGACAATCAGAACAATTTCATCAAGGGTTTCGACCGGCATAGGACGCTCAAACGGTTTTCCAATTACGCGCCGCCCGGGCGAGTATATGCAACCGTGTGCGTTCCCGTCCTTTGACCTCCCGTAACATCCCAACACTCCCCATCCCGCGTCCGCGGCCTCCAGCCAGTCAAGTGCCCGCTCTAAGTGCGAAATCCAGGACTCCGGGAAGATCATATCCTGGTGGGCAAAAACCAATAGGTCGTTCTCGGCCCGATCGATCGCTTCGTTGTAGGCTTTTGCGGCGGAGCTATAGTCCCTTTGGACTAGGATTTGATGAGAATGCGGCTTCCGCAAGCAAGGTGAAGCCAGGAAGTTGCTTTCCAAGATCTCGCCCGTTCCGTAGGTTGCAACGGCGAACGTGATGGTCCTTTCGCCAGCCATTTTCATCCCGACAAACTTCCCAAAACCCAGGCGACGCTTATTGAGCTACGGCAGATAGAAGTCCAGAAGGAGCTATCGTGGACGACCCCACGTGCTGGTAAGCTCCAACGTCCCACCCACCACTGGACGGACGCGCATTTCCGGCAGCATCGAAGCAGAGTGCCCCCAGGCCAGGGTTGGGTTGCCCACTACAAACACTAGTTAGGTTTACTCCCGCTCCGATCAGCGGAGAACCTGCTAGGGATAATCCGTTTGCATCTATCTTGAAGTCAGTCTGAACAGCCGAGTGAGTATCACAAGAGCAAACAGATTGAAATGCAGCCAGGTTGGTATACCCAGAGGAGTGCCACACAAATGGAGGATTCCCACTGTTTCCCGTTGGACCATACTGATTATAGTCCCAGGTGGTAAAGGTCGCCGCTCCATCAAGTTCTGCAAGGTACTGTCCCCAGCCACCGCAGGCGTTGTTTTCAATGGTGAGCGCAGTGCCACCGTAAGCGCCACACTCCGTGTTGCCCCGTCCTCCGCCAAACCCAGTCCCGATCCAAGTATTGTTCGCAACGATCGACCCCGCACCGCCGTAAAGCATGGATGGGACTATGTTTAGCCCATACTGGATCGATACGTTGTTAAACACGTTAAAATTGTTCGGCGTGGCAAACTCAAGATACATCTGCGTAGCCGTCGAGCAACAGAGTCCCCAGTCACCATAGGAAAGATTGTTGTAAAAAGTCGTCGCCACAGAGGTCGTGCCGGAGATCAGGTACATGTGCAGGCAGTTGTGATGGAACGCGTCAGAAGTTGTATCCCAGTTTGCCGTGTCATGGCAATAATTGTTATAGAAGTTGAAGATTCGAGTCCCATCACCCGAGTTCTCTACAGCCCAGTTCATGTGATAGAAGTCAACGTTGAACACATTCACAGTCGTGTTGCCTCCACCGTTGATCGCAGTCCGCTCTATCTGGAGAGCGTTACCCACATCGTGAACAGTGAGATCGTGGATCGAGATCAGCCCGACACCACACCCAGATCCGCCACCTGGGCATTGAAAGATCGAATTGCCGGTATCTGCGCTACTGGTGCTGTCCGACATAAGGGAATGGACGTATAGGTTGCGGATGATGAGATTTCGAATCTCAATATCGTGACAGAGGATACAGCCATAAAATGCCTGTGTATTCGCGTTCTGGTTGGCCAGCGCCGAGCCGTTTGCCGTAGCCTCGATGATCCCTGTTTGGCCGCTAGCATAGCCTCTCTGATTCGCGGCCTCTACCGTGTTGCAATTCGTTTTGGGACCACAGGGGATCCCGCCATCAAAAGTGAGATACGCATTAGAACCGCCGAGACTGATCATTTGGCCATAGCGCAACGTGATCCGCGCGCCGGGTTCCCAAACAAATGTGATGGGGTTGCCGCTTGTCCCGCTGCCTTGGACCTGCGGTGAGCTCGTAATAGTGCCACAAAAATGAACAGTTGTCCCCGCCCCAATTTGCGTCGTCCCGCTGCCCCAGGTCCCGGCTGAATTGAAGAATGTGATGGCGTAAGCATTCGCGCAACTGTTTCCGTTAGCAGCCCCTGCCGCGCTTTGAGCAATGTAAACATTCGTCGCGCTCGCATTCATGATCGCGCTCGACAACGCGAATCCCACAAACGTTATAGCTACGCGCGACAGCCTGCATAAGAATCTATTTGGCACTTCTTCTCTCCCAACTCCTTATCGACCGTTACCCACGTAAACTTGAGTTCACATATACGGAATGGATTTTCTGCTTCTAAGCCATTCATCCTAAGAGCCTAGGTGTTCGACCCTAACCAACACTGCTAAGAGCAGTTCATAGTGGCCCACGTTGACAGCGAACCGGCTGACGCTTCGCTACGGGACAGCAGTTTCTCCCAGTTAAACGAGTTTACCACGGAGAGACTTTCACGCACGCTGACCAGATGGAACGAATGACGAACGTGAAGGAAACAATCTATCGCGCATTCGGAGTAGAGGCCACTCGACAATTCGGGAAGCAGCCATCCCCGCTACTACTACGCACAAGGAAATAACCGTCGCGGAGAAAAGCCAAGCCAAAGGATCGCCCCTTTGCAATGGCAGGCGGGCTATTACTTTTTCAATGATTCCAATCACGGTAACGTGCCAGAGGTAAATGCTATAAGAATATACGCCAGCGTGTGCCACCGGCGAGCCGAAGGAGCGAACGTAGAACGCCAGACGACCAAAATCTCGCGCGTGAGTATGGTAGAGCCCAACAAACACGGCTGAAGCGGCTAACGTAGATAGCGGAAGCACCCGGTCAATTGGCAGACCGAGTAACAGCATCCTGGAATGCGGATAGAAGAGCAACGCTGCGATCGCAAACCAGGCAGGACGCCAGCGTCGCAGGGCGGCAAATAGGTCGGGCCGGAACTCAGCGAGCGAGCGAAGGCCGACCCCAAAAAGCAACCCGTCCAACCGGAGATGCGTGGCCGCCATGGTTTGATCTACATTCCACAGATATGGGTCACCTAGGTAGGCAGATACACCCCTAACGGCTGTAAACAGGGCTGGAGACAACAAGCAGATTGGCACTAAGAAGCGCGTTCGCTTTACGGCGACGAGGCCCACAATCATAAAGGGCAGCAAAAAGTAAAAGTGCTCCTCCACAGATAGACTCCACGTATGGCCGGCAGGGTCAGGCCCAATATAGTTCTGGAGAAAAACGACATTTGGCCAGTATTCGACGAAGAGAGTTAGAGCAACCTTTCCGACATCATGCCCGGACAGCATAGCTTTCAGCAGCGGCATCACAAGGAGGTAAGCTAGAAAAACATAGTAAGGAGGATAGATTTTTAGGCCCCGGCGTATTAGAAAGTGCGCTATGGAGATTTGGCCGTGCTTTCGCAATTCAGTTAGTAGTAATCCACCTATAAGGAACCCAGAAAGAATGAAGAACAGCGGCACTCCGAAGCCGCCGTATTCGTGCCATAAGTCGGCGACCTTTCCGATAAGTCCGCCGGCCGGGCGATCTAACTTTAAGTGAGCACCCACCACCATAAGGATGGCGAGGCCCCGCAGAACGTCCATCTGCGGATTTCGTCTCAAGGTTTGCTCGGTAAGCGGGGCAGCCCCACGATTCTGGCGGTCACCTTCGCTCAGATGTACTAGTCTCGCAGAAGGGTCCAGCTTTCCTCTCAGTGGGTCTGGCAATGGCGGTATCCCTACATCGATGCATTGGTCGACAGCAGCCAGCATGGCGTGAGAGCGCAACTCCGGATTGCGGTCTTCACCTACCTGCTGATCGCCACTCTTCGCACGCGACTTCATCTCTCGGTTAACCTCTGCCACGACTTACGAGTGTCTCGATTCGTTTGGCGGGTCCCAGCGACCTCCCGGGGTTTGCCGTCCGAAGCTCGTCCTGAGGCACGGCATTGCTTAGGGGCAATGAGCTCTTAGATCAATTTGCCTAACGAACAGGTGCCTTAAGTGGCCCAACGTTGCCCGATTGACTAGTCGAGCCATCACCCCTAACGGTACTAACTCGCCGACGGAATCGACGACATAACCGCTCGACGCGAACATGGCGGCATAGGTATTTGGGGTAAACCAGCGCAAGTGCGTTCGGTCCATCACCCCGAAATCTGTTAGCGTCCAGTCTCCTCGCAACAGCATGGCGAGCACCCGGTACTGGCAGACGTTCGGCGAACTGGCAAAAACCAATGCGCCAGATTTGACTGCCCGACGCAACTTCCGAAGAGTAGTCCAAGGATCCACAAGGTGCTCTAGTACCTCACTTAAGACGAGTACGTCAAACGTGTCTGGCTCCCAGGGCAAATCTATTTTCTCGATATCCCCCTGAACAACTGAAGTGATTCTTTGCCTCGCAATTTCCGCCGCACGATCGGAGATTTCTACGCCACAATAAACTCCGCACTTTCCCCGCGACAGTGCGAGGGCTCCGGTTGCGCCGTTACTGCAGCCGATTTCTAGGATTTTAGCTTCCGGGTTAACCGGCAGTGCACCCACATAATCGTATCGAGCGCCGTCAAAATACATTGGCGCTTTCAATATATACGCCTCAACTCCGCCGTGAACCGCGCTCATATTACTCATTGTGTTTGCTATCACCTGACGCGTGGCCGACTGTCTGCACCGGATGTCAGCGGCAAAGCCGGTCGTTTCATTTCAGTAACTATGTCCCGGATTGTACTAATGTCGACTCGCCACGAGTTTGAAAGCGTACTGGACCGCATGTAGCCAGTCGTACGAACCATCAAGCTTCGCGGTGAAGAGCCGGGTATCGTCACACGAGTTGACGGGCAAACGCTTCATAAAGAAGCGGCTGCCAGTTCGATTCGCGGTCCCGATGATCGTCGAGACGCTATTCTCGTATCCGGCTTCCCCTATCATTCGACGCACCTTTGCCGCAAACGGCCGGTCTGTTTCTGGAAACGAGTATGGGTATGCAAAAGACTTCACTGCGCATCCCAGTTCCTGTTCGATCATGTCCTTGGAAGTGCCCAGCTCATATGCGATCTCATTGTTTCCCAAGGACTTGAGCTGGGGATGCGTTACTGTATGCGATCCGAACTCTATTCCGGCTGATCGCAGTTCTCGAACTTGATTCCACGTCAAGCACTCGATACCCTTGAACGCTTGCGGGAACCGCTCAATATACGCCGTCGGCAGATACATGGTGGCGCTGAAGCCATACTTCCTCAGGACTGGGAACGCTTCCGAGTAGAAATCCCGATATCCGTCGTCAAAAGTAATTGCGACGAGTTGCCCGGAAGCCTGGCCCGGCTTTCCGCTGCGACTCACTGCATCACTTACCCTGACACCCGAGTAGCCGTTGTCATGTAGGAATTTCATATGTCTCTCAAAGACCTGTGGGGTGGTAACTGTCCGATAGTATGGGTGGGTGTGCCCGTCGTTTGAGGCCGAGATACTGTGATACATAAGAATCGGCAGACGTTCCTCCGGTCGAGAGACAAGCTTCCGCAGAGGGTGAAACAGGTAGAGGGTAGCCAGAGCATCAGCGCGTAGCATCGACGTCAAAGCTTTGAGACAAGCATGAAGTACTTCAAACCTTCGCCGCAGAAACGGCATTCACGGCTTCGCTAGCAACCTTATTCTGTTGTTCGCCAGTCAACTGTGGGAACATCGGCAGGGAGACGATGTCTGCAGCGACCTTTTCCGCAACTGGAAAATCCCCTTTGGAATACCCGAGCGTCCTATAAGCGTTCTGTATATGCAACGGGATCGGATAGTGAATGCCGGTGGCGATGCCTACCGAACCAAGCTGCTTCATGAATTCGTCTCGGTTTTCAACCCTCACGGCGAAGACGTGATAGACGGCTTTGCTCCACGACGGCTCAAATGGCAATACGACGCTGTCCTCGACGCATTCAAACAACTCGCGGTACCGCGAGGCGGCCACTCGCCGTTTCTCCGTCCATTCGGGAAGATGCTTGAGCTTGACTCTCAAGATCCCAGCTTGAATCGCGTCTAGCCGACCGTTGTAGCCTTCCACATCGTGATAATATTTCTGCGCTTGACCGTGATCCCGGAGCATTCGTATCTTCCTGGCAAGCTCCGCATCGTTCGTCGTGACAGCGCCGGCTTCGCCGCAAGCACCCAGGTTCTTCCCTGGATAAAAGCTGAATGCCGCTGCTCGGCCCATCGACCCCGCCTTACACCAGCGGCCCTGCTTCTTCGAGAAATACTCGGCGCCGTGAGCCTGGCAAGCGTCCTCAATCACGATCAGCCCGTACTGCTCGGCCAATTCCAGTATTGGGTCCATGTCGGCCATTTGACCGTAGAGGTGAACCGGAACGATCGCCGCCACACGGCCCTTGGTCCTGCGGTCTACCAGTATCTTTGTAGTGGAATCGAAATCGCACTGAGTCTCGAAGTACTCCCGCAACTTGCCGGGATCCATGTTGTACGTCGCTTCATCAATGTCGACGAAGGCTATCCGGCCGCCGGCCTGAGAGATCGCCTCAGTGGTCGCGATAAAGGTGTTCGGGACCGTAACCACGACGTCGCCTGGCCCGATTCCAGCCGCGATCAGCGCGAACCTCAGAGCGTCCGTTCCGCTCCCGACGCCTACACAATGCTCCGCCTCGCAAAACTTCGCGAAATCCTGCTCAAATCCCTGAACCATCGGCCCGCCGATGAAGCCGGCCGTGTCCAAAGCAGTTTTGAAGACTTCGCACAGTTCCTCTTTCAACTCCGCATGTGGAGTTACAAGATCCAGAAAAGGAATTCCATTCGTCCCGCTCATTTGGTGGCCCTCCCTGCCACTAAAACCGTACTTCGCAAAACCCTGGCTGGATTCCCCGCAACTATAGTGTTTGCTGGAACGCTTTTTGTCACGACACTTCCCGCCCCGACAATGGCGTTCTCACCCACGGTCACATTGGAAAGAATCGTGGCGCCCGAGCCAATGGACGCTCCCTTCTTAATGAGCGTCGTCTCGACCTTCCAATCCGCTTCGGTTTGCAGTTCGCCGTCTAAAGTCGTCGCCCGCGGGTAGGAATCGTTGATGAATGCGACGTTGTGCCCTACGAACACGTTGTCCTCGATCGTCACGCCTTCACAGACGAACGTGTGACTCGATATCTTGCATCGCGCTCCAACCCTCGCGTTCTTCTGGATCTCGACAAACGCGCCGATCTTGGTGTCATCCCCAACTTCGCAACCGTACAAGTTCACAAACTTGGACAGCTTGACGTCTTTGCCCAACTTGACATCGGGTGCTATGCATGTGTAATCGCTCACGCGTAGACGGCCTCCCCTTTGCGATTCAACGATTCCTCCGCCGCCTCGAGCATTCTGACGATGCGCAAGCCGGCCAGCCCGTCGTTGTGGGGGCGTTCGCCTTTCTTGATGCAATCGACGAAGTAGCCCAGTTCGGCCTTGAGCGCCTCGGTTGCCTCGATCTTGGGCGCCCACATGTCACCCGTGCGATAGCTCACCAGCAGATCGTACACGCCCTGTTTGCTGTTCATCTGAACGCCGCGGTCGTAAACTTTGATCTTCTCGTCAGCTTCGAGGTCATTCCAGACGAGCATTTTCTTTTCACCGCCGATCAAGGTCGTGCGAACTTTGACAGGCGAAAGCCAGTTGACGTTGATATGGGCGATGACGTTGTCCGGATAGTAGATCGTCATGTATGCAACGTCGGTCAGCCCATTCAGGTGCTGTTCTCCCGTCGCAATAACGGCATCCGGACGATCGCCGATCAGATGGTCCACGATTGCCAGATCATGGGGCGCCAGATCCCAAAGCACATTGATGTCATGCTGGAACAAGCCAAGGTTGACTCTCGTCGAGTCGTAGTAGTAGAGCTTACCCAGTGTGCCATCGTCCATCAGTTGCTGAATCTTCCGGACAGCACCCGTGAACAAAAAGGTGTGATCCACCATGATCTGAAGATTGTTTTTCTCTGCTAGTTCGATCAGCTCTTCAGCCTGGGTCGAGGTGGACGTGAACGGTTTCTCGACGAACACGTGTTTCCCGTTCAAAAGGGCGCGCTTGGCGAGCTCATAGTGCGTCCAGACCGGAGTAACCACCGCGACGGCGTCGATATCCGGCGACGTCAGAATCTCTGAACAGTCCGCGGTCACCTGAACGTCGGGGTAGGCCTGCGCTGCTCGTCGCAACGATCCGCTGTTCTTGTCGCAGATCGCCACAACCTTCGTCGAATCCAGGCCGCGCAAGTTGCGCACGATATTCGGGCCCCAATAGCCGTACCCGATCACGCCAAATCGAATCATGCTGTTGTCCTCCACCCTTTCTTACGTCTTACGATCTACGGTCCAAATCGGTCGCTCGCCAGCTAATACGCGCCATCGCCCATGAGAACAGCGCGGGGCGTTCGCCACAAAATCTTGATATCCAGCCAGAGGGACCAGGATCTTGCATATTGCAGATCCAGACGGACCATATCGTCAAACTTCGTCTTGCTCCGCCCCGTAACCTGCCAGAGTCCAGTCAGTCCCGGCTTGACTTCCAATAGACGCCGCCTGTGCCAGATTTCGTAGCACTCCACTTCGTATGGAATCGGCGGCCTTGGCCCCACCAGAGACATCTCTCCTCTAAGTGCATTAATAAACTGAGGCAGCTCATCGAGGCTTGTTTTCCGCAAAAACCGTCCAACTCGAGTGACGCGCGGATCATCGGTCAACTTGTAAACGTTCTTCCCTTCAGGGTCGGCCAAGCCCGAGATCAGGCGGGTTACGAATTCTCGATGAATGGCAGGATCGTTTGAGACATACATGGATCTGAACTTGAGGAAAGTAAACCGGTGACCGGATTGGCCGACTCGCTGTTGTCGAAACAGCACAGGGCCCTTTGAAGTAAGTTTGATGGCGAGCGCGATTGCAATGAAGACCGGTGAGCCAACCAGCAGCGCGAGTAAGCTGCCTGCAATATCGAGGGATCGCTTCAGGAAAAGCGAAATCTTCTTGGGATTCCCGTTTGGCACCAAGTTCGCATATGCGTTCGGATCACGCCCCCCGTCTCCGTCCCAGTCTTCGGGAAACACGTAGAAGGATAGGTCGACTTGGCTAACTTGCTCCGCGCTTAAGTTGAGAGAAAGCGCTGCCGTGATTTTGCTTGAGAGGGCGTTTGCAACGCATTCTCGACTAGCCGTCCCGATCTCGGTAAAAATGACGCCAACTACTAAATCGTGCTTGTACCATCCTTTGACATCCGTCTCGCGAATGGATTTCGATAACGCAGCAAGGATTGTTTCGCGAGTCTCGCCCACGCTCCCGGCTTTGAGGAGCCTCGCGGACTCCAGAAGCATGAGCACAAAGGACCTCCGGGAGCGTTCCGTCCTCTTCTGTTCCAGATGAAACCGGCTAACGAAAGCGCCTTGCGAGAGGAACTCCGGATTCTGGGAGCCGTTGGACAACATGGGTGACTCTAATTTCGAGCTGGAAGTTCCCGTCAGAGCTGCCTGGTAGCTCTGAGGTCGTACATCGCCCTACGTGCCGGCGGCCCTTGAAATCTCGGCCTCGGCCCACTCGGGTTCGATTCCTATGGCCACTGCTCTTCTCAGTGCCGAGAGGTTTACCACGATCCGCTGCTCTTTCTCACCCGGTAACAGAAATCCTTCGATACCGTTTCCCGGTCCACTTACCAGGCGAACCCGCTTGCCATCCTCTACGTAGGACCACGGCTCGACCGGCAGCCGGGATCGGACGGCATTCTGAACGCTCGCAATTTCTGTATCGTCCAGGGGGACTGGGGTCTTCCCGAGACTAACAATATGCAAGACACCTGGAATGGTAAGGAGGCCGAACCGGTGCTCGGCGTCCAGTCGACAAAATACGTAACCTGGGAAAAGAGGCGATTCCACCGATTTGGCTCGGTCTGACCATATGTGGCGGGATTGATAGAGTGGCAGAAATTCTTCGAACCCCTTAAGTCTCGCCGCTTCCGCGACAGACTTTTCGAAGCGCGACTTCACTCGAAGTGCGAACCACTGCGGCATAGCCTGCTCCGTTCAACGGGGTTTGGTAGGGGTCGCTCGACGGCAGGATTCAGGGGTTCGACAGCTTTTCGAACAAGCTACCGCCCCTTCAGTCCCATTCCTGAGATCTTCCGTTTTGGAGGAACGATCCGAGTAAAGCTGATTGAAGGTCAGATTAAAGCATTTGGAGAGCCAAAGTGGTCGGTAGGCAAACCCCTTTTTCCACAGTCTTTCCCACTCCTAAGAGACCTCACCGAACCGAGACTCTGGGATTCAAAGGAATAAGATTCGGATTTCCTCCCACACGTTCGTCACACGTCAGGGATGAATCTGCGCGTATCTCGGCGTGGGCTTCGCCGACATTACCGCAAGACGAAAAACCTTAACGAGATCAGCAAAGTTAGTACTTGCAAACCACGCTCGCTTAGCAGTATTCTCATGAGGTCATGTTCAAGGCCGCTGGCTTATTGCTATTGGTACACGCTGTCGCCAGCGCCGCCTACAAAGGGCCACCCGTCTCGATGCCGGAGCCTAGCGCGCTTCCAGAACTTTTCATTTGCCTAGCGGCCGTTGGCTGTCTGGCATGGCATCAGCACGTCAGGTCAAACAGGAGAATCGTGAGTGACGCTGACCGTAGCTAGCCGAGCCAGGCAATACTTGATAGCTTCGGTCATTCTCTGCTGTGTTGCGCCCTATAGTGTCGCTGCGACAGCGACACTGACATTGGTGAGTCCCGGCACTAACGCTCCATTCACAACAGACGGGACTCCTACTGGCCTTAGTGTGTATGTCGGCCCATACGTCGTGAGCATCAATGGCGTGGATGTTAACGCAATCTGTCTTGATTATCAGTACGACGCCCCTGGTACGAGTCCCGACTCAACCCCGTGGGACGTAACCAATGTGGTTGCTGGAAGCGACACGATCTTGCTGGAGCAAGCTTATTTGGCGCAGCAGCTTCTCAACCCACCCGGAGCGTGCGATCCAACGTACTGTGCCGCGCCAATTCAGTACGCGATCTGGGAATTGACCGCTCCTCAGGATGTGCCCTTCGCCACGCATTTAGCGACCATCACAGATTCCGTTTTTCAGACCGCCGTATCCAACTACATAGTGGCGGCAAGTTCTGCAGCCAACTACGATCCAGCCAACTATCCGCCAGGAACCTATCCAAACGTAGAGGTCTACACAGCGAATACTGGTGAGGTACAGTCAGGTTTACAGCGGTTCATGACGGTCACGACGCCGGAGCCGCCGTTCCTCTCTGTCCTCGGTGTTGATTTCTCGGCTGTCGGAGCCCTCATCTTCCTTTTCCGACGGCGAACCGCCGCTTAATCCCATCTCTCGGGCGTGTTCCAAGCCTTCCCGGCATCTAACGTCGCGTAGTCACTCCAACCAGCGGACCCACTGCCGATACAGAATCACGCCGAACCAAGTCCCAAGCGTGTTGGTCAGAACGTCTGTAAGATCAGAATCCCGCGTCGGCAAGTATGCCTGGAGCCCTTCGATCGTCAGACTTACGAACAATCCGCCAAGAACCGCGAAGATATCTGCTCTTTTCCACCCGCTGCACCACAGAAAAGCGCTCAGTGTAAATCCAAATGGGACAAAACCAGTTACGTTGATGAGAACGTCCTTTACCCAGCCCCGCGTTGCCTGAAACGCGCTCCACGGCGATTCGTACAATGTCTCCTGGATGACCATATAACGCTCGGGAATCGAAAGATTCACGCCCGATGTGCCGTGGTCGCGGATCAACCTCCCGCCTCTTTCATCGAACAGATACAACGCAGCCAGTGCCCCGCTTCCGCTCTCGGACGGTCGTCCGGCGTTGCTCCAGGACTGATAGTTCAGCAGCACTTGCTCCGGGGTCAACTCGTCTCGGTAGATCGCCAACCCGTCGAACTCGCCTTCCCACGTATCTTGTTCTTTGGGTGAGTCTCCAACAACAAACCGGCCAGAGCAGGGCGATGAAGACTTAAAGTCCGAAACTTGCTGAACCTGGGAACCGTTCAAGTAGACGTTTGTTCCCCTGGGCCCGGACACTATGGTGAGGAACACGAGCTTCCCAGCGCTAAAGACATCGCCGACGTACATTTTTGCCGGCCTCTCACGGCTGACCTCGCGGTCTAGCCGCAGGTCAGATATGGATTGATGCAGGGACAGCCCAACGGCACCACTCGAATTATAGAAGCCAAGCAAAGTGCCCGATCCGTCGCTGAAGCTCGGCCGCAACCAAATCTCAACGCTGCACGAGCCGAGATTGTCTGAAAACAGCGAGCTGGAGCTAAGGATTGTCCCGTGTCTCCCGAACCGCACGGCACTGTGATCCGCGATCCAGGTCACGTCATTTGAAGGACTTCCGAACGGCCAGAGCCCAGCGACTAGGATGCAGCAAAGGGACAGACCGCAGAGCACGCCGGCGGTGCGTGCTGGGAGTTTCATCCCAGTTAACATTCGCCCGCCCGGGCTAACCGGCCTCCGGGTACGCTAGTGTCGCTGAGCAGCTCCATCGAACCTATCTTAGACGTTAGGGGCAGGTCGGCAAACTCCGAATCTTATAGGAGTACTAGAACTTCTTTTCTATACACAGGAAGTTTTTTGAGGTTGCAAACGATGCTTATCATGTTAATCTATCTCATCAGCAGATTTCTATCGATTCCCATGGATCGCGACCGTACGAGTTGAAGGAGCAAACGTGCAAACAGCCAAGCGTGGTCGAGCACTGCCGTACTTGATTGTGGCGGCTTTTCTCGGTGTTGTCCCGAGCAGCTTCGCCGCCCAAACAGCGAACATGTCGCTCACTGGAGTCGGCACGAACGGCACGTTGGGCGGTGTGTACATTGGTCCGTATGTCGGCACGGTCAATGGCGTGACAACCCCACTCATCTGCGACGATTTTATCGATGAAAGTTACATCCCCGAAACCTGGACTGCTGACGTTTACAGCATCTCAGACTACGCGAGTCTAAGATTTCACAGCAGCACCGCCCCGTTGGCGCAGGTAGGTTATGAAGAGGTTGCCTGGCTGAGCCAACAGCTAACCAACCAGAGCTTGGGTCTGCCGACTACGTGCACCAATACCACCAGCATCAACTGCGCGGGCGACATTCAGTATGCAATCTGGGCCGTCTTTGATCCAACTGCCCTTACCTACATTACCGGTGCGAACCGGACCAATGCCAACACTTGGCTTTCGGCGGCTCAATCACATTACAGCACGGGAGACTACTCTAACGTTTCCGTGTACACAGCTGTGGCAGGCACCGCCCTGTGCGGTGGTCGCGCTTGCCCACCCGGCCCAACACCGCAGGAATTCATCGTTGTGAGGACGCCCGAACCACCGTTCCTCTCCCTCTTGGGCGTCGATTTGTCGGCAGTCGGCGGCCTGATCTTCTTCCTCAAGCGCAAAGTCATTACTGCTTGATCGTCAAGCTTTCACGAGAACGCCTCCAGACCTGATATCGGTGTCTGATTAAGTCAGCGGGTGCGGGGGATTCAGATCAACCCCAGTGCCAGCCTTAACGTAAGCGTCAAGCGAACCCAGGGGTGGGTCAGTCCCGCCCAGCGGACCAGCGAGCCGGAGTTAGGTTCGACACAGGGCCGAGCGCGCGCCGATTCAATCCGGGTAATACCGCAGTCTGGTATTTCTTCACTGGGACTCCGAGCCGGCGGCAGGATCCGCTGCCATCCCGGCGCGGTGTCTTCACCTTCGTTGCCGATCTTGGTCGAAAGCTTCTCCGTTACATCCGCATCGGTAGGCAGTCCCATTTTGCCGAGCAGCTAACGGGGAAGTGTATCGATCCGGACGACTTTCCGGGGGTTGCCGTGGCCGGTCACGATCTCGACGGCGCGGACGGGGACCTTGTAATGCGCGGCGAGGACCTCACACACCTGCTGGTTCGCCTTGCCTTTTTCCGGGGGCGCGGTGACGTGGACTTTCAGGGTACCGTCGGCCATCTCGGCGCCGACCTCATTCTTCTTACTGCGGGGGATGACCTTGACGCGAAGGGTCACGGGGTCGCGGACTTCTCGACAATTTCGGAAACCACGCCGCCGACTTCTTCGATACGAAGGCGCAAAGTCTTGCGCGGCTGGAGAAACTTGGGCGGAAACGCGAAGCGGCCGGCGGCCATGCGGTCGACGGTCTGGATGGGCGGAATCTGGTCCTGAATGGAAAGAACGTCGTTGTATTTCGGTCCTAATAGCTTTAAATACCGGGTGACTTTCTCGACATCGGACTTGGAAAACATGACGGCATCCGCCACTTCGCCATCGGGGGTTTCCAGAGTCATCTTGACGGAGTTGACGACAAAGGGAATCGCGGCGGTGTTGGTGACGCGGAAGTCGACGAACACGATGCTGCCGTCGCCGTCGGCCAGAGATCGGACTTTGAGGATCTCGCCTGTCAGTTCCACATGCGATCCGCGGTTCATGTAAAGGACGGCGAAGAGAGCCCCGCCGACCAACAATAGACCCACCAGGAAACCGGTTACTCGACTCATCGCTAATCTCCCAGCAGCCGCCCGTAGGGCTTCAGGCTGCTCACGTTGTCGCAGATGGCCTTGATTCCGGCGGTGATGGGGATGGCGAGAATCAAGCCGATGCCGCCCCACAGGATGCCCCACAGCATCAGGGCGAGGGTGACCGCCAGCGGATTGAGGTGCACGCGCGAACCTACGAATTTCGGATATAGCAGATTCAGCGCGAACAGGTGCAGCAGGCCGACGCTCGCCAGCAGATAGAGATACAGCGCCGGCTCGCCTTTGGGAAGCGCGGCGATCAGAGGAGGGACCAGCGCGAGCGGCATCCCGATATACGGGACCAAACTGAGGAATCCGCTGATCGGACCGACGATCTGCCAGTAGGGCAGGCTGACGGCGGCAAACAGGATCACGCTGGCGAGGCTGAGCAATATACCGAGCAGAAAGTTCCCGACTACGTAGGCGCGAACCATGTCGCCCACGCCATCCAGGGCTTTGGCGACCGTATAGCGCGGCTCGCCTTCCAGGGTGAACAGAAGGCGCGAACGCAGGTGATCGCCCCAGCTTAAGATGAAGTACACCAGGAACGGGATAAACGATGCCATCAGCAGGACGCTATAGAACGAATGCACATACTCGTAGGCGTAGCTGAGCATCGCCGTGGGTTCCTGGCGGAGGCGGACCTCCTGCACGGGAGGCGTGACCGGCGTCGGCTCTGCCGCCTTTCTTCTGCCGCGAACAACGGGTTCCGGGGGAGGTTGCGGCGCGGGCTCCTGGTCCTGGAAGCGTTTCGGGACCAGGGTCCGATAGACGTTTTTCTCGAAACTGTCGGCGCGGTCGGCGGCGCTCTCGACGATCTGGTTGATGCGGACGCCGTAGGCCGGAAGGTCCGCGGCCATCGAGACTCCCTCGGTATAGAGTCCTAGCCCCGCGAGATACAGGCATCCCAGCCAGAGGGCGCACACCAGGAAACTGGCCAACCCGCGCGGCATGCGGATTTTCATCAACATGCGCACAGCCGGTTCCAGCAAAAACGCGATCATGAAGGCGATAATCACGGTGATGAAGAACACCTGTCCGAAATACAACAGGGCTACGCCGCCGGCCGCCGCCAGGATGCTGATCGCGACCCGATAGGTCTTTTCCGCGGATGTGCTTTGAGAGACCACTCCGTCTATCACTATAATTGGACAGAGCGTGCCCACAAACGAAAATCCAGGGAAAGGCCGGATTCTGGCGCTGGATCTGGGAAAAAAGCGGATCGGGCTGGCGCTGAGCGACCCTTTGGGGCTGACCGCCCAGGGGCTTCCGACCCTCCAGCGAGTGAATATCCGGACCGATTTGGCCGAATTAGACCGGCTGGCCGCCGAGTACGACGTCCGCCTGATCCTGCTGGGTCTGCCCTTGCACATGAGCGGCGACGAAGGCCGCCAGGCCAAGCATGCCCGGGAATTCGGCGATCGCCTGGCCGAATGGACCGGCCGCGAGGTGCGTCTGTGGGATGAGCGGCTGACGACGGTGGAGGCTCAGCGCGTCTTGAAATCGAGCGGCATCAGCATCGCGAAACGCGCTCGGGCGGTGGACCGACTGTCGGCGCAGATCCTGCTCGATAGCTTCCTGAATTTGGAGACGCTGGATTGAAGTCGCGCTGGGCGGCTTTGCTCGTCGTGGCGGGTCTCGCCGCTGTACTCGCATGTGGAGCGCTGTATTCGCTGCAATCGCCCTACCGGGGATTCGAGGACGAAGTTTTCCTGCAATTTCCCAAAGGGTCCGGAACGCGGACCATGGCACAAAAGCTCGCGGAGGCGGGCGTGGTGCGATACGCCTGGCAGTTCTGGCTGGCACGTTCCATCCATCCCCGCACCAAGCTTCAGGCGGGCGAATACCGGTTCGACCGGGCCGCGAGCGTGGATGACGTTTTCAGCCGACTGGGACGCGGCGACGTTTTCTACTTCAGTCTCACGGTGCCCGAAGGCTCGAACATGTTCGACATCGCGCGGCTGGTGGAGTCGGAAGGGATCATGTCCGGACAGGATTTCCTGAAGGCGGCGCAAACACTGGAAGGGTTTTTATTCCCTTCCACCTACCGGGTGGGGCATTTCACTACGCCGGCAGAACTGTGCGAGATGATGACAGCCCAGTTCCACAAGGAGTGGAAGAAACTGATGCCGGATCCAGCGGCGGATATTGTCAAGACCGTCACGCTCGCGTCGATGATCGAGAAGGAAACGGGTTTTCCGGCCGAGCGGCCGGTGGTGGCGAGCGTGTTTCAGAATCGTTTGAAGATCGGTATGATGCTGGATTGCGATCCGACCGTGATCTACGCTGCGTTGCTGGAAGAGCGCTACCGAGGCGTGATCCATCGCTCGGATCTGGACAATAAGCATCCGTACAATACGTATCGGCACGCCGGCTTGCCGCCGGGGCCGATCGCCAACCCGGGCGCGAGTTCGTTAGCCGCGGCGCTTCATCCGGCGGAGACCGACTACCTGTATTTCGTGGCCAAGCCGGGCGGCGCTGGGCACGTGTTTACTTCGAACCTGGCGGCGCACGAGAAGGCCGTGGAAAATTATCGTCATGCCCAAAGCAAAAGCGCGCACAAAGCGCGCTGATCTGCTCCGGTGGCTGGAGCGAATGCGTCCGGCGCGCATCGGCGAGATGGAATGGGCCATGCTCCATGTGGATCTGGCGCCAATTTCGGGAAGCCACCTGCGGCGATTGCTGCGCGAATCGGGCGTGCCGCTGGCGCCGCTGGTGGAGGGCGTCCGCCAGGAGAATTTCGACGCACTAGAATCCAGTTTGTTGGGCTTTCTGCAGGAATATGAACGCGCCGACGTCGCGGGGCGATTGTCGGTTCGTCAAGTGGTGATTGAGGCCAAGGAGCACGCTCGTTGGGCGGCTCGCGTACCGGAAAGGCGCGCGGAAAAGGAAGAAATGGCGTTGTGGATGCTCACGTGGCTCGAGAATCCGCCGCTGTTTCCCCAGTGGGTCCGGCTGCGGCGCGAAGCCCAGAAGAAGACGCGCGAAGCCCAGAAGAGAAAGTAAGATGGCATTCCGCACACCCAAGCCGCTGGACATCGAAGGGTTGATGGGCTACGCCGCGCGGGCTCTTTCGGTCCGCGGGTACACGGTCTCCGAGCTGAAAACGCGCCTGAAGAAACGCGCGGCCCGGGCGGAAGATGTCGAAACGGTGCTGGGCCGCCTCAAGGACGCCGGGGTAGTGAATGATCGCCGCTTCGCCGGCACTTTCGCCGAATGGCGCCGGGAAAGCCAGGGGATGGGGAAGACTCGCGTGCTGCGCGATCTGATGGCTCGGCGCGTCGCGCCCGCAGTGGCGAAAGAGGCGGTGGAGGCGGCGTTCGAAGGAGTCGATGAGACGGTGATGATCGAGGCGTTTCTCAAGCGGAAATACCGCGGCAAGGATCTGGGCGCGTTGCTCCAGGAGCAGAAGGAACTGGCGTCGGCGTTTCGCAAGCTGCGGGGCGGGGGATTCAGCACCGGCAATTCGATTCGTGTGCTGAAGCGCTACGCGGCCGAAGCGGAGCGGCTGGAGGAGATGGAAGAGGACAGCATCGGCTGAAGGCGTGCCAAACTACGCGTGGCCGTTTCCAGCGCAATCAAGATCGCATGCGGCACGGGCCGTCTCAAGAGCCCTAAAAGGTACATGGGGGCACTCCTTGAGAAAATCCACTTTCTTTTCCGCACACATCCTGTCGATATTGGCGGAAACGGCGGGCGTTAGCGTTCCTTGATTCGTCAGCCATTGCTTCAGGACGGCGTAACCATAAGGATAGGCGTCGCCTTCAGCCTCGCAGTCTTTGTCAAACACGTCAGGACAAGTCAACTTTTGCCAGGCGTGCCGCAACTCATGCGCGACAACGAACTCCAAGTCTGGGGATTTCTGCAGATCCGCGCGGAGCCATATCTCGTTAAGATTTGGGCAACATGGGGTATACCCTCCTCGGATGTCTCTTCGTAAGCGTGGAAAGTCTTTACGTTCTTCTAGAACGGCCTCTTGAATAGTAGTTCGGGGTATTTCGGCTGTTCGTAAAGGGCGAATCCAGACAATCCTTGGGGGGCAACGAAGCCGAAGATCGGCACAAACAAACGACGCCACTTCCGTGGTGCGTTGTCGTATTTCGCTGTTGATCTCTTCTTCAGGGACCTTTCTAAAACAGTAATGCCGTACAACGGCATCCCAATGTTCTGGGTCCCTGGTCATCGTTGGATTCACGATCCTAACACCCAAACTACCACGGCGAATATCGCGGCATACCGAGCGATCAGGTAGGCGAGCCATTCGGAGACGCGCACACGACGCAGATTGGAAATCGGCGCGCAGGTTGGAAACCTGCCCCACTCACTACAGCTTGACCCCGATCCTCGAAATGTATTATTATTCAATCGACTGTATAATCATTCATCGTGAAGACTTCCGTGGCCGCACCGAGCATCGCCGAACCGGGGTTTGTCAAACCAATGGTCCAGCACCTGACCCAGGACTTGGATTTGTCCCAGGATGCGCTGGTCCGCGTTCTCGATCTGGCTGCCCAGGTCAAGCGCACACCGCAGCGATTTTCGCAGACCCTCGCCGGGCGCTACATCAGCCTGCTGTTCGAGAAGCCGTCGCTGCGCACCCGGGTCACTTTCGAGCTGGCGATTAAGCAACTGGGCGGCGATTCGGTCACCTCCGTCGGCCCGGTCGGCGAGCGCGAGCCGGTCAAGGACGTCGTCCGGAACCTGGACCGCTGGACGCAGGCAATCGTGGCGCGAGTGTTCTCGCAGGACACGGTAAAAGACCTCGCCCAGTGGTCGCATGTGCCGGTGATCAACGCCCTGAGCGATCTGTATCATCCGTGCCAGGCGCTGGCCGACGTGCAGACGATCAAGGAACGCTTCGGCCGCTGGGACGGGCTCAAGCTGGCATACGTCGGCGACGGTAATAATGTGGCGCATTCGCTGATGCTGACGGCGGGCCGCCTGGGAATGCACGTCGCCGTCGCGACGCCTCAGGGCTACGCGCCTAAGCAATGGATCACCGAGGCGGCGAGCCGGCTGGGACGGATCAGCCTCACCAACGATCCTCTGGAAGCCGTGGACGGGGCGCACGCGGTCTACACCGACGTGTGGGCCAGCATGGGCCATGAAGGCGAAAAGGAATCCCGGCTGCAAACATTTCCTCCGTATTGCGTGGACGAGGCGCTGATGTCCAAGGCGCGTCCGGATGCCATCTTTATGCACTGCCTGCCTGCTCATCGCGGAGAGGAAACCACCGACGCTGTGATGGAATCGGCGTGCTCGGTGGTGTTCGACCAGGCCGAGAATCGCCTGCACGCGCAAAAGGGACTGTTACTCACGCTGCTGGGCTAAAACAATTTATGCAAAAACCGAAAAAGGTAGCGCTCGCCTACTCCGGCGGACTGGACACATCGATCATCATTCCATGGCTCAAAGAACACTACGACTGTCAGGTCGTCGCGGTGTGCGGCGATATCGGGCAGGGCGGTGAAGAGCTATCGGGCCTGGAAGCCAAGGCTCGCAAGACCGGCGCATCCGAGTGTTACGTGGCCGATATGCGCGAGGAGTTCGTTTCCGAATATCTATGGCGCATGGTGCGCGCGGGCGGCGAGTACGAGCACAAATATCTGCTAGGCACTTCGATCGCGCGGCCGCTGCTGGCCAAGAAGCAGGTGGAAGTGGCGCTGGCCACCGGCTGCGATGCGCTGGCTCACGGTTGCACGGGGAAGGGCAACGATCAGGTTCGTTTCGAGCTGACCTACAAGGCTCTGGCGCCGCACCTGCCGGTGATCGCTCCATGGCGCGAGTGGGACATCGTCTCGCGCGAGGATGCTATCGCCTACGCGGCGAAACACAAGGTGCCGATCGCGCAGACCACCAAGAAGATCTACAGCCGCGACCGCAACATCTGGCACATCTCGCACGAGGGCGGGGCACTGGAAGATCCCGCCAACGCCGCTCCGGACGACGTCTGGATGCTTACCAAGAGTCCCAGGAAAGCTCCCGACAAGCCGACCGATGTGACCATCGGATTCGAACAGGGCAACCCGTTTTCCGTGAATGGCAAGAAGGCGTCGGCAGTGGTGCTGCTCGAACAATTGAACAAGATCGCGGGCGACAACGGCGTGGGGCGGATCGATCTGGTGGAGAATCGCTTCGTCGGTATGAAGTCGCGCGGGGCGTATGAGACTCCCGGCGGTACGCTGATCATGGCCGCGTTCCGCGAGCTGGAAGCTCTGACGCTGCCGAAAGACCTGGCACACTACAAGCAAAAACTGGCGCTGGATTACGCGGAGATAGTCTATAACGGCCTGTGGTTCACGCCTCTGCGCGAATCGCTCGACGCGTTCTTCGACGTGGCCTGCCAGAACACCACGGGCGAGGTCACGCTGCGCCTGTACAAAGGCAGCTTCCAGCCGGTGAGCCGGAAATCGCCGTATTCGCTGTACTCGCTCGATATCGCCAGCTTCACCATGGGCGCTGAGTATGACCAGAAGGACGCACGCGGGTTCATCAACCTGATCGGGCTGCCGATCCAGGTGCGGGCGGCGGTGATGAAAGCCGCTCGTAAATCAAGTGCCAAATCCAAGAAGAAATCCGTATGAAGCTATGGGGCGGCCGGTTTGAGGAAGGTCCCTCGGAGGTCTTCGAGCGGTTTTCCGGTTCGCTCCATTTTGACCGGAGGCTGATCGATGCGGACATCCTGGGCTCGCAGGCCTTCGCGCGGGCTCTGGAAGGCGTCGGTATCCTGAAGGCTGCGGAACGGGCGGAACTCGTGTCGGCTTTCGATGCGATTCGGGATGAGGCTCGCGGTGCGGAGTTCTTCGCGGGAGCACATCAGGAGAATGACGAGGACGTCCACACGCTGGTCATCCGCAAGCTGAAAGAGCGCGTGGGTGCGCTGGCCGATAAGATCCACACGGGCCGCAGCCGCAATGAGCAGGTCTCACTCGATACCCGCCTTTGGTTAAGAGACGAGATCGATCGGGCCACGGGTTTCCTGGGCGGATTGATGGAGGCGCTGCTCGGCTGTGCGCAGCGCTATCCCGATGCCGTGATTCCCGGCTACACGCACATGCGCCGCGCGCAGGCTGTGCTGTGGCCGCATTATCTGCTGGCGTATTTCGAAATGTTCGCGCGGGATTTCGAGCGGCTCCAGCAGGCTCGTGCACGAGTGAACGTGATGCCGCTCGGAAGCGGCGCACTGGCCGGCAGCGGATTCCCGTTCGACCGCGAAGCCATGGCTCGCGATCTGGGTTTCGCGGCGGTGACCAACAACAGCATGGATGTATCGGCCGATCGGGATTTCGCGCTGGACTTTCTGTACACGGCATCGACCACGATGCTGCACTTGAGCCGGCTGGCGGAAGACTGGATCCTCTATTCGAGCGAGGAGTTCGGGTGGCTGGAGTTGGGTGACGGCGTCACCAGCGGGTCGAGCCTGATGCCGCAGAAGAAGAATCCCGATTCGCTGGAGCTAATCCGCGGCAAGTGTGGCCGAGTATTTGGTTCGCTTAGCGCGCTATTTGTCACGATGAAAGGCCTGCCGACGACGTACAACCGCGACATGCAGGAAGACAAGGAGCCTTTGTTCGAAGCGGCGGATCAATTGTGCGGATCGCTCGAGATGGCGCGGGTGGTGGTGGATACGGCCAAGCTCAACGTCCAGCATCCGGCGGCCGCGGCCG
>Ga0075522_10000032_pt1 | contig 75944 bp, 66 predicted proteins | sample NGEPerA_FD_74796 | JGI IMG/M metagenome (GOLD analysis project Ga0075522, IMG submission 74796) | Arctic peat soil microbial communities from the Barrow Environmental Observatory site, Barrow, Alaska, USA - NGEE PermafrostL2-A | ecosystem: Environmental > Terrestrial > Soil > Wetlands > Peat ... | reverse complement strand
ATAAGAAAGACTCCCTTCCCTTGCCCTCCGCCCGGTCCCCTGCACAAACTCCCCCCAAACCGGGAGGAAACGAAAGTGGCCGATCTGAAAATCATGAGCGCCGGCGCGGTCAAAACGATGGTGGTGGTGCTCGGCGTCGACTACGAGGCAAAAACCGGCACCAAGCTCGATCTCAATTTCGGCACCGCCGGTTCGCTGCGCGAGCGCGTCGAGAAGGGCGAGACTGCCGACCTCATCATCCTGTCGCAATCGGCCATCGCAACGCTCGGTAAGCTTGGCCTCATCGATCCGGCAAGCGCGCGCGATCTCGGCCGCACCGTCACCGGCGTGGTCGTGCGCGCCGGCGCTCCCGTGCCCGACATCTCCACGCCGGAAGCGTTCAAGCAGGCGCTGCTTGCCGCCCGTTCGGTCGCCTATACCGACCCGAAGGCCGGCGGCTCGTCCGGCACCATGTTCGCGGCGATGGCGAAAGAACTCGGCATCGCCGACGCCATCGATAAAAAAGCCGTGCTCGGCAGAGGCGGCCATGACGTCGCGGTGTCGATCGCGGAAGGGCGCGCCGAGATCGGCACCACCTTCATCAGCGAAGTGCTACCGGTCAAAGGCGCGTATGTGGTCGGTCCGCTGCCCGGCCATCTCAACAACACCAACACCTATTCGGCCGCCGTCCACGTCAAAAGCCCGCGCCGCGAGGCCGCGCTAGCTTTCCTTACCGCGCTCAGCGACCCGGCCACGCGCACGCGCTGGTCGCAAGCCGGGCTGGAGCCGACGTTTTAACCGCCTACTTGCGGGAGCATCGTCCCTTGCCTAACTATTCGGCAACGGAGCGGGCTGACTGCATGGACAGAGCTGCCGACCCATTGAAATTCGCCGTCCTCGACGAGGAGGACCTGGAAGTGGTCTCCACCCACTTGCAGGACGCCGTGATCAAGGTCGCCGATATTATCTGGCAGGTGCCGGCCAAACGGCTGGTGGTCGGCCTCAACCGCTTCGATTGGGAACGCGCCATCGGCCCCAAGCCGCAGAATTGCCGGCGCCGCTCGGCGTTACGCTTCGAGCGCGTGCTGTCCTGCAAAAGCCAGGCGGTCAATCCGGCCGGCAAGGACGCCGTCCTCAACCTGCTGGCGGTCGAATTCGCCGAAACCGACGCGCCATCCGGCGTGGTGACCCTGATTTTCTCCGGCGGCGGCGCCATGCGGCTCGAAGTCGAGTGCCTGGAGGCCGAATTGGCCGATCTCGGCCCGGTCTGGACCTGCACCGGCCGCCCGATCCACGCCGTCGAGGCCAAGGACTAGTTTTTGGGCTGGCCCTTTCGGCGAGGTTGACGGACGTGCGAGCGCACGCCATTGACCTTTAGCCCCGGGGCCGCCCCCGGCGCTCGGAAAGCGCGCTCATGCCCCTTCGTCTTGATCAAAAATCGCCCGATTTTGCCCGGCGATTCGACGCCTTTCTCGACGTCAAACGCGAGGCTTCGGCCGATGTCGAGCAGACGGTGCGCAACATCATCGCCGAGGTGCGCGCTTATGGCGACCGCGCACTGCTGCAACTGACGCTGCAATATGACCGCCTTGACCTTGCCAAGACGCCGATGCGGGTTTCCGCCGCTGAGATCGACGACGCCTTGGCGGCCTGCGAGGGCGAAGCACTCGATGCTCTAAAACTTGCCCGCGATCGCATCGAGGCCTATCACGTCCGCCAGAAACCCGCCGACGACCGCTTCACCGATGCGCTCGGCGTCGAACTCGGCACCCGCTGGACCGCGATCGAGGCCGTCGGCCTTTATGTCCCCGGCGGCACCGCGGCCTATCCCTCCTCGGTGCTGATGAACGCCGTGCCGGCCAAGGTCGCCGGCTGCGAACGCCTTGTGATGGTGGTGCCGTCGCCGGACGGCAAGTTGTCACCGCTGGTGCTGGCGGCCGCGAAGCTCGCCGGCGTCGACGAAATTTATCGCATCGGCGGCGCGCAGGCGGTGGCCGCGCTCGCTTACGGCACCGAGACCATCAAGCCGGTTTCCAAAATCGTCGGCCCCGGCAACGCCTATGTTGCCGCCGCCAAACGGCTGGTGTTCGGCCAGGTCGGCATCGACATGATCGCCGGACCGTCGGAAGTTCTCATCCTCGCCGACAAGACCGGCAATGCCGATTGGATCGCCGCCGATCTTTTGGCGCAGGCCGAGCACGATGTGAGCGCGCAGTCGATTTTGATCACCGACGATGCCGCGCTCGCCGATCAAGTCGAGAAAGCCGTCGAGTCGCAATTGAAGACCCTGTCGCGCGCGTCGACCGCCGCGCCATCCTGGCGCGACTTCGGCGCCATCATCATGGTGGCCAAACTCGACGATGCCATTCCACTCGTCGACCGGCTCGCGCCCGAACATCTTGAAATCGCCGCCGACAACGTCGAGCAATATGTCGCGCGCATCCGCAATGCCGGCGCCATCTTCATCGGCGCGCATACGCCGGAAGCGATTGGCGATTATGTCGCCGGCTCAAACCACGTCTTGCCGACCGCGCGTTCGGCGCGTTTTTCGTCCGGGCTTGGCGTACTCGATTTCATGAAGCGCACGTCGCTTCTGAAGTGCGGCCCCGATCAGTTGCGCGCGCTCGGACCCGCGGCCATCGCACTCGGCAAGGCGGAAGGGCTGGACGCCCATGCGCGTTCGGTCGCGATCCGTCTCAATCTCAAATGAGCGCTGCGAAAAAATCTGTCGGCAAGCAACGTCTCGTCGCCGTGACGCTCGACGAGGAATCGATCGGTCGATCCAGTCCGGATGTTGATCACGAACGCGCCGTTGCGATTTACGACCTGCTCGAACAGAATTCCTTCGCTCCGGTCGGTCACGACAGCGGGCCCTACACGCTCAGTCTTAGCATCAACGATAACCGGCTGGTGTTCGACATTCGCCTGGAAGACGGCACGCCGGTGGTGGCGCATCTGTTCTCGCTGTCGCCGCTGCGCCGCATCGTCAAAGATTATTACATGATCTGCGACAGCTATTATGCCGCCATCCGCACGGCGGCGCCCGACAAGATCGAAGCCATCGACATGGGCCGCCGCGGCGTCCACAACGAGGGCTCCGACGTTCTGATGGAGCGGCTCAAGGAAAAAGTCGAAGTCGACCACGACACCGCGCGCCGCTTGTTCACGCTCATCTGCGTATTGCATTGGAAGGGGTAGCGCATGATCCCGAAAAGTGGGCACCGGGTTTAGGATCAGATCATGCGCAAAGGAGAATAGGTTTGGTATCACCCGAGCGCCCCTCTCGGCCACAGGCAGTCTTGTTTGCCTGCGCCCTGAACGCGGTGCGTTCGCCGATGGCCGCAGGTCTGTTCCAGCAATTGTTCGGCAAGGCGATCTATGTCGCTTCCGCCGGCGCGCACAAAGGCGAGCTCGATCCTTTCGCGGTTAAGGTGATGGAGGAAATCGGCATCGATATCTCGCGCCACAAGCCGATCGACTTCGAGGAGTTGGAAGACCTCGAAGGCTTCAATTTCGATCTCATCGTGTCGCTGTCGCCGCCGGCGCATCACAAGGCGTTGGAAATGACCCGCACGGTCGCGGCCGAAGTCGAATACTGGCCGACGGTCGATCCGACTGGCATCGAGGGCAGCCGCGAGCAGCGGCTCGACGCCTACCGCGCCGTCCGCGACGAACTGATGGCCCACATCCGCCGGCGCTTTACCCGCGGCGAGGGCGGCAATGAATGATATTTGCGATTTACCCTCCGTTCCGCTAGTTTCCGCGTGCCTTCACATCACTTTCACGATTTTTGCTCCGGAACCTCAATGATCGGCCGCCCCAAATTTGTGCTTGCGTCCGGCTCGCCGCGGCGGCTGACGCTGGTCAATCAGGCCGGCATCGAACCCGACGCGCTCAAGCCGTCGGATGTCGACGAAACCCCCAAGCGCGGCGAAATTCCGCGCGCTTATGCCAACAGGCTAGCGCGCCACAAAGCGCAGGTCGCGCTCGACAACGTCCGGCTCGACGACGAATTGCGCGGCGCTTTCATTCTTGCCGCCGATACGGTGGTGGCGGTCGGCCGTCGCATCCTGCCGAAGGCCGAGCTGCTCGACGAGGCGCAGCAGTGTTTGCGGCTTCTGTCCGGCCGCAACCATCGTGTCTACACGTCCATTTGTCTGGTGACGCCGAAGGAAGCCTTCCGCCAGCGTCTCGTTGAGACGCGCGTGCGCTTCAAGCGCCTGTCGGCGGAAGATATCGAATCCTATCTTGCTTCCGGCGAATGGCGCGGCAAGGCCGGCGGCTATGCCGCGCAGGGCATTGCCGGCACTTTCATCGTCAAGCTGGTCGGCTCGTATTCGAACGTGGTCGGCCTGCCGCTTTATGAAGCCATGAGCTTGCTCGGCGGCGAGGGTTATCCGATCCGCTTCGGCTGGCTCAACGCGGTGTAACTACTCATGAACGTCGCGTTATGGCTTGAGCGCTCGGGTCTCAGCCATTCCGGACTGCCGGCGGCAGCAACGGGCACGCGCGTGGTGATGAGCTATGGCGACCTTGCGGCGCGCGCTGCTAGGCTCGCCGGCGCACTGAAAAATAAATTCAAGCTTGCGCCCGGCGACCGTGTTGCCATCGTTGCGAAAAATTCCGCCGACTATCTCGCGCTGCTCTACGGCATCTGGCACGCCGGCTGCGCGGCGGTGCCGGCCAACGCGAAACTGCATGGTGCCGAGCTTGGCTATATCCTCGAACATTCCGGTGCGCGTATCTGCTTTACCTCGAAAGGCATCCACGGTGAAATCGCGTCGCATGCGCCGAGTTCGCTTGAACATCTGATCACGATTGGCAGCGCGGAATACAATGCGCTCTTTAACAGCGACGCCATCGATGTGGTCCCGTGCGAGGACGACGATCTCGCTTGGCTGTTTTACACATCGGGCACCACCGGCAAACCGAAAGGAGCGATGCTCACGCATCGCAATCTGGCGCGCGCGAGTTTTGCCTACGGAGCGGAGGTCGATTCGGTTTCTCCAGGAGATGCGATCCTGCACGCAGCGCCGATGAGCCACGGCTCCGGTCTCTACATCATGCAGCACGTCGCACGCCTGGGCGTGCAGGTCATCCCGGAATCGGGTGGCTTCGAGCCGGATGAAATCTTTTCGCTGTTCGGTCACTGGCCGCGCACTTCGATGTTCGCCGCGCCGACCATGATCAAGCGGCTGGTGGATAGCGGAAGGGATTGTAACGCCGAAAACATCCGTACGCTGATCTGGGGTGGCGCGCCGATGTATGTCGAAGACGCCTTACGCGCGCTCGATCGTTTCGGCCCGCGCCTGGCGCAAATCTATGGGCAGGGCGAAGCGCCCATGACCATCACCACGCTCACCAAGCAGGAAATCGCCGGCCGCGATCATCCGCGCTGGCATGAGCGCCTCGGCTCCTGCGGCCGGCCTTACTCCTGCGTCGAAGTCATGGTCGCAGACGCCGACGATAATTCGGTCGCCACTGGCGAAACCGGCGAAATTCTAGTGCGTGGCGACGTCGTGATGGCCGGCTACTGGCGCAATGAAGAGGCGAGTGCCGCCTCGCTACGCGGCGGCTATCTGCACACCGGCGACGTTGGCGCTTTCGACGCCGACGGTTTTCTCACGCTGAAAGACCGCTCCAAGGACTTGATCATCTCTGGCGGTTCCAACATCTATCCGCGCGAAGTGGAGGAAGTGCTGCTGACCCACGATGGCGTGCGCGAAGTTTCCGTCATCGGCCGCCCGGATGCCGACTGGGGCGAGTCGGTGGTGGCCTATGTGGTCGGCAACGCTTCGTCCAGGGAACTCGACGCGTTGTGCCTGGCACGCATTGCGCGCTTCAAACGGCCGAAGGATTATGTTTTTGTCGACGCGCTGCCGAAAAACAACTACGGCAAGATATTAAAGACCGATCTGCGCGCACTCGACGCAAGGCGTAATGGGGAAACAACCAAGAATGGCTGACATTGCATTGGGGGTTGGCACCTCGCATTCACCGCTTTTGAACTCACCGGCCGAGGATTATCCCAAGCACGCCGCCATCGACGCTTCCGGCCGCAAGCTCATCGGCAAGGACGGCAAGCCTTGCACCTATGGCGAATTGCTGGAGAAGGCCGATCCGTCGATCAAGCAGCAGATCGAGCCGGGCGTGCTGGAAAAGCGCTCGGCGCAATGCACCGCCAACATCGAAAAACTCTTGCGTGAACTGATCGACGCCAAACTCGATGCGCTTATCATCATCGGCGACGACCAGCACGAGCAATTCTTTGACGACAACATGCCGGCGATCCTCATTTACTGGGGCGAGACTATCGCCAACAATCCGCTGCACATAGACGAGGATGCGCCGGCCTTCTGGCGCAAGGCGCGCTCGCAGTATCACGTCGCGGCGCAGTCGCGCGATTACCCGGTCGATTCGAAATTGGCGCTGCATCTGATCGATAATTTGATCGGGCAGGGCTTCGACATCAGTCAGTCGAAACGCCTCGCCAAGGAGCACGGCGAGGGCCACGCCTTCGGCTTTGTGCATCAGCGCATGATGGATGACACGCACATTATCCCGATCGTGCCGGTGGCGCTGAATACTTACTTTCCGCCCAACCAGCCGCGTCCGCGCCGCTGTTACGAACTCGGCAAAGCGATCCGCAAGGCCGTGCAGGCCGCGCCCGGCAACGGGCGCGTCGGCATTCTCGCTTCCGGGGGCCTCAGCCATTTCACGGTCGACGAAGACCTCGACCGCGGTCTCTTGGAGGCTTGCAAGCGCAACGATGCCGCATCGCTGTGTGCAATTCCCGCCGAAAAGCTCAATTCCGGCTCCTCCGAAATCCGCAACTGGCTCACGGTGGCCGGCGCCTCGGCGCATTTGAAAACCGCGTGGCAAGACTATATCCCATGCTATCGTTCCGCCGCCGGCACCGGCTGCGGCATGGGTTTCGCGGTGTGGAAGTAGCGCGCATGATCCCGAAAAGTGGGAACCGGTTTTCGGGCAAGATCATGCGCAAAGAGAAATTGCGATGAACGAAGCGGCACGCAAAACATCCGACCAAGCCTGCCCGATCTGCGGCAAGGCGACCGATGCCGCATTCAAGCCGTTCTGCTCCAAGCGCTGCGCCGATATCGATCTCAACCGCTGGCTCACCGGTGTCTATGCGATCCCCGTAAAGGACGACGAAGACGAGGACGGCGAGCGGCCGGCTGAGGCCGGCGAAGGTGACAAGTCATGAATGCGCCCGCTATCGACTGGCCGGATAAACTCTACAAGACGCTCAAGCGCGCCGGCGTGCGGCAGGTCGGATATGTGCCCGACGCCGGCCACGCCCGCCTGATCGACCGCTGCCGCGCCGATCCCGACATCGAAGATGTCGTCCTCACCACCGAGGAGGAGGGCGTGGCGCTCGCCGCCGGCGCCTGGCTCGGCGGCCAACGCGCGGTGCTGCTAATGCAGTCGAGCGGCGTCGGCAATTGCATCAACATGCTGTCGCTGGCGCGCACCTGCCGCTTTCCGCTGCTGATGATGATCACCATGCGCGGCGAGTGGGAGGAGTTCAATCCGTGGCAGCAGCCGATGGGCTCTATCGTCGATCCGGTGCTCAAGTTATGCGATGCGGAAATTTATCGCGCGGTAAAGCCGGATGAAGTCGAAGGCTTAGCCGAGCGCGCTGTGCAGCATGTATTCGGCGATGAACGCATCGCCGCGCTGTTGCTGTCGCAGGAATTGATCGGCAAGAAGGTCTGGGTCAAATGAGCGGCCACGCGAACGGACTTGAACGCCGCGCCGCGATGGCGACCTTGCTCGCCGACCGCAAGGACGATCTGCTGGTCGTGCCCGGCCTCGGCTCCACTACCTGGGATCTGGCCGCCGCCGGCGACAACGACCGCAACTTCTATCTCTGGGGCGCGATGGGCGGCGCGGCCATGATCGGTCTTGGGCTCGCGCTAGCGCAGCCCGATAAGCGTGTCGCGGTCATCACCGGCGATGGCGAGATGCTGATGGGGATGGGCTCGCTCGCCACCATCGGCATCAAGCAGCCGGCTAATCTCGCCGTCATCGTCTTCGACAACGGCGTCTATGGCGAGACCGGCATGCAGCCGAGCCACACGCACCAGGGCGGCGTCGACCTATTAGGCGTCGCGCGCGGCTGCGGCTTTACCGATTGCCTCGACGTGGCCGATGAGGCCGGGCTGGCCGCCCTCGCCGCCCGCCTCAGTAGCCTGAACGGCCCGCTGTTTGCCCGTGTACTGATCGAGGCCTCCGACCCGCCGCGCGTGCTGCCGGAGCGCGACGGCACCGTGCTGAAAAATCGCTTTCGGGCCGCTATCGGCCTGAAAGCCTGAGGGATTTGGCCCCCGCCCGGTTCTGGACAGGCCGGATGGGGGCCTCTATAACGCGGCGGCTCGGCCGGCCCCTCACGTTTCGGGGCGGCCAGGACGACGCCTTTGGCGCCCAGGTAGCTCAGTTGGTAGAGCATGCGATTGAAAATCGCAGTGTCGGTGGTTCGATTCCGCCCCTGGGCACCATTTTTCCAATTCCCTGTTTAAGCGGCAATTCGTTCGCCCGGCCCGGCCGCCTGCGCAGCCGCTTCGTGGACAGGTGCGCGCGTCCATATTAGGCATGGGGCATGCCTTCCTTGGCCGACATTTTGATTTGCGCCGGCATTGCCCTCCTTGTTTACGGTTGCCTCGGCCTGCCGCTGGCCTTGCGGATCGCACCGCGCCCGCTGGCGGCCATGTTGGCGCCGGCCATTGGCTGGGCCGTCCATAGCGCTGTCGCACTGCCGCTTCTGTTTGCACTAGGAATGTCGCGGCCGGTGGTGAGCGCCATATTTGCGGGGCCGCTGGTGGCAGCGCTCGTCGCCCTCGGCAGGGAACGCAAATTGCTTGGCGGCGATGCGCCGTTAGACCGCGCCACGGCCGTCATCTATGCGCTGGCGCTCTCCGGCGCGGCGCTGCTGGCATTTGTCATCGCGACCGCCGTAGTGCCGAGATTCTCCGCCGCCGGGGTAACGCTCGCGGGACCGATTTTCGATCATTCCAAGATCGCGATGATCGACGAGATGGCGCGGCTCGGCGTGCCGCCGGGCAATCCGTTCTTTGGCGCCGACGGCAGCCCGCCGCGGCTGTCTTATTATTATCTTTGGCATTTCAGCGCCGCCGAAATGTCGGTGCTGTTGAACGTGAGCGGCTGGGCGGCGGATGCCGGGCTTTCCTGGTTCACCGGATTTGCCTCGCTCGCCGTCGTCATCGGCTTCGCGGACTGGCTGAGCGGGCGCGCCACGGCCGCCTTATGGGTAATAGCGCTCGCCGCCACCGGTTCGGTGCGGCCTCTGCTTTATGCGATGTTCGGGGTCGATCGCGCCGAGACAATCGCCGGCTATCAGTCCGGTTTCGGTGGCTGGCTGTTTCAGACCTCTTGGGCGCCGCAGCACACGGCGTCTGCGATGGTGGCGCTGATCGCCGTCTATCTTCTCGTGCAAGTGGCCGAGCGCCCGCGCGCGTTGACCGTGCTCTTGTTCGCCTTGCTTATGGCCGCCGGCTTTGAAAGCTCGACCTGGGTCGGCGGCATCGTGTTTCCGCTCGCCGCCGCGCCCGTTGCGCTGGTGATGCTGGCGCGGGCCGAACGGCATGAGCGTTGGCGTATCGTCGCCGGGCTGGCCGTCGCGGTGCTGATCGCGCTCGCGCTGATCTCGCCCTTCCTCTACGACCAGCTACGCATGACCGCGCTGCGCGGCGATGGTTCGCCGGTGGCGGTCGTGCCCTTTGCCATCCTCGGCGACAGCATCCGAGACTGGATCGGTGGGCGTTTTGGCGTTGCGACCGGCAATGCCGCCAACGCCGCGGCCTATTGGCTCATCCTGTTGCCGGTTGAATTTCCCGCATTTTATGTCACCGGGCTCGTCGCGCTGTTCTTCTTGTTTAGGGATCGTGCGCCGCAAGAATCGAAATCCATCGTCGTCGCTTTTGCGCTGGCGCTCGCCGCCAGTCTGTGCGCGGCATGGCTGCTATTGAGCACCCTCGGCGAGAACAACGATCTCGGCTGGCGCGCCGTGCTGCCGGGCGTGTTGCTGCTGATGGTGATCGCGGCGGCCGGATTGTCGCGCCTGACGCTGACGACGCGGCCGGCCGTATTGTCCATCGCCGCAATTTTGATTCTGCTCGGCCTGCCTGACGCCGCGCAATTCAGTTACGGCAGTTTTATCGTCAAGCCGAACGAAACCTCCAAAGCCTTCGCGGACACGCCGGCGCTCTGGCAGGCGGTGCGGCGGCACACGCCGCCCGCCGAACGCATCGCGAATAATCCAGCGTTCATGGAGCGCGCCACCGCTTGGGGCGTCAATATTTCCTGGGCGCTTTTGGCCGACCGCCGCTCCTGTTATGCAGGGCTTGCCCTGATCGGCCCGCTCTCGGCGCAGTCGCAACAGCACCAGCAGGAAATCGAGGAGCAATTTGCCCGCGTCTTCGACGGCCGTGCCAGGTCCGGCGACATCGAACAACTGGCGGTGCATTATCACTGCGCCACGGCCGTGGTCGTGCCGAGCGACGGCGCTTGGAATAACGATCCCTTCGCTGCAAGCTCGCTCTATCGTTTGGTGGAAGGCAACCCGAACTGGCGCATTTATCGCGCCGTCCCGGCAAAGCCCTAGATTCCCGCGAACCAGTTGAAACCCTGCTTGGACCAAAAGGTCGGGATAAAGGTGTTGGTCACTTCCATTGCCGTGATCCACTTGGCGCTTTTGAAGCCGAGGTTGGTCGCGGTGCGCAGGCGCAGCGGGAAGCCGAACGGGTCGGTGATCGGATCGTGCGCATATTTGGTGGCAAGAATGGTTTGCGGATGCAGCGCCGTCGCCATGTCGAGCGTCTCGGTATAGTCGTCGGCGCATTTGAACGAGACGTATTTGGCCTTGGTATCGGCGCCGATACGTTTGAGGAATTCGGAAAGGCTCACGCCTTCCCACTGGCCGATATATTCCCAGCCTTCGACGCAGATGTGCTTGATGATGAGTTCCGTCTCGGGCAATTTGTAAATTTGCTCCGCCGTCCACGGCGTCTTATTTTCGACGAGGCCTGCGAGTTCGAGCTTCCAGGACTTGCCGTCGACCGGTTTGACCTCTTCGATCTCGTAATAGGCGTTAAATCGTGGTGGCTTCACCACCTGATCTTCGCGGTAGGTCGGCGCCAGATGATTGGGCCGGAACAGCGCCTCCTGCACGCCGTCATTGAAGGCCGAGATGGCGCGCAGGAAAGCCTGCATCGGCCCGCTATCGCTGACCGAACAGCCGGTCAGCATGGTGAGCGCGCCGAGGCTGAGGGTGCCGCGTAAAATCTTGCGCCGGTTGATGTCGGCGATCAGTTGCTTGTTTTCTTCCATGACCGTTCGATCGACGCCGTTTACGGGGCGGAAGATCGAAGGCGAGGGCGAGCGGACCGGCATGGCGTCAATCCATTATTCGGTGGGAGAGGGAAGCGGTTCGGTTTCGGCGTCGGGCACGTCCGGACCGCCCGTCACCATGGCGCCGATGGTCTTTGGCACCAGCAGCGCCAGCGCGACATGAATCAGCAAAAACAAAACAATCGCCACCATGCCGAAGAAGTGGATCAGCCGCCCGGCCTGAAAGCCGCCGATGAGGGCGGTCAACTCCGACAATTGCATGGGCTTCCAGATGATCCAGCCGGTGATCACCTGCACCACGATCACCAGAATGATGCCGGCATAAAGCGTCTTCTGCACGGCGTTGTAATGCGTGATGTCGTCATGCGCGAGCTTGAAACTGAGCGCGGCTTTCACGTCGGCGATCACCGCGCTCGGCCAGATCGGCAGCAGCTTGCGGCGGAAGCGCCCGGTGGTGAAGCCATAGACGAGATAACAAAGCCCGTTGATCATCAACACCCACATGGCGAAAAAATGAATCTGCAGGCCGTGTTGCGCCCAGACGCCAAAGGTCATCCAATCGGGGAAATGCAGCCAGCCGAACAGCACCTCGTCGTTATAGATTTTCCAGCCGCTGCCGATCAGCAGGATCATCGCAAGGGCGTTGATCCAATGCATCGTGCGCACAGCCGCCGGGTGTAGCTTGCGATGACGGCGAGTTGATTTGACCGTGAGGGTGTCCGTCATGAAGGTCAGACTCGGATGTGTTCAAACCTTTTTGGATTAAGACGGAAACCACTTTTGACGCGCAACACACGAGTTCGTGTAACCCTGTGTCCTTCGGGAGAGCCTGATGCCTGCGCGATTATATCTGCTGGCTGCGCTGATGGCAGCCGCTCTGGTGGCTTCGCCGGGCGCGCGCGCCGCCGGTCCAGGCGACGCGCCGCCCAAGGCGGCGGCCGCTGAGGCGGGTGGTGAAAAGGAATTAACGCCTCGGCAAAAGTTTCAAAAGCGCTTTCCGCAACCGGTGCGGGTCGGCGATCTGATCGGTCTGCCGGTGCTTGACGATGACGATTCGACCATCGGCTTTGTGCGCGAGGTGGTGCATTCGCCGGACGGCAAAATCTCGCTCATCGTTCCTTACAGCGCCTGGTTCGGCTGGCTGCCGGTCGAATGGGGCAAGCGGCCGGTGTCGGTTCCGATCGAGGTGGTCGCCTTGCTGGCGCGCCAGCTCAATTCGGTGGACATGGCGCGCGACGACTACAACAGCGCCCCAACTTGGACGCCATCGCAGGCGCAAAAGATTCCACCCGATGAAAAAACACTCATTGCGCTCGGCCGCAGATAACGGCGCTTTCACAAAACAGGCCGCGCGGAGAGAAACCATCCCTGCGGCGGGAACCCTATGAACCGGCTAAAGTTGTAAAACCGCATGGACGACCAAACCAAGGCCAGATCGAGTTCGCGTACGCTTGTCGCCCAGGCAATGGGGACGCATGAGCCGGTCACCAAGGCGATCGTGCAGCCGATTCATATGTCGGCGACGTATTTGCGCGACTCCGACAATGGCTATCGCGCCGGTTATGTCTATGGCCATACCGACAATGTGTCCGTGCAGCAGGCGGAAAACCTGATCGCCGCGCTCGAAGGCGCCGACGAGGCGCTGCTATTCGGCTCCGGCATGGCGGCAGCCACCACGGTGCTGCTGGCACTCGAAAAGCCGACGCATATCATCGCCTCGCAGGTGATGTATTGGGGCTTCCGCTCCTGGCTGCGCGAGATCGGCCGCTATGGCCATAGCGTCACCTTCGTCGAAACCTCGAACCTCGATGCCGTGCGCGCCGCGGTGCGGCCGGGCGAAACCGGATTATTCTGGATCGAGACGCCAAGCAACCCGCTCTGGACTATCACCGACATCGCCGCCATTTCGGAAATCGCGCACGCCGCCGATGCGCTGGTCTGCGTCGACTCGACGGTGGCGACGCCGATCTTCACCCGCCCGCTCGCGCTCGGCGCCGACATCGTGATGCATTCCGCCACCAAATATCTCAATGGCCATTCCGATGTGATCGCGGGCGCGCTTGCCGCCGTAAGCGATGGCCCGCTCTGGCGCCGCATCATCAAAATGCGCGGCCAGCTCGGCAGCGCGCTCAATCCGTTCGATGCTTGGCTCCTCATGCGTGGCATGCGCACGCTCGATGTGCGCGTGCGCGCGCAGGCGAAAACCGCGGCCACGCTCGCCGAGCGGCTGAGCGGCCATCCGGCTCTCTCGGCTGTGCTCTATCCCGGCCTTAAGACGCATCCCGGCCATTCGGTCGCTTTGCGGCAGATGGTCGGCGGCTTCGGCGGCATGTTTTCCGTGTGCATTAAAAAAGGCGAGAAGGCCGCCATCGCGGTGGCGGCTAGCGTCGACTTGTGGAAGCGGGCGACCTCGCTCGGCGGTGTCGAGAGCCTGATCGAACATCGTGCCTCGATTGAAGGCGAAGGCTCGCCGTGCCCATGCGACCTACTTCGTTTTTCGTGCGGTCTGGAAGACGCCGACGAACTATACTTCGACCTGACCCGCGCATTATCGCTCGCCATCTGACGGACCATTATGAAGCCCATCGCCGTTGCCGTTCTGTGCAAGACGCCCGCTGCCGGCAAATCCAAGACCCGGTTGTCGCCGCCGTTGCGGCCGGAGGAATGCGCGGCGATTTCGGCCTGTTTCATTCGCGATCTCGCGCAAACCATCCAGTCGCTGGTCGATGACGGCGATGCCGGCGCCTGCGCGGTTTATACGCCCGCCGGCTCCGAGGATGATCTGCGCCGTCTGCTGCCGCGCGGCTTTCAACTGACCTTGCAGAGCGAGGGCGATCTCGGCAAGCGCTTGCTGAAAGGCACCGCCGATCTTCTCGAGCAAGGCTTCGCCGGCGCCATTCTGATCAATTCGGATTCGCCGACGCTGCCGAAATCGATTTTGCGCGCGGCGGTCGATGCCGTGCGGCTGGGTGACAATGTCGTGCTCAGCCCGGCTTTCGACGGCGGCTATACGCTGATCGGCCTGTCGCAGCCGCACGCGCGCCTGTTCGAGGACATGCCCTGGAGCACCAGCGAGGTTTATCGTCTGACCGTGCAACGCGCAGGCGAGATCGGATTGCCGGTCGTCAACGTGCCGGGCTGGTACGACGTCGACGACGCCGCGTCGTTCGCCATGTTGCAGGACGAATTGAACGGCATTCCGCCGTCTTTCGCCGCGCCCGATCTGATCGGCGCCAGCGCGCCGGCGACGTTCCAGTTCATCAGCGAACGTCACAACGCCTTGCTGCGGGTCTGAACCATGCAATTTGCCTCCGGGGCGCGTTTTGTCAGCGTCGTCATTCCCTGCCTCAATGAAGAGGAGCCGATCGCCGATGTGGTGCGCGAGGTGCTGGCGCAGCAGGTGGACGAGGTAATTGTGGTCGATAATGGCTCGACCGACCGCACCGCCGAGCGCGCCGCCGCCGTCGGCGCGCGCGTGGTGCGCGAACCGCGACCCGGTTATGGCCGCGCCTGCGCCGCCGGGCTCAAGGCGGTAAATGCCAAAAGCGATATCGTCTGTTTTCTCGACGGCGACGGCAGCGACGTTGCGGCCTTCATGATGAAGGTGGTGGGGCCGGTCGCCGCCGATGCCGCCGATTTCATCATGGGCTCGCGCATCCTGGGCAAACGCGAGCCCGGCAGCATGACGCCGCAGCAACTGGTTGCCGGCTGGCTCGCCGGGAAGCTGTTGCGTCTGACCTATGGCGTGACCTTCACCGACATGTCGCCGTTCCGCGCCATGCGAGTCGAGCGGCTGCGCGCGCTCGGCATGCGCGAGCTAACCTATGGCTGGAATCTCGAAATGCAGATGCGGGCTGCCGCCGCGCGCCTGCGCATCCTCGAAGTGCCGGTCGATCACCGCTGTCGCCAGGGCGGGGTGTCGAAAGTCTCCGGCAATATCGTCGCCGGCATGAAGGCGGCCTGGAAGATCGTGACAACCTTCCTCCGCCTTGCCGTGTCGCTACGCAACGAGCCGGCCCGCCAGCTTCGTCTTCTGAACGGGAAGGCTTAGGCCGTGCGCGTCCTGCTCACCGGCGGCGCCGGTTTCATCGGCCGTCACGTCCTGAACGAATTGCTGGCCTGCGGTCATGAAGTGCGCGTCCTCGACTCGCTGCGAGACGACGTGCACGCCGGCGGCAAGACCGCGCCGCTCAAGGCCGAACTGATCGTCGCCGACGTGCGTGATCCCGCCGCAATTGACAAGGTGCTCATCGGCGTCGAAGCCGTGTTGCATCTGGCGGCGAAAGTCGGCCTCGGTGTCGATGTCTCCGATCTGCCCGACTACGCCTCTTCAAACGATGTCGGCACCGCCGAACTGCTGGCCGGCATGGCGCGCGCCGGCGTCAAGCGCTTGACGCTCGCCAGTTCGATGGTGGTCTACGGCGAAGGCGTCGGCCATTGCCCGCAGCACGGCGCGGTGCGCCCGGCGCCGCGCAACGAGCGCGAACTCGCCGCCGGCAATTTCGAGCCGCCATGCCCGCATTGCGGCCATCCGCTTGAGACCGCCTTGGTTGGCGAGGACACGCCGCTCGATCCGCGCAATGCGTATGCCTCAAGCAAAGTGGCGCAGGAATTTTACGCCTCGAATTGGGCGCGCGTCACCGGCGGCTCAGTGGCGGCGCTGCGCTATCATAACGTCTATGGGCCGGGCATGCCGCGGGACACGCCTTATGCCGGCGTGGCCGCCATCTTCACCTCGGCGCTCAAGCGCGGCGAGGCGCCGAAAGTGTTCGAGGACGGCCGCCAGCGCCGTGATTTCGTGCATGTGCGCGATGTCGCTGCCGCCACCGTGCGCGCCTGCGAGGCGCACCGCGACGGCGTGCGCGCATTTAATGTCGGCTCCGGCACGCCGCGCACGGTCGGCGACATGGCGGCGGCGCTCGCGCAAACCTTGCAGGGGCCGAAGCCCATCGTCACCGGGCAATATCGCCTCGGCGATGTGCGCCACATCACCGCGGATTCGTCGCGGCTCTGCGCCGATCTTGGCTGGACGCCGGCCGTCGCCTTCAATGACGGCATGGCGGAATTGGCGCGCCAATAGCAGCCGCGGCTATTTCGTATCGAGTGCGAAAACGCCGTTCCAATCCATCGGCGGCGCTTCTTTTTCGAAGCCGGCGATGCGGATCGAGTAAATGTCGAACAGGCGGTCGAGCCCGAAGCCTTCGCTGGCGGCGCGGCATTGCACCACCGCCTTGGCGGCGGCGGCGAAGTCCTGCTTGCGATAGAGGCTGAGCATCTCACTTACGAGCCCGTGCATTTCCAGAAATTTGCCGCTGCGCGCGACATCCTCGCGCCCGAGCACGGTGTAGATCGTCTCCGGTTCCGTCTTGCCTTTCACCGTGATGAAGTCGAGTTCCAGGATGGCGAATTTCTGGCGCGCCGCCTGCGCGGTCTTCGAGCCGATGACGACGGGAACGTCGTAGGTCTTCGACTGTCCCTCCAGGCGCGAGGCGAGATTGACGCAATCGCCCAGCACCGAATAGTTGAAGCGCAGGTCCGACCCCATATTGCCGACCACGCAGCGCCCGCTGTTGAGGCCGATTCCGATCTTGAGCGGGATGAAGCGCATGCCGGATTCAAGCGCTTCCTTCTCGCGTTGCGCGTTGATGGTGACCACGCGGGTGAGCATTTCGAGCGCGGCCTCGCAGGCGTTGATCTCGTGCGCGTGGTCGTGCAGCGGCGCGTTCCAGAACGCCATGATGGCGTCGCCGATATATTTGTCGATGGTGCCGTGATGGTCGATGATGGCGTTGGTCATCGGCGTGAGAAAATTGTTCATCAGGGTGGTGAGCCCCTGCGGATCGTCTTTGTAGATTTCCGAAATGGTCGTGAAGCCGCGCACGTCGCTGAACATGATCGTCATCTCGCGGTCTTCGCCGCCGAGCGTCAGCGTCTCGTGACTATGCGCGAGTTGTTCGACCAGCGAGGGCGCCAGATATTGCCCGAAGGCGGAGCGGATGCGGCGGCGCTGCAACTGCTCGCGGAAGTAATTGATGAAGATCAGCGTCAGGTAAATCAGGAAGGTCGCCAGCAGCGGGTAGGTGGCGTCGATCAGGATGCTCTGCCGCGCAAAGAAATACCAGGAGCCGGCGGCAAGTATGGCGCCGACCAGCGCGCCGAGCGCCAGCATGGCGGTGGCGCCGATCACCGGCCCGACCGCGACAATGGCAAGACCGAACAGCACGGTAGCGGCAAGTTCCGCGCCGATGGCGTAGTTCGGATACACCAGCATGGATTTGGTCAGCACGCTTTCGAGGATCTGCGCGTGCGCCTCGACGCCCGACATGGCCGGATCGATCGGCGTTGCCTTGATGTCGCGCAAGCCCACCGCCGAGGTACCGATCAGCACCAGCTTGCGCGCGATGCGATCCGGCGGCACGCGATCCTGCAACACGTCTTTCGCCGAGACGTAGCGCGCGGGGTCGTGACGCGCGAAGTGAATCCAGAGCCGGCCGTTGCGGTCGGTCGGCATTTCGAGGCCGGGAATGGCGACGCTGCTGATGCCGGCGGTGTCGCTCTTGATGCGGATCGCGCCGGCGCCAGTGACCACCCGCAGCATTTCGAGGCTGAGCGCCGGCATCAGCGACCCTTGCGCCTTCATCACCAGCGGCACGCGGCGCACGATGCCGTCGCTTTCGGACTGGATGGTCAGCAGGCCGTGACCGATCGCGGCCATTTCCAGAACCGGCACGTTCGAAATCAGGCCGGGGAAATCGACCAGATAGCGGCTCGGGTCCGGCCCCATCATGGCAAAGCCGACCGGCGGCGGCTTCGGTCCCGTTTGCGGCAGCGGCAGATGATAGCCCGACTCGCCGAGCACCACGCGCGAATGCTTGATGGCCTCGGCCAGCACGTCGTCGTTGCTCGGTAGCTTCATCAATTGCGCGCGTGTAGTCTCGTCGAGATCGCGGAAGCTTTTGGCGGCGACCGCGGGCGACATGCGGTCCGGCTCCGCGAAAATAATGTCGAAGGCGATCGCCACGCTACCAAGCCTGCTTAGCTTGGTGACCAGCTCGGCGAGCAGCGTGCGCGGCCAAGGCCATTGCCCGTAGGCGGCCAGACTCGCTTCGTCGATATCGACGATAACGGCCGGCCGCAACGTGGCCTCGCGCGGCTTGATGGTCTGGTAGAAATCGAAGGTGCGGTCGCGCATCGATTGCAGCGGTTGCGGATCCATGATGCGCAAGCCGACCAGTGCGGCCAGCAAAACGAGACACACCAGCCGGCCCTGGCCGAAGCTTTTCGCAAAACGATTAAGCCTGCTCATTCCGTCCGGCCTGCGGTGTGCGGTCTGGGGCGCCAGTGTCGGTTAAACGATGGGAAACGGCAATGTCCGCCGTGGCTCAGGCGAGCATGGCTCACTTTTCGCGGAAGGCCCGCATGAACTGGTCGCGCAGCGGCTTCATCAGGTAGGAGACGACGGTACGGTCGCCGGTCTGCACGAAGGCTTCCACCGGCATGCCCGGCAGCACTTTGACGTCGCCCAGTTTCGAGAGGTTCTGCGGCGGCAAGCCGACGCGGATGGTGTAATAACTTGCGCCGGTCCGCTGGTCGGTCGAGGTGTCGGCCGAGACCCGCGTCACTTTGCCTTCGATTTCCGGAGTGGTGCGGCTGTTGAAGGCCGAAAACCGCAGCATCGCCGTCTGCCCGACCTGGAGCTGGTCGATGTCCTGCGGGTTGACCTTGGCCTCGACCTGCAATTTGTCGGCGTCCGGCACGATCAACATGATCGGATCGCCGGCGGTGATGACGCCGCCAACGGTGTGCACCGCCGACTGGAAGACAACTCCCGTTTGCGGCGCGCGGATGTCGGTGCGCCGCAATTGATCCTCGGCCGTCACCTTGCGCTCGACGAATTCGCCGATCTTGCTGTCGATATCGCGCAATTCCTTGGCGACTTCGCTCGACAGGTTCTGATCGATCTGGATGATCTGCAAGGCAATCTCGGCGATCTTGCCCTTGGCCTGCGCGGCCGAAGCGACCAATTGCGCGCGTTCGCCGCCGAGGCGGGCGACCTCGCGTTCGAGCTGCGTAAGACGCGTCAACTGCACCAGGTTGCGCGCATAGAGATCGCGCACGCCGGCGAGTTCGCGGTCGATCAGTTCGATTTCCTTCGACTTGGCGGCTTGTTGCCCCTCGACGCCGGAAATCTCCTCTTTCAATTGCTCCACGCGCTGTTGCAATTGCGCTTTCTGGCCGAGCCGTTCGGTGCGGCGCAGCTCGAAAAGCTTTTTCTCGCTGTCGACGGTGTCCTTGATGTCTGGGTCGCCGGCGCGGGAGAGCAGGCCGGCCGGAAACGAAATCGTCTCCTTGCCGTCGCGCTCGGCTTCCAGGCGCGCCTTGCGGGCGGTCAACTGGTCGAGGCCTTTGGTGACGATGGCGAGGTTGGCGCGCATCACCGTTTCGTCGAGCCTTACTAGCACGTCGCCCGCCTTGACGTGATCGCCGTCGCGCACCAGTAGCTCGCCGACAATTCCGCCGGTCGGATGCTGCACTTTCTGCACGTTCTGGTCGACGACCACCGAACCTTGCGCGATCAGCGCGCCGGAAATTTCGACGGTCGAGGCCCAGCCGCCGACACCGCCGCCGAGCAGCAGTACGATCAGTACGCCGGCGAATAAATGACGGCGAATCGAGGCGCGTGACTGCCCAGACGGCATGTCGTATTTCGTCGGCGCCGCGGTTGTCACGGTCATGCGCCCGAACTCCCGCTCTCAGGCACGACCTTGAGCGGTGTCGGCGCCGAAGGCGGCCGTTGCAGCACTTTGGATAAAACTTCATCCTTCGGGCCCAAAGCCTGCATACGCCCCTGGTTCATGACCAGGATTTGATCGACGCCGGCGATGGCGCTCGGGCGGTGGGCGACGACGATGACGATGCCCTTGCGCTCGCGCACGCCGAGAATGGCGCTGGTGAGCGCCGCGTCGCCTTCCGAATCGAGATGCGAATTCGGCTCGTCGAGGATGACCAGAAACGGGTCGCGGTAGACGGCGCGCGCCAGCGCCACGCGTTGCGCCTGGCCGGCCGACAGGGAGGTGCCGTGTTCGCCGACCGGCGTGTCGTAGCCTTGCGGCAGGTTGACGATCAGGTCGTGCACGCCGACCGTCTTGGCGGCGGCGATCACGGCGTCGACGTCGGGCTCGCTCTCGAAGCGTGCGATATTTTCCGCCACCGTGCCGGCGAGCAGTTCGACATCCTGCGGCAGATAGCCGATGTGCTGGCCGAGCAGGTCCGGCGACCATTGGTCAATGGCCGCGCCGTCGAGGCGCACCTTGCCGCGCAACGGCTCCCAGACGCCGACCAGAAGCCGCGCCAGCGTCGACTTGCCGGAGCCGCTCGGCCCGATAATGCCGAGGCCCTGTCCGGCTTCGAGCTTGAAGGCGATATCGTGCAGCATCACTTTGGCAGCGCCGGGCGGCGCCGCGCTGAGGTTCTCGGCCGTCAGCCGGCGCGAGGGCGCGTGCAGCGCAATCGGTTGTGGTTTCGCCGGCATGGCGGCGAGCAATTTGGTCAGCCGCTGCCAGCTCTGGCGGGCGGCGACGAAACCGCGCCAGTTGGCAATGGCGAGATCGACCGGCGCCAGCGCACGCGCGCTCAGGATCGAGCCGGCGATGATGATGCCGGCGGTCGCTTCCTGGTGGATGACGAGATAGGCGCCGACCGCCAGCACGCCCGATTGCAGCATCATGCGCAGGACTTTAGAGACCGCGCTGAGGCCGCCGCCGACATCGCTGGTCCGGCGCTGGCTGCGCTGATATTGCCGGTTGGCCTGCCCCCAACGCGCCGCCATGCGGCCGAACATGCCCATGGCGGTGAGCGCCTCGACATTGCGGCGGCTGGTTTCGGCGAGGTTATTGCGCGCGACCGCGGCCTCCTGCGCCGCGCGCGCCGGAGCGCGCGTCAGCATTTCGGTCAGCAGCGTCAGCACGATAAGAACGATCGCGCCGGCGAGCGCGGTCAGCCCGATCAGCGGATGGAAGACGAAGCATACCGCCAGATAAAGCGGGATCCAGGGCAGGTCGAACAGCGCGACCGGGCCGAGGCCGGACAGATAAGAGCGGATGGAATCGAGGTCGCGTAGCGGCAGGTTGCCGTCGCCGCGGTCGCCGACGCGCAGTGGCATACGCACCATGGTGTCGTAGACGCGCCCGCTCAGCGCTTCGTCGAGCGCGCCGCCGACGCGCGCTAGGATACGACTGCGAATGGCATCGAGCAGGCCGAGCGCGGCGAACAGGCCGCCAACCAGCACCGTCAACCCGACCAGCGTCGGGGTCGAGCGGCTCGGCAGCACACGGTCATAGACCTCGAGCATGAACATCGCGCCCGAGAGCATCAGAATGTTGCTCATGCCGGACATCAGCGCGGTACCGACAAAGGCGCCGCGGCAGGCAGCCAGCGCGTCCGAGAGCTCGGAACGCGCGTGCGGGTAGGCGGACGCTGGGGCGCGTGATGCCATGGAGGGACCGGTAATCGTTGACGTCTAAGCCGTACCGCAAAATCTTAATTTTATCAATAATTTCAGGCCCGTACGCTTAATTTAGGACGATCCGCAGGGCGACGGCGCCGGATTCGCCAGGGACAGGGATCAGCTAATGTGGTTCACAAGATGAATGAGTTCCAAATGTTGCTGCAGGTAATCCTGAGTCACGTTGGCGACGGTGATGGTGTCGTGCTGGCCGTTATTGGTTGTGCCTAAATCGATAAGGGCGTTGCCGTGCGTCGCATCGCTGCCGGTCGAACCGATGGCGGCGTGAAGGTCGGTCTCATTGAAGAAATAATCATCCAGTTCGACGTGATCGACCGCTTTGTTGAAATTGACGATCGTGTCGGCGCCCACATGCGTATTCTCGAGGGCGTTGAAGACAAAGGTGTCACCGTCCGGTCCGCCAATCGAAACCGACGCCTTGAGCGTGGCGATCGGCACGCTCTGATTGTCTTCGACCGCCACGTCGTAGGATTGGGTGGCGACCGAGTTCGGCGCCAGCGCGTCCAGTTCCGCGTTGCTCAAGGCGAAATGCCAGCCGACCGATCCCGGCGCGGCGTCTGCCGGCTCCGTCGGCGTATCGATGGTGAAATTTCCCGCATATGGCCCGCCATCGGCCGTGACCTCCGCCGAATGCGGCCCGGCCCCACCGACATACGAGACTGTGCCGCTGGCGATCTCCTGCTCGTCGTTCGGCGCGCCCGCGCGCACGGAGACGTCGTCGATGCGCCAGTAGTCAGTCGGGTCAAACGATGCGAATTGCAAGGTGGATTGGCCAGCGCCGCCGACCACGTCGATGGTGTGGTGCGTATAGCTGTCCGTGAAAAGCTGGTTCGTGAGATCGCGAACGGTCTGGCCGGCCCAGGTGACCTTGATCTCGTTGTCGGGCGAGCCGGTGTCCTCCCCGGCTCTGAGCCAGAAGCTCAGCGTGTAATGCGTATCCAGGGTCGTTGAAATGCTCTGGCTGAGCGTGACCGGAGTCTCTGCGTGTCGCGAACCGATCGCCGCGTCGTAGTCGCCACTGTACATAGGCCCATCCGAAAGGCTTTCGTTGCCGGTCGCATTCGCCAACGTCCAGCCAGAAAATTGCTTTGCCCCGGTGCCGTCGAGAAGATTCAACTCGAAACCGCCATTGACGACCAGTTCGCCGGGAGGGCGTTGGTCGGCGGGCGTTTCGAGGTGAACGATTGCAGTCGCTACGGCGCTATCGTTCGGTCCGTCGCTCACCGTCACGCTGATTTCGCGGTCGGTGAGGTTGCTGGAATGGCTGGAAAAGCGCACGGCGTCCAATAGTTCGGCATAAGTCGTGGCGTCGGCCGCGCCGGTGATATTCAGGAGAAGGCCCGAGCCGCCGCTGCTCACCTCCCACCGCAAGCCGCCAAATCCGTTGAGCGTATAGCCGGTCTCATCGTTGTGAGTGAGCCCCGGCAGTGCGCTTTCGTCAATTGAGAATCGTTCGGTCCAGTTGGTGTATTCGGCATAATTGCCGGGTACGCCGCCGAGATAGTCCAGACGAACCGTGGCGGACTGCAATAACAAGCTGTCCGAATCGGAAACCGAGACATGATCACTGAAAACCGCGAGCATCCTGTCGTCGTTCGTCACGGTGGTTGCATAGCCGGTGCCAAGCTGCGTCGAATCGAGATCGACGACCGGCGTGTCGTTGATGACGTGGACGATTGAATTCAATGCGTTGCTGTCGGCGGCGCCGTCATTGACCACGACGCTGATAACGCGGTCAGCCGTGCTGGGATTGTCGCTGCTGAACCCGATCTGATGTAGAGCGATTTCATAGGCGGCAAGACTTGCCAGACCGGTAAGAACGAGTGCGCCTGTGGTGGCGTTATACCCAAATGTTGTTATGCCATTCGGCAGTACGCCGGCGATCGAGAGCAGGTCGCCGGCCTGATAATTGGTCAAGCTGATCGTGGCCGACGCCAAATTGGCGCTGTCGACATCCGACAAGGCGAGAGCCGGGTTGATCGCTACCGGGTCGTTGTTTTCGACATAGGTTGTCGCCTGCACGGCATCGATTGAGGTCACCGAAACGTCAAACAGTATGTTGCCGATGTTGCCGTTGGCGGACGACCCCGGGTCGCTGATGACGAGGCTCGCGCTGGAGTCTGGGGGTATCGTTATCTCGCGCACGATGTGCAGCGTCTCGCCGGTCGCCGGCGTGAAGCTTTCGGTATAATTACCGAAAGTCACAATCGTGGTGTCGGTCACGCCGTCCGACGAAACGCTGTTGCCGGCGCTGTCGCGGTGCGGACCGGCAAGATCGAGCGTCAAGGTGTAGGTGCCGGGACCGTAGACCGTTTTGCTGGTCAGCACGGTTGTCGGCAAAGTGCCGCTGCCGCGCAGGTCGACGTAAAGGCCATTGCCCGGATAGAAGTCTTGCGAACTGCCGGTGCCGATCAGGTCGGTTTGGCCGACGACTGAAAAGTCGTGAAACGCGGTGAAGCCACCCTGGTTAACGCCGTGGTTTTCGGTGTCGAAACTATCGCTGAGCAGTTGAGTGCCAATCACCGGCGCGCCGGGCGCGTCGGGTGTGCCGCCGATTACGATTGTCACGCCCTGCGTGACCACGCCGCCGTGACCGTCGTCGATCTGGACGGTGTAAACCTCCGAAACCCTCTGGTCGCCGTTGAGACCTTGGACCGCGGCATTGTCGACCGTGAAAGTCCACGCCACCTGGCCCTGACCGGAACCGCCTGGCGCTTCGACAATGGTCGGCGTGAAGGTGCCAAGCCCGCCACCGGGTACGGTGAATCCCGGCGCCTTGGATGTGTCGCTGGCGAAACCGATTACCGAAACTGTATGGCTGTCGGTCAGATCGACGTCGGAGAAATTGAAGGCGCCGTGGGTCGAAAGTGAGCCGGCCGGCGCGCCTGTAAACGCCGGCGTGGTGTTATCCTCGGTCACGCTGCCGAAGATGCCGCCCGTGCGATCGACCACGAACACGTCGGACGTGCCGTTGGTGTCGCCGGGGACGAGATTATTCGCGGTGCTGCCGAAGGCGGCGAAGACTCCCTGGAAATAATTGCCGGCGGATATGTCGGCACCGAGCGTGCTGTCGCCATTTCCCTGGGTGCCGTTGCTGGCGACTGAGATGCGCGTGAAGGTGTTGCTCGCCACGTCGTAGACGAAAGTATCGCCTTGCCCGTTGGTGTCGCCCGCCACCAGGTTGGTCGCAACGCTGGCGAAGATGATCTCGCCGCCATTGGCGCTGATTGTGGCGCGGTAGCTGGCGCCGTTCGCCTGGAAGTCCGCGTTATCGGTGACGCCGATAATCGTGTTCGTCTCGCGGTCGAAAACGAAAATATCCATTTGGTTGTTCGCAACGCCGCCGGCCTGCGTGTCGAGCGCATTGGAATCGCTTTGGAACACGACATGCCGGCCGTCGTTGCTCATCGACGCCCACCAGTTAGCTTCGTTGCCGCCTGACGAGGTCGCGATGATCTGGGCGGTGTTGCTGGCGCGGTCGTAGGTGTAGAGCGTGGCGTCGCCGACCGGCGTAACGGTCCCATCTTCGGGGTTAAAAACTTTCTCCACCGCCCAGAACGTCAGATAGCGGCCGTTGCCGCTGATGTCGGGCTGTTGAAACTCGATGGAATCGTCTGGATTGCCCGGGTTGGGATCGGGGATATTGAGCGACGCCAGCGTAATGTCGGTCTGGATATGGCCGGTGAGATCGGTGACGTAGATATGCCGGATCGGTGGACTGGTATTGTTACCAAAATCCGTGCTCGAAAAGACGATCTGGCCGCCAGCGATGTGCGGATCGTCGTTGACCGTGAACGGCTGATCATTGGCGGGATTGTTCAGCAGGTGCACCGTATCGGTGCCACGGTTATAAACGTAAATATGACTGACATCGTCGAACCCGGTGGGCGAATTTGCGTCGGCAACCTGATATTCGCCCCTGAACACAACATTGCTACCGTCGCCGCTAATCGAAAATCCGGAAAAGAGTTCGCCCTCCTGCTTGACCGAAAGGTGGGCGTCGTCGGTCAGCACTGTGGTGGTGTTGGTCAGCCGATCGTAGAGGAAGATATCGCCCTTGTCGGAATTATCGCCGACGCTGGGAATCTGCTCGTCGCTGAAGAACGCGACCCAGCGTCCGTCATTGCTCATCGCCGGCGCGATCTCCTGCACCGCCAGCGCGTCCGTGCCGTCCGGCAGCGGGTCGGGAATCGGCACTTTGACTATGGTCGGCGTGAGGTCGACCGTCGGCGCGTCGTTAACCGGGTTGACCGTAATCGCGACCGTTTCCGGTGCCGTCGTCGAATTGCCGTCGCTGCTCACCACAGTGACCGACGCCTGGCCGTAATAATCCTGATCTGGCTTGAAGGTCGCTCCCGCAAGCGCGGCATTGATCGCGGCCTGCGTGCCGGAGATCGTCATCGCCGCGCTGGCGTTGCTGCCGTTGGCGAAAGTCAGGCCGGCGGCGCCGCTCAGCGTCACGATGCCGTGCATGGCGGTCAGCGTTACGGTGAGGACGTTGCTGTCGGCGTCGAACACCGAAATCGCATTCTGGTTGGCGTTGCTAAAGACGAGGGCATTATCCTCGTCGGTGGTCGCGGTCAGCGGCCCAAAATTGATCGGCGCCAGATTTTGCGGAATCGGGACTTCGATGACGATCGGCTGCAGCGGCGGTGCCGTCGGCGAACCCTGGTCTTGCGGCGGTGTAATCGTCACTGTGCCGCTGTCGGGCACATGCGTGCCGTTGCCGCCGTTATTGCCGCCGTTTTCCGGTGTGGTAGTCGGGTTCGTATGCAGGTCGATCTGGAACTGGGTATGTACCTGGTCGGTCGACTGCGGGTTCGGATTAGGGTTTGGCTGGAAAAATTGTTGAATGATCTGCTGGCCGACCGACTGAACACTCACGATATGCTGAAGCGCGGCCAGTTCGGTCGCCACTTGCTGCGGAGTCTTGTTGATTTCTTCGGCAATGACCTGCAACGGCCCAACCGGACGCACCAGGATCAGCGGGCCGTCCTGCACGACATTGGCGATCACCGCGCCGCTGCTGTCGATGATGACGGCGCCGGTCGCGCTCTGCGACACGTAGAACTGCACGGTGCCGTCATTGGCGGTGGTGACGCCGCCGACGGTGCCGCGGATACCCATGGTGGCGACCGGCGTGCCGATCTTCATGTTGCCGGTATGCGCGACTTCGCCGGAGATGAAGGTGAGCGAGCCTTGCACCAAATTAAGCAATTGCGAATTTTGCGCGCCGTTCGGCTGGTAGACGAATTCGTTCACCACCATGCGCGAATTGGCGGTCAGGTTGAGCGTGCTGCCGTCATTGAAGGTGACGCCGAGTGCGCCGGTGACGGTCTGCAACACGTCGCCCTTGAGGACCGCGTCGCCGACATGCGGCGTGATGGCGACGCCGTTACGTATGATGGTGGCGCTGCCGTCAATGACCGCGACGCGGCCGACCGCTTGTGCGGCCGCTTGCGGCGCGCCGGCTTGCGCGTATTGGCCCGGCGCCTGCGGCCCGGCGAGCGCGGCGACGACGTCGGGCGAAAGTGCTGCGCCGTCGGCCGACAGCAAGCGCGCGCGCTGCTCGGTGGCGAAGTAGTCGTGAACGACGAAAGTCTTTCCATCCTCGCCGCGCAGAACGAGATCGGCGCCGGCCTGCGAAAAATGCGCCGTGAACAACAGATGCGAGTCGGAGATTGTCGCGCTCGGCCCATCGGGGCCATTATCGATCCCAACAGGGATGCTTTCGTGTTGGCCGCCCGCGTCGGCCGGCGCCTGCGACGACGCGCCGCCGTGGTCGAAAGCAAAATGCTCTCCGGCCCAATCGTTTCCGCCGCGCAGCATAACGATAGTCCCCAAAGGCCTAATTATGTCGCGAAGTAAGTTGCCGCTGAAAAAGTCGCCCCCGGCCAGGGTGGTTAAGAAATTCTTATCTTGGCCAGTAGCTTAGTCAACGCTAGAAATACCTTTGAGCGCGGATTCCGCCTGGCAGTGTTAATTTGGGCGGTTCCACGGGCACCAGAATCGCGCCTGAATCGTCGCAAATGCACAAATGTAAGGCTCGTCCTTAGTAAATCGCCCAATTGTGGCAGCGTAACGCATCTACTCCGTTTGTCATAAAGCCGCCCACAACGATCAGTTGGAGCAGGTTGATGGCCTTACCTGACACCCATGATCGGCTTACTTCGGCCCACGCAACCGGGCTGAAGCTGTACCGGCTCGCGCAAAGTGCCGTGGTGACCTGCGGTCTGGCTGCCATGATGGCCATAACCGTCCCGGAACGAAATGCCGAAACGGCGGTTTGGCTGACCGCCGTGCTGTGGTCCTGTCTTGGCTATTTCGTCTCCGAATTTCTGGTGAAGTCCTGGATAGGCGCGCGTGACGGCGGCATCCTGCGCTATTGGCAATCCAGCATCGGCGTCATCGACCTGCTGGCGATCGTCCCGATCCCGATCGTGCTTGCAGCCGGAGTTGCCGGCGACACCGCCTGGCTTCTGGCCTGCCTTTGGGTCTTCAAGCTCGCCGCGTTTGTTCCCGGCCTGTCGATGCTAGGCCGCATCATCAAACTGGAAGCGCGCCCGCTGGCGAGCGTGCTGATCATTTTCTTGATCGTGCTGTTGTTCGCCGGCGTCGCGCTGCATCTGCTGGAACGCGCCGGCCAGCCGCAGCAATTCGGCAGCCTGCCTTCGGCAATGTGGTGGGCGGTGACGACCCTGACGACCACCGGTTACGGCGACGCGGTCCCGCAAACATTGCTCGGCCGCGTGATCGCCGGGGCGGTGATGATCTGCGGTCTCGGCGTCTTCGGTCTGTGGACCGGTATTCTTGCCACCGGCTTTGCCGCCGAGCATCGCCGGCGCGAATTCATGCGGAACTGGGGCCTGGTGACCGGCGTGCCGTTCCTGCGCAACCTCGATGCGCCGGCGATCGTCGAGCTGACGCGGTTATTGCGGCATATGGATCTCGCCGAGCGCAGCGTCGTCGTCCGGCGCGGCCGGCCCGGCGACTGCATGTATTTCATCGCCGCCGGCGAGGTCGAGGTGCAGGTCGAACCGAAACCGGTGCTTCTCGGTGCCGGTTCGTTTTTCGGCGAATTCGCCTTGCTCGATGGCGGTCCGCGCAGCGCGACCGTAATGACGACGGTACCTTCGACATTGCTTGTGTTGGATGTCACAGACTTTCGCGCTTTTACCGCCCACCATCCCGAACTGGCCCGGCAAATTAAAGTGGAATCAGAGCGCCGGAAATCGGGCAGTGGCGGGCCGGATGAAGGCGCGCCGCCGCCCAAATGACATGAAGCGTGTCTATCTCGCCTTTGCGATAGGGCTGGAATAGATTGCGCGCAATTTGGGGTGACGGCTAATGCGAATTCGATTCTGGGGCGTTCGGGGAAGCATTGCTTGTCCGGGGCCGGAGACGATCCGTTACGGTGGCAACACGCCGTGCATCGAGGTTCATTGCGGCGATCATGTTTTGATCTTCGACGCCGGAACCGGCCTGCGCCCGCTCGGCAATGCGCTGGTCAAAAACATGAAGACGCGCAGTATCGACATCTTCCTCACGCACTGCCATCTCGACCACGTCACTGGGCTGCCGTTTTTCGCGCCGTTTTTTCTGGACGGTTATAAAATCCGCATCTGGGCGGGTAATCTCAAGCCGGAGGGCAGCAGCGTCGAGCAAGTCATGCGCAAAATCATGAGTTCGCCGTTGTTCCCGGTCGAAGTCGAAATCTTCCGTGCTGACATTGAATACCATGACTTTAATTCCGGCGACGTGCTGCGCCCCTACGATGGCGTGACGCTGCGCACCGCGCCGCTCGATCATCCCGACGGGGCCAGCGGCTACCGGCTCGAATATGGCGGCCGCGTGTTTTCGCTGATCAGCGATACATCGGGATTTCCGGGCGCGCGCGATGCCGACTTGGCCTCGCTCGCGCGCGACGCCGATCTGATTGTCTACGACTCCACTTTCGACGACGCGGAATTAGCGGCGCGCCCGGGCTGGGGTCACTCGTCCTGGTCGTGCGGCATTCGTCTCGCCAACGCGGCCAAGGCCAAACAGCTTTGCCTGTTTCACCACGATCCGTCGCATGATGATGAATTCATGGATGCGCTCGCCGCCGACGCCAACGACGCCCGGCCGGGAACCATTACTGCGCGTGAGGGGCAGATTATCGATCTTTGATCCGCGCTCCCGGATGGTGCACAGTTTGCAGGCATTCCCAGTGGGCGTTGTAGCGGGGGGTGGCGGCTAAAGGCCGGTTCGGGGGAGTGGGGACGCTATGCACTTTGATGACATGCACACGATTACGGTCGCGATCGGTTTTGTCGCCGGTATTTTTTATATTGCCAGCCATTACATGAAAACGATGGTGCCGCTGCGCGTCTGCGAAATCGCCAGCAACGCCTTGTTCGTCATTTACGGAGCGATGTATCCGTCGTGGCCGACGCTGGCGCTGTACGGCATCCTGGTTCCGCTCAATTCACTGCGCCTCTATGAAATGCTGCAACTGGTCCAGAAGGTGCGCTCCGCCTCGCAAGGCGACCTGTCGATGGATTGGCTCAAGCCTTTCATGCACAAGCACTCGTACAAGAAGGGCGCGGTGCTATTTCACAAAGGCGATCATGCCGAAGAAATGTTTTATATCGTCAGCGGCACTTGCCGGGTGACCGAGCTCGGGCTGGATCTGCATCCGGGTCAACTGGTCGGCGAATTGGGGTTTCTGACGCCCGAACATCGCCGCACGCAGACGGTCAAATGCAGCGACGATGTCGAGATGCTGACCATCACCTACGACAAAGTCGGCGAGCTTTATTTCCAGAATCCGACCTTCGGTTTTTATTTCTTGCGGCTGACCAGCGAGCGGCTGTTGGAAAATCTCAGGCGGCTGGAGCGCGAACTGGAAGCGCGTAAGCAGGCGGCGCCGGCCTGACGTTTTGCCGAGTTAGCTTGCCGCGTGCCGCAGGTCTTCCGAGGTTCGGCGCAGACGCCGCGCCAATTCACGCGCGGTGTTACGCATGATGGTGGCGGCGATGCCCGGACTGTCGCGCAGTAGAACGGCGAAGTCCTCGCTGGTCAGTTCGTAGCAGGCGACCGCTTCGTCGGCGACGATGGAGGCCGAGCGGCGCGCGCCTTCGATCAGCGCCATTTCGCCGAACACCGTGCCGCGGCCGAGGCTGGCGATGCGCCGGCTGCCGCGCTGGTCCTTGACCTCAAGGCGGACGCTGACGCTGCCTTTGGCCAGTAGCCACATGCGGTCGCCGGCGTCGCCCTCGCGGCAGATTGCTTCACCCGCCGCGAATTCGCGCAATTTCAAAACCCGATGCAGCGCTTTTAATTCGTCCGCCGACACGCCGGTGAAAAAATCGATCTCGTCGAGCGGCAGCATGGCGGCGCTGCCGCGCTCGTTCAGGTAATCCAGCAATATTTCCTCTTCGGCCCATTCCAGCGCCGTTTCGAGATCGGGCTTGATGGCGGCATCGGCCATTCCCGCGGCGTCAAACAGCGTGCGCACCTGCGCGCTTTGCTCGGGCGCGACGTTGCAGAACAGTAATTTCTTGCCGCGCGTGCGCGCGCGTTTCACTAGTGCCGCCAGAATGGCGGAGCCGGAAGCGTCGATGTCCGTCACCGCGCGCATGTCGAGCACGACAATGTCGGCCTGCTCAAACAATGTCTTGACGTGCAGCGACAGATCCTCGGCATTGCCGAAAAACAAAACGCCTTCGAGTTGCAAAACCGCGCGGCGCTGGCCGGTCTTTTGCAGAATGGCGATGTCGTCGCTCGATCGTGTCCGCTTGGAAAATATTTCATGGCCGAGATAGCTGCGGCGCACCACCGGGCGGCTCATATTGATGACGAATATGAGCGCGGCGAGCAGACAGCCGGTAATGACCCCAATCACGACCGTCGTCATGAAGGTTGCGCCCATGACGGCCACCACCACGATGGCATCGTGCAGATCGCGCCGCCAGGTCGGCGACGATTTGCGTAACAGCCGCGAAAAAAGTCGCAGGCTCCAGGAATCGATCATGGTGACGCCGATGGCGAGAAGTACGGCCGCCAACACGCCATTCGGCACCGCGGCGACCGCGCCGGAAAACGCCACGCCGACGACCAGTATGAAGGCCGAAGCGAAAAGGCCGGACAGTCTGGTTCGCCCGCCGGCGCGATAGGCCGCGACCGTCAGGCTGGGCGAGGAGGCGCTGGAAATCGGCGCCAGCAGCGCGGCAGCGCAGTTGCCCAGCCCTTGGGCGGCCAGTTCGCGCACCGGATGAACCGACAGGTCGGCGATGTTCTGCGCTGCGCGCAGCGACATCAGCGTTTCAAGGCTGGCGACAATCGCCAGCACCAGCGACACCAGCAGGATATTCCAGCCGCTGCCTAATACATGCGCGAGATTTTCAGGCTGCCATAGCGCCAGCAGCGGCGAGGCGAGCGTGACATCCGGCCGACCGATAGCGGGGCCGATGTCGACGCTGGGAAGGATCCAGAGAATGACATAGTAGATGCCGGTGCCGAGCGCGAAAGCGGCGAGCGCGCCGGGGACATTGGCCGCCGCCTCCGGCAGGCGAAGCAAGACCGCCAGCCGCTGGTAACAAAGCGCCAGCAGCGCGATGCCGACCACGAAGACCAGCATCCACGGGTGATGCGGTAAGAGCGAGGCCGTGCCGTCGCCATCAACGAAAAACGGTTTGATCTGCGCTTTGATGATCAGCAGCGCCGCGCCATTGGCGAAACCGGCGACCACCGGGTGTGGCGTGAATTTGATCGCACGCGCGACCCGAAAAATTCCGAACAGGATTTGCCACAGGCCGCTCATAAAGACGCACAAGGCGGCGGCGACGACGACCAGCGCCGGATTGCCGGCAAAATTCTGGTCGATCAGCAGGCCGGCGACCAGCGTTGCCAGCACGAGCGCGGGGCTGGCGCGCGGAACGGTGACGACAAAAGACGATGTGCTGAGCAGCGCCGCGACCGCGCCCGCGATGATGAAGCCGAACAGACCCGCAGCCGCCCCTTCGGCGACGTAATCGTGTCCGAGCGGCGCGAAGACCAGCACGCCGGCAGCCAGGCACATCGGCAGGCCGAGCACCGCGGCGACCGCACCGGCTTTCAATTCCTTTCGCCAGCGGGTGTCGTTCGACCCCGCTTCGCGCGCCGTTTCTGTTGACATTACTCGTGCGGCCTCCCAGCCACTGGCTAACATGCATCGGTCGCCGGCGGTTGCCAAGTACCGCAGACCATCGTGGTTGTAGGATGCCGATTTATGACGCGATTTATGACAGTGACATATTGGGAGAATGCGGTAGCGGCGGGCTTAAACTTGCTCGGCGTTGAGATAAGCCAGCCGCGCACCGCAGAAGGCGCAGATTAGTCCCAGGCCAAGCGCCGTGAGGCCGGCGGCGACATCGAGCGTGCCACCAAGACTTCCGCTCTTGCTCATTATGCCGCCGGCGGTGGCCACCGCGAAGACCAGCGCAATCAGAAAGCGCTGCGCCAGCCGGAACAGAAACTCGCGCTCGCGCGCGGCCGCGATCAGATAAGCGCCGGTCGCCCAGCCTCCCGCAAAGCCGGCGCCGCCGATCGCCCACCAGGCGAGCGCCGAAACGAATTGCCGGTTTTGGTCGGCGCCGCCATCGCGCAAAACGGCGTCGAGCCCGACGCCGAACACCGTCAGTGCAATATGCACGACCAGCGCCGCGAAAATGCCGCAGGCGATGGCCGCGGCGTAATGCAGGCGACGGAGGGCGTCGGATTCCATAGGGCTCTGTTTCCAGACAGCGGCGTTTGCGTCGCGGCCGAACAATAGCCGATGGCTTCCGCCGCTGCGAGTTGGCTTAGCGCGGCGCCGTCCGCAGGAGGTCGCGAAATTCCTGTTCGAGCGCATCGAGCGCGGCGCGCCGCGCTGGCGTCATCAGGTTTTGCTCGGTGTCGCGGTCTTCAACGCTACGCTGGCCGGACGGCTTTACTGGGCTGTCACTGGTGTCCACGCGCATTCGTCTCCCCGAGTTCCCCACGAATCGCTATGACAAGACTAGTGGTATTTGGGTCGGGACGCGGCAATCTGGTTGTGGATAACCCGCATTTTTCAAACGTCGCGGGGGAACCGCCGAAACTCCCGTGGCGCGGACGCAGCTATTTGTCGGCTTTCGCGGCCTTGCGCGCGCTCATTTTAAGTGCGGTGCGGAAATCGGCGCTGCGGCCGTATTTTTCCAGCAAATCACGGAAGGCTTCTTCGGTAATTTCCGGCAGGTCCTTCATCTGCTCGCGCGTCAAGAGATCAATGGCATCCCAGGTGGCGCGATCGAACTGAATGCGCTTGCCGACGAGGTCGTCGTCTTTTTGTTTCTCAGGCTTGGCTTTGGATTTGCGCTTTTTCGCCATCGCCGCCAACGCGCGGCCCATATGAAAGGTTCAGGCCGCCAGCTCTTTCATGATGCGGTAGAGATTGGCCTGGCCCTCGAAGCCGATGCCGGGGCGGTCCGACAGCGTAATCGCGCCGTTTTCGACGCGGGCGTCGTCGGCGAAGCCGCCGAAATCGCCGAACACGCCCGGATACGATTCCGCGCCGCCGAGCCCGAAGGCCGCCGCCATCGCCAGCGACATCTGATTGCCGCCATGTGGGAAGAGCGAGGTGCGCGGCCAGCCGTGACCTTTGAGCATGTCGAGCGTCTGCACATACGGGCCGATGCCGTAAGCCTGCGGCGGATCAACTTGAATGATATCGTGGCCGGCGCGGAAGCCGCCGAAACGCGCCAGGTTTTCCACGTCGCGCGTCGAATAAAGATTTTCACCGGTAGCGAGCGGCGGCGCGTAGACGCTCGCCAGTTCCGCATAAAGCGCGAAGTCGAGCGGATGGCACGGCTCCTCGAACCAGCGCAGTTTGAACGGCGCCAGCGCTTTGGCATAGGCGAGCGCCTCCTCGCGTTCGAACTTGCCGTTGGCATCGACCGCGAGATGTTCGCCGGAGCCGACGACCTTGAGTACGGCTTCCAGGCGTTTCACGTCCTCGGCGAGCGGCAAGCCGCCGACTTTCATCTTCACCAGCGTGTAGCCGGCGTCGAGATGGCGGCGCATCTCGTCCTGAAGGTCGTTGATGGTCTGGCCCGGCCAGTACCAGCCGCCGCCGACATAACAGAACACCTTATCGGGCAGCTTGCCGCCGCTGAAGCGCTCGGCCAGCAGCACATGTAATGGCTTCTCGGCGATCTTGGCGACTGCATCCCAGGTAGCGACCTCGATGGTGCCGATGCCGATCGAGCGTTCGGCATCGCCGCCTATTTTTTCCCGCCGCATCATCTGCGCCAGAATTTTTGCCGGATCGAGATTGGCGCCGCTTTCATCGAGCAGCGCCTCAGGCTTTGCCGCCAAAATGCGCGGGATAAAGCGCTCGCGCATTTGCGCGCCGCAGGCGTAACGTCCGGTTGAGTTGAAGGCGAAGCCGCAAACCGGCTTGCCGTTGCGGATCACGTCGGTGATGACGGCGACGACGGAAGTGGTCATCTCGGTGAAATCGAAACTTGAATTGGCCAGCTTCGATTTCAGCGGGATGGTGGTTTCGCGGATGCCGACGATGCGCATGGTTCTTGCTCGTGTCCCGGGCGCAGCGCAACACGATGGTGGTGCGCCGCAGACCCGGGACATGAGCTTTCTTTTATTTAATCGTCGGAATATTCGCGTCCTTGATCACCTTCGCCCATTTTTCGACGTCGGTCTTGATATAGGTAGCGAATTCGGCCGACGTATCGGCGACCACGTCGAAGCCGAGCTGGGCGCATTTTTCCTTCACGTCCGGCAGCGCCATCACCTTGACGATCGCGGCGTTGAGCTTGGCGACGATGTCCTTCGGCGTGCCGGCCGGCACCAGCACGCCCTGCATGGTCTCCGAAATCTGCTCCTTGATGCCGGCCTCTGCCAAAGTCGGCACGTCCGGCAACGCCGAGGAACGCTTTGCCGAAGTGACGGCGAGCGCACGCAGCTTATTGCCTTTGACCTGTGGCGCGGTCGGCGGCAGCGCTGTGAACGCAATCGGAGTGTGACCGGCAACCGCCGACTGCACGGCCGGCGCCGCGCCACCGAACGGCACGCTGGTGGCGTCGAGTTTGAGCTGAAGTTTGAACAGTTCGGCCGCCAGTTGCGGCGTGGTGCCGATGCCGGGATTGGCGATGTTGTACTTGCCGGGGTTTGCCTTGATCAGATCGATCAGTTCCTTGACCGTCTTGGCCGGAACATCCGGATGCACTACCAGAATATTTGGCGAGGCGGCGGCGAGCGTCACCGGCACGAAGTCCTTGTACGGGTCGTAAGGGTTCTTGGCGTAGAGGCTCGGATTGACTGTAAAGCTCGAGCTTGCCACCAGAATGGTGTAGCCGTCGGGCGCGGATTTCGCGACCAGGCTCATGCCGATATTGCCGCCGGCGCCCGGCTTGTTCTCGATAAAAAACTGCTGCTTGAACTGCTCCGACAATTTTTGCGCGATCAGCCGCGCCATCACGTCGGTCGGCCCGCCTGCCGCGAAGGGCACGATCACCTTCACCGGCTTGTCGGGATAATCGGCGGCCGAAGCCGCCGGGCTCATAAGAACGGGCAATAAGCCGGTGACGCACGCCAGTAGAATTCGGCCAATTAAATGCATTCGCGTTTCCTCCTCATTTTTTTGCGATAGTAACAGCGCGCGCAAACTTCGCCAGAGGAACTATCGCAGGGCTCCCGTTAGGCACTTGCATCGCAGCCGCGCACAGGCTGTATTCCGGCAGCCTTCATAAAACTTGCTTTCATCAGAGGAAACTCAATGGCGTCCAGGAAAATCACCCGTCAGGACATGACCGCCGCGTCCGAGAAGTACAAGAACTGGGGCAAGTGGGGTCCAAATGACGAGATCGGCACGCTCAACTACACCTCACCGGAGGACATTGTCGCCGCCACCAAGCTGGTGAGAAAGGGCAAGGTGATTTCGCTCTGCCTGAACTTCGACCACACCGGGCCGCAGGGCGCCAAAAGCAAGTATCCCTCGATGGGCCGCACCAACGCGATCCACACCATGCTGCGCACCGGCACCGACGCCTATTCGGGCGTGCTCGACAAACGCGGCATCCGCGCCGCCGACGACATGGTGACCATGCCGTTGCAGTGCGGCACGCAATGGGATGGGCTTGGGCATGTGTTCTATGAAAACTATATGTGGAACGGTTATGACTGCCGTGAGGTGACCTCGGCCGGCGCGCAGAAATGCGGCATCGAAAAAACCAAGAACAAGATGGTCGGCCGCGGCGTGCTGCTCGATGTCGCCCGTTACAAGGGCGTCGAGTCGCTCGATGACGGCTATGGCATCACCTGCGCAGATCTCGACGAGACAGCGAAGAAGCAGGGCATCACCATGAAGCGCGGCGATTACGTCATCGTGCGTACCGGTATGATGGAACGCTGTCAGAAGGCGGGCTCCTGGGATGGCTATCCCGGCGGCGACGCGCCCGGTTTTGCTTTCGAGACGCTGGAATGGATCAAGCGCGTCGAACTGGCGGCACTCGCTTCCGACACCTGGGGCTGCGAAGTGCGCCCGAACGAAAGCGAGGAGGGCATCAACCAGCCCTGGCACTGGATCACCATTCCGATCATGGGCATGACCATGGGCGAAATCTTCCAGCTCAAGGAACTGGCCGACGACTGCGCCGCCGACAAGGTCTATGAATTCATGTTCGTGGCGCCCGCCATCCCGATTACAGGCGCGGTCGGCTCGCCGGTCAATCCGCTGGCGATCAAGTGATCGCGCAGCAATCATCCCGGCCGGTGCCCGGGAATCAAGCCAATGAGTAGCGCAGGAGCGCGGTCTTCCGGACGGGCCGCCGCCGGTCGGCAAGCGCTATTGCACCAACGGCATTGCGCTGAAACTCATCACAGCCTGACCCTTCACAATTGGAATTGCAAATGACTGAAGTCGGACACAACACCAAACGCACCGGCGCCGAAGTTCTGGCCGACATGCTGGCCGGCTACGGCGTCACCCACGTCTTCATGGTGCCGGCGGTGCTGCGGCGGACTTTCGCCGAGATGGAGCGGCGCACCAAGATCGCGCGCATTCACTGCCACGGCGAAAAATCCGCCGCCTATATGGCTGACGGTTATGCGCGCGCGTCGGGCAAGCCCGGCATCTGCATGGCGCAGGTGATCGGCGCGCTTAATCTTGCCGCCGGCCTGCGAGACGCGTTCCTGGCGCATTCGCCGGTGATCGCCATGACCGGTGGGCGCGATCCGAAAACCAAATTCCGTAAGGTCTATCAGGAAATCGACGACATGCCGGCCTTCGAGCCGGTGACCAAGATGAACGCCACCATCGACGATGTGTCACGATTTCCCGACATGGTGCGGCAGGCCTTTCGTGTCGCCACCTCCGGCGCGCCCGGCCCGGTGCATCTGCAATTCCGCGGCAATGAAGGCCAGCTCGATCTCGACGAGGCGGTGATGGAGCCGATGGTCGAAACGCAATTCGCGCATGTGCCGCCGTTTCGTCCGCAACCGGAAGCGGCGCATGTGAAAGCCGCGCTCGACATATTGCAGAAGGCCGAGCGTCCGATCATCGTCGCCGGCGGCGGCGTACGCGCATCAGGCGCGGCGGCCGAACTGATAGCGCTCGCGGAAGCCTTGCAGATTCCAGTCGCCACCTCACTCAATGGCAAGGATACGATCCCGGGCACCAACCCCCTTTCGGTCGGCGTGGTCGGCAGCTATTCGCGCGAAAGCGCCAACATCGCGGTCAATCGCGCCGATCTGGTCTGCTTCATCGGCACCGAGACCGGCGGCATGACCACGCATTTCTGGGCGGTGCCGAAAATCGGCACGCCGGCGATTCAGATCGACATCGAACCGGAATCGCTCGGCCGCAATTATCCGCTACAGGCGAGCGTGCTCGGCGACGCGAAGGCGGTGCTTTCCGCCATGCTGGCACAAGCCGACAAATCGAGCGCGAAAAAGCGCGAAGCCTGGATTGCGGAAATCGTCAAGCTGCGCGCCGACTGGGCCGCGAAATATAAAAGCATGCTCGAATCCGACGCCGTGCCGATTAACCCGGCGCGCATTTGCGGCGACCTCACCAAGCATGTGCCGGAAGACGCCATTGTCATCGTCGACACCGGCCATGCCGGCATGTGGATGGGCGGGCTTTATGACACACGGGTGCCGACGCAAAGCTACATCCGCAGCGCTGGTCATCTCGGCTGGGCTTTCTGCGCCGGCATCGGTGCCAAAGCGGCGTGCCCGGACCGTCCGGTGGTAGTGTTCACCGGCGATGCCGGCTTCTGGTATCACATCGGCGAAATCGAAACGGCGGTGCGCTGGAAGCTGAATTCCATCACCATCGTCAACAATAATGGCGGCGGCAATCAAAGTAAGCGCGGCTTCGATCGCGCCTATGGTGGCGAACAGACCGAGCAGGCGCGCGAACTGTGGACTTACCGCCAGACCAATTTCGCCAAAATCGCGGAGGATATGGGCGCGCTCGGCATCCGCGTCGAAAAACCGGCAGACCTCGCGCCCGCTTTGGCCAAGGCGCTCGCCGCCAACCGGCCGGTCATCATCGACGTTGCCACCGACCTTGACGTACTCGCGCCCGCCGCGGTCAGCTAGACACTTTGGGCCGGCTAAGAGAGGCAACGGCCCAATCGGCGAAACGTTCCATCGTCGCTGCGATTTTGTTTTGCGATATTATTTATTGTCGCAGGCATTTTTCGGATGCCTTATGTTCGGCCCATTCGCGGCCGACCTCACAAGCACGCGTCCGAACCGGCGCTTAAGCGGGGGATGACATCGTCCGATGCTGACTGCGCGCCATGAAGCGATCCGACTGCTCAAATTGATGATGGTGGCATCGGTGGTGCTGCCGGCGGTGCTCTTTGCTTTCGCTGCCTGGGTCAGCTACCGCAATTTCGAAAAGGTTACCGACGAACGCATCGACCGCTCGCTCGACATTCTGCACGAGCACGCGCTCAAGGTTCTGCAAACCATCGAGCGCACCTTCGGCGAAATCGACGAGGTCTTGCGCGGCATGTCGGACGACGACATCCGCCGTGACGAAGGCCCGCTGCGCGAGCGCCTGAAGCGGCTGGTAGATGCTCTGCCGCAATTGCAGGGCATCGCGATCATGGACCGGGATGGCCGCCCGCTGGTGTCGTCCAATTTCCAGCCGGTGCCGCAGGGTCTAAACTTTGCCGACCGGGATTATTTCAAGGTGCACGAGCGCAACGATCCCGGAACTTATGTCAGCCGGGTGCTGGCGCCGCGCATGCGCGGCATCGGCAGTGTTTTCTTCGCAGTGACGCAACGGCGGCCGTCGGCCAATGGCGCATTTAACGGTATCGTCTCGATCGCCGTGCTGCCGGGTTACTTCGAGACCTTCTACGGCCGCATGGGCTTGAACGAAGGAAGCTATTTCGCGCTGGCGCGCGAGGACGGCAATTTCCTGGCACGTTTCCCGGTGCCGAAAGATCGCTCGCTCAAACTCGACGAGAATAGCGCATTCCGTAAAGGCGTCCGGCAGCATTTAGAACGCTCGATCTTCACCGTCGATTCGCAGGTCGACCGCGTCGGCCGCCGCATCGGCTATCGCAAGCTCGCCGGTTTTCCGATCTATGTGCTGGCCGGCGTCGAGCAGTCGGCGGTCATCTACGAATGGCTCGGCTATCTCACCACGCATCTTCTCTTCGGCATTCCGCTCACCGTTTTCCTCTATGCCGGCTTGGCGCTGGCGTTGCGGCGCACGCGCACGCTGTACGACGAGGCCGACCGGCGCGAAACGGCGGAGGACGCGCTGCGCCAGTCGCAGCGGCTGGAGGCGATGGGGCAATTGACCGGCGGCGTCGCGCACGACTTCAATAATCTCCTGATGATCATCAGCGGAAGCGTGCAGCGGCTGCGCGGCGAACTCACCGAACAGAAGCACACGCGACTACTCGACATGATCGCGACCGCGACTCAGCGCGGCGAGACGCTGACGCGCCAGTTGCTGACTTATTCGCGCCGGCAGATGTTAACGCCGCAGGTGATCGACCTGTCACAGCGGCTGCCGCTGGTGCGCGACCTGCTGACGCGTTCGCTCGGGCCCAATATCGACGTTACGGTGGATGCGCCGCCCGGCGTCTGCGCCGTACGCGTCGATAGCAATGAACTCGAGCTCGCCATCCTCAATCTCGCCGTCAACGCCAAGGACGCCATGCCGGACGGCGGCACGCTGTCGATCCGCGCCAAAACGGTGACGCTCAAGGGCGAAGCGGGCGAGGAAGACGACGAAAAATTGACCGGCGGTTTCGTTGCCATCCGCATCGCCGATACCGGGCATGGCATTCCCGCCGACGTACTGAGCAAGGTATTCGACCCGTTTTTCACCACCAAGGATATCGGCAAGGGCACCGGACTGGGCCTGAGTCAGGTCTATGGCTTCGCCAAGCAATCAGGCGGCATGGCGACAGTGTCGAGCAGCGAAGGACGCGGCACCGCGATCACGATCTTCCTGCCGCGCAGCTACGACACTATCGCCGCGGTTGCGGCGCCGGCGCAACCCGTGCCGCCGCCGCAACCGGCCGGCGACGCCGGCACCGTGCTGCTGGTCGAGGACAATGCGGACGTCGCCGAAGTCGGCGCCGATTATCTGCGCCAGCTTGGGTTTCAGGTGCGCAGCGTCGCCAATGCGCAGGCGGCGATCGCCGCCTTGCGGCTCGATGCCAATGTCGTGCTGGTTTTTTCCGACATCCTTATGCCGGGCGGCAAGAACGGCCTCGACCTCGCGCTCGAGATTAATGAGCGCCTCCCCGGCATCCCGGTGCTGCTCACCACCGGCTATAGCGCCAGCGCGCAGGAAGCAGTGCGCCAGGGCGTGGTCGTGCTGCAAAAGCCCTACGATCTCGAAAGCCTGCGGCGCAATATCCGCGAAGCAATCGAGACCACGAAAAAGCGCCAGCGTCAGGATGCGACGGCCAAGTAGCGCGGCTGAGTGGTGACTATTGCTGACGCCGTGCCCGGTCGAAGAATGCGGTAATGACCCGAAAGTCCTCGCCATCGCGGGAATAGACAACGCGCAACACGCGGCCTTGCCGTTCGGGAATGGTGCGAAAGGCACGAAAAATATTTTCGCGCTCGCGATCGGATTAGACGGCATCTGGCTTAGTAATTGTAAGGTCGACCCAATCACGCTGGCAAATCTAGCAGGAAACGCGGCTGAGGCGAAGTCTCACCCTTCCCCGATCTCCTTCAATATCTCCGCCGAATGTTCGCCGAGCAGCGGGGCAGGGCGCTCGCTCGCCGCCCGCCAGCCATCGATCACGATCGGTGTGCGCACGCCCGGAATGGATCCGCCTTTAGCGGCCTTGCTCGGCAGATCGAGCTTCATGCCGCGAAATTTCACCTGCGGGTCGTTGAACACCTGCTCGACATCGTTGATCGGACCGGCCGGCACCTGCTGCGCTTCCAGCTTGGCGAGCAGATCGTCGCGTTTGAGTTTCGATGTCAGTGCCGACAATTTGCCGATCAGTTCTTCGCGATGCTTGAGGCGGCCGATATTATTGCTGTAGTCCGGATTCTGTCCAAGCTCCGGCGCGCCCAGCACGTTGCAGAATTTGATATACTGATTGTCATTACCAGTCGCGACAATGGCGTAGCCATCCGATGTCGGGAAGACTTGATAAGGCACGATATTGGCGTGCGCATTGCCGATGCGCTTGGGCACCTTGCCCGACACCATGTAGTTAAGCGCCTGGTTCGACAAAACGCCCACGGTTGAATCGACCAGCGCGGTGTCGACATAACAGCCTTTGCCGGTGCGCTCGCGCTCGACCAAGGCCGCCAGCACGCCAACCACCGAATAAACCCCGGTGAAAATGTCCGACATCGGAATGCCGATGCGCGTCGGCTCGCCATCGGCGGTGCCGGTCAGATCCATGATGCCGCCCATGCCCTGCGCCATCAGGTCGTAGCCGGCGCGCTTGGCGTAAGGGCCATCCTGGCCGAAGCCGGTGACCGAGCAATAGATCAGGCGCGGGCATTCGGCCGCCAGGCTCTTGTAGTCGAGCCCGAACTTGGCAAGGCCGCCGACCTTGAAGTTCTCGATGAGGATGTCGGACTTGGCGGCCAGCTTCTTGACGATGCGCTGGCCTTCGGCGCTCTCGAAATCGAGCTCGATCGAGCGCTTGCCGCGATTGGCGGAATGAAAATAGGCGGCGCCAATCGACTTGCCATCGGTCCCTTCGACGAAAGGCGGGCCCCAGCCGCGGGTGTCGTCGCCGGCGCCCTTGCGCTCGACCTTGATGACGTCGGCGCCGAGGTCGGCCAGCGTCTGTCCGGCCCAGGGGCCGGCCAGGATGCGGGCAAGTTCAAGAACGCGGATACCCGCCAGCGGCTTGGCCATGTCGTGAAACTCCGGCAGTTAAGGAATGGATCGTGATGGCGGGGGTTATAAATGCATCCACCCATGCTTGCCAGACCGGAAAATCCTTCTTGTTGCACCGCAGCTTGCGGCTGGATCGACCAACGGCCTATGGCGCTGTGTCGCAGTGGAAGCTAGTGTGCGGATGGGGGCACCGTAATAAAGAATATCGGCCAGACGCCGGACGACCGGCGATCGATATCCCAAACGCGGCGGATTTCCCCGTCGCCATAAAAGATCGAAATGGAGGAGAACAATGAAAAAGCTCACAACTCTGCTTGTCGCCACGGTCGCGGCTATCGCGCTGTCGGCGTCGGCACAGGCGCAAGTGATCCTGAAGGCGTCGCATCAGTTCCCGGGCGGCAAGGGTGACCCGCGCGACGAGATGGTCCAGATCATCGCCAAGGAAGCCAAGGCAGCCAATGTCGGCCTCGAAATCCAAATCTATCCGGGCGCTTCGTTGTTCAAGGCGAACGACCAGTGGAATGCCATGGTCAACGGCCAACTCGATCTTTCGTCGTTTCCCCTCGACTACGCCAGCGGCAAGGTGCGCGCCTTCGGCGCCACGCTGATGCCGGGCCTCGTGCGCAGCCATGATCGCGCTTCGCGCATGAAAAACTCGCCGTTCATGAAGGACATCAAGGCCAAGATCGAAAAGGCCGGTGTCGTCGTATTAGCGGACGCATGGCTAGCCGGCGCGGTTGCCTCCAAGAAGGCCTGTATCCGCAAGCCGGATGATATCAAGGGGCTGAAAATTCGCTCCGCCGGCCCGACTTTCGCGGCGATGTGGCAGGCGGCCGGTGCGTCAATCGTCTCGGTTCCTTCGAACGAGGTTTATAACGCGCTGCAGACCGGGGTCGCCGACGCGACCGATACTTCGACCGGAAGCTTCGTCTCATTCCGCATCTACGAGCAGGTCAAGTGCATTACCGCGCCTGGAGACAACGCGTTGTGGTTTATGTACGAGCCGGTGCTGATGTCGAAGAAGAGCTTCGACAAGCTCAATAAGAACCAGCAGGACGTGCTGATGGCGGCCGGCAAGAAGTCGGAAGACTATTTCGCAAAAGAGAGCAAGGAGCTCGATGCGAAGATGGTCAAGATATTCAAGGATCACAACGTCGAGGTCGTGACCCTGACACCGGCCGAATACGAATCCTGGCTGGCAGTGGCGCAGAAAAGCTCGTACGCCGGCTTCGCCAAGGAAGTGCCCGACGGCAAGAAGCTGATCGACGAGGCGCTGGCGGTGAAGTAGTTCAGACGAAGCCAATGCGGCCGGCGGAGCCAATCCGCCGGCCGTTCTTTTATTGAAGTGCCTTTAAGAAAGGCTCGTTCTATGGACTTGTTCATCCGCGCCGTTACCCGCATTTCGCAACTCTGCGGGATTATCGCCGCCGGCCTGATCGCGGGCGGCGTACTGATCGTGTGTCAGATGGTATTCGTGCGCTACGTGCTCAATCAGAACACGATCTGGCAGACCGACTTCACCACCTATTGCCTGGTTGGCGCCACCTTCATCGGCAGCCCCTTCGTGTTGCTCACCCGCGGGCACGTCAATGTCGATGTCCTGCCGCTTTATCTCGGACAGACTGCCCGTTATTGGCTGGCGCTTGCGTCGATTTTGATGTCGCTGTCGTTCTGCCTTGTGATGACCGTCCTCACTTTTAATTTCTGGCACGAAGCGTGGGAACAGAACTGGGTGTCGGACTCCATGTGGCGGGCACGGTTATGGATTCCGTACGCCACCATGCCGATCGGCCTCGGCCTGATCATGTTGCAATATGTCGTCGATCTTTTGAGTCTGTTGACCGGCCGACAACCGCCGTTCGGGCTCAAACCGCGCGAGACCGCCGAAGAGGCGGCACGCGAGCAGGCGCGACAAGCTTTGGGAGAAACCCAGTGAGCCCGACCACGCAAGGCGCAATCGTACTCATCGTCACGCTGGTCGTGCTGCTTTCCGGCGCCCCAGTGGCGTTCGGACTGGGCGCCATCGCAATCTCGTTTCTGGTTATTTTTCAGGGTTTCGACGCGCTGCATGTGGTGGCGGAAACCTTCTACACCGGCCTGCAGGACTTCACGCTGGTGTCGATTCCGATGTTTGTGATGATGGGCGCGGCGATCGGCTCATCGCCTGCCGGCAAGGATCTCTACGAGGCGCTCGACCGCTGGCTCTATCGCGTGCCCGGCGGCCTGGTGATCTCCAATCTCGGCGCTTGCGCGATCTTTGCCGCGCTCACCGGCTCCTCGCCAGCCTGCTGCGCGGCCATCGGCAAGATGGGCATTCCGGAAATGCGCAAACGCGGCTATCCGGACGACGTGGCGACCGGTTCGATCTGCGCCGGTGGCACGCTCGGCATCCTGATTCCGCCTTCGATCACTTTCATCCTCTACGGCATCGCGACCGAGACCTCGATCGGCCGGTTGTTTCTTGCCGGCGTCGTGCCGGGACTGATGCTGACCGGTCTGTTCATGTTGTGGACGGTCTTCATCATCTGGAAGCGCGGGTTCCATTCGCACGCCATCGACTTCCGTTATTCATGGAAGCAGAAATTCGAATCGATCCCGAAGATCGCGCCGTTTATCGCCATCATCGCCGGCGTAATGTACGTGCTCTATGGCGGCGTGGCGACTCCATCGGAAGCCGCCGGCGTCGGCGCTGCGCTCTGCGTCGTAATGGCGGTCGTCATCTACCGCATGTGGTCGCCGGACAAATGGTGGGCGATCCTGCGCGACACCACGCGCGAGTCGGTGATGATCCTGATGATCATCGCCACCGCCGTGCTGTTCGGCTACATGCTGACGTCGCTTTATCTCACCCAGACGCTGGCGCACGCCATCGCCGACATGCACGTCAATAAATGGGTGTTGATGTTGATGATCAATCTGTTCCTGCTGGTGTCGGGCTTCTTCATCCCGCCGGCGGCGATCATTCTGATGACGTCGCCGATCCTGTTGCCGATCATCACCGCCGCCGGGTTCGATCCGGTCTGGTTTGGCGTCGTCATGACGATCAACATGGAAATCGGGTTGATTCACCCGCCGGTCGGGCTGAACATCTATATCGTTAGTTCCATCGCCCCCGATGTTCCGGTGACAAAGGTCATGTGGGGCACCATTCCCTACGTGCTCTGCATGATGTTGCAGATCGTGCTTTTGTGCTTACTTCCTGAGATAGCGACTTGGCTGCCCGATCACCTGATGGGCGCCATTCATGCTGGCGGCGGATGAACACCTCGTTTTTCGGAGAGTTGCTCCAGACCATTTCGGAACGCGGACGCGCGCTGCTTGATCGCGGCCGCGACCGGCGCGGGGAAGCGTCGGCGCGCTCGGAAAGCCTGATCGAATTGTGCGAGGATCTCCTGTCCGGGCGCGGCGAGGCCTCCGGCGTGGCGCTGGCGCGCGAAATCCTCAGCCGCTACTCCGAACTGACCATCGGTCCGCGCATCGCCTTTTTCGAGGCGCTGGCGCAGCGCTTCGGCACCCAGCCCGACCGGATGGAACAGACCATCGCCGCCTGGCGGGAGAAGCCTTCCGATGACACCGCCCGCCAGGTGCATATGGCTTCAGAGCCGCGCCGCCAGGAACTGTTCCGCAGGCTCAATCTCGCCCCCGGCGGCACGCAGGCGCTGGTGCGCATGCGCGAGCAACTCATGGACGCGCTTCCCAACCGCGGCGATCTCGAAGCGGTCGATGACGACTTCGTGCATCTGTTCACGTCCTGGTTCAATCGCGGCTTCTTGGTGCTGCGTCACATCGATTGGTCGACGCCAGCCATCATCCTGGAAAAGATCATCCGCTATGAGGCGGTGCACGAGATCAGCGACTGGGATGACCTGCGCCGCCGCATCGATCCGCATGATCGGCGCTGCTACGCGTTCTTCCATCCGGCGCTGGTCGACGAGCCTTTGATTTTCGTCGAGGTCGCGCTCACGCGCGAAATACCGGATGCTATCGCGCCGATCCTGGCGACCGGGCGCGACACGGTGGAACCGGAAAAGGCGCGCACCGCCACGTTCTATTCGATTTCAAACTGCCAGCGCGGGCTCGCCGGTGTTTCCTTCGGCAGCTTCCTGATCAAACAGGTGGTCGAGGAAATCTGCCGCGAATTACCCAAGATGTCGACGCTGGTGACCTTGTCGCCGGCGCCCAACTTCGCCGGCTGGCTGAAAGCCGAGCGCGCGCAGGAAAACTCCGCCGCGCTCAACGAGGCGGACAAGGACGCGCTCGCCACGCTCGATGAAGCGGGCTGGTGGCTCGATGCGGAAAAGGCCGAGGCGCTGCGCGATCCCATGATGCGCGCCGCTGCCTGGTATTATCTGCGCGCACGCACGCCGCGTGGCTTGCCGGTCGATTCGGTCGCGCGCTTCCATCTCGGCAACGGCGCGCGGCTCGAACGCATCGACTGGCTGGCCGACGTGTCGGAAAAAGGCATCGTGCAGTCGCATAGCATGATGGTCAATTATCTCTACGATCTCGACGACATCGAGAAGAACCACGAGGTCTTTGCCGAACAGCGCAGCGTCGTCGCTTCCAACAATGTGCAGCGTCTGCTGCGCCCGCCGCTGGAACTGGTCCCGATCGCGGGGTGACGCTCACGCTTTCCCATACACCGGCACGATGGCGCCGCGCGTAACTTTGTTCTCCGGGGAAACCAGAAACAAAATCGTCGCTGCCACTTCCTCCACCTTCGGCCATTTATCGAAGTCCGCCTTCGGCATCGCCTTGCGGTTTGCCGTCGTGTCCATGATCGACGGGGCGACTGCGTTGACCAAAATGCCATCTTTCGCCACTTCCTCCGCCAGCGCGATGGTCAGTGTCGCCACGCCCGACTTGGCAATCGTATAGGCGGTCATGCCGGCGCCTGCGCGCGGCTCCAGCGCCGGACGCGCCGCCACATTGACGATGCGTCCGCCACCGCGCATCGTGAGCACCGCCGCGCGGCAGCACAGAAAACACGAGACCAGATTGCCGTCGATCTGCGCCATCAAGGCGGCTTTATCCGTATCCGTCACCTTGCCGTCGGCATAGCCGCCGGCGATGTGGATCGAGCCCCATAGCGGCGCGCCGTCATAGACCTTCGCCACATCAGCTTCGCTGGCGAGATCGGACACCTTGACCAGCTTCAGTTTGCCGTTGTCGCGGTGGACAAAGCGCTCCATCTCGCCGTCATGCACATAGGGCACGGTGCAGGTGGCGCCGGCGGACAGCAGCGGGCCGACCACCGCGCCGCCAAGTGCGCCGGTTCCCCCGGTCACCACCACGCGCTTGCCCGAGAAGTCCATGCTTGCCTCCAAATACTGTGACTTTAGCCGCCGTTAACGTGAGCTACGCTAGATTGTCGCCGGCAAGCCGCCCATCCTCGTCAACCCGGCGCGAATCAGCAAGCACACCTTATGGCCGACTACGACCTCGCGATTATCGGTGGCGGCATCAATGGCGCGGGTCTGGCGCGTGACGCCGCCGGCCGGGGCGTGCGGGTATTGCTGGTCGAGGCCAACGATCTGGCCGCTGGCACCTCGTCGGCCTCCTCGAAACTCATTCACGGCGGCCTGCGCTATCTCGAACACGGCGCTTTTCGTCTGGTTCGCGAGGCACTTTCCGAGCGTGAGGTGCTGCTCACCATGGCGCCGCACCTGGTGCGGCCGATGCGTTTCGTGTTGCCGCCGATGCCGGGCTTGCGTTCACCGATCATCTTGCGCTTCGGCCTGTTCCTCTATGACCTGCTGGGCGCGCGCCATTTGCTGCCGGGCGCAAAGACCATCGATCTTACCCATCATGTGGTCGGCCAGCCGCTCAAGCGCTCGTTCCGCTACGCGTTTGAATATTCCGACTGCGCGGTCGACGACAGCCGGCTGGTCGTCCTGAACGCGCTCGACGCGGCCGAGCGCGGCGCCGTCATTCGCACCCGCACCCGCTGCGTGCGGGTCGAGCGCCGCGATGAATGGGAACTGATACTCAACAGCCACGGCCGCCGTTCCACCGCGACCGCGCGCGTGCTGGTGAATGCCGCCGGCCCCTGGATCGGCGAGGTGGCCGACACCGTCATCCGCAAGCCGCTCAAGGCGCATGTGCGGCTGGTCAAAGGCAGCCACATCGTGGTGCGCAAGCGCTTCGATCACGACGAAGGCTATATTCTGCAAGCCGCCGGCGGCCGCGTCGTCTTCGTACTGCCCTTCGCGGAAGACTTCACGCTGATCGGCACCACCGACGAAAATTTCGTCGGCGATCTGAAAGCGCCGGCACCCGACCCGGGCGAAATCACTTATCTGTGCAACGTCGCCAACCAATATTTTCGCGACAAGATCGCGCCCGACGAACTGGTCTGGTCCTTCGCCGGTGTGCGTTCGCTCTACGATGACGGTCACGGCAAACCGGAAGACGTGACGCGCGATTATGTGCTGGAGCTCGACGCGCCGCACCGCGAGCCGCCGCTGCTCACCGTCTACGGCGGCAAGATCACCACCTATCGCCGGCTGGCCGAGCACGCGATGCAGAAAATCGGCGATTATTTCCAGATGCGACCGGCCTGGACCGCCACCTCAAAATTGCCCGGCGGCGAGTTTCCGAGCCAGGACTTTGCCGAATTGGTGGCGGACATGACTGGCCGCTGGCCGTTTTTGAGCGCGCAGCATGCGCGCCGGCTGGCGCATGCTTACGGTACCCGCTGCGAGCGTATTCTTGGCAACGCGCAAAGCATGGCCGATCTCGGGCCAATCCTCACCGGCGATCTCACGCAGGCGGAGTTGCGTTATCTGGTCGCGCATGAATGGGCGCAGACTGCCGACGATGTGTTGTGGCGGCGCAGCAAGCTGGGTCTCACCGCCAGCGCGGAAGAAACAAGCGCCATCACCCGGTTTATCGCGTCGCTGGCCGGCGCGGGCGCCGCCTAGGGCATTTTCCGGCGAAGTGGGAATCGGTGCGCCGTAGAAAATGCGAGCAAACTAGGAATCTAGAGCGCCGACTTGCGGTTAACGAATGGTTAAAGCGTTCGCGGCAATTGCGACGAGACCGCTCACGGCACATCCATAACTTTATGCTTGAATCAATCTGTAAATTTATCGCGGAGCTGAACCGGACCCTTCAATGCCAATGGATTCAAAAGCCCTCGATGCCCGTCTCGCGACTTGCAAGGTGCTGGTCGTCGACGACGAACATTACATGCGCAAGGTGGTGCGGACACTGCTGATGAGTGTCGGCGTGCGCTCGATTTATGAGGCGGTCGACGGTCCCGCCGGCCTCGAGATGATCCGCAACGTAAGCCCCGATATCGTCATCCTCGACTGGGAAATGCCCGGCCTCGATGGCGCCGGCTTTGTGCGCATGGTGCGCTCGCCGCAGACCTTCCCGCTGCCCGACATTCCGATCATCATGCTGACCGGCCACGGCGAGCGTTCGCGCGTGATCGAGGCGGTGGAAGTCGGCGTCAATGAATTTCTGCTTAAGCCGGTGTCGTCGAAAGCCCTGCGCGACCGCATGGTCGCAGTATTGGCCAAGCCGCGCCCGCTGGTGAAGACCGGCGATTATTACGGGCCTGCGCCGCGCAAACTGGTCGGCGACATTCACGTCGATGGCGACCGGGCTGTGGCCAGCAAGGCCAACGATCATTTCGTGATGATCAACTAGGCCGCCGCTTTGCGGCCTGAAAGCCGCATTACCCGCTCCCGCAGCACAGCCGAATCCGCTAGCGTCTCCGTCGCCATAGCCGGGGACTGCTTTTTGCCGAACCACCTCGTCGCCATCGATCAGGGCACCACGTCGACGCGCGCCATCGTCTTCGATGCGGACCTAAAGCCGCTCGCCACGGCGCAGCGCGAGTTGCGCCAGATTTATCCGGCGCCCGCGCACGTCGAGCACGACGCCGAGGAGATCTGGGCGGCCACCGTCGCCACAGTGCGCGAGGCGCTCGCCGCCGCTGGGCTTGCGGCCAAAGACATCGCCGGCATAGGCATCACCAATCAGCGCGAAACCACCGTGATTTGGGAGCGCTCGACCGGCAAGCCGATCCACAACGCCATTGTGTGGCAGGACCGCCGCACCGCTGCCGCCTGCGATGCCCTGCGCGTGCAAGGCCACGAGAGCGAGATCGCCGCCAAAACGGGTCTGCTGCTCGATCCCTATTTTTCCGCCAGCAAGATCGCCTGGCTGCTCGACAATGTGGCGGGGGCGCGCGCGAAAGCGCAAAAGGGCGAACTCGCCTTCGGCACCATCGACAGTTTTCTGTTGTGGCGGCTGACCGGCGGCAAGGCGCACCTGACCGACGCCAGCAATGCCGCGCGCACCAGCCTGCTCGACATCGGCAGCGGGCAATGGGACGAGAGCCTATGCCGTATCTTCAACGTGCCGGTGAACATGTTGCCGCGGGTCGTCGACTGCGCCGGCAAATTCGGCGTGAGCGAGCCTGAATTGTTCGGCGGACCGATCGCGATTCTTGGCGTTGCCGGCGATCAGCAGGCCGCGACCGTTGGGCAAAGCTGTTTTAAGCCCGGCATGATGAAGTCGACGTACGGCACTGGCTGTTTCGTGCTCCTCAACACCGGCGAGGAACGCGTTGCATCGCGCGCGCGCCTGCTCACGACCATTGCCTACCAGCTCGACGGCAAACGCACTTACGCGCTCGAAGGCGCCATCTTCATCGCCGGCGCGGCGGTGCAATGGCTGCGCGACGGCTTGAAGATCATCGCCAAATCGTCCGATGTCGGCCGGTTGGCCGAAGCCGCCGATCCGGCGGCGCAGGTTTATCTGGTGCCGGCCTTTGTCGGCCTGGGCGCGCCATATTGGGACCCACAGGCGCGCGCCGCCATTTACGGGCTTACGCGCGATGCCGGCGCGGCCGAGATCGCGCGCGCCACGCTGGAGTCGGTCGGCTACCAGACCCGCGACCTGTTGGAGGCGATGCGCGCCGACTGGCCAGCGGCCGGCTCGGCCGAAACCGTGCTGCGCGTCGATGGCGGCATGACCGCCAGCGACCCTTGCATGCAATTTCTGGCCGATATCCTGGCCGCGCCGGTCGACCGCCCGCAGGTGATGGAGACTACGGCGCTCGGTGCCGCTTATCTGGCCGGGCGGGAGGCTGGGATTTGCCCCGATTTGGAAGGCTTTGCCGCGCAATGGCGGCTCGACCGCCGCTTCGAGCCGGTCATGGCGGCCGGCCCGCGCGAGGCGAAATATGCCGGCTGGAAGGATGCCGTGCGCCGAACGTTAACGGCAAAATGACCATTTACCTCCCATATTCGCAACCCCGAAGACGAGCCAATGCATGAATATCAGCGCCAAACGTTTCGAGTATCAGCTTGCGCAACTCCGCGTGCTGGTGGTCGACGATAATGCGTTTACCCGCAAGATCGTGCGCAGCCTGCTCGGTACCATCGGCGTCAAGACCATCAACGAAGCTTCCGACGGCATCGCCGCGCTCGAACTGATCCGCCAGGCCTCGCCCGACGTCATCATTCTCGATTGGGAAATGCCGCTGCTAAACGGGCCGGAGTTGGTGCGTATCGTGCGCTCGCCCGGCGTTTTCCCGACTCCGGATATTCCGATCATCATGCTGACCGCGCATGGCGAGCGTTGGCGCATCGTCGAGTCGGTCAAGCTCGGCGTCAATGAATTCCTCTGCAAGCCGGTCTCGGCCAAGGCGCTGCTGGAGCGTTTAATCTCGATCCTGCTCAAACCGCGCGAGAGCGTGAAGCTCGGGTCCTACTATGGTCCGATGCCGCGATTGCCGCAGCCGAAAGCGGAACCGGTCGGCGAGGCCGGGCCGGTCGAGTTGTGAGAGAGCGCTAGTCGCTACGACTCTGTCCGGGCGGGCGGAACAGATAGGCCAGAAACCAGATCGGCACGATCACCAGGGCGCCGAGCAGCACATTCGGCCAGGCCCAGGAAAATCCGCGCTTGGCGTATTCCTCCAGGCGGTCGGCCGACAGCCCGAACTCGCGCATGAGCTGCTCGGCGGTAATGCCGAAATGCGCAAGAATAGTGCCGACCACCAGCGAGGCGATGGCGACTTTGACCAGGGTCCGGAGGATGGGATTGAGCATCCGCGTCCTATCGTGCCGGCGGGGCAAGGTGGATCGGCGGGCCGGCGGGTGATTCGTCCCGTCCGGCATAGTAATCGATTGTGACTTGAAAAGTTATTACGGTTTGGCCGCCGGGCCCGCTTGCTGCTCGGCCGTCGGCATTTCCGGCGATTTCGCCACCGGGGCGCTATGGGTCAGCCGCTCGATTGCCGATCGCACGGCCTCGCGCGCGCTGCGCTCGCGCGCCGCATTGAGCAGCGGGGCGGCGGCGCCGGAACGGCGGATCAGCGCCTCGGCGTCCGGCAGCATGATCGGATCGTCCCACGAACCCTGCACGATGAAGGGCAGTTCGAACGGCGCGGCGCCGGTCTTGGCGTTGGCGGTGACCAAAGTCGCGCTGCCCTTGAGGTCGAGCTCGCGCTCCGGGATCGAGGCCGCGCCGGCCATTTCGAGCCGCACGGCGTTGCTCTCGATTTTTACCGCCTCGACCGCGACCGTGCCATGCGTTACTTTCAGCCTGACCGCGATCGTATCGTAGGGCGTCGAGCCGGTGCGGAATTCGCCCCCGCCTGAGAGCGGGCGCCGCTCCAGCCGGCGCAGCAATTGCTCGACATTCAGGCCGGCGAGCGCTCCGTTCTGCCCGATCAACGAAGCGGTGCCGTTGAGCGTGCGGGTGACCGCCAGCACGCTTTCGCCCGCGCCTTCAATGTTGAACGAAATATTGCCCTTGCCTTCGAGCCGGCGCAGCCCGAACAATTGGCCGAGGCAGCTCTCCAGGTCGACATTGGTGAATTGCATCTGCGACTTGAGATCGATGTCGGAATCGAAGTTGGCAAGCGCCAGCGATCCCTGGATAACGCCGCCATAGGCCTGCGCCTCGCCGACCGTGACCGTCAGATTGCCGGCGCGCAAATTGGCGCCGATGGCGGTGCGCCCGAAGGTGGCGTTGGCCACCACCAGCTTGGCCGCCGACATGCGCAGATCGAAGTCGATGCCGGATAAGCCATCCGGCACGATGCGGGCATTGCTCCATTCGCGCTGGTTGGAAGTGAGCAGCCGAACGGTCGAGATGTACGGCGTCAGGTCGAGCGTATCGGCGGCGAGCGTGCCTTGCAGCGTCTTGCGGCCGTCGGTGGCGAAGGTCAAAACGCCTTCCGCGCTGTTGCCGTCGAGTTCGACATTGACGCCCGACAGTCCGATGGTGCCGCCGACCACATTGGTCTGCGCCTTGATTGCGAAGCGGCCGAAGCCGCCGCCGGGCAGCGAGTCCTGTCCGGCCCAAATCAGCGCGGTGCGCAGCGATTTGGCGTCGGCGGCGAGTGTGCCTTCGATCTTAAGCGTCGGCGTGACGCTGATCGAGCCTTCGAACGCGGCCTTCATCGGCGCGCCGGCAACGCGCAGTTTCAGTCCGGTGCGGTTGCCGAGCAGCGCCGCCGGAAAATCGGCCAACGTCACGCTGGCATCGACCGGTTCGTCATGCCAAACGAAATGCCCGGTAGCGCCGAAGCTCTTGGAGATCGACGGCCAGGCCAGTGAAAAATCCACGTCGCGCAGCGTCTCGACAATCTTGTCATCGTGGTTGCGCAGCACGACCGTGCCGTTGTCGATGCGCATTTCGGAAAAGGCGGCAACGCCGCGTTTGGCGTGCGGCTTCTGATTGCGCGCTAGCGCCGCGATCAACGCGGACCAGTTGGATTTTCCGTCCGGCTGAAGATCGATCGAAATTGTCGGCCGCTCGAGCGACACGTCGGCGATCTCGACTCTGCCGATCAGCAGGGGGAAGAAGCGCAGGCGCGCTGTCAGCCGTTCGGCGGTCAGCGCCGGCCGGTCGGCGTCGCCGAGCACGACATCGCCGAAGCTGACGCTGCCCTTGGGAAAGAGCGATACGGTCACCGGGCCGCGCAGGACCGGGTCGAGCCCGGTGGCGGAGCGGATGCGGCTCAAGACCTCGGCGCGCACGGCGTCCGGCGAAATCAGATAGCCAGCCATGGTCAGCACGCCGGCGGCGGCGGTTGCCAGCGCCAGCAACACGAAACCCAAGCGTCGGAAGCCGGTGGAGGCCGTCAAAATCGTAATTTCCGGTTATTAAAAGCGCCCGCAGACTATACCATCGGCGACGCCAGGGCCAACCTTGCGCGGCCTCTGTGACCCTTTCATGGCCGCATTTTTTGGTCGCATGGTTGACCGCGCTGCCAGGCGTTTTTGCGGCGCTTTTTAGGCCGGTGGGCGCGGTTAGCGCTATCGCGCAGGAGCAGCCCTTGCGTCGGCGATCTCGGCGATCATCTTCTTGACGATCGCCTGGCCGAAGGAATTGAAGTCCTTCGCCTCCATCACGAAGCTGCCCGGCCCGCCGGTGACGTTCTCGCGATAATAGGCGGCGAGCCCGCCGGACGGATTAGTGTGTGTTCTGGATTCCACGGCATCGGGGTCTCGCTCAGGATCACCAGGCCGTTGATGGCAATACCGAGCCGCAGCGCATCGTCGCGCGCCTTGCTCACGTCGCGGCCGGCATTGTTGGTGCCATCGCCGGATACGTCGATGGTTTGCCGCTCGGACAAAAACGGCGCGCGCGCAAATTGCGTCACGGCGAAGTCGATGCCGCCGCTGATGGAGGTACGGCCGAGCATGGAGCGCGGCTCCTCCAGCAGTTGGTCACCAAACGCCTGCGCCGTCTTCGGCCCATCGATCATGGTCCAGTCGATGACAACTTTCTGGTCGCCGGCGTTGGCCCATTCCATGAAGAGAACGGCAATGCGGTGATTGCGGCCGGAAGCAATAGCCTCGAGCACGCGTGGGTCGGCGACCGCGGCCGCATAGCCCTCGCGCTGTAATTTGAATTTGTCGCTGGTGACCGAGCGCGACACGTCGGCGGCCAGTATGAGCAGAAGATCGGCCGGCTCGGCCGCGCGAACCGGAGACGCGGCAAAAGACAAAAGAGCAAAACAAAGACCGACAAGCCGGAAAAGCCACCGCATAACGCGCCTCGCGTTTTCCCCCGCGGACGAAAGGCTAGCCGAAACATCGTGGCTTGCGAATGGCGGCGAATATAAATTCGTGCGGGTCTGCGAAAAGGCTCGCTACTCGGCCGCCAGCACCCGCGTCGCCGGAAAAGCTACCTCCACCAGGGTGCCGTCTTCCGGCCGGCTGGTGATGCGGAAACGGGCGTGGTTGGCCTCGGCCAGCGCCTTGGTAATCGGCAGGCCAAGGCCGGTTCCGCTCGCGCCCCAACGGGAGGCGGTGGCGAGTTGGCGGAACGGCTCAAGCGCGGTCTGCAATTCGTTTTCGCTCATGCCGACGCCGGTGTCGCGCACGCGCAAGACCGCCTCGTTATCGTCGTTGAGCGCGGTCGAGACGATCACCTGGCCGCCCGCGCCGGTGAACTTGATCGAGTTCGACAAAAGATTGAGCGCGATCTGGCGAACTGAGCGTGTGTCGGCCACGACCGCCGGCAGGTTGCCGCCGAGCGCGGTACGAATGATGACGCGCTCTTTATTGGCCTGCTGCTGCATGATGGCGACGCATTGCTGCACCAGGTCGTTCAAATTGACGCTGACGAAGCTCAGGTCGAGCTTGCCGGCTTCGATCTTCGACAAATCGAGCAGGTCATTGACGAGCGAAATCAGATGACCGCCTGAACTGTGAATGTCCTTGAGATATTGCTTGTAGCGCTCGTTGCCGATCGAGCCGAAGCGCTCGTCCATCATTACCTCGGAAAAGCCGATGATGGCGTTGAGCGGCGTACGAATCTCGTGGCTGATCTTGGCGAGGAATTCAGACTTGGCGGTGGAGGCGCGCTCGGCCTGCCGGCGCGCATTGATCAATTCCTCTTCGGTGCGTTTCCAGGCGGTGACGTCGCGCAACACCGCGCAGAATTTCTCGGCCCCGGTGACGCGGCCCATGGTGATATAAAGCGGCACCAGCCCGCCTTGCTTGACGCGGCCGATCGCTTCGCAGCCGGCGTCGATCAGGCGGTTGCCGCCAGCCAGCCGTTCGAGATAATCGATGACGCCGAGCCTACTTTCGGGCGCGAACAGATCGCTTAAGGAAAGCTCGGTGAAATCGGCGGCGTCGTAGCCGAACAGCGCCTCGGCGCTGCGATTGGCCGATAGCACGCGGCCGGCGCGGTCGAGCACCAGCACGCCATCGGTGGCGGTGTCGAGAATGGTGCGCAGTTCGTCATTCTCGTCCTTGGCGCGGCGCAGCGATATTTCGGTCGCCTGGCTACGCTCGTCGGAGACGACATGGGTGTTAATCATCAGAACCAGCGCGTTCTCCTCCTGCCATGGCGCGCTGAACAGGCGGCCTTCCACCGCCTTCTGTTTGCCATTGACGGTGGCGATGGTGAGCGATTTGCCGCCATTGTCGGCCGGCGCCGCGGCGGTCTCGATGAACAGCGCATCGAGCCCGCCGGCCTCGTTCAGGGCCTGAAGCGAGGCATAGCCGGTCCAGTCGAGGAAGGCGCGGTTGGCGTAGAGCAGATTATTGAGGCGATAGACCAGAATGCCGATCGGAAGTTTTTCGAGGATCGGCCTTCCGTCCGGCGCGGCATGAGTCGGCGCGACCGATTGCGCGGCGCCGACCGGCGCGGCAACGGGGCGCGATGGATTTTGCAATTGCGGCGGTGAAGACGCCGGTTCGCCGTCGAATTCGTCAGTCGCCGCCGGTTCCGCGCTAGGTCTGCCTTTTAGCCGCGCATTGAGTTCGCGCGCCAACTCTTCGAAGGCGCTGTGCTCGCCGGGGCTGAGCGAAGGCGAGGGCTCTTGTGACGGCGTCGGCGGCGCTTGCGCAGGCTGCGGCGGGAAAGTCAGTACATTCGCCTGACGATCATTGGCAATTTGCAGTGGCGGCTTAATCGGCGCCGGCGGTGCGGGCGCAGGCTGTTCGACTCGGTGTTGAACCTCATCGAGCCGCGCGGCATCGCGACAAATGGCGAAGCCGCGAAACCCCTGCAATTGCCGGTCGCGGTCGAAGATCGGCATGGCCGACATTTCGATGGCGATGCGCTCGTTACTGCCGGCGATCGGCCACTGGACGTTTATGCCGCTCCAGGTTTCGTGCGCGGCGAGCGCGCGGGCGACCTTGCCGTCGCGATCGAGATGGAGGGCATCGGCAAGCTCCGCCCAAGGGCGTTCGAGCAGATGCGATGCTTGCGATCCAATAACGGCGGCGAAATTTTCCGCGCCGTGGGTAAAACGGGCGGCGGCGTCCATTTGCCAGAGAAAACGGAAGGGCAGGCGGCGCGCGCTTGGCGCCTCGGTGGTGTTCGCCGTTGGCGCGGCTTTGGCGTTGTCCGAAAAAACGGCGAGCAGGGTCACGGTGGCGCCGGCGCCAAGCCGCGATATTTCAATCGGCCCCACTGCGCTGTCGCTGGTGGCGCGGCCGTTCAAGCTTGCCGCGCGCGCGAGATTGCCGGCACCGAGCGCGTTCAAGTCGGATTTATTGCCGATGAGGGCGCGTGCCGATGCCGTCGCCTCGACCAATTCGCCGTCGGCTGAAAAGACCGCTGCCGGACGCGCGATATCGGCGATGAGACGGGAGGCGCGTTCGGGCAGGTTCAAGTCCTTGCCGGCGCGTTCGCTCGACACGACCAGAATGGCGGCGGTGTTGTCGACAAGCACGATGCGCGAGCACAGGCAGAGCAGCGTGCCGCCGATATTGCCGCCGAAACCGCGCAGTCGTTCCAGCCGCGGCGCGCCACCGTGCGGTAGCGTGCCGGCGAGGCGCGCGATTTGTTTGACCGCCGGATGATCCGCTTCGAAGTCGCGTTGCGAAAGGGCGCGCGGCGTCGCCGCGTCGAAGACCGCGGCTGCTTCCGGATTGGCCCAGAGCACGAATGCGCCGTCCGCGCGCCACAGCCAAACCGGCGAAGGGGACAGCGCGTGTTCAGCCAGGCGCGGGTCGTCCAGCCAGCCTATCGAATGTTCATTCATCGCCAGCTTCGCTCACTTCGTACGGCACGGAATACGGCTAATGAATGATTAATACGGCTGCACCGTGCCGGCGTCCACGGCAGCGAGGCTTTTCAACGGAGCAAGCGGCGATAACCTTAATGCGCAGGTTCCACGCTTAAAATTTGGGCTGGCGTGACCGGCCCGCCGTCCTAGATAAACCCAAATGAGAAAGTAGCGTAAGCGGGCGTTGCACAGGCAGGAGATTATCATGGCGCAAAACGGCAATATGAACTTCGAGATTCCGGCGGAAATGCGTGAACTCGCCGAAAGAAGCGTCGAACAGGCCAAGCAGGCCTTCGACGGTTTCATCGCCGCAACCCAGCACGCGCTCGGCACCGCCGAGACCCAGGCCAAGACCATGCAGACCGGCGTCAAGCAGGCCGGCGAACTGGCGCTGAAATTCGCCGAACGTAACGTGCAGGCTTCGTTCGCTTTTGCCCAGCGTCTGATGCAGGCCAAGGATGCAAAAGAAGTGACCCAGATTCAGGCCGAATACATCAAGAGCCAGATCGCCGTCTTGACCGAGCAGGCCAAGGAACTAAGCCAAAAGGCCGGAAAAGTGGTCTGATGAGTTTAGCGTTCCGGCAATAACGCACGATCGAGCCGATATTAGCGATTTCCGTGGCGAGGCTGCCGGCGGCGTTCTCGCGGTGCCAAAATTTGTGCGATGCAATATTTTTATTGCGCCGCAACAAAATTGCCCTATATTGGGATTACGCCCCGAGCGCAAAACGGGGACCACAAATCAGGTGCGGGCCGATACACCGGGGACGGCGGCTCGCGTACAGCCGGAAACCGTCCTCAGTCATAAAAGGATGTTTCTCATGGCAGAAGTCCAGACCGCCACCAACACCACGAAAGCCAAGCCGAAAGTCGCCACGGTCACGGGCGAGGCGAAATTCGAAATGCCGAAATTCGAAATCCCGAAGTTCGAAATGCCCAAGTTTGAAATGCCGAACATGGAAGTGCCGCCGGCGTTCCGCGAGCTAGCCGAGAAGGGCATCGCCCAGGCCAAGGACAATTACGAGAAGATCAAGAGCGCGGCCGAGCAAGCAACCGATGTGCTCGAAGATACCTACGCGACCGCCTCCAAGGGTTGCTCGGACTACGGCCTCAAGGTGATCGAGACCACGCGCGCCAACACCAATGCCGCCTTCGATCTGTACGGCGAATTGTTGTCGGCCAAGTCCTATTCGGAAGTGGTCGAACTCTCGACCGCCTATATGCGCTCGCAGTTCGATACCGTCACCGCGCAGGCCAAGGAACTTGCCGAGCAGGCGCAGAAGGTCGCGACTGAGACCGCCGAACCGATCAAGGAAAGCTTTTCGAGCCTCGGCAAAGCCGCCTAAGGCGCGAACCAGCGAACAGCTTCGCCGCCGGCCCACAAGGTCGCGGCGTGGATAAGCCCGGGCGCTTGCCGCCTGGGCTTTTTCGTATCCGCATGTTGCGCTTTTCCGCCGCCAGCCAAAACGCTTGCCAAGCGAGGATGTGGCTTCTAGGTTCCGCTCGCCCGGGTCAGCCCGGTCACGCGTGCAGGCGTAGCTCAGTTGGTTAGAGCGCTGGTCTGTGGAACCAGAGGTCGGTGGTTCAAGTCCACCCGCCTGTACCAATCCCCTCATCCCACGATCGTCTTGCCCGGCGCTCCGGACATGCAAAAACGCCGGCGAGATTTTCGCCGGCGTTTGCAGTTTTATAGCGTCGCTTCGTTAGCGGGTGACGACGCGGCCGTCGGCGCCATAACGCGGACCGACGCCACGGCGCGGCCGGTACACCGGCTCCTGCTGCTGGGCGTGTGAACCGCCGAATAGGAAGTCGAAGAAATTCGGGCCGTTGCTGTAGCCGCCGCCCGATCCGCCATACATGCCGACGGGCATGCGTACCGGCTTCGAGGAGGAGTTCGGCGCCCGCTCGATCGCGATGTCGGCGACCTTGCGGTCGCTGCCCTTGAGGATCGCGATCATGCGCGCATCGCGGTCGTAGACGTCGTCACGGAATTGCAGCTTGCCATCGCCGTCCACGAAGGCGGTCTGATAGGTCAGATGCACCCAGATGTGCTTGGGGAAGTTGATGTTGATCTCGCTCCCCCCGAACATCTTCTCCAGCCGCGCCGCGGTGTAATGCTCGTTCGGCAGCACCAGCGACAACAGCTTCTCGCCGTATTCCAGCGGATTCTGCACTCGCATACAGCCATGGCTGTAGGCGCGCTTGTCCTTGGCGAACAGATATTTGTCCGGGGTGTCGTGCTGGTAGACCAGGAACTTGTTGGGGAAGTTGAAGCGAATGCGGCCGAGGGCATTGGCGGCGCCCGGTGGCTGGTAGACATGCACGGTGCCGTCCGGGTCTTGCTTGATCTTGAGGCCGATGCGGTCGAGCGCGTCCGGATCCTGTTGCAGGGCCGGCAGGTATTCGTTCTCGATGATCGAGGGCGGCACGTTCCAGGTCGGGTTGACCGTGATGAACTTCATCTCGGCGCTGATCAACGGCGTCGCCTTGCCCGGCTTGCCGACCACGATCTTGGTGGTCCAGTAAACCTTGCCGTTATTCCACAGCGTCAGGCGATAGTCGGGAATGTTGACGATGACGTGCGGATTGCCGAGATCGCGCGGATACCAGCGCCAGCGCTCCATGTTGACGATGACAGTGTCGATCGGATCGGCCTGCGGCCTGCGCGCTTCATGCTTTTCGCCGTTGAGTGCGGCCAGCGTGGTGGGGCCGACATTGCCGTCGGCGCCGATGTCGGCTTGCGTCTGGAACGCCTTGACTGCGTCGATCACCGCCTCGTCGTAGACCGAGCTGTCTTTATCCTTGTCGATTTGCAGCCGCTTGCGCAGCGCGACCACGCGCGCGTCCTTAATGCCGGGACGCATAATCGGACCGGAAGCGATATGCACCGCCGGTGCCGGCTTTTCGGCTTCGGCCTTGGCGGCGTCGTTCTTGCCGGCGCGCAGTTCGGCGAGCTTTCCGCGCAGCGTCTTGAACTCAACCTGCGGCGGGTTGTAGCTGTCGAGTTGCTTGCCGGCGTCGTCGACGCTGGCGAGCTTTGCCAGCACATCGGCCGGATCCGGCGCGACCAGATCGAACGAGATGTCGCTCGAAACGCGGGTGTAATGAATGCGGCCGATCTGCGCCTGACGCGCAAACGTCAGCGCGCTCGCCGTCATTTTCAATTCGGCTTCAGCCAGCGCTTCGGCGGTCACGGCCGATTGGAAGTCGGGCGTCGGATAGTCGCGCGCATCGAGGCCGACTTGATCGGCCTTGGCGAGATAAGCGGCGGCCGATTTGGCGCGGGCGTCTCCGGCGCCGTCGTGCACCCAGATCGGGGCATAGTCGTGCGCCTTGTAGAACGCTTCGGCGCCGGCGCGATCGGCTTTGCGGCCGATGATGCGATCGAAGTTCTTGCCGGAAACCATTTCGCGCAATTTGTCGGCGATTGCTTTGTCCGATGTCGGACTGTCGGCGGTAACGACCGGCGTGGCGGCGGTGGGCGGATTCGTTGTCGGCGTGGCGGCGGCCTTTTCCGGCGCGGGTTTTGTCGGATCGACTTTGACGGGTTGGGTCGCGGCGGCAGCAGGCGACGGGGTTTCGGTAATCCCGAAATCCTTCAGCGTCGGTGGCGGTAACTCGTCGGGCAAAGGCACCACGATCTCAACCTGCGGCTGACTTTGCGGCTGCTGCGCCTTGGCAGCATGACTTGACAACACCAGCACCAGTCCGAGGGCAGTCGATGCCAACAGACGGTCAAACTGAACGACTTTCACCACGAAGTCTCCCAAAGGCTGAAGGAGGATGACGATCCTCCATAATTGCCACTCTATCCGATAGTGTTGCGTAGGTTACCTTTTTCACATCATAGGCGCTGTGACGCCCATCACGTGTGACTATTTTGCATGGGTGTCAAATTACCGCGTTTTCTCGATGGTTTCTGCGGGCCTTGGCGGGCTTCAATGAAGCAACTGCCGGTTCTGCCGCTTGTTCCAATTCCGGCATCCGCCGCTTTTGCGAGGATTTCGATGAACTTCACGTGATGGCGGGCGGGCTTCTCAAAGATGGCGCTCAGGGACTGCTTGGCGACTAAAGGCGCCATAGCTTTATCTGTTTCGCGAAAAGCAGCGCACCGTCGAGATCATGAACGAGATGACCAAGGCCTTCACCGACTACGATCTGCGGCTGTTCTCCGACAATCTCGCCAAGTTGCCGCCGCCGCAGCCGGTGACAGATGCCGCCGATGCCGCGCGCCTGCAAAGCGGCCGCACCCTGACCACCCAGCACCGTTGCAACAGTTGCCATACGCTGTCATTGGAAGGGCGCGACAACATTCCGCGTATCGCCGGCCAGCGCGAGGATTACCTGGCGCGCACCTTGCGCGAATACAAAAGCAACACGCGGCACGGCTATGACGGCGTCATGGCGGAAGTGACGGCCTCGCTCACCGACGCCAGATCGCCGATCTCGCTTGCGCCCGAAAAAAACCGGGCCCCGTGAAGGGGCCCGGTTGCAGTATGCCGGCGTGGGGGCCGACACCTATTCCAGAGGGGAACAGGCTGCGCGGCGGCGACTCTGGGAGGATATACATCCGCCACGCAGCGAAGCCTGACTATGCGAGCCAGCATCGCGCGCAGCAATGGCGCGCGCTTCATGTCAGCCATGCCAAATCGCAAACCGGTGCTGGGACAGATGGGACGCATGGCCGCTATGCGCGAACCGTTATGCGCAGAGCAAAACTAGAAGTGCCAGCGTTGTGCGTTCGCCACCAGGAAGTCGCGGAAAACCTGAATGCGCGCCACCGACTTGAGTTCTTCCGGGTAGACGAAATAAGCATCGAGCGCGAGCGTGTCGGCCTCGCCGAACAGCTGCACCAGCCCGCCGTTTTCCTCCACCAGATAATCCGGCAGCATGGCGACGCCGAGGCCGCGCTGGCAGGCGCGCACCAGGCCGAGTACGTTGTTGATGGTGAGTTGCGGCACACGTGGGTTCCTGGTCTCGCGGCCGACTTCAAGCAAAAAGCGCCGGCTGGAGAAATGCGCCGGCACTGCGCCGCCGAGCAGAATGATGCGGTGCTTGTCGAGTTCCTCATGCGTGCGCGGCGTGCCGAAGCGCTTGAGGTAATCGGGCGAGGCGTAGGCGTGGAAATGCACCGAGAAAATCTTGCGCTGAATGAGGTCGGGCTGGGTCGGCTGGCGCAGGCGGATTGCGACATCGGCCTCGCGCATGGCGAGATCGAGTTCTTCGTCAGTGGTGATCAGCGTGATCTGGATGTCCGGATAAAGGTCGAGGAATTCGCCCAGCCGCGGCGTCAGCCAATGCACGCCGATGCCGGGCGTGGTCGAGACCTTCAATTCGCCGTTCGGCCGTTCGCGCGAGTCGGTCAGCTTGGTGCGCGCCGCTTCCAGCTTCATGAACACTTCATGCGCCGTGCGGTAGAGGAGTTCGCCCTGTTCGGTCAGGATCAGCCCGCGCGCATGGCGATGGAACAATGAGACGTTGAGATCGCCCTCGAGCGCGGAAACCTGGCGCGACACGGCCGATTGCGACAACCCGAGCCGCTCGCCGGCATGGGTGAAGGAGCCGGCTTCGGCGGCCGCGTGGAACACTTTCAGCTTGTCCCAGTCCATCGAGTTGTTGTTGCCCGCCATGGTCTATTCCGCCGCCGCGTGTTGATGCTCATGCTCATGCGCGGCCAGGAATTTCTCGGCTTCGAGCGCGGCCATGCAGCCTTGTCCGGCGGCGGTCACCGCCTGGCGGTAGATGTCATCGGTGACATCGCCGGCGGCGAAGACGCCGGGCACCGAGGTCGCGGTCGAATGGCCGGCGGTGACGATGTAGCCTGAGGGCTTCATCTGGATCTGGCCGGCGAACAGTTCGGAGGAAGGTGAATGCCCGATGGCGATGAAGACGCCGTCGGCGGGACGCTCGGTCACCACGCCGGTCTTGAGATTCTTCATCCGCACCTTGTTCACCTTGAGCGGATTGTCGGCGCCGGTGATGTCGTCGAGCACCGAGTCCCACACCACTTCGATCTTGGGGTGCTTGAACAGCCGGTCCTGCAAAATCCGTTCGGCGCGGAAGTTGTCGCGGCGGTGCACGACCGTGACCTTGGAAGCGAAATTGGTGAGGAACAAAGCCTCTTCGACCGCGGTATTGCCGCCGCCGATCACGAACACTTCCTTGTTGCGGTAGAAAAAGCCGTCGCAGGTGGCGCAGGCCGAGACGCCATAGCCCTTGAACTTCTGCTCGAACGGCAGATCGAGCCAGCGCGCCTGTGCGCCGGTGGCAATGATCAAAGCATCGACGACATAAATGTCGCCTGAGTCGCAGGTCAGCTTGAACGGCCGGCTGCCGAGTTCGACCTTGGTCACGGTGTCGGTGACGATCTTGGTGCCGACGTGCGTCGCTTGCGCCTGCATCTGCTCCATCAGCCAGGGCCCCTGGATGACATCGGCAAAGCCCGGATAATTCTCGACATCGGTTGTGATGGTGAGCTGGCCGCCCGGCTGGATGCCCTGGATCAGGATCGGTTCCAGCATGGCGCGGGCGGCATAGATCGCGGCGGTGTATCCGGCGGGACCAGAGCCGATGATCACGACCTTGGCATGGGTGGTTTTAGGCATGTCTTCGCCCCCCTGGCGGGCGTAATCGGGATTAGCGCTGCTAGTGCTAGCCCGGCGGCCGGAAAGTGAACCGGCTCTTCACGTGTCGGAACCCAATCTATGGCTTTCGGGGAGCTATGCAAGATACGCAACCCCCCGCACCCACAAACTTCGGAGCTGCGGAGCTCGATGCCCGCAGAAATTGAGCAATAATCTTTCGCGAAACATTATTTCGCGGTATGGCTATAGGGCCGCAAACGACCTGCCCTCAAGGGGATACTGCTTGCCAGCCCGCTTAGACGCCATTGACCGCAAGATACTGAAAGAACTTCAGGACGACGGTCGCATGACCAATGTGGAACTCGCCCGGCGCGTTGGCATCTCGGCGCCGCCGTGCCTGCGCCGTGTGCGCGCGCTTGAGGAGGCCGGCTACATCAAGGGCTATCGTGCGCTTTTGGACGAGAAGCTGCTCGGCTACGAGATCGTGGTCTTCGCTTTCGTGCATCTGTCGAGCCAGGCGGAAGCCGACCTCACGGCCTTCGAGGACTTCGTGCGCAAGCAGCCGCTGGTGCGCGAGTGCTGGATGCTCTCGGGCGAGATCGACTTCGTCCTGAAATGCGTCGCGCCCGACTTGAAGACATTCCAGGCTTTTGTCGAGAAGCTCACTTCCGGCCCGACCGTACGCAACGTGAAGACCTCGTTGACACTGCGGCAGTCGAAAGACGCCGCGATGGTGCCGATGTGACTTGAGCCGTCATTCCGGGGCGCGAGCGTAGCTCGCGAACCCGAATCCAGAGACGCTTAGTGCATATTGCTGGATTCCGGATTCGCGCCTTCGGCGCGCCCCGGAATGACAGATCGGCCTACTTCCACTCCACCTTCTTGATCTCATAGCCCTTGGCGCCGCCGGGCGCGTTGACCTCGACGACCGCGCCTTTGGCCTTGCCGATCAGCGCCTTGGCGAGCGGAGAGGTGATCGAAATGCGGCCCTTCTTGGCGTCGGCTTCCGGCTCGCCGACGATCTGCCACACCTTCTTCTCGTCGGTGTCCTCGTCAACCAGGGTCACCGTGGCGCCAAAGGTAATGGTGTCGCCCGACAATTTCGAAACGTCGATCACGTCGGCGCGCGCGAGCTTGTCCTGCAATTCGTCGATGCGCCCTTCGTTGAGCGACTGCTGCTCCTTGGCGGCGTGATACTCGGCGTTCTCCGAGAGATCGCCATGCGTGCGCGCTTCCATGATCTGCTGGATGATGCGCGGACGCTCCACGCTCTGGCAGTGCTTGAGTTCTGCTTCGAGCGTCGTGTAGCCCGCCGCCGTCATCGGAATTTTATCGACCATCGTCTTTCTCCTCCTGGCGGACGCCGGTCACGTCAAAGCGCCGTTGCGCCGCCAAGCCTTTCCTCTTCGAAATCATCCGAGCGCTCGAACCAAGCACTCGAAATTCGACTCCGGCCTCGGGTTTCCCCGCGCCGGAGCCAAGCGAAACAAATCCAACCAGTGCCGGTCAAAAACCGTCGGACCGCGGCGGGTTCGACACCCCATCCGCGACCGTCGATCTGCCCGGCCTAACTCGCGCCGCCGTCCAGGGTTCGAGCCAGACGCAAAATTAAGCTCAAGCCCGCCCGTTAAAGTAGCTTTGCAGCGCGCGCACCTCGAGGTCGCCCCCAAGATAGGCTTTTATGCCTTGCGCCGCGGCGACGGCTCCCGAAAGAGTGGTGTAGTACGGCACTTTATGCAAGAGGGCGGCATGGCGCAGCGAGCGGCTGTCGGCCAAGGCGGCGGCCCCGTCGGTGGTATTGAAAACGAGTTGAACCCCGCCGTTTTTGATGGCATCGACGATATGCGGCCGGCCTTCCAGCACTTTATTGATCCTGGTGGCTTCGACGCCCTGTTCGGCCAAATAGCGTTGGGTACCCGACGTGGCGATGCACTGAAAGCCGAGCGAGGCCAAGAGTCGCACCGCCGGCAGAATGCGCGCCTTGTCGTCGTCGCGCACCGAAATGAAGACGGTGCCCTTGCGCGGCAGGTTGGTGCCGCCGCCGATCTGGCTCTTGGCGAAGGCGATCTCGAACGAGGTGTCGAGCCCCATTACTTCGCCGGTTGACTTCATCTCCGGCCCGAGCACGGTATCGACGCCGGGGAAACGCGCAAAGGGGAACACCGCTTCCTTCACCGCTTTGTGGGCGTAAGACGGCTTCTTGAGATTGAAGCTCGCCAGACTTTCGCCGGCCATCACGCGCGAGGCAATCTTGGCAACGGGCAAGCCGATCACCTTGGCGACAAAGGGCACCGTGCGCGAGGCGCGCGGATTGACTTCGAGCACGTAGATGTCGCCGTCCTTGATCGCGTATTGTACGTTCATCAAGCCACCGACATTGAGCGCCAGCGCGAGTTCGCGCGTCTGGCGTTCTAGTTCGGCGATAGTCTCCGCCGACAGCGAATGCGGGGGCAGCGCGCAGGCGCTATCGCCCGAGTGAATGCCGGCTTCCTCGATGTGCTCCATGATGCCGGCGATGAAAGTGTCCTTGCCGTCGGCGAGACAATCGACGTCGACTTCGGTCGCATCCGACAGATAGGAGTCGATCAGCAGCGGGCTCTTTTTCGAAACGACCAGTTCGGACGGCTTGTCGAGCGTGGAGGCCAGCCGCGCGACGTAACGGTCGAGTTGCGCCGCGTCGCGCACGATTTCCATGCCGCGGCCGCCGAGCACGTAAGACGGCCGGATCACCACCGGATAACCAATCTTGTCGGCAATGGCGCGCGCGGCGTCGGGCGAGGTCGCAATGCCGTTGTCGGGCTGACGGATCTTGAGCTTGTCGAGCAGCGTCTTGAAGCGGTCGCGGTCTTCGGCGAGATCGATCATGTCGGGCGATGTGCCGAGGATCGGTACCTTGGCCTTTTCCAGCGCTTCGGCGAGCTTGAGCGGTGTCTGTCCGCCAAATTGCACGATCACGCCATGCAGGGTGCCGTTCGACATTTCCGTATCGATGATTTCCAGCACGTCTTCCGGCGTCAGCGGTTCGAAATAGAGCCGGTCCGAAGTGTCGTAATCGGTCGATACCGTTTCCGGATTGCAGTTGATCATGATGGTCTCGTAGCCGGCTTCTTTCAGCGCGAAGCAGGCATGGCAACAGCAATAGTCGAATTCGATGCCCTGGCCGATGCGGTTCGGCCCGCCGCCGAGGATGACGACCTTTTTCTTGTCGGACGGCCGCGCTTCGTCGGCCATCGCGCCGGCGAAGGAGGTTTCATAGGTCGAATACATATAGGCGGTAGGCGAGGCGAATTCGGCGGCGCAGGTGTCGATGCGCTTGAACACCGGCCGCACGCCGAGCTTGCGGCGCTGTGCCTTCACCTTGTCGGCATCGCTCTTGGTCAGCTTGCCGAGGCGGGTGTCGGAAAAGCCCATGGCTTTCAGCCGGCGGAACGGCGCCGCCGTTTTCGGCAGGCCCTTTGCCCTAATCTCGGCTTCCGCGTCGATCAGCCCGCGAATTTCGGCCAGAAACCAGGGATCGATGCGGCAGGCGGCATGGATCAATTCATCGCTCGCCCCGAGGCGCATCGCCTGCGCCACCTTCAGCAGCCGGTCGGGCGTCGGCGTGCCGAGCGCGGCGCGGATGGCGGCCTTGTTGTCGGCGTCGTCGACGCTCTTTTCCGCGTCGAAGCCTTCGATGGTGATTTCGTCGAGGCCGGTGAGGCCCGTTTCGAGCGAGCGCAGGGCCTTCTGCAAGCTTTCCTGGAAGGTGCGGCCGATTGCCATCGCTTCGCCGACCGACTTCATCGAGGTGGTTAGCACGTTCGACGCGCCGGGAAATTTCTCGAAGGCGAAACGCGGAATTTTGGTGACCACATAATCGATGGTCGGCTCGAACGAGGCGGGCGTCGCGCCGCCGGTAATGTCATTGGCGATTTCGTCGAGCGTGTAGCCGATCGCCAACTTCGCCGCGACACGCGCAATGGGGAAGCCGGTCGCTTTCGAAGCGAGCGCGGACGAGCGCGACACGCGTGGGTTCATCTCGATCACCACCAGCCGGCCGTCTTCCGGATTGACCGCGAACTGCACGTTCGATCCGCCGGTCTCGACGCCGATCTCGCGCAGCACCGCGATCGAGGCGTCACGCATGATCTGGTATTCTTTATCGGTGAGCGTCAGGGCCGGCGCCACCGTCATCGAGTCGCCGGTGTGCACGCCCATCGGATCGATGTTTTCGATCGAGCAGATGATGATGCAATTGTCTTTCTTGTCGCGCACCACCTCCATTTCGTATTCTTTCCAACCCAGCACCGACTCTTCGATCAGCACTTCATTGGTCGGAGAGGCGTCGATACCGCCTTCGACGATCTCGATGAACTCGGCTTTGTTATAGGCGATGCCGCCGCCGGTGCCGCCGAGCGTGAACGAGGGCCGGATGATGGCGGGCAGGCCGATGTCTTCGAGCGCTTCCAGCGCCTGCGCCAGCGTCTTGATCTGATGCGAGCGCGGCGACGGTAGCCCGATCTTGGTCATGGCGTTGCGGAACCGCTCGCGGTCTTCCGCCTTGTCGATGGCGTCGGCCGTCGCGCCGATCATCTGCACGTCGTATTTCTCGAGCGTGCCGCGCTTGCGCAGCGACAGCGCGCAGTTGAGCGCGGTCTGCCCCCCCATGGTCGGCAACAGCGCAAAACCGCCGGGGACGACACTGCGCTCCTTGGCGATGATCTTCTCGACGATTTCGGGCGTGATCGGCTCGATATAAGTGGCGTCGGCGAGATCGGGATCGGTCATGATCGTCGCCGGATTGGAATTGACCAGGACGACGCGGTAGCCCTCTTCCTTCAGCGCCTTGCAGGCCTGCGTGCCCGAATAATCGAATTCGCAAGCCTGGCCGATCACGATCGGGCCGGCGCCGATGATCATCACGGTTTTGATGTCGGTGCGTTTGGGCATCGGACCTTCGAAAACTGCACACAAAAAAAGGGCGCGCTTGCGCGCGCTTTCAGACTGAGTAGTACCGGTCAGCCGGCCGGAAAGCGCATCATCTAAGAGGACACGCAGGGGCAAGCCCGCGCGCGAGGGGGGTGTTAGACCAGAATCGCCGGGGTGGGAAGCCTCGGAACCGGCCTGAACACAGCAACTTGCCCCTCGTTTTGTCGAAACTTTGCAAGGGTATTGCCGTTGTTCCCATATGGGCTTGGGAAAGCGCATTTTCAATACGGTCAGGCATAGCAACAAGCCGGCTCTGCTCGCCGGGTTGGCGCTGGCAGGCACCTATGCCGCCGCCGTCGCGCTCGAGCGCGGCCAGGGCAAAAGCGAACCCAGCGATGCGCCGGAAGCGCTTCAGCGCGGCTGGCCGTTCTGGAAGCGCGTCCTCTACCGCACCTATCAGGAGATCAATGACGACCGGCTGCTGGCGCTCGCCGCCGGTGTGGTGTTCTACGGATTGCTCGCAATCTTTCCGGCCATCACCGCGCTGGTATCGAGCTACGCACTGTTCGCCAAAGCCTCGACCATCAACAATCATCTGGCGCTGGTGTCGTCACTGATGCCGCAAAGCGCCTACGGGATCGTCGACGAGCAGGTGACCCGCATCGTCACCCGCACCACCGGAGATCTATCCTTCACGTTTTTCTTCGGCCTTGCGCTGGCGCTATGGAGCGCGAATGCCGGCGTCAAGGCGATCATCGACGCGCTCAACATCGTCTATGGCGTGAAGGAGCGCCGCTCCTTCATTAAGCTCAATCTGGTGTCGCTCGGCTTCACCATTGGTGCGCTGCTGGTCTTGCTGCTTGCCTTCGCCGCCATCGTCGTGCTGCCGGTCGTGCTGTCTTATCTGCCGTTCTACGGCTATGACGCCACGCTGCTACCGTGGCTGCGCTGGCCGGTATTGGTGGTGCTGGTGATGTCCGGCATGGCGGTGCTCTATCGCTTCGGCCCAAACCGCGATCATGCGTGCTGGCAATGGGTGAGTGCCGGCGCGGTCTTTGCCACCGTGGCCTGGCTCGGCGGCTCGGCGCTGCTGTCGTGGTATCTCGGCAGTTTCGCAAATTACGACGCGACCTACGGCTCGCTTGGCGCTGCTATCGGCTTGATGATGTGGCTGTGGATGACGGCGATCGTCGTACTGGTGGGTGCCGAGTTGAATTCGGAAATTGATAATGCCGCGCGGCCGCTGCCGCGTGCCGAAGAAGGCCAGCTTGGCGAAGCGGCCGAATAGCTTTCGCAAGAAGAAACCTTCAACCCGCGGCACATTGCGCGCCCCACACATCTGCGCCTATCTTTGTGGGCGCCGCCCGTTTGAGGACGTTCTGCCATGGCCCTTTCCGCGCAACCTTCTGTGTCGCTTCTCGGCGGCGATAAAATGCCGATGCTCGGCTTCGGTACCTCGCCACTCACCGGTGGCCTGTCGACCGATACCGTGTTGAAAGCGCTAAAGATCGGTTACCGCCACATCGACACCGGCCGCAAATACGGCACTGAGGAAGCGGTCGGCGAGGCGATCCGCACCTGCGGCATTCCGCGCGAGGAGATTTTCGTCGTTACTAAGGTCTCGCACGAGAACCTGCGTCCCGCCGATTTCGCGCGTTCGGTCGAGCAGAGCCTCGCCGCGCTCAAGCTCGACTACATCGACCTGTTGATGATCCATTGGCCGAACCCGGAAATTCCGCCGAGTGTGGCGGTGCCGTCGCTCGCCAAAACCAAGCAGCAGGGTCTGGCGCGCCATATTGGCGTTGCGAACTTTAATACGATCTTGCTCGCCGAGGCTGTCGCCGTGTCGCCGGAGCCGATCGAGGTCTTGCAGGCCGAGATGCATCCCTTTCTCGATCAATCCAAGCTGCTGGCCGCCGCGCGCCGGCACGGCATGGCCTATGTCGCGCATTGTCCGCTCGCGCGCGGGCGTATGTTCACCGATCCGATTTTGATGGACATCGCCGAAAAGCGCGGCCGCAGCATCGCGCAAATCGCGCTGCGCTGGCTGTTGCAACAGAACATCGCCGCGATCCCGTTCTCATCCAAGCCGGAACGGATCGCGGATAATTTCAACGTGTTCGATTTCGAATTAAGCGCCAGCGAGATGGCGCGCATCGGCGCGCTCAAAATCGCCGCCATGCGCATCGCCAATCCGGTCGAGCGCGTCGCCGGTGGGTGGGATTAGGTGATTATTTAGTTCAGAGTTTGGTCCCGCCGTCGCTCAAGCTTTGGCGGGCGACCTTTCCCTGGGAGAGGTGAAGTCACATCGCCTTCTGCTTATGCCCGCAGTCCTTGCAGGTGTATTCGACCCGGGTCTGACCTGGTGCGGCGTTGACCTTGTTGACCGTGCCGCACTTGCCGCATTTGGTTTCGATGCGGGTCTCGCCCTGCTTGACGGCAAGTCCCTTGCGCTCCATCGCCTCCCGCATCAGGCGTTCGGCTTCCGCGCGCATTTCCTGTTTCGACATCTTTCACCCTCGGCTCCGGCCGGATGCTTCTATCTATGAAAGCCGGGCATTTGTCACGGGGGAATACGTCGCCCGCCTACGCTCTATCGAGCTTCGGCGGGCAGCCGCCACGCGTAGGCCTTGCCTCGCCCGTCTTCGCCTTCGGCTACGACGGGCAACCTACGCGGAGCGAAGATTGGCTTGCCAACCGAAGCGGCCTTGGCCGCGTAGGTTGGAGGCCCGGCCTGGAATTGAACCAGGGTGGAAAACCTTGCGGGGTCTTCTGCGTACACACTCCGCCACCGGGCCGCCGCCGGATTTACGCCATCCCGCTTGCCGGAGTGTTACCCAACGGCCGGGCGGCGGTCGGTGCGGTTAATGGCTTCTTACCAAAGCGGCAATCGCCCTAACAGGTTGCTGAAAAACTCTTTGCCGTCATTCCGGATGCCGCGTAGCGGCAATCCGGAATCCAGAAATAAAAGGAAATTCAATAGATCTGGATTCCGGGTTCGCGCCTTTGGCGCGCCCCGGAATGACGCCGGATACTTTTCAGTAGCCTGCTAAATCGGGGCCGACAAAAAGGTCATGCGGCGCTGGTTATGGCCGATATTGTGCGCCGCGCGCCGGGGTTTGAAGCCCGCGGCTTTCAGCTTGGCCAGCATGTCGGCTTCATCGTAATGCGACAGGCCGTGCGTCTTTTTGAGCGTGAAATAATCCGACACCAGGATGCGCATCAGCCCGCCGACGGCGGCGAGGAAAAACCCGTTGGCGGCGCCGAAGCGCAGCAGCGCCAGCGCCGCCCAGACCGAGGCGAATTGCGGCGGCACAATATCGCCAAGCACGAAGGTGCCAGTGGGTTTGAGAAGCCGGCGAAAGGTCGCCATCATGGCGTCGAGTTCGGCGGCGGTGAGATATTGCGCCACCGAATGCAGCACGATCAGGTCGTAGGTGCCGGCCGCTTGCGCCGCCGCTTCGTCCGGCGTCAGCACGGAGATTTTGGCGTTGCCGGCGTAACGCTCGCGCAACGCGGCGCGCACATTTGGCGCGGCTTCCACCATGGTGAGATGCGCGCAGGCCTCTGCCAGCAATGCCGCCGAGGTCGCTTCACCGCAGCCATAGTCGAGCACTTGCGCGGTGGGCGAAGGCACCAGATCGCGGATATCCTTGGCGATGGTCTCGTAATGCACGTCGCGGTGACGCGCGTTCACGTAGATCACCGAATGCTTGAAGTCGTAGAAGCTGATCCAGTCCATTCAGGATTTCCAAAGGGCCAGAAGCGGCCCGCCGCGTCCGGCGACCGGATCGCTCGATGGCTTTGCCACAAGCGGAATCGTTTTCAAAGCCGGGCCATGGTCGGCCGGATTGTCGCCGCGGCAGAGATTATACGTGCCGTCGGGCGGATAGGCGCCTATCACCACGAGGCCATGATCGCCCGACAGCCGTTGATGCCCGGTGCCGGCCGGCAGCACTGCGACGTCGCCGGGCGCGAGCTCCAGCACTTCGCCCTTGTCGCCGCCGAAGCGCACGGTGGCGTGACCGCGCGCGATGCCGAGCACTTCGTGGATCATGGAATGATAATGCGCGAACGGGAATATGCCGTTGCGCCATTGGCCGTGACCCCAGCCATTGGTGGCGAACAATTTTCAATCTCGCCTTCCGGATCGCGGCTTTTGCTCAGATCGAGTGCGCCCTTGTAGATCAGCATCGGCCAGCGCGGATGGTTCGGCATCACGTCGTCGTCGGTGAAGTGGAAGGTGAGGGGCTCGATCGCCGCCATCAGATTCAAGCGACGCGCTTGCCCTTGTCCACGCCCGGCTTCCAAAGTCGCCGCACAGCGGTTTTCTTAAGCCGTTGTTCGGCGAGCCGTAAATCGTAAGCGGCCTGCAAACGCAGCCACATGTCGGCCGGCGGATTGGTGAAAGCGCGTTCAAGCCGCACCGCGATGTCGGGCGTGATTGGCGATTTGCCGTTGATGATTTCCGACAACGTCTTGCGGCTGACGCCGAGCGCCTTGGCGGTTTTGGTGACGGTCAACCCGAGCGGCACCAGCACATCTTCTTTGAGGCCTTCGCCGGGGTGAGGCGGTGTCATCATGGCCATAGCTCACCTCAATGATAATCGACGAGATCGACGTCGGCGACGTGACTTCCTTCGAAGCGAAAATAACGCGCCAGTTTCCGGAAACCGAAACACTCCAGAAGCCATCCAGGTTCCCGGTAAGCGGATGAAGTCGCAGACCGGGAAAGTCCATGTCGCGCGGTATGCGCGCGTTGTGCAGATAGCCGAGAATACGGATGATCCGCTTTCGATGCGCGGCGTGAATGCCCGCGGCATCGCCGCGCTCATGCAGCCGTTTCAGTCCCCGATGCCGGAAACTGCGGATCATGCCGCAATTTAACGTGTAACCCGTTGGGTGTCAATGTGCGCACTAAGCGCCCTTACGTTTGCCTTCGCGCATCATCTCGACGAACCGCGTGAAGAGATAATGCGAGTCGCGCGGACCGGGCGAGGCTTCCGGATGATACTGCACCGAGAACACCGGCTTGCCGGCAAGCGCGATGCCGCAGTTCGAGCCGTCGAATAGCGACACATGCGTCTGCTCGACATCCTGCGGCAGCGACTCCTTGTCGAGCGCGAAGCCGTGGTTCATCGAGGTGATCTCGACCTTGCCGGTGGTCATGTCCTTCACCGGATGATTGGCGCCGTGATGGCCCTG
>Ga0075522_10000030_pt1 | contig 76915 bp, 67 predicted proteins | sample NGEPerA_FD_74796 | JGI IMG/M metagenome (GOLD analysis project Ga0075522, IMG submission 74796) | Arctic peat soil microbial communities from the Barrow Environmental Observatory site, Barrow, Alaska, USA - NGEE PermafrostL2-A | ecosystem: Environmental > Terrestrial > Soil > Wetlands > Peat ... | reverse complement strand
TGGCTGCGCGCAGCCAGATCCGCGCGCTCGGTTTCCAATTGCTCCAGCTTCTGATGCATCTCCGCCAGGAACCGTGAAACGTCCCGATCCGACGCCGCCATTCTTCCGCGCGCGGCTTCGATCAGCGCCGGATCCAGCCCCAGGCGGCTCGCGATATCAAGACCGGCCGATTTTCCCGGCGCGCCCAGCCGCAGCACGTAGGTAGGCTCAAGCGTCGCTTCGTCGAATCCCATCGATCCATTCAGCACGCCTGGGGTCGACGCTCCGTACACCTTCAGTGCCATCAGGTGCGTGGATGCCAGGGTAAACGACCCGCGCGCGCGGAACGTTTCGAGCACCGTCACGCCCAGCGCACCGCCTTCTTCGGGATCCGTGGCGCGGCCAAGCTCGTCCAGAAGGACCAACGAATCCCCCGTGGCGCTTTTCAGCATCGAACGAACCGCGACGATGTGCGACGAGAACGAGCTCAGGCTCTCGGTCAGCGACTGATGATCGCCGATATCGGCCAGAACTTCGTCGAACAGCGGGAACTCGGCCTCTTCCGCCGGAGTCGGCAGACCGGCATGAGTCATCAGCGCGAGCAATCCGATGGTCTTCAGCGCAACGGTCTTTCCGCCGGTGTTGGGGCCGCTGATCAGCAGCGTGTTCTGAGCCGCGTTCAACTCCAGAGAGACCGGAACCACTGGCTTCTTTTGCTTTCGCAGGATATCTTCGAGCAGAGGATGGCGCGCGCCGCGCAGAACTATTTGTCGTGAGCCCTCCGGGCTCAGCCGAGGCACGGTGCAACGAAACTCGCCCGCGAATTCCGCTTTTCCGAACAGCAGCTCCAGGCGGCCCAGCGCCGCGACCGACGCCGCGATCTCAGCGGCATGTTCGCGCATCCGCGTGGTGAATTCGCGCAGCAGCCGGTGCACTTCGCGCAGTTCCTCTTCGTGCAGGCGCACCAATTCGTTGGTCAGCTCGATGGTCTCCAGCGGCTCGACGAACACCGTGGCGCCGGAACCGCTGGATCCATGGATCACGCCATCCACGCGCCGCTCGCGGCCGGTCACGATCGGCACCACGAAGCGATCATTGCGGATGGTGACGAAATCCTCCTGCAATGTGCCGTCTTCGTGATGCGTGCGCAGGAAGCGCGCGAGCGATTCTTCGATCTGCCTGCGCTGGCGCTCGCTATCGCGGCGGAGACGCGCCAGCATGACGCTCGCATCGTCCGCCAGCGTGCCGTCGGGCAGAATCTTGCCGCGAAGGTCGCGAGCCAGCTCATGCAGATCGGCAATCGCCGAGGCGTGCGCTGCGAGGCGCGGATAACGCTCGCGTGCCGAGAGCACCACCGATCGCGCTTCCGATGCGACATCCAGCAGCCGCGCCAGCTCGAAGATTTCCGTCGCTTCGAGCGTGGCTCCCTGGATCCTGAGACGGGCTACCAGGGGCCCCGGATCGACGCCCAGGTCGAAACGGGGCCGGATCGCCGCACCCCGGCTGGCGGTTTGCGGATTCGACGCGGCGCGTAGATACTCGATCGCTTCGGCCGCATCGGCCAAGGCGTTTTCGATCGAGGGGCGATCATTTGACGGCGCGATACCGTGTAGTTCACGCTGCCCCATGGGGCTGCGCACGTACCGGCCGAGCAGCTCGCGCAGCGATTCAAACTCCAGCGCCGTTTCGGCGCGTTCAAGCACGTTTTCAGCTTGCACTAGAATACGCCCGCTCGATGACTTCGCGAGTCCCTTCCGTCAACTGATAGTCGCCCAACCGTGCGCGCCGGACCCATTCCACGCGAGCCACGTCGTCGGCAGCCTGAAGCTTCCCGCCCGTAACTTTGCACACGTAATCGAACAGCAGGTAATGATACTCGGTGCGGCCTTGCGCGTCTTTGATTACGCGTTCAAAAACACCGAACATCTCCACCGGCTTCACTCGCAGCCCGGTTTCCTCCAGAATTTCGCGTCGCACAGCTTCATCGAGACTCTCGCCGGTTTCCACCAATCCGCCTGGCAGCGACCAGTAACCTTTCAGCGGCTGGCGGCCGCGTTCCACTAATAAGATCGGGCCGCGACGCCCGCGTCCGCGAAAAATCAGCGCACCGACGCCCGGCAACGGATGTGCAGGATATCTCCTGCTGGATTTTGCGCGAGTCGGTTTAGGGGGAATAGGGCACCGCCCCCTTCACGCCAAGGCGGATGCGATATACCGACGTCCGCGCCGTCACGTAGAGCGTAGAGAAATCCGGATCGCCGAACGCGAGATTGGACGGAGTCTCGCCCGTCTGGATGGTGCGTACCAGCTCGCCCTGCGGCGAATACACCAGCACGTCTTTGGCGGCGACGTAAATGTTGCCTGTCTCATCGGTTCGCAGACCCGCCGGAACACCGCGGATCTTCGAGATCACGACCCGGTCATTCGACGCAGCCCCCGCGCGATCCAGATCGAACGCGTGGATCGATTGCCCGTCCGAATCCGACACGTACAGCGTCCGCCCATTGGGCGAAAGCGCCAAACCATTTGGACGCGTTTTCCACTTCGCGATGGCTTCGATCTGTCCCCGCGTGGTCACGTGAAACACGCCGTTGAAATCCAGCTCTCGCGTGTCTTCCTGATTGCCAAAAGCTGGATCGGTGAAATACACATTCCCGTCGCGCCGCACCACCACGTCATTTGGGGCGTTGAGACGCTTGCCTTCGAAGCGCGCCGCGATCACATCCACTTTGCCGTTCTTGGCTGTGCGCGTGACGCGCCGCTCGCGAAATTCGCAGGTGTAGAGATTGCCCTTCTCGTCGTACGCGTTGCCCGCCGTGCCGCCCGGACGATTACCGATCTCGGAAACGCCCTTTCCCGGCGTGAACTTGTGCTGCTTGTCCGTGACGGTATCGCTGAACAGCAGAAAATCTTCGAGCGACCATACCGGTCCATCCGCGAATCGCATGCCCTTCGCCACAACTTCGATTGTGTATTGCTGAGGAGCTTGCCCCCAGGCAATGGCGGCGAACAGCAATGCGGCTACACGCGTCACTGTTTCTTGACCAAGGCGCTCTGATAATACACTGGCTGCTTTCCGGGCTTCCACTTGATATTGCACCCGGTGGCGGGACGCTGCTCGGCTGCGGGCCGTGCGCCTTTGAGCAGTGCGTCCATGGCTGCCCGTAGATCGCGGCCGTCCACTGCCACCGCGTTGCCCGGCCTGCTGCCATCGATCTGGCCGCGATACGCCAAGCGACGGTCTTTGTCGAACAGGAAAATATCCGGCGTGCAGGCCGCGGTGAAGCTGGTAGCGACGTCCTGCGTTTCGTCGTAACACAGAGGGAAGTTGAAGCCAAGCTCTTCGGCCATTTCCTTAAGCTTCTCCGGAGAATCGTCCGCGACGTATCCAACGTCATTGGACGAGATCGCGATAATCGCGACCTTACCCGCGTAATCCCTGCCGATCCGCGCCAGCTCGCTCTTGACGTGGATTACGTACGGGCAATGCCGGCAGATGAACATCACCAGGATCGGTCCGGGCGCGCCTTGCTGACCGAGGGGTTCCGGAACGCGCACCATTTTCCCGGTGCGCACATCCGGCAAGGAAAACGACGGGATCACAGTCCCCAGCTCCATCATGGTAGAGGCGGTCAGCGACATACCAACATTATCCTCTCTTAAAAGCTGTACCGGATTGCCAAAGACCCATACGAATTCCGCCGATACTCGCCCAGGAAATCCGTCATGTCTCCCCGGATCCAGGCGACGCCGCCCGTCGCACGCCAGTGCTGTCCAAAAAGTTGCGAGTATTCGAAGCGCACGAACGATCCGCCAACCCGTACGGCCGTTTCGATGGCCAGACTGCGATTCGCGTCGATGGTCAATCCCGCGCGCCCCACGAACGATTTCGCAAATCCCCGGTCTGGCGCAAATTGAAGCGGCGAGGCGGCCTCGCGCGTCACTACGCTGCCCGCGTAGCCGCCGACAAACGACCACTCCTTCACTTGCCGTTCGAGCTGGATCACGTAGAGCGCGTACTCTTCGGCTCCCGGAGTCGACGAAGTGAAGTACGCGGCTTCGCCTTTGACCGTGAGCCAGGGCAGTGGAACGGCGGCGTCGCCTCCGTACAACCGCAAATCCGGATACTCGCGTGTTAATGACACGGACTGGGTCAGAGGACTAAACGTGGCATCGAATGACGGCAGATTCTGAAACCCGTCAAAGAAACACAGCGAGTATTCGTAACCCGATCCGATGTGGTTCCAGCGCGCCCCATACTGCGACCCGCCGGGATAGCGCGCGCCTGCATCGACGATGTTCACTCCCGCGGCCTGTGGCGGCAGAGCCGTCCAGCGCTGGTTCAACAGCGGCGTACGGCTGGGCGTGAATAAGGGTTGCCAAATCAGATCGACGGTATCGCCGCCCGATTCATACGTCACCCGCGCCGCCGACACTCCCAGGAAATCCGTATCCACCACGCTCGACAAATAATCCTTCGGCGCGAATCGGTCGGTGGGATTGAGAATGTCCGTTTTCCCCCAGCGGATCAACTGCCGCCCGATCTCGGCCGTCACCTTGCCGCGATGAATGGTCGCGCTGAGACGCCGCACAGAAAAGGCCGGACGCTGGATGCTTCGATCGGTCGCGTCCAGAGTCCAGTCGCGCGCGGTTTGCCGATGCGAATCCGTCCGTGCATCGAACCCGCCGTTTAAGGTGAGCCAAGGCGTGAATTTGTAGGAAGCCTCCTCACGGACCAATAGCTCATCCACCACGCGGCCGCTGTCATTGGGCGCAGTCTGCGGGTACACTACGGCGCGGTCTTCGATAAATCCACGCTGTTCGAATGACTGTGCCAGCAACACCACCAGCATCAGACCGGCGTCCATCATAAAACGCGGCTCATAAGTCGCGACGCAGCGCCTGTAAGGTGAAATCGTCGTCCTTCATCGGCAGATTGTATTCGAGCTTCTCGTACTTCAGAGTCGTGTGGCTCTTGCGCGTCACGTCGTAGACCTCAGTCAGCCGCGCGGTCCAGATGCCCTTGATCTGCTCGTAGTTCTTGTAATCGATCGTCCGCACCAGGCCCTTCTTGTTGTAGGCCTCGATCCTGACGAACGTGTAATTGTCTTTCTTGATCCAGAAGTAGGAGTACTCGTACTGTGACGATTTCCGCGGACGCGATTCAATCTTCCACATCCCGCCTTCGTCCGACAGCAGTTTGTAATTGTACTGATCGACGTCGCGCTCCTCCAGATCCTCGAAGCTGAAATCCGTGCCGAAGAAGCGCGTCGAGCGATCCTGCAGAGCGATGCGCTGATCCCGGCCAATCGCCGGCCGCCACATCCACTGGTCGCTCGCGCGGTCCGGATGGTTCACAATCAGCAGACCCACGCCCTTGACCTCCGCGGGTGCCGTGAATCGCAAAATCGCCTTGCTGTTTCCGAAGGATCCGATGCGCTGGTAGACCCAGCGCTTGGTGGCGACCTGGTTGCCCTGGCTGGTCACCTCCAGAGTTCCCTCGTAACGTTGCGAATCTGAGTGCTGGCGCTTCTGTACCTCCAGAATGATCTGCCGAGGATCACGTGTATCCTGCGCCAGCGCAGGCAGAGCCGCGAGGGCAGCCAAAAACAGAATTCTATTCATACTCCAATGCCTCAATCAGCGATCCGCGCACCGCGCTCTCGGCCGGACCCAGCGCGGCGAGAAATGCCGATCCCAGAATCACCGGAATCAGGATAAGCGCTGTCTGGAAGGGGTACGCGTAATCGATGCTGATGCCGACCAAATCCCTGCGCGCGATTTCGATGGTATAAAACAGTTGGACCGCACCCAGCGCCAAGCCCAGCACGACGCCGATGATCCCAATGGCGATTGCCTCCATCCAGATCGTATGGCGGATCTGGTTCCGCAAGCCGCCTACCGCTTGCAGCACGGCCAGCTCGCGCCGGCGGTCGGTGATCGAAACGGTCAGCGCGTTCACGATTCCGAGGATCGCCACCAGCACCGCCACCGCGGTTTGCGCGTTGGTCAACCCGAACCACTGATCCGTCAGTTTGGTGATGAAATCGCGAACTTCCCGGTTGGTCAGCACGAACAGCCGCTGTTGGCCGCCGAACGCTTTCAGGATACGCTGGCGAACTTGCGCGGCATCGGCGCCCGGGGTCACGTACACACGGAAAACATTCACCGAATCGTCATGCCAGTAGCGGATGAAAAGACTCCGGTTGATCAGCAACGTCCCTTGCTGATCGGAAAAATCATCCACAACGCCCACAATCGGCAAGCGGAGGATCCCGGCCGGCGCGGGGATCTCCAGCACCTCGCCCATGTGCGCGTTATGCAGCCTCGCGAAATTGGCCGAGATCACCACGCCCTTCTCCTCGGCCGCCAAGCGATACATTTCCTCCGGGTTTCCCTCGACGGGCGGCAGATGAACATGCTTGGCAACTGCGCCCACGTCGATGGCGATCACCATGATCGGCGCATTTTTCACCATCACGCGCACGCTGCGCACGGGCTGCACTTCGGCGACGCCTTCGACCGCGCGCAGGCCGTCTGCCAGCGACCCGGGAAATACGAAACTCCGTGAAGACAACGTTTCCGCGGTGGTCACGAAGAAATCGGGATTCAGTGCGATCCTCATCCAGTCTGCCAGCGAGTTATAGCTGGCCAGCGAGAGGCCGCTCAGCGAAATCACCAGTGCCAGCGACAGCATCAGCGCCGCAATCGTACCGGACGTTCGCCGGGGCGCCTGAATCAGGCTGTCCGCAGCCAGTGTGCCTTCCACCGGTCTCAGTCCTGCTAGAAGGGGACGTAGAGCCCGCGAGAGCCAGTAAGACAGCGCCGGCGAGAGCAGCACCGCCGCGAGAATCGCCAGGATGAAGCCCACGTACGTCACGATTCCGTACCGGCCGAAGGCGAATGCCACGACGGAAGCCACTCCGAATGCGATCGCCCAGCGCCGTCGCGCGCGATTCTCGCCTTCGCCCAGCGACTGAAATCCACCTTTCTGCAGCGCCTTCACGGGATCCACGCGCGCCGCGCTGCGCGCCGGAATCACTGCCGCCACCAGGCTGGTGACCAGCCCCATCGCGATCGCGGCTCCGATCAGCCAGGGATCGAGCGTGAGGTCGCCGGGGCTCTGCGCGACTCCGTAGATTTCCGTGAGCATGCTCCCGATGTACCCCGCCATGGCGCGCGCCATCACGATGCCGAACAACACGCCCACGCACGTTCCCGCCAGTCCCGCCAGCGCGCTTTCCACCAGAAACAGAGTCCGGATCTGGCGGCGTGTGGCTCCCAGGGCGCGCAGAATGCCGATCTCCGTCCGCCGCTCCGTCACCGCGATCGCGAAGGTGTTGTAGATGATAAACATCCCGATAAAGAGCGCAAACACGCTGGTAACGTTGGACGCCAGCGCGTACATGCGCGACGTCGATTCAAACTGTTCCCCGCGGGAGCTGGGCGGTTCCACTTGGAATCCCGGCCCGAGCAGCGTCTGCAATTTCCTGGTCGCGCCGTCAAGCGACGCGCCTTCTTCGAGTGCGATGTCGATCCGGTCGAACTTGCGTCCGCGCCCGAACATCTTTTGCGCGGCGTAAATATCCATGATCGCCAGGTCCCCGCCGAAGGCGCTCGCCAGGCCGCCCGGCTTCATGATCCCGCGCACGGTGAACATCTGATCGCCCTGCATGGTGCGCATGGGGAGCCGGCTGTTGACCTTGAGCCCTCGCTCGTCGGCGAACGTCTTGGTCACCATCAGCGAATCGGGCTGCGCGAGAAAGATCAGCGGATCGTCGATGGCCTCGTCGGTCCCCTCCAGATCGTAGTTGCGGATGTCGCGGTCGCCGAGCATGTCCACGCCCAGAATCAGCAGATTGCTTTTCCCGGTGCCGACAGTCGCCTCAATCACCGGCGCGGCGGCGCGAACTTCGGGAAGCTCGCGAACCTTGTCCAGTACGTCTTCGTCGAATCCGGCATCGCCAGCCGTGACCTGGAGCTGGGCGGCGCCGGCGATGCGGTCGATGGTCTGGTTGAAGGCGGCCAGCACGCTCTTGTTCGCGGTCCGCATTCCCACGAACACACCCACGCCGAGCACGATACCCGCGGTGGTCAGCAAGACTCGCAGCAGGTGCTTGCGCGCGTACGGCCAACTGATGAGGCGGAGGAGGATCACAGGAGGATCACTTACTTCTATGATGACACTCTGCATAAACTGAACTAATGCGCATTGGCGTCGACGCGGGCGGCACGTTCACCGATTTCGTGGTGCTCCACGACGATGGGCGCCTGGAGACGTTCAAGCTCCGGTCCAACCCGCGATCGCCCGCCAAAGTGATTCTGACCGGTCTGGAACAGGCGGCTGCCAATCAACGAAACGTTGGCGTGGTTCACGGTTCCACGATCGCCACCAACGCATTACTCGAGCGCAAAGGCGCGCGGACGGCCTTCATCACCACCGCCGGCTTCGAGGATCTGCTGGAAATCGGCCGCCAGAACCGTCCCGAGCTGTACAATCTCACGCCGATTCCGCGCCGGCCGTTGATCCCGCGCGAGCTCTGCTTCGGCGTTCAGGAGCGGATCTATCACGACGGGACGGTCGCTCGCCGCCCGTCCGCAGCCGAGCTGAAACGCCTCGCCACGCGGCTCAAGCGCGCGGGAGTACGCTCGATCGCGATCTGTTTTTTGCACGCCTATCGCAACGCCGCCAACGAACGCGCGGTACTGAATGCCTTGAAAGAGACGGGCGTGTACGTCTGCGCCTCCCACGACGTCAGTCCCGAGTTCCGCGAGTACGAGCGCAGCTCCACCACGGCCGTGAACGCCTACGTCGGCCCGCTTATGGAAGCCTATCTGGCCGAGCTCGAACGCGCGCACCGGTTCAAAATCGCCATCATGCAATCAAACGGCGGATTTCTGTCCTCTGGCGACGCCCGCCGTCATGCTGTTCGCACCGTACTGTCCGGCCCGGCTGGAGGCGTGGTGGGTGCGATGGAAACCGGGCGCCGCAGCGGATTTCGAAAGATCCTGGGTTTCGACATGGGCGGCACGTCCACGGACGTGAGCCTGGCCGACGGCGCCGCGCGCGAAACCACCGAAGCCTCCGTCGACGGCTTTCCGATTCGCATCCCGATGCTCGACATTCATACGGTCGGCGCGGGCGGGGGTTCCATCGCGCGCGTGGATGCGGGCGGGCTGCTTCGCGTAGGTCCCGAGAGCGCGGGTGCCGATCCAGGTCCGGCCTGCTACGGGACGGGCACGGAGCCCACAGTTACCGACGCGCACGTGGTGCTGGGCCGCATTCAGTCACTGCTCGGAGGAAGTATGCGCGTGGATGCGGAGCGGGCCGCCGCCGCGGTCGGCCTCGTTTCTCGTCGTTTGAAAGTCGATCTGGCCGCTGCCGCGGCAGGCATCGTGCGCGTTGCGAACTCCAACATGGAGCGGGCGATTCGTGTGGTCTCGGTCGAACGGGGCTACGATCCTCGCGAGTTCGCGCTGGTCGCGTTCGGCGGATGCGGCGGTCTTCACGCTTGCGAGATCGCGGAGCAGTTAGGAATCGGCTCGGTGATCGTGCCTCAATACGCGGGAGCGCTCTCCGCGCTGGGAATGCTGATGGCCGATGCCGTGCGCGACTACGCCGCGGGCGTGCTGGGCTATACGGAATTCGAGAAACGCTTTGAGGCTCTGGAACGTCGCGCGCGCCGCGAATCGCCCAGTGCGCGCATCGAGCGCTCGGCCGACCTGCGCTATCGCGGCCAGAGCTACGAACTAAACGTCCCTTGGGCAGCCACGGCTCGCGCCCGTGCAACGTTTCATCGGGAACACGCCCGGATCTACGGTTACTCGCTTCCCGAACGCGAGGTTGAAGTGGTCACCATTCGCGTACGCGCCCGTGTCACATTGGCCAAACCACGCATCGTCCGCCCGACGATGCGAAAGGGAACCGCCGAGTTCCGGCGGGCCTGGATCTCAGGCTCGTGGCGACGGGTTCCGGTCTGGAATCGCGAGCAGCTCGTCCAGACTTCACGCAGCGGACCTGCGCTCGTCCTCGACTACGGCTCGACCACTCTGGTGCCCACCGGCTGGAGATTCCATGTCGATCGCGCAGGAAATCTGCTGATTCAGCACTGAACACTCTTCCGAGAAGTTCCAAGCGTATACACTAAAAGTTCACACATGAGACAAAAGATCCGCTCTACGACCATCCTGTGCGTCCGGCGCGACGGGAAAGTGGTTATGGCGGGCGACGGCCAGGTGACCCTCGGCTCGGAAGTGCTAAAGTCGTCCGCGAAAAAGCTCCGCAGGCTGTATAAAGACAAGATTCTAGCTGGTTTCGCGGGATCTACCGCGGACGCGTTCGCTCTGTTCGGCCGATTCGAAGCCAAACTCGAACAGCATAACGGCAACCTGTCGCGATCCTCGGTGGAATTGGCGAAGGAATGGCGAACAGACCGTTCTCTGCGTCACTTGGAGGCGCTCTTACTGGTCGCCGACAAGGACAACACCTTCTTGCTCAGCGGCAATGGCGACGTGATCGAGCCCGATGAATCGGTAGCCGCGATCGGGTCCGGCGGCGCTTTTGCCAAGTCGGCCGCCACGGCGCTGATCGAGAACACCAAGCTATCCGCCCGCGACATCGTGGAAAAAGCTATGATCATTGCGGGCAAGATTTGCATCTACACGAATGAGTCTGTAGTGTACGAGGAGCTGGGCTGATGGTCATTTATCTACCCGCCCAAGCCGCTGAGGATACGCCTCTGCTCGACGAGCTGACACCGCGCGAGATCGTTCGCGAGCTGGACAAATACGTCATCAGCCAGGCTGACGCCAAGCGCGCCGTCGCTATCGCCTTGCGCAATCGCATCCGCCGCCAGAAGCTCGATCCCGAAATGGCCGAGGAGGTGATGCCGAAGAATATTTTGATGATCGGCCCCACCGGCGTCGGTAAAACCGAGCTCGCGCGGCGTCTCGCGAAGCTGGCCAATTCTCCCTTTCTCAAAGTGGAGGCGAGCAAGTTTACCGAAGTGGGCTACGTCGGCCGCGATGTGGAGTCGATGATCCGGGATCTGGTCGAGATTTCGATCGATATGGTCCGCGAGGAACGTTTGGCGGAAGTAGAAGATCGTGCCGAACGCAATGCGGAAGAGCGCCTGCTGGATCTGCTGATGCCGGCGCAGCCCGAGGAGAGTGAAAGCGCCGAGCGCACCCGCGAAAAACTTCGCGAGCGGCTGCGCGCAGGCAAACTCGACGACCGCATGGTGGAGATCGACGTCCGCGAACGCGGCCCGTCGTTTGAAGTCACCACCGCCAGCGGCATCGAGGAGATGGATATCAACCTCAAGGACATGCTGCCGGGGCTGTTCGCCGGGCGCACCCGCAAACGCAAAATGCGCGTCGGCGAGGCCGTCGATTATCTGGTGCAAGAAGAAGAGCAGAAGCTGGTGGACATGGACCAGGTCACGCGCACGGCCATCGAGCGCGTGGAACGCAGCGGCATCATTTTTCTGGACGAAGTCGACAAAATCGCCGGGCGCGAAGGCGGCCATGGTCCCGACGTGAGCCGCGAAGGCGTGCAGCGCGACATTCTGCCGATTGTGGAAGGCACCACCGTCAACACACGCTACGGGTTTGTCCGCACGGATCACATTCTGTTTATCGCCGCAGGCGCGTTTCACGTTTCGAAACCGAGCGATCTGATCCCCGAACTGCAGGGCCGCTTTCCCATCCGCGTGGAGCTGAAATCGCTGACCGAAGCCGATTTCATCCGCATTCTCAAAGAGCCGAAGAACGCGCTGATCAAGCAATATCAGGCGTTGTTGGACACCGAGGGCATTAAGCTCTCCTTCACCGAGGACGCACTGGAGGAAATCGCGTCGTTCGCCGCGCGCGTGAATGAGACGACGGAGAATATCGGCGCGCGCCGCCTGCATACCATCCTTGAAAAGCTGCTGGAAGACGTCTCGTTCGATGGTCCCGACCTCAAAAAGAAAAACGTGAAAGTAGACGTCGGTTACGTGCGCAAGCAACTGGCGGACATCGTCAAGGATCAGGACCTCAGCCGGTATATTCTGTGAAGTTCTGGTTCGTGGTGTTGGGGGCGGCCCTGCTGTCCGGGTGCGGCTATGTCGGCCCGCCGATGCCGCCGACACTCGATATTCCCGTCACCATCACTGATTTTCGCGCCTGGGAAGCTGGTGACAACATCGAATTTCAGTTCACCCTGCCGGACAAGACCACCGAGAATTTGGATTTGAAGAGCGTTCGCTCCATCGAGCTCCGCATTGGTGAGGACGAGCCCCAAAGCAAAATCATTCCGCTGCCGGTGGGCAAGCCCGGACATCTCACCGGCCAGGTGCCGGCTCAAACCTGGATTGGCAAGACGGTCGTATTGCAGGTGCGCGCCACAGGGCCCAAGGGAAAAGCGTCGGATTGGTCGAATCCCGCATCGGTCGCCGTGATTCAGCCCCTTGCGACGCCGTCCACGCCGAAGCCGCAGAATGTCATGAAAGGCGTGGAGCTGACCTGGACCGGGAGTGGTCCGCGATATCGCATTTTCCGCGCCGAAGGCGATGGGCAGCCGCAACAACTGGCCGATTCCGACAGCCCGCGTTATCTGGACGACACCACTCTCTACGGTAACCGCTATCGTTATCAGGTTCAGGCCATCGCCGGCACAAACCATTGGAGCGAGCTCTCCGCGCCCGCGGAAATTACTCCAGTGGATACGTTTCCGCCCACGGTTCCCGAAGGTTTGGGCGCGGTGCCCACTCCGCAATCGATCGAGCTTGCCTGGACGCGCAATACCGAATCGGATCTTCGCGGCTACAACATCTTCCGTTCCGTAGACAGTGGACCGTTCCAAAAGATCGCGCCTTTGATCGAGTTCCCGGCGTTCAGCGATTCAAACATCCAAGCCGGGAAAAGATATCGCTACACGGTTTCCGCCGTGGATCTGACCGGCAACGAAAGCGCCCCATCGGCGCCAGTGGAGGCTGCTGCGCAGTAATTCTTATGTCTCTTCCCGAATCCCGCCTCCAGGAACCCTGGCTGCGTGGACCTATCGAAGGCGTCCCGCCGCACCTGATGCCGGTGTTTCATTCTTTCCAGATGGTGCGTGAGGATCTGGCCCGTTACACCGAGGGGCTCACGATCGAAGACGTCTGGCGCCGCACCGGCGCTCTTCCATCGCTGGGCTTTCATTTGCGCCACATCGCTCACAGTGTGGACCGCCTGGTGACGTATCTGTGCGGAGATCAGTTGAGCGATGCTCAGATCGCCACGCTCAAGAAGGAAACCGATGCTGGTGGGGCGACGCTGGCCGAACTGCTGGAAGAAATCAACGACCACCTGAGCGATGCCGAACGGCGAATCCGGACGATCGAGCCGGGCATGCTGAACGAGCCCCGTTATATCGGGAGGAAGCGTCTGCCCTCGACCGTGCTGGGCTTGCTAGTGCACGTCGCCGAACACACGCAGCGCCACCTGGGCCAGGCGATTACAACCGCTAAGCTCTCGGGCGAAACGCGTTAGCGCTCTTTCTTTCGCCGTACCAGCCGCTTGCGCCCAAAGCGCGCAACAGTCGGCGCAGCGAACGCCGCCTCGATCAAATGTGTTTGCTCGCGCTGGTGCACTTTGGGCGATCCCGGCGCAGGACTCGCGCTGCGCGGCCGTCCCGCGTATCCGATGGCCTGATGCGGGCCCAGCATCGGCTGGATGCGTCCACGGATAGAGGACCACGCGCCCATGTTCCGCGACTCCTCCTGCACCCACACCACATGCTGCGCCGCCGGATACCGCCGCAAGATCTCGGCGAACTCGTTTTGCGGAAAAGGATACAGCTGCTCGAACCGGACAATTGCGAAATTGCCGGCGAAAGGTCCGCCGCGAGCCTCGTGCGCCGCCAGCAGCTCATAGTAGATCTTGCCGGTGCACGCCAGAATCCGCGTCACGCTGGCGGGATCGCTCACAGTCGCATCGTCCAACACGGTTTGAAATGACCCGCTCGCAAGCTCGTCCACGGTCGAAACTACTTTGGGATGCCGCAGCAAGCTCTTGGGCGTCATCACCACTAGCGGTTTCCGCAGACCCCGGCGATCATGGCCACCGCGCATCTGGCGGCGCAGCAGGTGGAAGTATTGCGCCGGAGTGGTTGGATACGCAACCTGCATGTTGTTCTCGGCGCATAGTTGCAGGAAGCGTTCCAGGCGGGCGCTGGAATGTTCCGGCCCGCCGCCTTCCTGCCCGTGCGGCAGCAGCATTACGATTCCGCTGGGCTGCCCCCATTTGGATTCCGCCGCGGAAATAAACTGATCGATGATGATCTGCGCGCCGTTCACAAAGTCGCCATACTGCGCTTCCCACAGCACCAGCGAAAGTGGGTCGGCAACGCTGTAGCCAAACTCGAAGCCCACAACACCGTACTCACTCAGCGGGCTGTTGTATACCTCAAAGCTCGCCTGGTTCGCCGCATAAAGTGGGGCCAGATGCTGCAACGGCGAATACACCCGATCGGTTTCCTCGTCGTGAAACTCCACGTGGCGCTGGCTGAACGTGCCGCGTCCGCTATCCTGCCCGCTCAGCCGGACCGGTGTTCCTTCCAGCAACAGACTGCCGAACGCCAGCGTCTCGGCCAGCGCCCAATCGACGTGCGGGCCCTGGTGCGCTTGCTTCCTGCGTTCGATCAATCGCGTCAATTTCGGGTGCAGATGGAAATCCGCCGGAAACGTGGTGATGCCATCCAGGATCCGGTCGAGCACCCCGCGATCCGCCGCCGTGGGAGGCACATCTCCTGGCATGAATTCCGCGGCGACGGGACTCATCTCGTGCAGTTCGAACTCCTCCTTAACCTTCTGCGTGTGGTCGTAGATTCCGTAGAGCTGCTTCTTTTGCTCTTCCTGCCAGCCGGCGACTTCCTGCGCGGTGACCACACCGTCATGGATCAGACGCTCGGCGTACAGAGTTGCCACGGGTTTGTGGTCTTGCAGCTTCCGATAGACCAGCGGCTGCGTGTAGCTGGGATCGTCACCTTCGTTGTGGCCATGCTTGCGATAGCAGACCATGTCGAGCACCACGTCTTTGTGAAATCGCTGGCGGTAATCGAAGGCCAGTTCCATGGCAGCCACGCAAGTTTCCGGATCGTCGCCGTTCACGTGAAAAACCGGCGCCTGAATCCCCAGCGCGACATCGGTGCAGTACATGGACGAGCGCGCCTCGTGCGGGTTGGTGGTGAACCCGATCTGGTTGTTGATCACCAGGTGAATCGTCCCGCCCGTGGTGTAGCCCTTGATCTGGCTGAAATTCAGAGTTTCCGCCACGATCCCTTGCCCCGACATGGCCGCGTCGCCGTGAATCAATACCGGGATCACGCGCTCGCGTTTCGAATCGCCCAGGCGATCCTGTTTAGGGCGCACGATGCCTTCCACCACCGGATTCACCGCTTCCAGGTGGCTCGGGTTCGCCGCGACGGAAACCGTAATCTCCTGGCCGCCTGACGTCTGCCGCACATTGCTCGCGCCCAGGTGATACTTCACGTCGCCGGTGCCCTCATTGAAGTCGGAATCGATGTCGCCCTCGAATTCCGAAAAAATCTGGGCCACGCCCTTGCCGATCACGTTGGCCAGCACCGCCAACCGCCCGCGATGAGCCATCCCGATCACGATCTCCTGCACACCAGCGGGAGCGGCGTTCTCCAACAGTTCCTCGATCATCGCGATCGTGGTTTCTCCGCCTTCAATCGAGAAGCGCTTATGGCCCTTGAAGCGGTTGTCCAGGAATCCTTCGAATCCGTCCGTGAGGACGACGTCCTTCAGAATGCGCCGCTGCGTCGCCGCGTCGAGAGAAAACTGCTCCGCGGCAGACTCCATGCGCTCCTGAATCCAATTCCGTTCTTCCCGGCTGTCGATGTGCATGAACTGCGCGCCGGTCTTGCCCGCATACGTGTTTCGCAGCCGGTCGAGCAGCGTGCGCAAGGCCAGCACACCGAACGATTCGGCGTGAAAGGTGCGATCCAGATCCCAGATCGTCAGCCCGTGGGCCGAAGGCTCCAGATCCGCGTGCGACGGACGCGGCAAACCCAGCGGATCGATATCGGCCACCAGGTGTCCGCGCTCGCGCCAAGCGTTGATCAGACGCGCCACACCCGCCTGCTTCAGGGGATCGGCACTGACCATCGGAGCGGTGGCTTGATCCGGCTGCCAACGCCACGCCTGCGCAGGTATCGCCAGATCGCGGAAGATCCGGTCGAAGAAACCGTCCTCGCCTTCAAGCAGCGCCTGGATGCGCGCCAGGAACATGCCGGACTCGGCGCCCTGGATCACGCGATGGTCGTAGGTGCAGGTCACCGTCATGGTCTTGCTCAAACCCATGGAAGACCGCACGTCTTCCGGCACCCCGCGATACTCCGGCGGATAATCGATAGCGCCGGTGGCGATAATCGCGCCCTGCCCCGGCATCAAGCGAGGGATGGAACCCACCGTTCCGACCGTGCCCGGATTCGTCAGCGAAATGGTGACGCCTTCAAAATCGGCGACGGTAAGCTTATTGGAGCGCGTCCGCGCCACCAGGTCATCGTAGGCCGCGACGAATTCCGCGAAATTCATTCCTTCAGTGCGCTTGATGCTCGGGACTTTGAGCGAACGCGAGCCGTCCTTGCCTGCCACGTCGACAGCGATCCCCAGGTTGACGTGACCGCGCGTCACGCGAAAGGATTCTTCGCCGCGCCCGGAATACGCCTGATTCACGGCCGGAACCGCCTCAATCGCGCGCACGATAGCCCAGGCCACCAGATGCGTGTACGAAAGCTTGCTCTGGCCCGTGGCAGACCGATGCTGATTGATCAGCCTCCGGTTCTCGTCGATCACCTTCACCGGCATCACGCGCTGGCTGGTAGCGACGGGAATGGTCAGGCTGGCCGCCATATTTTCGGCGATGCGCAGCGCCGGACCGCGCAAAGGGATCAGTTGATCGCCTTCGGCTACCACGACGGCGGGCGCCTCCAAAGTTCGGACGGCAAGCGCGCGAGGAGCCTCCGCGACCGCCGTGGCTTTCCCTGAGGGCGCGGCGCTATGTCCGTTACCTTCTAAAACCGGCGCCCAGGTGGCATCCACTGCTTTTCGGTCGTGCTTGTATTCCTGGAAAAGCTCATCTTCCAGCCAGCTATTGATATTGGGTTGTGATGGATCGTCTTGCATGAGGTAGGGCTATTACTATGGTATCTGAAACATGCCCCGCCTTCTGATTTTTTCCGACATTCATAACGATCGGCAGGCTCTTCAGAGCCTGATGAATATAGACGCGGACTTTTACTTCGCGGCCGGCGACCTGGTGAGTTGGGCTCGCGGTCTCGACAAGATGGCGGAGCCGATGAAGCGCCGCGCGGGACAGATATATGTGCTGCCTGGAAATCACGAGTCTGAGAGGGACATTGCCGATTTCTGCGAGCGCCACGGATTCGTCAACTTTCACGGCGGGACGCTCGAAATCGCCGGGAAGCACGTCGCCGGGCTGGGGTACTCGACGCCGACGCCTTTCGACACGCCGGGCGAATATTCGGAGGAGGAAATGGCCACTCGCCTGCAAAAATTTGCCACGTTGGCGCCAGCCGTGCTGATCTGCCACGCACCTCCGCTCGATACCGATCTCGACCGCATTCGAACCGGTCTTCACGCCGGCAGCCGCGCGGTGCGCGAGTTTATCGAGAAGTATCAGCCCGCCTATTTCTTCTGCGGGCATATCCACGAGGCCGAGGGCGTGGTGATCCAGATGGGGGCGACGCGCGCGCAGAACGTCGGCAAGAAGGGATTTTTGCTGGAACTCTAGAGCACCCTGACTGCCTGCGGCTCCGAGCTCACACCCGCGAACTTTACCCGAAAGTCATGCGAGCCCTTGGCCAGATCGGGCGGAACTTTCGCGTTCACTTGGCAGAATCCGCTCTTCTCTGTCGGCCCGAGCCAGGTGATTTGGAGAGGAATCTCGCCCAGCAGCACGCGCACGTCCAGCGCGCTGCGGCTTTCGGGTAATCCGCTGACCCAAAAACTCACGAAGCCTCCATCGGCGATCCTGACTTCGCCGCGGTTCCACGACTTGCCGTCATACACATCTTTTACCGTGAGCTGATCCGGACGTCCAGCAGGGACGTCGACCGCGATTCGAAGTTCGTTGCCGAATCCGGTATCGGCGAAGCGCAGCCGCACGGGGTGCCATCCCGCGTCGAGCGCGGGCGGCAATCGGAAGGATACCGCCCATGCTCCGTCTTCTCTTTGTTGGACGTGGATGGCGCGCGTGCCGAAGCCACTCACTTCCATCCGCAATTCCCCCGCTAGAATCTGGCGTTCGTACGGCGCTTGAAAGACGCACTCGAGATACTCTTCCGACTTTCGGCTGGAGAAGCAATTGCCCAGCGTCCGGCTGTTGGACACGAAGAGCAGTTGCGGAGGGGGACTCGCCGGCTGTGCAGGAGGCGATTCCCATTTGCGATAGCAAGCGGCGCCAGCGTAAGTGCCTTCCGCGAACATCAGCTCCACGCGGCAAAAACCCGCCGCACGGCACATCGCGAGCAGACAGGCGACGGTGAGTCCGCTCCAGTTGTCGTACTGGTTCCCCAACTCGAACATCTCGTAAAACTCCAGCGTGGGAATGACGTTCTGATGTTCCTTCCAGGTCTCAGCATCGATCACGAAGGATTCCACGATGGCCACGTCGGTGGTCAGTCCGCAAACGATTTCGAGCGCCAGCAGCGGGTGACGGAGGTGATACAGGACGCCGAGGAAGAACACCACATCGAACTTCCCTAAACCCGCCGCCGGTAATTCATAGAAATCGAGCACACGGTACTCGACCTGGGAGCCGAGGCGGCGGTGGATTTGCAGGAACGTCGGGACTTCCACACAATCGATGGCGATGGTCTGGGCGCCATGCCGCTCGGCCTCAAAGCTGAACCATCCGTCCCAGGCACCGATGTCGAGCAGGCGTTTGCCCGACAAATCGTCCGGGATAGGGTAACGAGAGTAGCGTTCTCTCTGCACGGCGAGCTGCATGTATCCGTCGATCGCAGTGCCGTCCGCAAACTCGAAGCTGTGATACCAGCCTTTGGCGAGCAGGTCCTGGCTGAAATCGAGTCCCCGGGCGGATTCGCGCGGCATTTTCTCCATTACGCGTTCTTCATCACTTGCGGAACCGGCTGAGCTTACGAACGTATACCAGCGTAGGCGCCAGCATCGCGATCAGAAACACCGCCAGAAAGCCGCGTCCCGCCGTCCTTATCCGGCCCAAATGCGTGTGCCTGATGATCCACAACAGCACCGCCAGCAGAACCATCAAAACCGTTTTTAGCACGATGGTCATTTGCAGAAGCAGCCGCTTGACTTCGGGACGGTCCCGATCGATCTCGAACGGCACGCTGACCAGTTGCTGGTAGCGCGACGCGAAGGTCAGTAGCAGGTAGATGCCGGCGTTCAGCAGGACCATAACACTCAGGCTCCCGCCGCTGCCTCTGCGCGCGAACCCGGGTAGCCGCTGCCAATGCCCAAAGACCATGGCAAACGTGGCGATGAGCGCCGCGAAAGCGATCGCTTCGAGCAGCCAGTCTTGCGCGGAACGACAAGGGTAACGCCGGGGCTGCATGACCTCTGAATCTTCTAGCATACGGTACACTCGTAAAAGAATGACCCTGGACGAATTGCAACGCGAATATACCACGCTCCGCCAGCAAGCCGACGCCGTGCGGAGCTATCTTTGACGCCCCCACCCGAAAAAATCAGTTAAGCAAAATTGAGGAGCTGACCAACGCTCCCGACTTCTGGTCGAACCCCGAGAAAAGCCAGAAGATCATGCAGGATCGCAAGCGTTTGGAAGAGCAGATCGCTCAGGACGCCAAAATATCCGGCCTGACATCGGACCTGGACACCATGTTCGAGCTCGGACGCGAAGGCGAAGACGTCTCCGCCGATCTCGAGCGCGACATGAAGAGCTTTTCCGGGTACCTGGAAAAGCTCGAAACCCAGATGCTGCTGTCGGGCGAGAACGCCTCGAAGTTCGCCATCGTGACCATTCATCCCGGCGCGGGGGGCACCGAAAGCCAGGACTGGGCCGAGATGCTGCTGCGCATGTATTACCGCTGGGCGGAGCGCAACCGGTTTGAGATCGTCGAAACCGATCGGCTGGAGGGCGAGGGCGCGGGCATCAAGTCGGCGACCTTCGAAGTCAACGGCGAAAACGCCTACGGGCTGCTCCAAAGCGAGGTGGGCGTGCATCGCCTGGTGCGCATTTCACCTTTCGATTCCGCCGCGCGCCGCCATACATCATTTGCTTCCGTCTTTGTTTATCCGCAGATCGACGAGGAGATCAAGATCGACATTCGTCCGGAAGATTTGCGGGTCGACACGTTCCGCGCTTCGGGTGCGGGCGGCCAGCACGTCAATCGCACCGATTCTGCCATCCGCATGACGCACCTGGCCACCGGCATCGTGGTGCAGTGCCAGAACGAGCGCAGCCAGCACAAGAACCGCGCTAGTGCGATGAAGCAGCTTCGCGCCAAGCTCTACGAGCACGAGATGGACAAGAAGCGCGCCGAGGACCGGAAGACGGAGGATTCCAAGCTCGAGATAAACTTCGGCAGCCAGACCCGCAGTTACGTGCTTGCCCCTTACAGGATGGTCAAGGATCATCGCACCAAATTGTCGATCGGCGACGTAGATCGCGTGCTGGACGGCGACCTGGATGCGCTGATCCACGCGTATCTGGTGTGGCGAAAAACCGGCAAGACGGCTTCTGACAAAGATGAACCTCTCGATTAAGGAGGCCGCGGAGATCATTCGCGCAGGTGGGCTGGTCGCGTTTCCCACGGAAACGGTTTACGGACTGGGGGCGAACGCGCTCGATCCTGCCGCGGTCCAGAAAATATTCGAGCTGAAGGGGCGGCCCGAGACCAGTCCCCTGATTGTGCACGTGGCGTCGGTGGAGATGGCTCGCGAAATCGTCGCGGAGTGGCCGCTGCTGGCCGACGAGCTGGCTCGCCAGTGGTGGCCGGGGCCGTTGACGCTGGTGCTGCCTAAGAAGAGCATTGTTCCGCCGAACGTAACAGCGGGACTGCCGACTGTCGGCGTCCGGATGCCGAATCACCCGATCGCGTTGGCGCTGATCGAAGAGGCGGGTGTACCGGTGGCCGCGCCGAGCGCGAACCGCTTCACCGGCCTTTCTCCTACAACTGCGGACCACGTGAAAATGGTGTTCGGCGATGCGGTGCCGGTGCTCGACGGCGGTCCCTGTACGGTGGGAATCGAATCGACCGTGGTCGCGATTGTAGGCGACCAACTCAAATTATTGCGGCACGGGATGATTTCTCTGGGCGAAATGGAAAACGTTGCCGCAAACGCCGGAGAGGCGCACGCATCGCCTGGCATGCACGAAAAGCACTACAGCCCGAGGACGCCGCTGATTTTGGTGCGCGGCGCGTCCGAGCTTCCGGATCGCACCGGAGCCTATGTCTGGCGCGTGGCCCTCGGCCCGGCGGCGCGAGCGGTGCGCATGCCGCTGGATGCGGCGCCCTACGCGGCCGAGCTTTACCGCGTGCTCCACCAGCTCGACGCGGAGAACTGGCCGTGGATCGCGGTGGAGATGCCGCCCGATGCGCCGGACTGGGCGGCGATTCGCGACCGGCTGCAACGTGCCGCAGGAGGATAGAATACCCACCATGCAGCAACCTGCGAAAAGTGGCCGCCAACTAATCGAGGAGATCGACCAAACGCTCTCCGTCACACCGGCGCTGTGGTGGCTGGGCCACGCCGGGTTCGTGGTGCGCTTCGCCAACATCACGTTTTACATCGACCCGTGTCTATCGGACCCTGCCGGCAAGACGCGCCGCGTAGCAGCGCCACTGGCCGCGAGCGAAATTCGGAATGCCGACATGATCTTCGCGACTCATGGGCATCCGGGACATCTGGACGCTCCCTCGGTCGGCCCCATGCTCGGGACCTGCCGCAGCGCCAAACTGGTGCTTCCGAAGAGCGCGGCCGATTCCGCGAACGCCGCCGGAATTCCCTACAATCGCATGACCACGACCGATTCCGGGCTGCGCATCGAATACTTCAAGGACAACCTTTATGGTCGTGTGTACGCCGTGCCCTCGGCGCATCCGCAGCTCGAGTGGACTGCGGCGGGCGGATATCCCTACCTCGGCTACCTGATTCGGTTCGGACGCTGGACCATTTATCACGCGGGCGACTGCGTGATGTATCCTGAGCTGGCCGCGCACCTGCGGCCGTTCAATGTGAACGTGGCGCTGCTGCCCATCGGCGGAGACAATTTTTCCGTGAACGAAGCAGCGCAGCTTGCTGCCGATATAGGCGCTGCCTGGGTGGTGCCCATGCATTATGGAACCTTCGATGAGGACCGCGAGAGCGAATTCGTATCGCATATGCTGGGCCACCGCCCGGCACAACGGTTCAAGGTCTTCCAGTGCGGCGAAAAGTGGACCGTTCCGGAAGAATAAGTTCGGCTGCTTGATTATGATTCTTCGTACCAATGCCGCCAGCGCTGGCGCGAGGGGAACAGGCGTATCAGCACCATTCCGGCGATGAAACCGCCGATGTGTGCAAACACTGCCACGCCGCCGCCGCTATAGTTCCGGTCGCCGATGGTTTCAAAGCCGTTCAGGAACTGCATCCCGAACCACAAGAGCAGGTAAAACGGCGCGGGGATCGCCAGGCGCGTGAAGAAAACGAACAGCAAGACTAGCGTGTCGATCTGCGACCGAGGGAACTTGATCAGGTATGCGCCCATCACCCCGGCGATGGCGCCGCTCGCTCCTATAGTGGGAACGCGCGCATAGGGATTCGCGAGCACCTGCACTGCGCCGGCGAGTAACCCGCATACCAGATAGAAGGCCAGGAAGCGCGTTCCGCCGATCAGATCCTCCAGATTCCGGCCGAAAACCCACAGAAACAGCATGTTTCCCAACAGGTGCAGCCACCCGCCGTGCAGAAACATGGAAGTGAGAAGAGTAATCAGGCGCAGATCGTCCGGCACGATGCCCCAGTTGGTGACGAACTGATCCAGGCGGTAATAGCTCAGCGTGTTCTGGTACAGGAAGATGACGGTGTTGAGCGCGATCAGCGAGCCGGTGACGACCGTGCGCGAGTAAACACGCTCGCTCGAGCGTAGGGGAATCATGCAGTGCGGCTGTAGTCGGGATGCCGGCGGCGCTCGCCGCGCTCGATCAGGTCACGCGCCTGGTCCGCCGTGGCGATTCCGCCCCTGGCCCCGAGCCGTGTGCAATTGAGAGCAGCCATGGCGTTGGAAAATTCGAGTGCGTCCCGCACGGATGCTCCCTTGAGCACAGAATAACAGAACGCTCCGTGAAACACGTCTAGCGCTCGCCGGTAGATTGATCGATGACGATGTAGGCGCTCTGATTGGGACAATCGGAGCGAATCTCGAGGTCGTCGAGATTGAGGCCGGCCGCCCGCAAGCACGCCATCTGGATGCGGCCGCGTTCGTCGTCGCCGACAGCGCCGATGTACTTGGTCCGCAGGCCGAGCTTGCCGCAGGTCACCAGTGCGCTGGCCACCTGACCGCCGGGGCTCACGATCTCGCGCTCAAAGGCGACGCCGAGCTCCGGGTATTTGGGACCCAGCAGGAGGGTGTCGGTGGCATTGAGGCCGACGCCGACCAGGTCGAAGGCAGGCATCGTCAATTATTCTTGTCGTTAACAACGCTCAGGATGGTATCGATCAGCAGTCCGTGGTCCTCGACCAGACTGATGATTTCCGAAATGTGGTTCTCGTTCGGAACGTAGAGAAGTTCGGCTGGAACGAAGTTCTTCTTGAGAGCCAAGGTGAACTCGCGAGCCTGCTTGGGCAGTCCGAAGTAATCCCACTGGCAGTAGCTGATCAGGAAGGGCGGCGCTCCGGAATGGGCGTGCGCGACGGGCGAAGCGTCGTGCTTGCCACCGCTGTCGCCGCCTGCCACCAGGAACGTGTCGAGTTTATCCACGTTGTAGATGCCGCTCATGACGATGACGCTGCGAATCGCCCGGCGAGTGAGACCGAACTGATTCAGGTATTTTTCGTCCAGGGCGAGCAATGCCGCTAAGTGGGCCCCGGCGGAGTGCCCGCTGAGATAAATGCGCGACACGTTGCCACCGTACTTCGGAATATTGCGGACCACCCAGGCGAAGGCCGCGGCCACGTCCTCGACCTGCGCCGGGTGCGGGTTCTGCGGCATCAGCCGGTAACTGGGAATCGCCACGCCGATCCCGGCCCGCGCGAGCCGGTCGCCCAGGGCTGTATACAGCGAGCGATCGCCCGAGCGCCAGGATCCGCCGTGCAGGAACACCACCACCGGAAAATTCTTCTTGTCGCGGGGAAGGTACAAGTCGAGCCTGTGTTTATCGGCATCGGCGGCCGCGCCGCCATTTTCAGAAATGCCGTACGAAATGCCGGCGACCATATCCACGTTGGACGAAATCCGCAGCGCGGGCATGGTCACGTTGCTGGGGGGACCGACGGTAATCGGATTGGTGTAGATCCAAGGGCGTTCCTCGCCGTCGACCGAGAGCAGTGCTTCCAGGCGGTAGGATCCCGTGTCCCGCACGATGTACTCGAGCTTCCAGTCGTGAGCTTCGGCGACGACGGTGTTATCGCGCAACAGGCGAATGGTCGCGGGGACGGGAAGGCGTGCGCTGATGGTGACGGAACCCGTCAAAGGGTTGTAAGCCACCGCGTCGCCTATTTCGAACACACCAAAGTAGCTTTGCGCAAAGAAAGCCGTGCCGGTGGGATCGCACAGCCAGTCATGGGCCACATAGGCGTGTCCGGCGTCGAGGGAAGCCTGGATGGCAGTGGGAGTCAGCTCCGGCGCCAGAATATGGGTGGTCGCGTGGCGGAAGGCGGCGGTATAGGCATCGGTCAGGTCTTTGGTGACTTTCGCCGGTGGCAAGTGGGTTCGCGCGAAGAGCACGGATCGGAGAGGCAATGGTTCTTCCGGCGGGTGGGCGTCCGAGCCGAAAGCTTCATCGGGAAGCTCCTTGAACTTCGAGGGTAGGCGCTGCGCGTCTTCTTCCTGAGGCAAGCCGAAGATGTCCGTGCCCTTAAAATCTGTGTCAGGCCCGTGCAGGAACAGAACCCCATCGCGCGTCCCCATGGTGGCAGCACCGAAAACCACCTGGACACCCGCATTATGCGCGGGCTGCAGAAGCACTTGCTGGGACGCGGGCTCGGCAAGAAAGACTGCACGATAGTCCTGATAGGCTCCCTCGGCTGGAAAACTGGCGCGGGTCTTCTTCCATTCGACGATCTGGGAGTGGACGGCTTCCAGACGATCGTTCTTCAAGCGCTCGGTGGGTGTGCGGCCCGAGGCGACACACCACAGCCCGAGACTCGCGAAAGTGGCGAGGGCAGTCGGTCGCACGATTTCATTCTAGACCCGTCCCGTCTATATCCCGTGGAGCATGCCGCCGTCGACCTGCAGGCTGGCTCCGGTGATGTAGCCCGCGGCGTCGGACAGGAGAAAGGCGGCGGCTGCCGCGAACTCGTCGGGATCGCCGTAGCGGGCCATCGGAATCGTCGCGAAGATACGCTTCTGTTGCTCTGGAACGGTGATGCCGGAGCGTTTGGCGTTATCTTCGTCGATTTCCTTGACGCGGTCGGTCGAGATGCGTCCGGGGATGAGCTGATTCACGCGGATTTTGTGCGGCGCCAGTTCGTTCGCGAGGATTTTCGAGAGTGCGGACACCGACGTTCGCATCACGGTGGACAGCGCGAGATTGCCAATGGGCTCTCTGACCGCCGACGAAGTCGGCAGCAAAATGGACCCGCCCCCGCGAGCGGTCATGGACGGAACGGCCAGGCGGATCATGCGCACGGCGCTCAGCAGCAACAGATCGAACGCGCCTTGCCAGGCGGCATCGTCGAATTTCAGCACGGGACCCGGCGGCGGGCCACCCGAATTGGTGTAGAGCAGATCGACGCCGCCGAACCGGTCGACTGTCTGGTGGTGCCAGTTCGCGAGCGCATCGGCGGAGCGCACATCGGCGGCAATGGCGAAGATGTCAGCGCCCGTTTCCTCCTGGATCCTCTTGGCGGCCACTGCAACGGCCTCGGGATTTCGAGACGATAAAGAGACTTTCGCGCCTTCGCGGGCCAGGGCGCGCGCTACCGCGAATCCGAGTCCGCGGCTGGCGCCGGCGACCATGGCGACTTTGTTGCTGAGTCCAAGATTCATAGAATCTTCGATTGTACGAGAATTAAAACTTGACTCCGCAAAGCCCGACGCCGCCCTCGGTCAAGAAGCTCACGGAGATCTTCTTCCGCATCGGCAACACTACGTTCGGCGGCGGATACGTGATCATCGGCATGCTGGGACGGGAGCTGGTGGATGCAAGGCGCTGGATCAGCGCGGAGAAGTTCGACCTGGCGTTCGCTCTGGCGCGCGTGACGCCGGGAACCAACCTGATCGCGTTCTGTGCGGCCGTCGGTGCGCTGATTTGCGGGATAGCGGGAGCGATCGCGGCGGTGGTTGCTCTCACCTTGCCCTCGTCGGTGCTGGCCGTGCTGATCATGAAGGGGTTCGAGTCATGGCAGGGAAACCGGATCGCCATGGCGGCGATTGGAGGAACGGTGGCGGCCGTGGCGGGCATGATGTGGGCCACCATCTGGGTGATTCTGCGGCCGCACGTGGGCGGCGTGACATGGAATGGGATGAAGCGGAACCTGCAAGTGGTGCTGATCGCGGGCGGGGCGTTCGTGGCGTCGTGGATCTTCGACTTCACGCCGCTGCCCATCATCCTGGTGGGCACCTTGGCCGGATTCCTGTGGAAAGACGAAGGCCGCCTATGAAACTGCTGGTTCTGTACCTGTTGCTTCTCAAAGCCAGCCTGACATCATTCAGCGGCCTGGGATCGCTGCCGATGGTGCGGAATGATTTCGTGGTGGAGCGCCACCTGCTCACCGATCACCAGTTGAATATGGCCGTCGTGGCGGGACGCACCGGACCAGGGCCGTACGGGCTGTATCTGGTGTGTGTCGCGTATCTGGCGGCTGGCGTACCAGGCGCGTTCATGGGATTTCTGGCGCTGATCACGCCGGCATTTCTGGTGATCCCGCTGATGCGCTGGATAGGGGCGCGGGCGGACATCCCGCGAGTACAGGGCGCGATTCGCGGGTTGCTGCTGGCCAGCGTCGGCCTGCTGGTGTCTTCCTCCCTGCCGCTCACGCTGGACGCGTACACCGGCGTCCTCTCCGCCCTACTCATAGTCGCAAGCTTCGCCCTTCTCACGTTCACCCGTATCGACTCGGCATGGCTGATCCTGGGAGCAGCCGGCGCGGGATTGGCGGCGAGCTTCCTGCGCTAAACAGCCGGTCGTTAAGCTTCGCCACCCACATGCGCGCTATGGCGCAGCCTGTTAGTACTGGCGCAGCACGATCTGGTATAGATACAGACCCGCCAACGCCAGGCCGAAGACCACGGTCACGATGGTCATCGTGATTCCCCAGCGGTCGATGGCGCCGATCTTGTGAAACGTCGCTACTTGTTCAGGAATCAGGCGTTCTTCGCCCGCGGATAGGTGCAGATAGTCGTCTTCCCGCATGGAAATAAACTTCCGGTAAAGAGCCAGCGCCAGGGTTGCGATTCCCAGAATCGCCCAAAAGATCACGAATGTCGTCATGGTTGTTATTGCCCCCAGGCCATTACATTCGCAATCGGAAGGCCAAGCCAACTCTCAAAACTGCCGCAGACCGGCTACCTTAAAAAAATCAAAGCCGCGCTGGGCATCCTTCGAGCAGGCTACCCGCGCGGCCAGTCATTCAGAAAGAAAAGAACGCTTACTTCGTGTCTGTTTCCTTCGCCTTCTTGTTCTTACCCTTCTTGGTGGTGACGGTCTTTGTGTCGGCAGTCTTGGTATCGCCCTTTTTCTTGCTGCTCTTCTTTTTCTTCGTTTCCTTCTTCGTCGTCGTCGAGTCCTGGGCCAGGGTCACGGTGGCAACGCCGGCGGTCAGGGCCAGGGCCAACATGATGTTGATGAACTTCTTCATTTGGGTGAAATCTCCTTGTAGTCTTGGCCGAACGGCAAATGCCATAGCGGCATTCCCATGGTTGCAACTCCACATGAACAGGGCCTTAAGCACCCATTAAAATCATTTCATTCCATAGGGATTAACACCTTGCAGACGTTCGAGTAACCCTTATTCTCCTGCGGTTTAAGTAAACGGCCGGTTTGCCCGGGGCGTGTGCAAAGTAGTCTGGGAGCGTGAAAAAGGAGGACTTGGCCCGGCAATTGGCCCGCGAAGAACGGCTGCCAGCGGCGGTAGCCCGGGACCGGATCGATCAACTAGTGCACCGCATCGTCAAGAAGCTGCAGCGGGGCCGTCCCGTGGAGCTGCCGGGCCTGGGAAAGCTAGTGGCGCGCGTGTCACGAAAGAGAACGTGAAGAATCCCGAGCGAATCATGTCCGACCGAATTCTGGCCCAGCGAATTCTAGCCATCGTGCGGCGCTCGCTGGAGCGCGGCCAGACCGTGGAGATCGACGGCCTGGGAACGTTCCGTCCGGCCGCCGGCGGCGGTTATGACTTCATCGCCCAAACCGAGCCGCGAGTGTTCATCGCTTACGTGGAGGAAGATCTTGCGCTGGCGCGGCGGTTGCGGGACGGAATCGCGGCGGCCGGGTGCTCACCGTGGATGGACAAGGACAAGCTGATTCCCGGGCAGAACTGGCCGCGGGCGATTCGGAGGGCAGTGGAGATATCGGATATATTCGTGGCGTGCTTTTCGGCGCGTTCGAGCGCCAAACGGGGGCCGTTCCAGAGCGAGCTGCGGTGGGCGCTCGACTGCGCGCAGCGGATGCCGCTGGAGCAGACGTTCGTCGTCCCCGTCCGGTTCGAGGCGTGCGAGGTGCCGCGGCGGATCGCCGAGCAGGTACAGTATGTGGACTTGTTCCCGGACTGGGCTGCCGGGGTCAAGAAAGTCATTCGAGCCGTCAAAGCCGGGCAGCGGCGCCAACACGGGCACGCCGGCTGCAGGCTGATTAATTCAAACTGAGGATCGGAAGAATGCTGCTGTAATCGTCGGTCCAGCCGCGGAAATTGGCGGCCGCGGTGGCCGGATACATGTTCGCGCCCTCGAAACTCGCGCTTTGAAAAATATTGTTGTCGGGAGCCGTAATGAGAACCCAGGTGGTGGAGTTCGCGAACGTATTGTCTGAGGCGTCGTCGGCCACTACAGTGGCTTTCTTTCCGACGAACTCCGCGCCGCGCTCGCACACCGGCGCCAGATCCAGATAGCGATTCGATATGTGTACAGCCAGCACGCCATCGGGCTTCAGCAGCTTGAAATACAGCTGCATGACTTCCTTGGTGAGCAGGTGGACGGGAATAGCGTCACTGGAAAACGCGTCGATCACCAGCACGTCGTAGTTCTGCGGCGCTTGTTTTTCCATAGTCAGGCGCGCATCGCCCATCAGCACCGCCTTGTCGCCGGCGCAGTGGGAGAAGAATGTGAACTCGCCGCGATCGGAAAGCGACTTCACCAGCGGGTTGATCTCGTAGACGCGCACATAATCGCCTGGACGGCAGTATCCGGTCATCACGCCTGCGCCCATGCCGACCACTCCGTAACGAATCGGCCCGAGCGCCTGCTTGGCCTGCATGGTCCGGCCGATGCCGGAGCTGGGCGCATAGTAGGAATTCACCTCGTAGCGGTGTTCTTCATTGAGCCTCTGGGATCCATGGTTGATGGTGCCGTGCAGCAGGTTGCGCAGGGCATAATCCTGTCCGACATCGTCGTCGCGGATGCGCAGTTCGCCATAGAAATTCCGCGCGAACAAATGATAGCCTTGCCGGTCTGCCCTCTCCTGCTTTAACAGGTAGCCGGCCAGAAACCCGACGCCGATCGCCAGCGCGACGCGTATCGGCCAGGGTCCCAGCGCGAAGTCCCGTCCCAGGATTTTGAAATCGGGGATTTCGAGGTCAAAGAGGACGATGACCCCGAGCACGCCGGTGGCAACCAATCCGATGGGAAGCTCCAGGTAGGAGTTGAACACTCGTGGGGCGATGATGGCGACAAAGATGCCGCCGACCGCGCCGCCCACCGACACCATCAGGTAGAAGAGCGTCAGATACTGCGGAGCAGGTTTGCGCATGGCCAGCTCGCCGTGGCACATCATGCAGCAGATGAATAACCCGGCGCAGAAGATGGGGATCGAATACTTGATATTGAAGTTTCCTTCTCCGGCGTAAAGCGCGTACGCCATCCAACCCAACGCCGGGGCTACCCAGGGCAGGAAGATCCAGCGCTGATAGATCTTGTCGCTTTCAAAGGCGAGGATAAATGTAAGCAGGTAGATCGCCAGCGGGACCACCCAGAGCAAGGGAATAGGCGCCACGTTCAGGCTCATATGGTTGGTGATGGAGATCAGGAGCGTGGAAGCGCAAGCGGCCAGGCTGACCCACAAAAGCAGTTGCATGCCGGTCGGACGCTCGCCGGATTTGTCAAGCTTCGCGGTGGATGCCGGAACCGCCGCCGGCTCGCCGGAAGCCGACTCCCGGCTAACCCAAGCCGTGATCAGACACAGTGCCGCGAACGCCACGAACCCAGCGCTCCAGAAGTAGGCCTGCTGACGCGATGCAATGTTCGGCTCGACCAGGAAGGGAAAGCTGAGCAGTGCCAGCATCGACCCGAAGTTCGATAGCGCAAAGAGCCGGTACGGGACGCTGCTGCCGGTGCGGCGGACGTACCAGGCTTGCAGCAGTGGACTAGTTGAAGAGAGCAAGAAATAAGGGAGTCCGATGGTGGCGCCCAGCAGTTCGAGAATGCGCAGCGTGGGATCGCCGATGGCCGTGGGTTTCCAGGACACGCTGGGCAGGATGGGCAGAAGAGCACAACTGGCCAGCAGCAGAGTTCCGTGGATCAGGAGCTGGGTCCGGGCCTTGGTCATTTTGATAAGCGCGTGCGCGTACGCGTATCCGGCCAGCAGCGAAAGCTGAAAGAACAGCAGCGCGGCGGCCCAGACCGCGGCCGAGCCTCCAAACCACGGAAGAATGATCTTGGCGATCAGGGGTTGCACCTGAAACAGCAAAAATGCGCTCAGGAAAATTGTGATGGCGTAGAGGATCATGAAAATGTGGCTTTTTCCCTATAAATCTGTCAGCGCAGTATCTGGATGATGTTGCTGTAGTCGTCGGTCCAGGCCCGGAATCCCTTACGCGGATGTAGCGCGGTGGTGTTGGCGTCCTGGAAAGTGGGATCGGCGAATACAGCGGACGACTTCGACAACAGAATCCAAGTGTTCGAAACGTAGTACGATTCCGAATCACCTTCATCGTATACCACCACTCCGGACCACCCCATTTCTTGGGCGGCTTGGGCGATGATCGGTTCCAGATCCAGATACCGGTTGGAGATATTGATGGCCAGAACGCCGTCGGGCTTCAAGTGGCGGCGGTAGGTGGTGTAGGCTTCGCGAGTCAGCAGATGCATGGGCACGGCGTCGCTGGTGAAGGCGTCCATGGCCAGGAAGTCGAGGTTTTCACTCTCCTGCATCCCCTCGAGCGTCAAGCGGCCGTCGCCGAAATAAAGATGCTTGTCGGCCGGGCAGTCTTTCCAAAAGTCGAACTTGGTCTGGGCGATCTGAAACACCAGCGGATTGATTTCGTAATAGTGCAGTGTGTCGCCGGCGCGGGCGAGCGTGGCGGTCACACCGGCGCCCAGGCCCAGGATGCCGATTCGGATGGGACCCTTTTCACCTTTGGCGTGGATCGCGCGGGAGATGCCGGAGGTTTCGCCGAAATACGAGGTCGGGATGCGGCCGCCGCCGGGACTCAGGAGCTCGGTGCCGTGATTGATGGTTCCGTGGATCAGGACGCGGATGCCGTGCGCGGTGTCGTCGGGAGGATCGTCGCGGACGCGCAGCACGCCATAGAAATTGCGGGCGGACAGCAAGTAATCCTGGTTGGCGCGGCGTTCGATGCGAGCCAGGTAGACGCCGAAGGAGATGGCTACGATGAGCAAGGATGCGCGCACCGCCAGCGGCCGGGGCGCGCCGTTATCGTCGTAGGAAAGCACGATGGCGATCAGCACGCCCAATCCGGCGATGGCGATCGGCATTTCCCAGTAGTTGGGGAAAATCCGGGGTGCGATCAGGGCGACGAAAACACCGCCGATGGCCCCGCCCAGCGAGACCATCAGAAAGAACAGCGTCAGGTAGCGCGGATGCGGCTTGCGCTTGGCAAGCTCGCCGTGACAGACCATGCAGGCGATAAAGAGAGCTCCGCACAGCATGGGGATCAATGTCTTAATAACATCCACGTTGTCCTCATACTGGGCCATGCCACGGGTGTACACGCCGAGCGCAACCAGACCGAGCGGCAAAAACAGCCAGCGCTGATAAATCTTGTCGCTTTCAAACGAAAGGATGAAGCTCAGTAGATAGATACTCAGCGGCGCGATCCACAGCAGCGGGATGGGCGCGACATTCTGCGTGAGGTGACTTGTAGTCGCCATCAACAGCGTGGAAGCGCAGGCGGCCAGCGAGATCCACAGAAGGATGGTGGAAAAACGGGGCGCCGGGGCATGCTCTTTCGCGGCGACCTGCAACGCGTCAGTTCCCTTGCGGCTTTTCCAGGCCGCGAATCCGCAGGCAACGGCGAACGCGGCGAAGCCAACCGACCAGATGCGGGCTTGGAAACGGAGCGTGATGTTGGGTTCGACCAGAAACGGATAGCTCAGCAACGCCAGCATCGATCCGAAGTTGGATAGCGCGAACAGGCGGTAGGGAATTACGTTGGACTTCGATCGCAGATACCAGGCCTGAAGCAGGGGGCTAGTGGAAGAAAGCAGGAAGTAGGGCAGCCCGATGGTGGCGCCCAGAAGCAGCAGGATGCCCAGCAGCGGATCGCTTCCGCCGACGGGCTTCCAGTAGTCCTTGGGAATGATCGGCAGCGTGACCAGGCTGATCAGGAGCAATGAGCCATGAACGCCCATCTGCTGCTTGGGCTTGAGGTAGCGGATCAGGCAGTGCGCGTAGAGATAGCCGGCCAGCAATATAAGCTGGAAAAAAAGTAGAGATGCGCTCCACACCGCGGCCGACCCACCGAACCACGGAAGGACGAATTTCGCGATCATCGGCTGGACCTGGAACAGGAGGAAAGCGCTCAGGAAGATGGTAGCCGCGTATACAAACATGGACCGTCCAGCATACCGTAAATCGGGCAGGTGGCGAGTGAAGAGCGGTTAAGGAAGAGCCTCCGGTTCGCTTATCGTGGTGTTCCAGTTAGAAACGTCTCGATGTCTCAAGCTTTGCCGGAGATCGAAGGAGAGAAGGCACGCGGTTAACCACTACAGAGCAGGGTACAATTCTTGTTAAGCCGGAAGATGCGAAACGTGAATACTCATCCGCTCCAAGCACAGCTCTTCACGGCCGCCGCCGGAAAGAAATCCAGGCGGCGCGCCCCGTCCCTTCCACTAGAAGACAATACGCCCGAGGGCTTAAAGGCGCTTCGGGAAGCCAATCGGCACTACCGAGAGGTGCCCTGGCCGGTCCCGTACAACCGCACCGAACACCGTGTTCATTTAGGAGACGCCCGCGACCTCTCTTGGATCGCAGACGCCTCCGTTCACCTTGTGGTGACTTCGCCGCCTTACTGGACCCTTAAGAAATACGCTCCGGGAACCCAGGATCAGATGGGTCACTTCGAAGACTATGAACACTTTCTTTCGGAGTTGGATCGAGTCTGGAAGGAATGTATGCGGGTTCTGGTAGGCGGCGGACGAATCTGTTGTGTGGTTGGAGACGTTTGCATCCCGAGAAAGCGCGGCGGCCGTCATTACCTCGTTCCGCTGCATTCCGACATCCAGGTCCGCGCCCGCAAGATTGGTCTCGATTGTCTCCAACCGATCCTTTGGCACAAAATCGCCAACGGCGTGACCGAAGCCGCAGGAAACGGCGCGGGTTTCTACGGTAAGCCGTACCAGCCCGGGGCCATCATTAAGAACGATATTGAATATATCCTCTTCCTTCGGAAGGGCGGCGAATACCGCAGCACCCCCACAATTCAGAAAGCTCTCTCTATGTTGACCAGGGAAGAGATGAAGGCGTGGCAGAAGTCGATCTGGTCCGATCTACCTGGCGCGTCGACCCGCGACGGGCATCCCGCGCCTTACCCGATCGAAGTTGCTGAGCGACTTATCAAGTTGTTCTCGTTCGCGGGAGATACAATCTTAGATCCATTCGCAGGAACCGGGTCCACGTCGCAAGCTGCTATCATCTCAGGCAGAAATTCAATAGCCAACGAGATCGAGCCGGCCTATGTCGAGATTGCTCGGCAGCGGATAAGGAAGACCGCCCAGCAGCAACGGTTCGTTGGAGCGATAGAAGCTGAGGTTACTTTTGACGGAGACACCCGCGCCAGACGAATACCGGCTTCTCACGGAATTTCGGCGGCTGTTTGAAGGCAAAATCTACAAGCACCGCAATTCAAGCCAAGGCGACTTCGTGGCGATGCATCTCTACGAAGACCTCATCAACATCAAACGCTCTTCGAAGCTAATCGACGCAGTGATTAATCGAAAGGATCGCGTCCTAAACGTCCAGAACAAGCGGCGCGGTATAACGGCCCGACGTGGCGACGGGACCTTTGGCGAGCTCATTCCAGGCGAGATGCCCATTACGGACAAAAGCTATCTCGTCGCCCGAGGTCCGATCGCCACGGTTGAAATCGGGATCGAGGTAAAAGTGCTGGCGAAGGCCATGATTAAGCAGATCGACCGTGTAATAAACGATCTCCGCAATCAGGTAGTTCAGTTCAAACGTGGCGGCGGGCATCCGATCTGCGTTGCCGTAATCGGGATCAACCAAGCTGAAAGCACGGTGGGCTACGAAGGGGATCGGCCCTTTCCAACAACCGGCAAACACGGATTTCTTCATCCATTCCAAGAAGCCCCAGAGGCTGAGCGTCGCTTGCGAGCCGAGGCCGCACCGGAATTCGATGAATTCCTGGTACTTCGGTTCAAAGCGAAGAACGCGCCACCTTATCCCTTCGAGTGGGTCAACTACAACGAGACGCGGTTGGACTACGCGGCAGTGCTATCCAGAATCAGCGCGCGATATCAGCAGCGATTCTGATCACCGCCCAGGAGCGGAATCACTTTTGCGCACTGCCGTGAGCACTTCCTCGGCCGAGTGCACCAGCATGTGCGTGACGACACCCTGATCGTTTTTGACGAATTGATAGGTCCCCAGGAGCCGGGGCGAGAACATGGTCTCCGAGAGCGGGATCATGGGCACTTTCCCCTTACCTTGCAGGTCGACCAGGAGCTGGCCGTTGACCAGCGTGACGGTGAAAACGTTGCGTGGCGTCCGGTTGTCGAACGCGTTGGCGGAAGCGACTTCGTACACACCCACGTACTGCGCAAGGATTTCCGGAGGCACGATGACCTTCTTCTCCTCCTCTGTCCGTCCGACCAGGTGCTTTCGATCCTTTTCGTTTTCCAGGCACACGTATTCGAGCAGTTCGGTGTCGGCAGCCAGGGTACCGCCCGCGGAAACGGTCCAGGGCTTGGCATACGCCTTGGGATCGTCGAGCGTCACCTGCAAATCCATGTGTCCGAAGTCGCGGCGGCGGTAACGTTCGGTCATGTGCAGGGCCTCAGTGTGGCCGTGACCCGCGAAATCGAGCCAGGTGCGGTCATTGAACCCGGAGGTTTCGACCGCCAGCGTGTCGCCCTCCCAATGGCCGACCGAGTAACCCATCCAAGTGGGATTGGGATCCTGCGGAAGCGGTCGGCCGTCCAGGAAGATCTGGCGAAAAGCGAGATCCTCATACAGAAACGCGATGAGTTCAGGGGCCTGAATGATTTTCGTCAGACCGGCGCTTGTGATGTGGCGTGGGCCGCCGGGTTTGCAGCCAGTGATCTCGGGATCGCTTTTCCCGAAATCCTCAAGGCGCTGGCGGGAGAGCGAGGCGACCCAAGGCTGGATATCGGCCGGTGGCAGATCGCCCGTGATGTTGGCGCCGACGCCGATCGCCACTCCCAGCCGCCACAAGCCGGAGAGGTCGGGCTTCCCATCGGAGGATTTGGGAGCGGGCGCGGACAAATTCGGTTTACCGTCCGGAGTGCGCGGGATTCCGAGTGTCGGCTGATGGAGCCACTGGGCCGGAAGCGGCATGGTGAGGAAGCAAGCCAAAAGCGCGCGGGTTGAAGTCGGCATCCAGGCCTAATAATGCCATTAGTTCACGTGCGTTTGGAAGCGTCCTGGCGATTTCCGAAACGCCTGCCACGGCGGTAACATCGAATTTAGAAGAGGGTATAACGGCGATATGAAGAGATCGGTAATCGTATCTGTGATGAGCCTGTGCCTGGCGCTGGGAATGCTGAGCGCGCAGACCACGATGACCAATTCGGATCTGGTGAAGTTGAGCAAGGCCGGGCTCAGCGAGGATTTCATAACCAACCTGATCGACCAGCAAGGCTCGCGGCTGAACAGCGACCCGTCGGCGCTCATCAGGTTGAAGAACGAAGGAGTCAATGAGCGAATCATTTCGGCCGTGGTGAAAAAGGCGCCCTCCAGCGAGCCGTTGAATTCGGACTCCGTGCTGCGCCTGGTCCAGGCCGGGTTCAGCGACGGGTTTATCATCAACCTGCTGAACGCACAGCCGACGAAATTCTCGGTGGATGCGTCGCGAATCGTGGAGTTGAAGCAGGCCGGCGTCAGCGAGAGGATCCTGGCGCTGATGGTCCAGCAGGGCAGCACGCGCGAGCTGCCCAGCGGCAGCGAGATCAGCGTCCGCCTGATCGATTCGGTAGATTCCGATAAGAACAACCAGGGCGACGAATTCCGGGCCAGCCTGGAAGATCCCATCACCCTCGGCAATGACGTGGTGGTGCCGAGGGGCGCCGGCGCGAAGGTGCGACTCGTAGCCGAGCAGGAATCGGGCAAGCTGACGGGCAAGGCAGGACTGACCTTGCAACTTGTTTCGCTCACGGTGGACGGCAATACCATACCGGTGGACTCGTCGGATGTTTCCCAATACAGCGGATCGCGCGGCGCGCGGACGGCTAAATCGGCCGTGGCGGTCGGGGCGCTCGGCGCGATCATCGGAGCGATCGCGGGCGGCGGACAAGGCGCAGCCATCGGAGCCGGCGCGGGGGCCGCGGCAGGAGCCGGGGCGCAGACCGTGATGAAGGGGCAGAAGGTGCGGATTCCGTCAGAGACGGTACTGACGTTCACCACGCAAATGCCTGTGCAATTGCCGTAACGATAAACGGGGACAGCCAGCCGATTTCGGCGCGCTGTTACGGACAGCGGCCACGCTCGTTATTCGAAATCGGAGGCAGTCCCCGAGGTTTATTTCTTTACGCTGACGGTTACATCCCCGTCGATATAGGCGATGTATTCGGTCCCCGCGTCGGCCGCCAAGTCCTTGTTTTTGGGCTTGACGTTGATTTCCACGGGACGCTCATTCTTGCCATCGCTGCTCCGGGCCGACTGCGCGCGAACGCGGTATTTGTGGCCATCGACCGCGTCGGCAACCAGCAGCCGAAGAGTCATCTTGCTGCCGCCGATCCCGAAGGTCCCCTTATGGGCGGCCTGAACGATTGCGCCAGTGACGGTGGCGCCCTTGGCGATCACGACCAGATCGCCAACTCGAACGTCCCTGGCTACGGTAAAGCGAACCGGACGGCCTTCCTCTGCGTTCTGCGGGATATCTTCGGCCAAGGTAATCGAAAAGGGCATGCCGTCGGTTAACGTGACCGCAACGATCGAGCCAGAAGCCGAAACAGCGGCAGGCGCCGGCGCATTCCCGGCTGGAGATGACGGGGTGGGAGGAACTGGAACCGGGACGGAGGGCGAGACAGCCGCTACCGGAGCCACAACCTTGGGAGGCGCGGCTTTGGGATCGCGCATCAACTCGATCACGTTGCCCGGAACGCCGGCTTTGGAGAGGCGGATGACCTCCATCGCTGAAAGATTGAACGCGGTCTTCGAATTGCGGATCTGGCTCAGAATCACCGCGGGCGCGACCTTCGCGTCCACCATTTGGATGATGTTGTCGTTGGTGAGCACCTGAGCCGCGGGCGCGGCATCGGGAGGCGGCTGCACGGCGACGGGCGGCTGCGCGGCAGTGGGATTTTGGATCGCCGCTGCGGCTGGTAATGTGGACGTACGGTGCGTCCACCACCATGCGCTCCCGGCGATCGCTAGTACCGCGAGCGCCACGCCGGCGCCGATCATCAGCGGTACAGGAGATCGCTTGGGTTTGGGCCACGCGTCCATTCCCGCCCGCGTCCGGTACAGCATGCCGGAATCGGATTCGTGCTTCAAGGCGCCCAGCGCGACCTGCACCTCTTTCATCGCCTGGAAGCGCTGATCCGGATCCTTGCGGAGGCAGCGGTGGATCACCTGCTCCAATTGCGGCGGCGTATCGGGCGCAATTTCCGGAATGGGCCGGACTTCATCGCGCAGGATGGCCGAAAGCGTGGAGAGGGCCGAATCGCCCGCGAACGCTCGCGTTCCGGTGACCATTTCGTACAGGACGACGGCGAGGGAGAAGATATCGGACCGCGCGTCTACGCGCTTGCCCTGCGCCTGCTCGGGCGACATGTAGCTGACCGTGCCAATGATCGAGCCTTCCACCGTTAACGGCGCCTGGTTGATGGTTTGCGTGGCATCGCTTGGGCCGGAGCTTCCGGACTGGCTCAACGGACTGTTGTCGGTCAGTTTCGCCAAGCCGAAATCCAGGACCTTGACCAGTCCCGTTTCCGTCACCATCACGTTGCCGGGCTTGAGATCGCGGTGAATGATACCGGCGGCGTGGGCGACTTGCAGAGCATCGGTCATCTGGACCGCGTACTTCAGCACCTGCGGAACACGTAATCCACCCTTGGGAATCAAATCGATGAGGGTTTTACCCTGCACGTATTCCATCACCATGAATTCGGCGTTGCCTTCCGAAATGATGTCGTGGATGGTGATGATGTTGGGATGGTTCAGGGCGGAAGCGGCCTGTGCTTCCTGGATGAAACGGCGGCGGCGCTCAGGATCGCCAGCGCTGGCGTCGGTGAGAATCTTGATGGCGACTATCCGGTTGAGGCGGGTGTCCTGGGCCTTCCAGATTTCGCCCATACCTCCGGCTCCGAGCTTCTCCAAGAACTGATAATGATGAACAATCTTCCCGACCATCGGGCCACTCCGGGGAATCCTTAGTTTGCCATATTCACAGCGAGAAGAGTAGGAGTCGCGGTGGTTCTGCGTGTTTTGACGCAGGAGCCGTTTTGAAAATGTGTCGACAAGTGCCCCATTTTCATTGCGACGTGAAGTGGTGCGCCGATTGCACTATGTCCAGGTGAAAAGAAGGCGTATGCTGGCGATTAAGAACATCCTTTTTCCGGTAGATTTCTCAGAGCGCTGTTGCGGCGCCGCTCCCTTTGTACGCGCGATGGCCCAGCGATTCGGGGCGCGGATCACGTTGATGAGTATTGTTTCGCCCTTCTGGCAATCCGCTGCTTCCGGCGATCTTTCGGGCTCCATAGTCGTGGATATGGACGAGCTCAAGCGCGACTTGGAACTGCGACTGGACGGCGCCTTCGTACGGGAGTTTGAGGGTTTGACCGTCGAACGAGTGGCGGAAATCGGCGATCCGGCGGAGATCATCACGCGTTACGCGCATACCCAAGGCGCGGACCTGATCATGATGCCGACCCATGGCTATGGACCGTTTCGCAGCCTGCTGCTGGGTTCGGTAACCGCCAAAGTCCTGCACGACGCACAGTGTCCGGTCTGGACCGCCACCCATGTGGAAGATCCGCCGGCGATTCACCACGTTGCCGGCCGCAATATTCTTTGCGCGATAGACGCCACACCAAAGAGCTCGCCACTGATGGAGTGGGCCGCGGAGTATGCCAAGCTTACTGGCGGCGCGCTGCGGCTGGTCCATGTGGTCTCCGGCATCCAGGGATGGCCGGATCGGCAGCTCGATCGGAAATTAGAGGAGACCCTGCGCGCTCAGGCACGCGAAACGATCGACAAGCTTCAAAAGGCCGTGGGCGTGACGATACCCCTGTGTGTGGCCGTGGGTGAAATCGCGGGAGCCGTGCGCGAGGAAGCGGAACGGCACAATTCGGACCTGATCCTCATCGGCCGGGGACTTCTGCATGAGACCCTGGGGCGGTTGCGGACGCATTCCCATGGGATCATCCGGCAGGCGCCGTGTCCGGTCTTGAGCGTGTAGCCTTGTCCTGCTCATTGCCCCTGCTCTGACAGGCGGGGGATCAGGTCAGGAGTTGCCGATGAGCAGTCCCGCGATAAACACCAGCATCCCACCCAGCATTACCTGCAACAGCACCGCGACCCTAAAAGCAAACCGAAAGTCGGCGATCAGGAACGGGAGCGTGTGCCCGATCCCTCCGGCCGTAGTCATCAAGCCGGACGCCAATCCGCGCAGCCAGGGACGACCCCGTGGCGGCGTCGGGGGGGCGCTGAAATTTCCATGGATTTGCGGCTTCTGTTCCAAGGCCTGGCCCGTGGTGGAATGTTTGCGCTCGGCATCGGCCAGGTCGCCGAGTAGCTTGCGCACCCCCGCATCGCTGACCTGCTGCATGGCGCGTTCGTAAAAGTTTCGCGTTTCCAGTTCCATGATCTCCACCTGTTTTCGGACCGCGTGGATTCCCAACGGGCGAACCAGCCACATGGGACGTCGCTGCACGAAGCCCTTCACATCCTGGCGCCGGATCAAGGGGATGTGTTCTCCGAAGCGCTGGCGATAGATCTGGATCAAAGTGGCCCGGTGCTCGGATTCCTCCGCCTGGCCTGTAACACTGTGATCCGCAACAGGAAATCGCGTCGATTCAAAATTTCGATGTAGGTGGAGGCTGGCTTTGGTTAGAATAGAGCGGAGTCGAAATATATCCCAGGATGTCCCCTACGAACGGTAAACTACCGTCGGCGACGTCGTCGAAGGTAGTCGTCGCGACGACGGTTGCGCTTTCCTTCATCAGTTTTTGGCGCGGAGCATCGATTGTCCTGAGCGACCTGGCATCGTCGGCCTTTTATGCCGGCGGCGCGGCCGAGCAGGCCATCGGCAAAGCGGCCCCCTGGTTCGTATTGGGCGTCATGCTGTTCGCCTTCGCGGTACGCAGTATTTATCTCGAAAGCTGCAGCATGTACGTGCGCGGCGGCGTGTACGTGGTGGTGCGCGAGAGCATGGGCCCGGTGATGGCCAAGCTGTCGGTATCGGCGCTGGTGTTCGATTACATCCTTACCGGCCCCATCAGCGGCGTCAGTGCGGGCCAATATCTGGGCGCTCTCATCAACGAGCTCAGCGAGATGACGCACCAGACCTATCACGTCGACGTCAACATGTTTTCGGCCGGAATCGCCGTGCTGGTGACGGTCTATTTCTGGTGGATGAACATCAAGGGAGTGCATGAATCCAGCGGCAAGGCGCTGCGTATCATGCAAATCACCACCGTGATGGTGGTGATCCTGCTGATCTGGTGTCCCATCAGCATGGCGCTCCAGAACAAGTGGAAGCTTCCGCTGGCGCCGGTTCCCTCCAACCTGATGTTCTCGAGCGACGCGCAGGGCTGGCTCAAAGGGACCTTCTGGCTGCAATTTCCCATGGTGATGATCATCGTCGCCTTCGGGCACTCTCTGCTCTCCATGAGCGGGTTCGAGACGCTGGCGCAAGTCTACCGTGAAATCGCTTCGCCCAAGCTGAAGAATCTCAAGATCGCCGCCAACATCGTCTGCGTGTATGCCCTGATCTGCACCGGAGTCATCACGCTGTTCGCCGCCATGATCATTCCCGATGGCGAACGGCCCAAGTACTTCGCCAACCTGATCGGCGGCCTGGCGATGAACTTGAGCGGCCCCTATCCCTTGCGGCTGGCGTTCCACATTTTCGTCGTGTTCGTAGGCGGGCTGATTCTTTCAGGCGCCATCAACACATCGATCATCGGCGCGAACGGCGTACTCAATCGCGTGGCGGAGGACGGTGTCCTGGTGCCCTGGTTTCGCCACCCGCAACGCAAATACGGCACCACCCATAACATCATCACCATCATTACGATTCTCCAGCTCGCCACCATCTTCTACAGCCGCGGCGATATGACGATCCTGGCGGAAGCCTACGCGTTCGGCGTGGTGTGGAGTTTCTTCTTCAAGGCCCTGGGCGTGACGGTGTTGCGCTTCCAGCGGCACGATCAGGAGTACAAGACACCCATCAACCTGCATGTGGCGGGATGGGAGATCCCCATCGGCCTGATTATCACCACCGGCGTCCTGGGAGCCGTGGCGGTCGCCAATTTGTTCACCAAGCAGGTGGCGACGAAGTACGGTATCGCCTTTACGCTGGCCCTGTTCCTGACCTTCACCATTTCCGAAAAGATCAACCATCGGCGTTCGAAGCAGGAAAAGAAGGGCCTGGAACAATTCAACCTGGATCACCAGCAAGAGGTCACCTCCTCACACCTGGAAGCGCGGCCCGGGTGCGTGCTGGTCGCGGTCCGCGATTACCGCCGGATGGAACACTTGCGCCAGGTGCTGGGCAAAACGAACTTACGCCGGCACGACATCGTCGTCATGAGCGTTAGGACTCTTTCCACCGGCGCCGGCGAATACGAATTGACCGAAAGCCAGATCTTCAGCGACTACGAAAAAGAGCTGTTCAGCCACGTGGTAGAGCTGGCCGAGAAGGAAGGCAAGCACGTGGAGCTATTGGTGGTTCCGGCCGTCGATCCATTCGAGGCCTTGGTCCAGACCGCCAGCAGCCTGCAAGCCTCGCGCCTGGTGACCGGCGTGAGCGCGCGCATGACTTCCGAGGAACTGGCGCATCGGATCGGAGGCGCGTGGGAGAGCCTGCCGGCGCCGCGCCATCCGTTTTCGCTCGAAGTGATCAGCCCGGATCGCGAATCGGCGTTCGTCAATCTGGGACCGCATCCGCCGCGTCTCTGGCCGGAGGATCTGGACCGGCTGCACGACCTGTGGCTGGAACTGAGCGCCTCGGATCATATCGGAGCGAAGCTGCACCATCGCGACGTGATCGGCGTGGCACTCCGCCGCCTGCAGCAGGATCTATGCGGCGAAGAGCGCGCGAAGGTCCTGAGGGATCTGGAAAAAGAGCTGCGGAAGAACTAACCGTTCCGAGGTGCGCGCCGCGCCCTTTGCGCTCCAGCTAAGCTTCTGCGCGCTTGCCCGGCTTTTTGCCAGCCTTCTTTGGTTCAGCCTCGGCTGCGGCGGCTTCCGGGGCGGCAGAAGGCGGAGCGACTCCCGATAGCACTGCGTTAAACAGCTCGGCTTTCTTCAGATCCTTCTTGGAGGGCGGGGCCTGTTCATTGCGGTAATCGTGGTCGCTGTAACAGGTGCGGCAGCGCACCTTAGCGGCGGCCCCATTTAAAAGGGACACGACGGAGTGATTCGTCAGACGCCGGCATTTGACACAAAAATCGTCGATGACGTCACCTAAACGCGCATCCATGGTAGCTGCCGACGAGTATATAACAGCGGCCGATCGCGATGCTCCGGGTCAATGCGACGCAGACTGCCGCCGGCGCCATTCGAAGAGCGCCACTCCGGCGGCCACGCTCACATTCAGCGATGCGACTCCGCCCGCGGGACCCGCCGCCATGGGAATCGATACCAACGCATCGCAATGGCGCGCCACGGTCTGATGCAGCCCCCGTCCCTCGCCTCCCAGGACGATCGCGGTGGGCGCGTTAAATTCGACGCGATCGTAGGCTTGATCGCCGCGCTCGTCGAGACCGTAGATCCAGTAGCCGCGCTCTTTCAGTTCTTCGAGCGCCCGGCTGATATTGGTCACGCGCACGACGGGAAGGTAGGCCACGGCGCCAGCAGACGTTCGGGCGACCGTTTCCGTGAGCCCTGCCGCGCGCCGTTCCGGGATCACGATGGCCGCGGCCCCCGCCGCGTGCGCCGTCCGCACGATCGCGCCGAGGTTGTGCGGATCTTCGACGCCGTCCAGGACCACGTGCATCCCGCGATCCGCAGTGGTCTGTTCGAGGGACGCATAAGCTTCCGCCGTACGAAACGCCACGACTCCCTGGTGGGCGGCGCTGCCTGCCGCGCGGTCCAATTGGGTGCGCGGCTCGAAGCGCACCGGGACCCCGCGCTCGCGGCACAGCTCGATCAGCTCCTGAAGGCGCGGGCCTGCGGCGCCCTTGGCCACCATGACGCGGTCCAAGGGAAGTCCGGCCCGAAGTGCCTCCCGGACGGGATGGATTCCTGCTAGCGGGGCCATTAGAATAAGGGTACTCTCATGAGCGAGCCCAAGATCGCGTCGATGACCATCACCCCGGAAGAGATTCCGGACAAACTATATTTTCGCATCGGAGAGGTGGCGCGCCTCGCCGGCATCAAGCCGTATGTACTGCGCTTCTGGGAGACGGAGTTTTCTGCGCTCGACCCCAAAAAGTCGGGAACGGGACATCGCCTCTACCGCCGCAAGGAAGTACAGCTGGTGCTCGAGATCAAGCGTCTGCTCTATGAGAAGCGATACACCATCGAGGGCGCCCGCAAGTTTCTGGATTCCCGGTCTAAGAATGGCGACCCCAGCTCGCCGGCACCGGCGGGTGTTTCGAAAAGATCTCCCGGAAAGCAATCCTTGGCGGCCAAGCCGATCCAGACGGGCTTTTTCGATGTCCCGTCACCGCTGCTCGAGACCGTTCGCAAAGAGTTGCTGGAAATCGCCGAGTTGCTGAAGTAAACCGCGCGTCACCGTGTAACGTTCGTCCTCCCGAAGCCGGCGGTGAAGTGAAACGTGCTGCCCTGTCCCGCCTGGCTCTGCACCCAGATCCGGCCGCCCATCAGCCCCCGGGAAACAGATCAGCGTCTTTGACGCGTTCGTGCAGGCCGATGGATCCCGATGGTGCACGTTAATGACCCCGATGGCCTTGCCCCACGTCACGACGGGAACCGAGAGGAACGCCTGGTAGCTGTCCTCCACCAGACCTGCAATGGGTTTGAACCGGGAGTCTCCGGACGCTTTCGAAGTCAGCGCGACCGGGATTGGTGCTGGGCTACCCATCCCGTAACTCCCTCGCCGAGTTGCATCCTCAGGTTCCCCATGCGCGGGTGGCACCTGGGAGGCGCGCAACACGAAATCACCGGTGGCCGATTCCAGCAGGTATGCGATGCACGTGTCGCGGGCGCACACTTGCGCGGTCAGCATCACGACCTGACCCCGCATTTCGTCCACCGACAGATCGGAGTTGACGATCCGGCTTACGCGATGGAGCAGGGAGATATACTTGTTGCCCGCACTGTCCTCCGAACGCATAGTACGAGCGTAAGACCGCGAACGCCCGCGATCCAATCAATAATTTCATCGGCCGCCTGCCAACCGATAGAATGGATGACTGATGAACGCAAAAGTTCGCAAGGCCGTTTTCCCAGCCGCTGGGCTTGGTACCCGCTTTCTTCCAGCCACCAAGGCCCAGCCTAAAGAGATGCTTCCCCTGGTGGACAAGCCGCTGATCCAGTACGGAGTGGAGGAAGCCATTCAGTCCGGAGTCCAGAACATCATCATCGTGACCGGCCGCGGCAAGACCGCGATCGAAGATCACTTCGATGTCAGCTTCGAGCTGGAGCACTTGCTCGAAACGCGCAACAAGAAGGATCTGCTGGCCACCGTGCGGGCCGTCTCGGACATGATCAACGTCTGTTACACGCGGCAGAAGGAAGCGCTCGGCCTGGGGCACGCGGTCCTGCGTGCGCGCGAGCTGGTGGGCGAGGAACCGTTCGCCGTGATTCTTTCCGACGACGTCATCGACGCCGAGGTTCCTGCGTTAAGGCAGCTCCTGGATGTGTACGAGTTCTACGGCGCTCCCGTGCTCGCCCTGATGGAAGTTCCGAAGGACAGTATTTCGGCCTACGGTGTGGTGGACGCCGAGCCGGTGAGCCACCTTGGCGGCGGCGACCGGCTCTACCGGATTCGCAACCTGGTCGAAAAGCCCAAGCCGCAGGACGCTCCCTCAAATCTGGCGATCATCGGACGCTATGTGCTCACCCCGGAAGTCTTCCATTCCCTGGAGGCCATCGAGCCGGGCAGCGGCGGAGAACTGCAACTCACCGACGGCCTGAAGCACGCTCTTCGCAGCCGCCCCATCTACGGTTATCGTTTCGAGGGCACACGCTACGACGCGGGCGATAAGCTCGGCTTCCTGAAGGCCACCGTGGAATTCGCGCTCAAGCGCCATGATCTGGGAGAACCTTTCCGCACCTACCTGAAATCGCTTCAGCTATAAGCGGGCGTGGCGTTTTCGAGCGTGACGCCGAAATGCGGAAGAGCGCGGCTGAACGGTGTCACGCAGCGTTTGAATGGTTTCAAAACGATCCTGCAAAAACAAAACCGGCCCCGATTTCTCGGGGCCGGTTGGTTGAAACTTAAAACTAGCTAGCAGCGTTGGCTACTTCTTTTTCTTCGGAGCAGCCTTTTTCTTCGCAGCCGCTTTCTTCTTCGTTGCGTTCTTCATCGAATGATTCTCCCTTTACATCAGATTAAGCGCTACTCTTCCAAGAGAGCGCGGTCGTGTCCCCTTTATAAGGTGGAATCCATGGAAAGTCAAGAAAAAAATAACCGCGCGGGAGAGGCGCGCGGGGACATCGCGCCGCTCTCCAGACGCCCACAATCGATAAAACGATGTCGAGTAGAATTGTTTTAGTGCTCCGAAGGTGCATTATTGTTGGTCGCGCATGCATCGCGCTGCGATGCCTTCCATGTGCGATCGTGCTGATGTTGCTCGCGGCCGGTTGCGCGCGACGCAGCACCGCACGGCTGCCTTCTCCGCCGGCGCGCATCGGTTCCACCGAAACCGGACTCGCCAGTTGGTACGGCGTGCCCTATGACGGCCGCCCGACCGCGTCGGGTGAAATCTTCGATATGCAAAAACTGACGGCCGCGCATCGCGCCTTGCCGTTCCAGACTTGGGTCGAGATCACCAACCTCTCTAACGGGAAACAAGTGGATGTACGCATCACCGATCGTGGACCCTTCGTTCGCGGCCGCATCATCGACTTGTCCATGGCCGCCGCCGGCCAGATCGACATGCTTCGCGCCGGAATCGCACGCGTCCGCTTGAAGGTCATCGATCCTCCGGTAACCGCGGCGCCGGTGGACGCGCCGGTTGCGGCGGTGAATGCGCCCGCAGTGACTCCGCCTCCGGTGAACGCCTTAGAGCCTGCGCAACCTGCCGGCAAGTATGCCGTTCAGGCGGGCGCCTTCTCCGATCCGTCGCGCGCCGAAGCCTTGCGCGAAGCCCTTCCCTATGCGGATGCGAGAGTGGTTGAGCCACATGGAGAGCGGCAGGGAGACCCGCCCCTCTGGCGAGTACTAGTGGGACACGCCCTGACGGTTCAAGCAGCTACCGCTCTAGCGACCGAGGTGCAGAAGGCGGCCGGCGCCGCAATCGTCGTGAGAGAAGACGGTAGATAATTAGGATACGTTTCGCGGCTCACTACCCCCAAGTGAGGGTCGTCCTTACCCCCCTCATACCTACCCCTTTCCTCTTTATGGGGGTCTAGAGAACGTTCCAATTCGACTGTAGAGTTTAGGTGTGGATCGCGCACTACACATTGAACAGCCCCCGCTGAGGAATCAAACCTTGCGTGGAGCGGTATCTGGAGCAATATCGGGAACAATGATGCAAGCTCAACTCGATGAAACCCGTCACGTACTGGTAGGACAGTCGCCTCGCACACGCCAGGTTCTCCGGCTGATCGACAAACTGGGCAAATGCCGCTGGCCAGCGCTCCTGCTCGGCGAGACGGGTACCGGAAAGGAAGTTGTCGCGCGCGCCATCCATGCGATGACCGCCTCCAAGGAGCCCTTCGTAACCATCGACTGCTCTTCCATGGTCGGGCCCCTGATGGAAAGCGAATTGTTCGGGCACGTCAAGGGGGCGTTCACCGGGGCCGCCAATGCCAAGATCGGCTTGATTGAAGCGGCTAACGGGGGCACCGCCTTTTTCGACGAAATCGGCGAGCTGCCCATGGACCTGCAGGCCAAGCTGCTCAGGGTCTTGCAGGAGAAGGAATTCCGTCCCGTGGGGTCGTTGATCACCAAGCGTTCGGATTTCCGCATCATCGCGGCCACCAATCGCGATCTGGTCAAGGAAGTGGAAAAGGGCACCTTTCGCCGCGACCTCTATTTCCGGCTGAACGTCATCAATATTCGTTTGGCGCCGCTGCGCGAGCGCAAAGAAGACATTCCCGCGCTGATCAACCACTTTCTGGTCCGCTCCGGCGCAAACCACAACATCACGGCCGAGGCCATGGAAGTTCTGCTCTCCTACGATTGGCCGGGCAACGTTCGCGAGCTTGAGAACTGCATGCAGCACATGGCGGCCATCAATTCCGGCCCGCTGCTGCATCTGGGGGATCTGCCTTCGAACCTTCGCAACTACCTTACCGAGAAGAAGGCGCAATACCTCATGGCGTCGGCCGGCACTTCGTTTGCCGTGTCCGCCGGGCCCGATGGTTCCGCTGCCAGGATCGATGGCGCAGCCCCCCCAGCCGATTCGCCGGCCGTTCACAATGCTCCCGTCGTGGTTCCACTGCTCGAACTGGAGCGCCGCGCCATCGTCAACGCGCTCGAATACACCAAGGGAGACCGGTCCGTGGCCGCGCACCTGCTCGGCATCGGCCGCACCACGCTCTACCGGAAGCTCAAAGAGTACCAGCTCGAAACTTCCTGAGCCAACGGTTTTCTGAGAATGCCAGGCCCCTCGGCGCACTACTTCTTAGCGTGACCCTGCGCGTCCTGTTAGCCGAATCCGTAACCGAAGATATCCTGTTTCTGAACGACGTCCTGATGGAGTTGGACGGCGCCCGTTGCTGGGGCGACTGGGTTCATCTGGAGGCGTCCCACGCGGCCACCTGGGCCGATGCCGAGGCTATTCTGGCCACCGAGGCCGTGGACATCCTCTTGCTCGATCCGGAACTCCGGGATAGTCAGGGTGCCGAAACATTCCGAAGGGTCCAGGCGGCTGCCCCGCATGTCCCCGTGATCCTCCTGGTGGAGCCTTCGGCGACATCCCTGGCCGAACATATGGTCCGCGATGGCGCACAGGATTTCCTGCTGAAGAAGGAGGTGGACTGCGCGCCGCTGGCGCGAGCCATACGGAACGCCCTGGAGCGGCATCGCCTGCTGGCCGCCGCGCGGGTGACGTCCATGACGGATCAACTCACGGGCCTGCTCACACGTCCCGCGTTCCTGACGCTGGCGGAACGCGATCGACTGCTGGCGGAGCGCCTCAACCGGAAAATGATGGTCCTGCTGGCTGAAGACGCCGAGGGCGACGCGCGTGCCCCTGGCACGCTTATTCAAGGTGACCAGCGCCGCGATCTGGCCCTGGTTGAAGCCGCCGACGAGCTCCGCCGGCTGGCAGGCCCCGCGGCCCTGCTGGCGAGGCTGAGCTACTCGCGATTCGGCTTGGCGGTGCTCGACACCCTGGCCGAGTCGGTCGACGAAATCCGCGCTCGCCTGCGCCCGGCGGCTACCGATGGCCGGCTCGTGTTCGGGGCCGCCGTGTTCGATCCACAGCAACCGGTTTCACTGGACGCTCTGCTCGAGCAGGCGGCCCACGGCCTCCGCCCCACTGCGCGTAACGTCGTTGGGTAGAGGCGAGGCCCGCCTGCGGTTAGGTTAAACACGCCTCGCCCAATGCGATGATGGCAGACAGTGCGTATTGCCCTCGACGCTACCTACAGCCTGGACCGGAATCTGTCCGGCGTAGGAGTGTACTCGCGTGAAATCCTGTTTGGTCTGGCGCGGTCTCATCCCCAGGACCAGTTCCTGTTCTACTACCGGCCGCACCGCTTCCTGCGCTCCTTCCGCGATCCCTTGCCGAGGAACGCCCTCCGCCGGCTCCTGCGCGGCGCGCCCAACGCCGACGTCTTTCATGCCCTGAACCAGCGCGTGGACGCACCGGCCCGCCGGACCGTAAGTACCTTTCACGATCTGTTCGTCCTCACCGGCGAGTACTCGACACCCGAGTTTCGCGCGCGGTTCGCGAAACAAGCCCGGGAAGCCGCGCGCCGCAGCGACCTGATCATCGCCATCTCGCGCTTCACCGCCGGCCAAGTGGAAGAATACCTGGGGGTGGAGCCTTCCCGCATCCGCGTGATCCCGCATGGCGTTCACGTGCCCTCCGCGGTGGAACCAAAGCTGCCACGTCAAAATCTGGTGCTATTCGTGGGCGCGATCCAGCGCCGCAAGAACATTCGAAGGCTGGTCCAGGCGTTCGAGCGCATGCCCGCCTCGTGGCGCCTGGCGCTGGCCGGAGCAGCCGACGGCTTCGGCGCCGCCGAAGAGCTCCGTGCGATTGAAAGCAGCCCGCGCCAGAGCGATATCGACGTGCTGGGGTATGTCACACGGGCCGAGATCGAGGCGCTCTACGCCCAAGCTCGCATCTTCGCCTTTCCCTCGCTCGATGAAGGCTTCGGGATGCCTGTGCTGGAAGCGATGGCGAACTCGGTTCCAGTGATCACCTCCCGCCGTTCGGCGCTGCCCGAGGTGGCTGGGGACGCAGCGCTGTTAGTAAATCCGGATGACCCCGAGGAGATCGCCGCCGCGCTGGTGCGGCTGGCCTCGGACGAATCGCTGTGCGACGAGCTCGCCCGGCGCGGCCGCGAGCGCGCTTTGCAATTTTCCTGGGAGTCCGCTCTCGACCGAACCTGGGAGGTCTATCGGGAACTCAGCGGGGCGATCGCTCCGCCAGGCTGACCTTCCGCCGCGGCGGCTTTCCCCAGCTCGCCGATTTTGGCGCCCGTGATCGCCAGTGCAATGAATCCTGCGACCAGCGGTGTAACCTTGATCACGGCCCACAGAATCACCGAGAAACTCGCGGCGTCCGTTGGATCGACGTTATACGCCCGCACCAGGAACTCCTTGGTCAGAATCTGGAAGAGACCCAGGCTCGCGGGAGCCTGCGGAATAATGCTCGCCAGCCGGAGGATCAACATCAAGGCGAAGGCTGCGCCGAGTCCGAGGTCGAGACCGTACGCCTGGAATGCGGCCCAGATCGGGATCGTCTGCAACAGCAGATAAGGCACGCTCTGGAAGAGTGCCATGTAGAGATAGCGGGAATGGCCGATCTGAGCCAGATCGTCCATCAGCACGGCCAGATGATGCCGCCAGCCGGGCCGGCGAAGCGCCGATCGCGGAGGGCGTGGGCGAAACAGCGCCAGCCCCAGAATTACGATTCCCCCGAGCACCGATAAGCCCAGTCCGTCGTTCACATACCCTAGCTGTTTCGGTAGCTCCACATATCTCAAGGACAGCCACAGCCCAAGCCATAACCACATTCCATCGAACACGCGCTCAATCAGCACGCTGGCCACGGAGACGGAGAAAGGGAGCTTGGTCCAACGGGTCACCAGGAAGCAGCGCACGGCTTCGCCTCCGCGGAAGGGCAAAACCTCGCTGGCGAAGAGCCCGACGAAAATGGCGCGGGTGGCCTGCCGGAAGCCCAACGGCACCACCGGACGCAGCACCAGGCGCCAACGTACCGCCTGGGTGAGATATACGGACAACTCGGTCGCGCCGGCGAGCGCCACCCACCAGTAATCGATGGTGGCCAAGTCGAATTTCAAGTCGCTAAAACTTACGTCGTGAAGCGCCCAAATCAGGCATCCGAGCGACGCGAGGTTGACTAGGATAAGAACGACCCAGCGGGTCTTTTGAGACTGCGGCTCTCCCAAGCATCCATGATACCGTGCGGTCTCCGGCGCTTCCGCTCGGTACAATAACGCCATGGCAATATCCGATCTCAAGAGTCTCCTCCCGGACAGTCCACTGGAGAACCGGCGTGATTTTCTGGTGAGCAAGCTCGCCGTGGGCTTCGCGCTGGCAGTGCACCCGATCGGCGCGCAGACCATCACCACGGACACCAAAGGGCTCATCGCCGGCGAGGTTCAAATTCCCATGGCGGACGGCAAGATCGTTCCCGCCTATCGCGTCCGCCCGAACGGCAGCGGCCGGTTCCCCACGGTTCTGGTGGTGCAGGAGATCTTCGGAGTTCACGAGCACATCAAGGACCTCTGCCGCCGTCTGGCCAAGTCCGGCTACATGGCCGTCGCCACCGAGATGTTCGCGCGCCAGGGCGACGTATCGAAGATCGAGAATGTTCAGGAGATCGTCAGCACTGTGGTTTCCAAGGTTCCCGACAGCCAGGTGATGAGCGATCTGGATTCGACCGCCGCCTGGGCCGCCAAGAACGGCGGAAGCGCCGACCGGCTGGCCATCACCGGCTTCTGCTGGGGAGGGCGTATCGTATGGCTGTATGCTGCGCACAATCCCAGACTCTTGGCCGGCGCGGCCTGGTACGGCCGTCTGGAAGGGGAAACGAATGCCATGACGCCGAAGAACCCCGTGGATTACGTCGGCGTATTAAAAGCACCGGTGATCGGATTCTATGGAGGTAAGGATACCGGCATTTCCCGGGAATCCATCGAGCGCATGCGCGGGGCGCTCAAGGTGCTCGACGACGAGTCGGAGATTCACGTGTATCCGGAGGCGCAGCACGGCTTCAACGCCGACTATCGTCCCAGCTACAAGAAGGACGACGCCCAGGACGCCTGGAAAAAGATGCTGGAATGGTTCAAGAAGTATGGTGTTTAAGAAGGCCGGCGTTTGAACCTGACACCCGTTACCCTCGGAGGCCGTCACGTCCGCCTGGAACCGCTGGCACAGACGCACCATGCGGCTTTATGCGCCGTCGGGCTCGACCCCGAGCTTTGGGAATTTATCCCTTATCGCGTCGCCACGCCCGAGGACATGGCCGCCTACATTAAAACGGCCCTGGACCACCAAGCCGCCGGTAGCGCGTTGCCCTTCGCGACGGTTCACGCTCCGTCAGGACAGGCGATCGGGAGCACGCGCTACATGAACATCGACCGGGCGAACCGGCGCGTCGAAATCGGTGCCACCTGGATCGCCCGACCCTGGCGGCGGACCGCGGTCAATACGGAAGCGAAATACCTGATGCTTCGCCACGCGTTCGAGACTCTGGGCTGCATTCGCGTCGAACTCAAGACAGACTCGCTGAACCAGCGCTCTCGCAACGCGATCCGCCGGATTGGCGCGACCGAAGAAGGCACGCTGCGGCAGCACATGATCACGTGGAGCGGCCGCCTGCGCGATAGTGTCTACTTCAGCATTCTCGAGTCGGAATGGCCTCGCGTGAAGCAGGACCTGGAGCAGAAACTGGTTTTGTAAGGCTCTAGTGCCAGATGTGCTCGTTCCAGATGCGCACAAATGCGCCCGGCGCGAGCATCGGACGCTTTCCCGCGATCATGCGCCCCACCTCTATCCCGGCCCACGCGAAATATAGCGCGGTGACCGGCTTCGCCCAGGACGGATGCACGAAGGGGGCCCAGAAGAACACGAACATGATGGCCGCCTCATACCAGGTGAGCCGCATACTCATCAGGAATGTCATGCCGACCACCGCCTGCCCCAAAGTCAGGAGCAGCTCGACCCGCTGCTCCCGATCGAACACGATCGGCGTTACGCCGCCTGCGCTGATCGACAACACGATGGGCAGCATGGCGGTGAGAAGCGTCCACTGGTTGACGTTGCTCGAGACCATGTTCATCAGCGCCATCGGCGCGCGGTTCACCGAACGCGCCCAATAAAACGTCGACGCCATTTCCGGAAACTCGGAGACCACCGGCGCCGCCCATTGGATAAAAACGAACGCCGGAATGCCTACTGCGACCGAAAGCGCCATCAGGCTGGCCAAAAACGGCTCCGCGGCAAGGTAGATCAGAATCCCACCGAACACAAATAGTCCGCTGATGATCGCGATTCGCGTTACGCGCGGCGAGGTAACGATCTTGCGTGGAATCGTTTCCAGATCTTCGATGTTCTCAGGGTCCTCCGGCGGCATCCGGCTCAGGATCAGCAGGTACACGGCGTAGAAGAGGATCAGCACCGCTCCGTCATAGACGGTGAGCGATCCCTTCCATGCAATTACGCCGATGTACAGCAATGGCGCGGCCAGGCCCAGCACTTCCACGGCATGGTGCTCGCGCAGGTGGATGACTTTGAGCGGCGCACCTCCGCGGCGGCGCTGGAACATCGCGGCGGTGAAGTAGATCACGGGCCAGCCGAAGCCGGTGAGCAGCCGCAGGGCTCCCGTGAGATTCGCCAGCAGAAACTGCACCTGCTGGTGCCAGGCCAGCACGGCTTCCACGGCGAACTCCGGCAGGGTTTGCAGCCAGGCCAGAATCGCGAGGGCGAATCCTTGCGCGATGAAGAACTGCGCCGACTCGGCCGCCCAGGCGATGGCAATCGCGGACAGCAGAATCGCCGGCCCCGCCCACAGCACCGTGGAGGGCGGCGCCTCCGCCAGGGGCACAGCCAGCAGAAGTAACAGGAAAAACGAAGGGGGGTTCCGTGGAATCAACAGGCCCATGGTACAACGAACGTATATGCCCAGCTTTCGCGTGGAAACGCCGCAGCGAGCCTATGACGCGATCGTCGAGCGCGGATCGCTGGCCCGCGTGGGGGAATTCCTGCCGCCGCACGCCGGCCTCGTGTTTGTCGTCACCACCGCGGACGTATTCAAGCTCCATGGCAAAAGCCTCCACCAAGCGATAGCTGGTCACAAGCACAAAGTTCTCTTCTTTCCAGGAGGCGAGCCCAACAAACGCCTCTCCCAACTGGAATCTTTGGCGGAGCAGATGATCGCAGCCGGAGGGGATCGGTCCAGTGTCATCATCGCGTTTGGCGGGGGCATCGTCGGCGACGTCGCCGGATTCCTGGCGGCGGTCTTCATGCGCGGCATTCCGGTGATTCAAGTTCCCACTACGCTATTGGCGCAAGTGGACGCCGCGGTCGGCGGCAAAACTGGAGTAAATCTGGTCTCCGGGAAGAATCTCCTGGGCAGCTTTCACCAACCCCTGGCGGTGCTCATCGATCCGGAGGTTCTCCGAACTCTGCCCCCGCGCGAGTACCGGGCTGGCCTCTACGAAATCGTTAAGGCGGGCGTGATTCGCGATGCCGATCTGTTCGGCGTAATGGATCAGTGCGCGGCTGCTGTGCTGGCCCAGGAACCCGCCACGCTCGAGCGCATTATCGCCGCCGCCGTTCGTATCAAGGCCGAGGTGGTTACCGCCGACGAACGCGAGGGCGATCTTCGCCGCATCCTCAACTTCGGCCATACGTTCGGCCACGCGCTGGAAGCTGAAACGCGCTACGAACGTTTCCTGCACGGGGAAGCGGTCGCGTGGGGAATGCACGCGGCGACCATTCTCGCGGAGAAAACCGGACGGCTGAGCGCCTCCGAGGCTGCATCCATCCATAGCGTGGTCGCCAAGTACGGTCCGATTCCCTCCCTCGACGGGATCGAGGCGGAACCGCTTTCCGCACGCCTGCGCAGCGATAAGAAGACCGTCCAAGGCCAGGTTCACTTCGTCCTGCCAGTGAAGATCGGCGAAGTCGCTATCGTCTCCGGCGTGGCCGAGGTTCTCGTCCTGGAATCGATTCAAGCGGCCCTTCGATGATCGGGACCAAGTTTGACGGTGCCTCTGGCACCAAGTTTCAGCGCGCGTCCGGCACGACCCCCCAGGGCACCGCCAATGAACAGGCCGCCGCCCAGTGGGTCCGCGGGATGTTTGGCCGGATCGCCCCGCGCTATGACCTGCTGAACCACCTGCTCTCGTTCAACCTCGACAAGCGCTGGCGGGCCCGTACCGTCGCGCGCGTGTCGGAGATTCTGGATCGTCCGGATGCGCGGGTGCTCGACCTGTGCTGCGGGACGGGCGACCTAGCCTTGGCACTGGAATCCCGGGCGCGCCGGCCTCTTTTAGCGAGCGATTTCTGCCATCCCATGCTGGTTGAGGCACATCGTAAGATCAGTCGCCGGCGATTCAGCACTCCCGTATTTGAAGCAGACGCGCTGTCACTGCCGCTAGCGGAAGCTTCCCTCGATCTCATTACCGTGGCGTTCGGGTTTCGCAACCTGGCGAATTACCGGCGCGGCCTGGAAGAGATGTTACGTGTGCTGAAACCGGGCGGAACGGCGGCGATTCTCGAATTCTCCCAGCCCCCCAACCCTGCGTTTCGCGCCTTATACGGATTCTTTTCCACCCGTGTGCTTCCCCGGGTTGGAGGACTCGTGTCGGGCTCGCGCGAAGCTTATTCGTACCTTCCCGAATCCATCCGGAAATTTCCCGGCGCCGAACAACTTGCTCAGGAGATGCGCCAGACCGGTTTTTCGAGTGCCGAATTCGAGCGCATGACCGGTGGCGCCGTGGCCCTGCATCTGGGCCGCAAGTAGTCGCTTACCGGAATCTCTTCCGGAACTGGAAATCGATTCCAAACACGCCATTCGGATCCCGCACCGCGATCGCCGACCAGCTCTTGTCCAGGTCCCACTGCACCTGAATCAGTTGCTCCTGCGTGCGGTTCAGATTCGTGATGTAGGTCAGGGTGACGTCCTTTGAAACTTGCTGCTCCCACGTCAGGCGCGCCTGCGGAAGGTTGTCGACACCGATCAGCGTGGGATCGATCTTTACGCGGGTGGCTCCGAAGAATCGCGAAAAACGGCTGTCGAGCTGCGAGTTGAGCGCCTGCCCTACCAGGCCTGTACCGGCTGCCGCGAAGTTGTTCGTACCGCCGCCGGAGACACCGGGAGCAGTCTGGTTCAGCGCCAGCGACGGATCCCGCCCAGTCGCCAGCAACGCAATGATCTGGGACTGTTGCAGGGGAGGATCCGAACTCCAGTTCATATTGGGATGGCTGGGCGTGCCGGAGAGATTCACGTTTACTGTTACGCCCCTCAGCCTGGTCTCCAGGTCCATGTCGAACGTCGGCTCGATTTTCACCGGATTCAGGAATCGGATGTCGCCGCGATTGATGGTGTATTTCGTCCCTAGAACTTGCAGCTCGCCCTGGTTGATCGAAACTGTGCCCAGGAGCACGGGCTGGACCGGCGAGCCGCGCAGCCGCAGGTCTACTTCCGCTTCCACATCGCGCGTCAGCGAGGTTTCTACCTGGAAGTTCGAAGCGCTTTCGATATGCACATCGAATCGCATGCCCTGCAAGTACCCGCCGGGCGCGGTGGGCACGGGCGTCGGACCGGAAGCCTGGGCCAGCAACGCGAACAAGTCGCTACGCGGATTGAACGAAGCACGGTTGAGGGTCACCGAGCCGGAAAGCGTGCTTGCGTCCGAAGCCCCGGTCAACCGTAAGCTCGCGTCGAAGGTGACGCTCAGATCCTGCGGCAATCGTACGCGCACATGCCGCGCTTCCGCTTGCAGGCGATACACCAGCTCAGTTCCGGAATCGAGCGCCGCGCCGAAATCCAGACTGCCCGTGAAGGCGATGGTTCCGCCGCTGGTCTCCGCGGTCAGCTTTTCGATCGTCGCCCGGTTCCGATCGAACGCGATCGATCCCTCGGCATTGTCGACCACATATGTCAGATCGCCGTAGGACAAGGACGCTTTGCTGAACTGCAAGCGGCCATTCACGTTGGGGTTCTGCAAGTTCCCGCGGATCGACACTTGCAGGTTCGCGACTCCTTTGGCCGCCAGCTCCGGATTGATCAGCTGAAGAATCACAAGGTCGATGTTTCCGCGCAGGGAGATATCGGCGCCGGCGGTTCCCCGGAACGGAATCGCGCCTTCCACCGAAACATTCGTATTTCGCCCGGTAAATTGGGCCGGGCTGAGTTGGGCGCGATCACTAGTGACGTCCACTACCAGAGGTTGGCTGTTCTTCAGAATCACGTCTTGCGGCTGCACTCCGAGCCGCAAAACCTGGTTGGGCCGCGGATTGACCTGGGCCGTATCCAAAGTCACCTTGGCGCGGAACGCACGCGGGTTTTGCAGCGGCAGAGTCACGGTCGCCCCGCCCTGGACAAAGCCTTCGAAAGGCGGCGCGGCCGGACGAATCTCCTTGCGTCCGAGCATTACCAGGTCCCGCAAGGAGTCGATGCTCATGCGCGAAAACTTCACGGTCGCTTCGCCGGGAGCATCTCCCTCCAAGCGCCACTTGCCACTCGCCTCCACCGCCGATTCCCTGATATTGCCGCTCGCCTGCGCGGTCAGCTCGGTCCCCTTGGTTTCGGCCATCAGGGTGAGATCGCCAATTCGTTCCTCATCCACCGTGACGCCCTTCGCCGTGAGATTGGCGGTCGCGGCAGTGAGCTCGAAACTTCCTTTCGCGAACCGGCCGGTTCCGCTCAGCCGGCCGCCCAATTGAGCGTCCACCGGCAGAGAAAGTTTGGCGACATGTTCGATCCGCGATGCCGTCAGGCGCGGCGCAGTTACATCGAAGCTCACGTCCCCCGATTTCAGATCGTTCTCGGGATGCTTGTAAGTGCCGCTGAATCGCAGCTCGGAGGTTCCATCGTTAGCGATCCCGTTGGAAATGTCCAGCTCGCCGGGCCGGTAGCGTGCATCCGCGCGTATGCGATCAAGCTGCTCGCCGAAGGCCGCAGGCTTCTGGATATCGAGCGTCAGCTCCGCTTCCGGCCGCCGGAGCGAGCCCGCCACCTGCACGCTGGCCGAGCCGGTCCCCATGATCTCCGCCGTGCTGCCGAATTCCCGGGCCAGTTCGCCTACCGAAGCGTTCTTCAGGTCGACTTGCGCCGCCACGCCGGGGTCCGCGAAATTGCCCCCGCGAGCGGTCAGGCGTGCCGATCCGGATACCGTCGTCCCGCCGCGTGAAATCGCCAGCCGCGTCCCATTGATTTCCGAGCGCGATGCGTCGATCTCGCCGGTGAACTGGTCGAATCTGTGCCCCTGGATCTCTCCGTTGCTGACCGTCACCTGGCCCGCGAACCGCGGAGCGTCCAGCGACCCGGTCACCGATCCGTCCGCGGTCACGCTGCCATTGCGCAGCTTCAGCGGAATCTCAGTCGGCGGATTGTCCTCCGCGATCGCCAGAGCCGGTAGCAGGTCATTCAGATCTGTCGATCGCAGCCGCACCCGCAGCATCTGTCCCAGCGTTCCGGAAACCTCCACGCGCGTGGCCGGAGTGGCTATAGACGAAGACCCCAGCGCCACCGTCCCGCCGGCCTGATCGTAAGCGACGTCGAGGTGTCCGTCCACAGGTACTCCGCCTGTAGCTGGAACGATGCTCAGATTGGCGCGCGCCATCGTATCCCGCTGGCGGACCGTCGCGTCCGCGGAAAAAGTTCCCGCCATCGTGCCGCTCCAGGGTACGGGGCGGTCCGTGAATAGAGTCGAGGCCCGGCGCAGGTCCAGGCCGTCGATGGTTCCTTCCACGTGAAATTGCCGGCCGTGCTCCAGATCCGCCCGGCCGGCGACGGTTGCGCCCAGCACCGTGGCAGTCATCCGCTCTAACGTCAGCCGATCGCGCGCGAGCGCAAGCTGTCCCCGCACCTCCGCATCTCGAATCTTCAGACGTTCTTGTGTGTAGCCCAAGCCCCGCGCGATCACCCGGCCTTCCAAGATGGAAGTCAACGGCTGGTCGAACGCAACATTCACTTGACCGTCAAAAGAAGCCGAGCCCGTGGGTTCGATCGGCAGGGCGAATATTCTGACGGCTTCCCGCACGGCAACGTTGCCTTTCATGGCAAAGGTCCCATGCAGCGTCCGGGGATCGTCGAAGGTGCCACTCAGATCGGCGGAGGACTCCTTGGTTGCCACGTGCACGCGCGGAAGTACAATGCGCGATCCTTCGATCGTGAACGTTGCGCTCATGCTGGTGGGAATGGGTCCGTATCCCTCCGCGGTCACCTGCAAGCTGTCCGTCGACACGTCGCCGCGGTACGAAGGAGTCTGCGCTTCATAAGTCATTCGGGCGCGCAGATGCTCGCCTTTCAAATGCAGCGGAATCCTGTGGCCGTCGTACTCCACCAGACCATCGTTTATTTCATACGCACCGATCTTGAGATTCAGCAATTCTTCCGTCCAGGGCTTGCCGGATCTGGCGGGCGGTCCGGGGAAGTTGGTGGAACCGTCGGCATAAATCACGAGATACACTTGCGGCCGCTCGACGCGCAAAGAGGCGAGGTCGATCTTGGTCTCCAGCACCGAGACGATCCGCAGCCCCAGAGTCGCCGATCCGACCTGCAAGAGCGGCGGCTCGGCCGGCGATTCCTTGCCGTGGATCACCAACCCTCGCACCTGCACTGTCAGATTGTGCCAGTCGAGCGAATAGCCCGCGAGCTCCACGTGGCCGCCCGTGGCGCGCTCCGCCTCTTCCACGATGCGCCGCTGGACGTATTGGTGAAAGCGGTCACTACGGACGATCAGCACTCCCGCGATGGTTGCCAGAAGCAGCAGGGTGGCGAGAACCCCGAGCGTCCAGAGCACGATGCGTCTCAGCTTCTTCATGCCGCCCCGCTCATTCAAACGCCTTCTCGCGATAACGGATATTCGCCGCGCTGCGGGCCATCACCAGCCACTGATCGAGATCCTCCATCACCCGCTGTTCCACCAGTAGTTTCTCGATTTGCTCGCGGCTCTCGTCAAATGACGGCATCGGCGCCCCCTTGGTATCGGGTTGGCGACTCAGCTTGTCATAGTAACTCCGAACGTCTTCGGGCGAAATCAGAACGTCCGGCCGGAAGCGCAGGTCAGTGAAAGTCAGTGTTCGCAATCCCGCGAGCAGATGCGCGCCCAGGTCGTGCTCGGAAATCCCGTAGTGTTCCAGATTCGCTTGGTAGCCGCTCTCGGCGGCATACGGCGCGATCAGGCCGGCTGTGGCCTCCACCGAGGGCAGCGTCACGTGGCTATCCACGGCTTCCCGCAGGATCAGGAGCTGGTCCACCAGCCGTTCCGCCGATTTGCGCTTGGCCGCCCCGCTCAAATCCACAGGCTTCCCATCCAGAAACGCGGCGACGCGCAGATCCAGAATCACTTTGCTTTCCGTGATCACATCCTGGCCCACGCTGACCGCGATGCGATCCAAGGTCTCAGCCCTAGCCGAGCCCGTAACGGCAAGCCCAGGTAGCCACAGTGCCAATCCCGCCGCAACCAAAGCATGCCCGAACATGGTTTAGAACGTCTGCCCCAGAGAGAAATGGAACTGGAACGAGTTGATGCGCTGATTCGAGCAGGTGGGCGACGGCTGCGTCGAGCACACCGGCTGCGATGGAGGTATGGTCAGCAACTGCTCCAAGGTACCGTTGAAGCCATAGAATCGCGGCGCATTCGGGCTGTAACTGAAATCGGCGCGGATAGGGCCCACCGGAGTCCGGACCCGGATTCCGAAACCGATGCTATGCACCATATAGTCAAAGTCTTGCAGGTTTTGCTGGTGGAAGCGAAAACTGATCGAGCTGACATTCGAATAGACGTTGCCCATGTCATGGAAGAGTACGCCGCCGATGTTGTCTCCAATCAGCGGGAACCGCAATTCGGTGGAATGAAAAAAAAGCGCGCTGCCGCCGATGGGAAATCCGGTCAGCGTATCGCGCGGACCGGCCTGATTGTCTGGAAATGCACGATTTGTCGAAGCGCCGCCGGAATAAAATCGTTCGGAGAGCGGAATCTCAGACAGGCCACCCCACCGCTGGATGTAACCAAACTGTAAAGAGCGGGCCAGCACGATGTCGCGCCCGATCGGATAGTAGGTCGCGTTTCGAAACAGAAGCCGCGTGAAGTCCGTCTGCGAGCCGAACCCCCGCCAGGCATAGCCCAAATCGACGGTGTTCAGAATCCCGCGGTGCGAGTTGACCGGATCGTCCCTGCGATCCTGGATGAAAGAACCGCCGATCAGCCCTACACGAACGGGTTGCGCGAGCAAAGGGATTAATTGTGGCGTGATCTTAAGCGAGTTCTGATCCAGCGTAACCCGCCGGAACGTGTAGCGGTATTGGAAACTGTTGGCGCGCGAAACCTTCTGCGCAAGCTGCACGGTCCCCTCCCAGCGCCGCGCCGCGAAGGTTCTCACGTCGTTCGAATCGTCGAACAAAGGAGAAAAAGTCAGCGAGAGATTTTCATGTCCTTCGAATTGCGGCGCTGTGTAATTGGCCACCGCGCGCCGGCGTAGCGTCGAAACCTGGGTCTGCAGGCTCACGGTGTGGCCCAAACCCAGAAAGTTAATCCGGCTGACGCCAAATGAAACGCGCGGGCTGAAGCCTGTGGTTCCAGCCGGGTAATCGAGCGAGTTGATTCCGCCCCCGATGCGCGCAAGCTCCGCTCCGACGCCGAAGTTGAACGAGTACTTGCGGGCTTCGTCCAGATGGAACAGGACGTATTTACTTTCCTCTTTGCCGTCGGGATTCTGAAGTGCCGTCTCCACTTTGGAGAAAATCCCCAAGTCGTACAGCTTTTGCTGGCTCTGGGCAATGCGGCTTTGGGAAATCGGATCGCCTGGCGCCAGCGAGATTCGGCCGGCCACCAGCGACGGCTTGGTGGTTTCCAGGCCCCGCACCAGAATGCCTCGTACATACTGGCGTACTCCCGGAACCACCCGATAGCGGAGGTTAACCCGGGTGGGGACCGGCGCGGGATCCTGGCTGCTCTCAAATTGCGCATCGGGATAGCCGCTGTTGTAGTAGTAGCTCAGAATCGTGTCCCGGTCGGCTGCGATGTTGGCGGCGCTGTAAGGTTGCCCTTCCGTGGATCGCAAAATCAAACGTAGATACGCTTCGTCTTCCGCCGAAACTCCCTCGATCGTCAGCCGGTTCACCAGCCACTGCGGGCCCTCGTCTACCTGAATGTGGACCGAGAGGTTGCCGCTTTGACCACCGTAGTTGTCCTGGATCGGCGGATTCGTCACCATCACGTCGGCAAATCCGTTGGCCTTGTAGAGGTCGGCGATGTTTCCCTCATCCTGCTGCAATAGCTGTTCCGAATAGAGCCCGTACCTCCGCCGCAGCCAAGTGGCCGTCTGCAGGTACATCCGCTGGCGCAAAGTCTCGTCATCGAAATAACGATTGCCGGTGATCTCGATTTGTTTCAACTTGTGCCGGTCGCCGGACATGATGTTGTATTCGATCAGCGTTCGGTTCGGCTCCGGGTCGTACTGCATGAAGCTGACCTGTGCATCGAAATAACCCTTCGAGCGGAAGTATTCCGCCAGGTTTCGCTGTCCCTCCACCAACAGGCTCCGGTCTACGGTACGCTCCTGATAAATCGGGACCAGGTCGCGCAGGCGGCTGCCGGAGACCTTGGTTCCTGTCGTGCGCACCTCGACAATGGGACCGCTATCGATTGACAGATACGGGGTGGCCGTATTCGTGGCGGGGTGATAATCCATTTTGTCCAGCGTGACCTTGGCTTCCAGCCGGTCTCCCTTCTGGAAATCCTTCCGCAGGCGTTCCAGGCCGGTTTGGACGCGGCTTTCGGTCACCTCCCGCCATCCCGGAATCCAGATCGGACCGAAGGCACGATGCCAGCCTGTAGCTTTGATCGCGGATTCCTTGGTGCGGTTGATCTGTCCCGCCAGTTCGACACCATCGAAATGCGCCCGGTAGCCGGAGTCGAGATCGAAATACACGTTCGCTTCCTCCGTCTCCGGACGCACATCCACGTGGCGTTGAATCGTCGCGTTGTACAGGCCGTTCACACGCAGTTTTTCCTGAATGTTGTCGACCGCTTTGTCCAGGTCCGATTCCACAAACAGCGCTCCCAGTTCCAGTTTCGATGCGGAAACCAGCTGGTTGCGGTTGGGAGGGTCGTTTTCGCCCGCGATATTCACCCCGCTGATGAAGTAGTTCAGTTCGGTGGAGACCCGCAGCACAACTGGACCAGCCGGGCTTGCATCGGCGGGGCTTGCGTCGATCGCGACGTCCGAGTACCGGCCGGTGGAATAGAGTTTCTGAATCGCATCGCGCACGTCCTCCATGCGGAGGGAACTCCCCGCTTTCAGCGGCACAAGACGGATTAATTCCTCTAGCGGCAGAGGCTGCTGCGGCGGGTCGAATTCGATGCGCGAGATCGGCCGCCCTTCCCAGCGCGCCGTGGGCGTGTCCTGACCGAACGCGGGGCCGAACGCGGGAGCCAAGCCGGCGACCAGCGCGACAAGCATCCGCAATCGCACGTTTTTCAATGATATCGCATGCGCCGTTGTTATCATGAGGGTCTGCAGCGAAATAGGCGCTGGAGGGACAACACCGGCGGCCCGCTATCTGTATATGATGCATCCCACGGAGTCCCGTTACGCGCGCCAGAGCCGATTCGCCCCTGTGGGTCCCGAAGGCCAGGAGCGGATACGGGCGGCTTCCGTCGCCGTCATCGGCTGCGGCGCCCTGGGCACCGTGGAGGCGGAGATCCTGGTACGGGCGGGCGTGGGCCGGCTTCGCATCATCGACCGCGATTTCGTCGAGTGGAGCAACCTCCAGCGCCAGTTTCTGTTCGAGGAATCCGACGCGGCCGAGGGTCTGCCCAAAGCCATCGCCGCGGCCCGGCGACTGGCTCGCGTGAACTCCGAGGTCATCATCGAGCCGCTGGTCGCCGATCTCATTCCTTCCAATATCGAGGAGCTCTTGGAAGGTGTTGGACTGATCCTGGACGGAACCGACAATTTCGAGGCGCGATTCTTGATCAACGACTACGCGGTGAGCTTTGGGATCCCTTGGATCTACGCCGCCGCCGTAGGCAGCTACGGGTTGAAGCTGGCGATCGTGCCCGGGCTCACGGCCTGCCTGCGGTGCGTCTATCCCGAGCCTCCAGCCGGATCGCAGCCGACGTGTGAAACCGAAGGCGTATTGGGTCCCGTGACCGCGGCAATCGCCGCCCTCGCCACGGGCGACGCCCTGAGGCTGCTCGCGCGCGGTCCGGAAGCCATGGCGGCGCGGCTGACCACCGTGGATGTATGGACCGGAGAGGTCCGGCAAACCTCGCCCCCATCCCGCGATCCCGATTGCCCCTGCTGCGCCCGACGCGATTTCGTCCATCTAACGGGCCAGCGCCGCGCGCCCATCAGCCTGTGCGGCCGTAACGCCGTCCAGATTCATGAGCGTTTTCGTCCTGTGGATCTGGCCGATCTGGCTCGCCGCCTGGCGCCGCTGGCGACGGTCCGCGCCAATGATTTCGCGGTGCGCGCGAGTATCGATCCCTACGAGCTGACCGTCTTCCCCGATGGCCGCGCCATCATCAAGGGCACCACCGATCCGGCGGTCGCGCGCAGCCTCTACGCCCGCTACGTCGGGATGTGAAGTACCTCCGCGGAAATCGCGGGATATGTACGAACTCCGGGCTTTCGCCGAACCTTTCTGTGAATGCGGCTCACCATTTCTTTTCTGCTCCTGGCTGTCGCGCCAGGTTCTGCAATCTTCGCGGCGAATCAGGAACGCGCGCTTCCCCTATTCTTCATCCCCAACTCCGGCCAAGCCGATCCCGCGTTGCGCTACCTCGTGCAAACTCCGGAGCTGCGTGCCGGATTCGCCGTCGATTCCGCGGTATTCCAAGTTAACGAGACGCAGATCCGTGTGCGTTTTGCCGGCTCGAACCCGCGCGTTGCCATGGAGGGACTACACGCGATGGCTGCGCGTGCCAACTTCCTCATTGGCGACGATCCGGCCGGCTGGCACACCGGACTCCCCACGTATGCCGGCATTGTCTACCGCAATCTGTATCCGGGGATCGATATGAATTACACAGGAAGCGACCCTAAACTCAAATCGGAATTCCGGGTCGCGCCCGGCGCCGATCCTGCCCGGATCCTCCTGGAGTACTCAGGGGCCGTATCTGTTGACGCAAACGGCGGTCTGGTGGTCCGCGCCGCAGCCGCGGAGCTGCACGAACAAGCGCCCACGGCGTACCAGGAATTTGACGGCGTGCGGCATCCCGTCCAAGCCCGCTACCGCATCGTACACGGCAAGACCGTCGCATTCGACCTGGCCGCATACGACGTCACCCGGCCGCTGGTCATCGATCCGGTGATTTCTTACTCCACGTACATGGGTGGAACGGCAATGAGCGGCGTCACTGCCCTGGCCGTCGACGCTTTCGGCAATCTGTACGCGGCCGGTTGGACCGAGACCATCGACTTTCCGGTTTCGAATGCCATTCAGGCCGTGAACGCCGGGGGCGTGGACGCGTTTGTGTTCAAGCTGAATCCCACCGGCAACACACTGCTCTATGCAACCTACATTGGCGGCCGCGGCGACGATCGCGCTGCCGGTGTCGCGGTGGATTCTTCTGGACAGATCTACCTGGCCGGTTCCACCGCGTCCACCAACTTTCCGCTGGCATCGCCGATTCGTCTGGCGTTAGGCGGCTCGCGAGACGCGTTCGCGGTAAAACTGAACGCCATCGGCAATCTGCTGGTCTACAGCACGTATCTGGGCGGCTCCGGCTACGATGCGGCCACCGCCATCGCCGTGGATGCCGGGGGTAACGCCTATATCGCGGGCGATACACAGTCCACCGATTTCCCCCGATTGAACCCCGTGCAGTCCGTGTTCGGCGGCAAGACGGATGCATTCGTCACAAAGCTCACTCCGGCTGGTGCGATTTCCTTCAGCACCTACCTCGGGGGCATCAACGACGAACACGTGGGAGGCGTCGCGGTGGACGCCTCCGCCAATATCTATCTGGCCGGCGGTACGCTCTCGGTGAATTTCCCCGTGGCCGCTGCCCTGCAAGCAACGAACGGCGGCAGTCAGGATGCATTCGTCGCGAAGATTTCGACCAGCCCCGCTGCTCTGGTCTACAGTACCTATCTAGGAGGCACGGGCGGACAAGTAGGCTCGCCGGAGCAAGCGAACGCCATCGCCGTCGATTCCGCTGGCTCGGTTTACGTCGCCGGAGTCACGAACTCGGCCGATTTTCCGGTGACCGTCGGAGCGTTCCAAACCACGTTCAATGGGGTTCAAGATGCTTTCGTAACGAAACTGAACGCCGCGGGTAGCGCCAAATTGTACAGCACGTACCTTGGAAGTTTCAGCTTCGACTGGGCCAACGGCATTGCCGTCGATTCGGGCGGAAACGCGTATGTGGCCGGCTATACTTCCTCGGCTGGATTCCCCGTGGTCGGCGGCGTCCAATCCGGGTTCAAGGGGTTCTATGACGCCTTCGTCTCCAAACTCAACCCTCTGGGCAACGGGCTCACGTTTTCTACTCTGTACGGGGGCACGGGCGCCGATGAGGCGAACGCCATTGCCGTTGATAACTCCGGGAATATGTTCGTTGGCGGGCAGACCAGTTCGTTGGATCTGCCGGTGCTGGGCGCGATTCAATCGTCCAACGTCGGCAGCAGCACCGGATGGGTCGCACGACTCGGCGTGACGGCTCCGCCGCCGCAGCTTCCCGCCGCAAACTCGGTCTCGCCGTCCTCGGGCAGCGGCAACACCGTCACGTTCACGGCTCAATATTCGCATCCGGCCGGCGCGGGCAGCCTCACCAAGGTCGCCCTGCTGCTGAACACGACGGCCTCTCTCGACTTTGCCTGCTATGTCAGTTATAGCCCGGCCACGAATCTGTTTGCCTTAGCGAATAACACCGCTTCCACCGGAAGCCTCACCGTCAGCCCAGGCAGCGGCAGCGCCACGAACGACCAGTGCACGCTGAACGGAGCGGGCAGCTCGGCCAACCTGGCTGGCACGAATCTCACGCTCACCGTGTCGCTCACCTTCCAACCGAATTTTGCCGGTAGTAAATCTGTCTACTTATACGCTGCCGATGCCGTCACCAACACGGGGTTTCTGGCAAAAGGGGTCTGGACCGTCACAATTCCGCCGGACACACCCTCGGCCGATTCCGTATCTCCCAACGCCAGCACCGGCGCCGGCCAGACCTTCTCGTTTGTCTTCTCCGACACCCAAAGCCCCTCGAACCTGACGGCCATGGCGATGTTATTCAGCACCTCCGGAAGCCTTTCCAACTCCTGTTACATCGTTTACGATAGCGTCGCGAGATCGATCCGGCTTTTCACCGACGATGCACAGGGGTCCGGCTCGAAGCTGATAAGCTCCACAACCGTTCTGCAAAACAGCCAGTGTGCTGTCGGCACGGTTTCCTCGAGTTCTTCCGGCCTGTCCCAAATCCTAAATATTTCCGTAACGTTCAAAGCGGCCTTCGGCGGCCTGCAGAACATTTACATGTTTGCATCGAACGGAGTTTCGAACACGGGCTGGGTCCAGCGTGGCGCGTACTTCGTGGCCGCTGGAGGAATCCCCACGGCAACTTCGGTGATCCCGTCGGCCGGTTCCGGTCCGGCCCAACGCTTCAGTTTCACCGTATCCGACCAGGGCGGTTCCGGATACCTTCTGGCAGTAGCCATGCTGTTCGCTCCAACCTTGAACACCACCAATGCGTGCAGTCTGGTGTACGATCGCACGCGCAATACAATTGCGTTGGCCTACGACGATCCCGCCAATGGCTCGGCGCCGCTGACACCGGGATCGTCCACGGTGGTCTCAAACCACCAATGCACCCTGCGCGGCGCCAACACGACGATCACGGCCGGAGCCACCTCGCTGGTGATCACCGTCGATCTCGCCTTCAACGCCACTTTCTTCGGCGCCAAGAACACGTACCTGTACGCCGCGGAGAGCGCCTCTAATTCCGGTTGGGTCACGGTGGGAAGCTGGACGGTAACGGGCGGATCGCCCACGGCCGATTCCCTCCTTCCCAACTCCGGTTCAGGTTTGTCGCCGAACTTCACCTTCACCGTGTCCGATTCTTCGTCCCAGGAGAACATCGTCGGCATGATGATGCTCATCACCACTGGTTCCCCCGCCAATCTGGCCAATGCGTGTTATCTGTTCTATAACCGCGTCTCGGCGACGATCGGTCTCTATGCCGATGATGGAGTCACTCTCAGCACCAAGGGCATTGGATCCTCCGCAACTCTGCAAAACAGTCAGTGTGCCGTGGGTTACACCGTCATGATCACGTCCGGTAATTCCGTTTTGTTCACCATCAACGTGGTGTTTAAGTCGCCGGCCTTCAGCGGGGTCAAGACCATTTACCTTCAGGCTCTGGAACCGAACACGAGTTCCGGGTGGGTTGCGCGCGGGACATGGACAGTGCCCTAGCTGCTAGAGCCGATCACGCCGGTCGCCTCGTTCCAGCAAAAAGAGAGCGATGCTGGCTCCGGGTTGCGGGGTTCCGTGAACCGTCCATCGAAAGCCGGATGAGTCGAGACACGCGAACAACTCCTCCCCCGAAAGGAATTCGGTGTGCAGCTCCAGAATGATATAGCGGACCAGGTGCTCCCAGTCGCGGATATGCAGGAATAGCTGCCGCTCGCCGCCTTCGATATCGCACTTAAGCACTAGGGGCGCGCCGGTCTCCGCGGAATTGGTCTTGGCCAAACCTGCGATCTCGGCCAGCGGCAGGACCGGAGATCCGGTATCCGAGAGCGCTCCCATGCGCATTCCCCAGGCTCCGTTTCCGGAATCGCGCAGTTCGGCGAAGCCGCGCTGCGCCCCCGCGAACGCGTGAACAGCGGTGGTATGGTCGTCTAGCCCGGTTTTGCGAAGATTCTCCGAGAGCAGCCGAAAATTCCCAGGGTCGGGGTCCCCTGCGATGATCTGGTGTACTTCCAGCGCTCGCGCCAAGAACAAGGCGCTTAACCCTATATTTGCGCCGAGATCAATCAGCGTGACTGGTTCGAGATTGTGGGGCAACGCGGAGACGCATGGCGCGTAGGCTTGCTCGATGAAAATCTCGTCGAATACTTTGGAATCGGCGGTTCCCTTGCGGAGCACGACGGACCCACCGCCTCGTAACCGGTACGTGAGCCCCGGCGAGCGCCGCCAGACCGCATTCCACACGTACCGAAGCTTATCGACATTCACCAGATCCGACCGGCGATCCGCCGCAGCTTTCGTACGATTCTGTTCCGTCTGCCCACTCTCGTTTTCTAGTGCGTTTTCCCCCCGAGACATCTCCGGAAAACCAGTACCATGAAGCGCGTACTATAAAGAATGTCCGTCTTCGACGACCGCAAGGATTCCCTAGAACAGCACGAGTTCCAAATGGGACAGGAGCGGGGCCGTCTGGCAGTCACACTTGATCTGCTCACCGACGCCCTGGTGCTGGTGGGCCAGCATGGCGTCTACTGCCAGAGCGCGCGGCAGCCGGGCCGGCCGGCCATGGACATTCAGTTGATCGATAAGTGCATCACCGACGCCAAGGAGTTGGTCTCCAGCGTCATGACCGAACTCAAACGAAAACAAGTGGTATGAAGGCCGCGGTTTTAACCAGTCCTGCAAACATCGCTTCCCGGCCGCTCGAAATCCGCGAGATTCCGATTCCCACGCCCGCGCCAGGCCAGGTCTTGCTTCGCGTCCGTGCCTGCGGCCTATGCCGCACCGATCTGCACATCGTCGAGGGCGAACTCAAGCCTCTCCGCGACCACGTCATCCCCGGCCATCAGATTGTCGGCGAAGCGGTCGGGGGCGATCAGCCCACTGGGGCGCGTTTCGGCGTTACATGGATGGCCGGCATCGATGGAACCTGCGAGTACTGCCGCCGCGGCGAGGAGAACCTGTGCGATTCGCCGGTCTTCACCGGATACAGCGTGGACGGCGGCTACGCCGAGTACGCCGTGGCGCGTTCCGACTTCGCGATTCCTCTGCCTCCCGGACTCAGTGATCTCGAAATCGCGCCCCTGCTGTGCGCCGGCGTCATCGGTTTCCGTAGCCTGCGCGTAGCTGGTGTCCAGCGCGGCGAGCGCGTCGGGCTGTTCGGCTTCGGCGCATCGGCGCATCTCGCGCTGCCCGTTCTGCGGGCATGGGGTTGTCACGTCTCGGTGTGCACGCGCGGAGCATCGCACCGCAAGCTGGCCGAGTCTCTGGGCGCGGATTGGGTGGGTTCCGAGCGCGACCGCCCGCCGATCCCGCTCGACCGCGCGATTACCTTCGCTCCCAGTGGCGATGTCGTGATGGCGGCGCTCTCGAGCCTCCGCAAGGGCGGCGTGGTGGCGATCAACGCCATCCATCTGGATCGCATTCCCGAATTCGATTACGACAGCCTGCTGTGGGGTGAGCGGCAGATCCGCAGTGTCGCCAACGTGACCCGCGCCGACGCGCGCGATTTCCTGCAGCTGGCAAGCGAGATCGGCCTGCGGCCCAAGGTTACTGTTTTTCGCCTGGAGCAGGCCAACGAAGCGCTGCTGGCGCTGAACAACGACGCCATCGACGGAGCCGCAGTCCTTGTTCCTTAACGTTACTCGGCCAACTCACGGCTCATCGCTTCGAGCGCCTGCTGCATGTTGTGTTCGCCAGGCTCTGCATCCTCTGGCCGCTTGACCACTTCGGCGAATAGAGGCACCAGTTCCGGATCGCGCCATCCCCGGCGCACTTCCTCCAGCATGATCGAAATGGCGCGATCGTGCGAAAAGGCCGGTTTGTAGGGTCGCGCCGTGGTCAGGGCGTCGTAGATGTCGGCGACTTGCAGGATTCGCGCCAGCAGCGGGATGTTTTCGCCCGCCAGGCCGTCCGGATAACCGCTTCCGTCCCAGCGCTCGTGGTGGTTGCGAATAATCGGCAGTACGGGCGCCAGTGTTTTCATCGGGCGGCAGATATGCTCGCCGCGGATGGTGTGCTGCCGCATGATCTCCCACTCTTCTTCGGTGAGCAATCCGCGCTTGAACAGGATCGAGTCGGGGATGCTGATTTTCCCGATATCGTGCAGGTACCCGCCGCGAAATAGCGCCACTTGCTCCGGTCTGGGCAGTCCCAGGGCGTGCGCCAGCTCGATGCTATAACTGGCCAGCCGCTCGCAGTGCAAGCCGGTGTAGCGGTCGCGGTGCTCCACCGATTGCGCCAGCGCGAACAGAATGGTCTCGGCTTCCTCCAGGGAATCCACCAGGGCTTTGTGACGCAGCATGGTGCCCACTCGCGTGCGTACCAGCGCCGGACGCAGCGGCTTGAGCAGGAAATCGTCGGCGCCCGATTCCAGGCCCGCCACCTCATTCTCGATGCCCTGGATGCTGGTCAGCATCAGGATCGGGATCAACTGCGTGCGGCGGTCGGACTTGACCATCTGGCAGAATTCCATCCCGCTCATCTCGGGCAATACCAGATCGACTACGATCAAGTCCACTTTCTCCGTGTCGAGCAGGGAGAACGCCACCGAGGGCCGCTTGGCTTCCAGAATGCGGTACGGCGCGGCTTTCAGAATTCCGCGCAGGAGACGCCGGTTCAGATCGATGTCGTCTACGATCAGGACGGTGGGCGAATAAGCAGGATCCGGCGACGCGCTTTCAAATCGCGGAAGCCGCGAGTCCTGCCGCAGCGGTAACGTGCTGACTTCGACTTTCGTGTGCGCCGACACGATCTCCCCTTACTTTAAAATCCATCGGCGGACGTGTAACAAACAATTAGGGAGAAGAATGGAGTTAGTACTAAGGTGTTCGCCGAAACGGGAAAACGCCGGTGGCCGGGCGCGAGCGGGTATCTCCAATCTACACTGGTACTTCATGCGCGAAACCATCTCCCCGGCGCGAGCCATCGAAGGCGTGATCACGCTGCCCGGCGATAAATCCATTTCCCACCGCTATGGAATGCTGGCCTCCCTCGCTTCAGGCCGCAGCACCATCGCCAATTATTCGACCGGCGCGGACTGTCAATCGACGCTGGCCTGCATGGCGGCGCTGGGGGCGAAGATAGAGCGGCACAACGGGTCGGTTGTCATCGAGGGCGGGCCCCTCCGGGAACCTGCGGCGATGCTCGACGCCGGTAACTCGGGTTCCACCATCCGCATGCTCTCCGGGATCCTGGCGGCGCAAGCGTTTACCTCAACCATCGGTGGGGACGAATCGCTCTCCCGCCGTCCCATGGCGCGCATCATCGGTCCGCTCACGGAGATGGGCGCCCGGATCGAAGCGCGGGCCGGAAAGTTCCCTCCGCTCACCGTTCATGGCCGGCCGCTGCACGGCATCGACTACGCGTTGCCCATGGCCAGCGCACAGGTCAAGAGCTGCGTCCTTCTCGCCGGCCTGTTCGCCCAGGGCGATACCATTGTCCGCGAACCGCTCCGCACGCGCGATCACACCGAAATCGCGCTCAAGGAATTCGGTGCGGAGATCGAAATCGAGAAGCGGACCATTCACTTGCGCGCCGGAGCCCGCCTGAGCGGGCGAGAATTGGTTGCGCCGGGCGATCTCTCCTCGGCCTGCTTTTTCCTGGTCGCGGCGCTGCTGCTCAAGGAATCGAACCTGGTGATTCACGGCGTCGGGCTGAACCCCACGCGTTCCGCGCTGCTCGATTTTCTGGTGTCGATGGGCGCCAAAATTACCGTTCTTGAAGTTCATCAGGTGGGAGGAGAACTGATCGGCGACCTGCGCGTTCACGCTTCGGCCGTGACGGGAGGGGTGATCGAAGGCGCCATGACTGCCGCTCTGATCGACGAGATTCCGGCCCTGGCAGTGCTCGGAGCAGCCAGCAGCAACGGCCTGACCGTGCGCGACGCCGGCGAACTGCGCGTCAAGGAAACCGACCGGATCGCCACCATTGAGGCCGGTTTCCGCCAGATGGGCGTGAAGATCGAGACCAATCCGGAGGGTTTTCACGTTCCCGGCCGCCAGAGTTTTCACGCCGCCGAGATCGATTCGGCTGGAGACCATCGCATCGCCATGGCGTTCTCGGTAGCCGCGCTGGCCGCCGACGGGCCATCCGTCATCGAGGGCTCGGAATCGGCCAACGTGTCTTTTCCCGAGTTTTTCGCTACACTGCAACAAATCGTCCGATCATGAAGACTCGCGAAGACCTGACGCTCTCCGGCCTGGTGCACGATCTCAACAACGTGTTCCAGACGCTGGTGGACGCGGCCGATCTGCTGGCAGGCGACCCGCGCTACGCCAACCTCTCCGTCGCGATTCTGCGCAGCGTCGAGCGGGGCAAGAACATCGCCGCGGGTCTCCAGGCGGGCAATGGCGAGCGCACGCCCTTCGAGCAGATCCTGGCCAACTCGATTGCGTTCGTGGAGGATTCGGTGGCTGCCGGCCGCGGTCCGGAGATCCGCTTTGCCTGCGACGTGGAACCCGGCATTGAGCTGGGCGGGCACTGGGCCTGGGAACGGGTGCTGATCAACCTGTTCCTGAACGCCATGCAGGCCATGCCCGCCGGCGGAATGATTCAAGTCCAAGCCTGCAGATCCGCACAGAAGATCGAGATTATCGTGCGTGACGAAGGCTCGGGCATTGCCCCGGGACTGCTGGAACACCTGTTTCTGCCGCACGTTTCCACTGGCTCGAGCGGCCTGGGGCTGCACATCGTCGAGACCATCGTGAAGCAGGACGGCGGCCACGTGCGCGCCGCCAATCGTAGCGACGCTCATGGCGCGGAGTTTACCATTACGCTGCCGGCCAGACCTCAGGCCATCCCCGCGCGCGCGTCATAATTGAAGCGTGGCCAGAGTAGTACTCCTGGCGCTCAGCGCCGTTTTCGTATTTCGCCCCCAGGTTCACGCGCAGGATGCCACCGATATCATCCGGCAATCGGTGGAGCGCGATGCAACGAACTTCGAGCGTTTCAAGAACTATACGTTCCTCGAGCGCTTCGAGGAACGCCGCTACGGCCGTAGCGGGAACCTCAGCTCCAAGGAGATCGAGACCTACGAGTTCATGGTTCTGGGCGGTCGTCCATACGGAAAGCTGGTGGAGCGCGATGACAAGCCTCTGCCCGCCAAGGAAGCCCGCAAGGAAGAGGAAAAAGTAGACAAGGAGTCGGCCAAGCGGCAGCGCGAATCTGCGTCCGACAAAGCCAAAGCCGAAAAGGATCGTGCCGAGGAGCGCCGCTATCTGCGCGAGGTCCCCGAAGCATTCCAGCTCACGGTGCAGGGAACGGAAAAGATCGATGGCCGGCCAGTGTGGATCATCGCGGCGGAACCCAAGCCCGGCTACAAGCCAAAAATAAAACGTGCCGAGATTCTCACGCATCTGCGCGGCAAGATCTGGGTGGATCAGGCCGACTATCAGTGGGTGAAGGCCGAGGTGGAAGTGATCGATCCAATTTCGTTCGGCCTGGGGCTGATCCGGCTTGCCGCCGGAGCCATCTTGAACTTCGATCAGGTCCGAGTGAACGACGAAGTCTGGCTGCCCGCGCACATCACCGTTCGAGCCGATGCTCGCCTGGTGTATCTGCGCAAGCTGCGCGAAGAGCTGGATGTGACCTATCGCGACTACCAGAAGTTCCAGGTCGATTCTAAGATTGTCGAGTAATTCTTATTTCCACGAACGCGCCAGTAGCCATATGCTCATGGTCCAGGCGAACGCCAGGACGGCCCTCCGCGCCGTCTCCGCGGTCAGTCGCTGCACCGCGTGAGCGCCCCAATAGCCGCCGACGAGCGTGCAGATCAGCATGGGGATCGCTACCCGCCAGGCTATGATTCCCTTCGCGATGAATGTGGCTACCGCGAGCGTGTTCACGCCCGTGGCGCACCACATACGCAGGCCGGCCGATTGCTGTACGCCGATGTTGGCCGCAATCAGGAAAAGCACGATCATCAGCACGCCCATTCCCGCGCCGAAGTAACCTCCATAAATGGATATCACCAATGTGCCGGCGTAGAGCAATCCGGCATTCGCCTTATCCGAAGAATGCCGGCCGGCGTAGCTCCGTAGCTGGTTTGAGAAGCTGAACACCAGCGACGCGCCGATCATCAGGTACGGGACGATCCTGGCGAATTGCTGGCTGGACGTGTGCAGCAGCAACTGGCTGCCGGCCACTCCGCCCGCCACGCTGATCGTCACCAGGATCCAGAAGAGTCTGCGTGAGACGGTCATTCCGCTCCGGTAAACCAAGGCGGACGCAATTCCCCCAGGCAGGGTGATGACCGAGGAAGTGGCGTTCGCCATGATGGGATCGACGCCCACGAACACCAGCGCTGGAAAAATCAGAAACGTCCCGCCGCCGGCTAAAGCGTTGGCGACACCCGCCGCCGTAGCGGCGGCCAGCAGGATGATCCAGGAAAGGGGCGAGACGGGGTTCAGAATCCCCCATCCTAACGCAGGTACCCGGCAGTTAACCCAAGGGCTAACATAAAAGCGTGCCGGAGAAAACGTTCGACGACCCGCGGATCGCGCTCAACCGGATCTACACCAAGGGTGGCGATAAGGGCGAGACCGCCTTGGCCGGAGGGCAGAGGCTCCCGAAAGATTCCCCGCGCATCGAAGCCTACGGAACCGTGGACGAACTGAATGCCTTCATCGGGCTGGCTTCGGTGACCTGCGGCGAGGAGACCGCCAACGCCGGGCTGCTCGGCAAGCTGGGGCATATTCTCCGCAGGGTCCAGCACGAGCTCTTCAATCTCGGTTCCCAGCTTGCGACGTTGCCGAAGGATCTCCATCCCAAGCAGGCTCGCATCACCTCAATCGAAATCGAACAACTGGAGCGGGAGATCGACGCGATGAATGCGGAACTCCCCGCGCTGCGCAGTTTCGTTCTCCCGGGAGGAACCCGCCTCAATGCCGAGCTGCACGCCGCGAGGACCATCTGCCGGCGGGCGGAGCGCTTGACCGTGGCGCTCGCCCGGGTAGAGGAAATTCCGCCTGAAGCGATCCGGTACCTGAACCGGTTGAGCGATGCGCTGTTCGTGTGGAGCCGCTGGGCGAATCACGTGCTGGGCGTGCCCGAAGTATTGTGGGAGCCGAATCGCGCCGCGTCAGGACAGAAAGAATAGCGTTCACGCTCCCTGGACAATCTGAGCCAGTGCCGCGAACAGGTCCGGATGCTGAAAAATGAAGCCCGCACGCTGCGCGGCGTCGGGAACAGCTCGCTGGCTGGCCAGCAGCACTTCGGCCATTTCGCCGAATATCAATCTCAAGGCGAACGCGGGAACCGGCAAGATTGCCGGGCGATGCACGGCCTCCGCCAACGCCTGGGTGAATTCGCGATTAGTTACAGGGAAGGGTGAGGTGGCGTTGAAGACTCCACGCACGGTGGATTCCTTCATCAGAAAGTCGATCAGCGCGATGAGGTCATGGATATGGATCCACGACATCCATTGGCGTCCGCTGCCGAGCCTTCCCCCGACGCCCAGCCGGAAGGGAGGGAACATCCGCGCCAGCGCGCCTCCGTTTGGCCCCAGCACCATGCCGATCCGTAACCTGGCTACGCGAACGCCCAAGGG
>Ga0075522_10000029_pt1 | contig 76992 bp, 69 predicted proteins | sample NGEPerA_FD_74796 | JGI IMG/M metagenome (GOLD analysis project Ga0075522, IMG submission 74796) | Arctic peat soil microbial communities from the Barrow Environmental Observatory site, Barrow, Alaska, USA - NGEE PermafrostL2-A | ecosystem: Environmental > Terrestrial > Soil > Wetlands > Peat ... | reverse complement strand
GCGGTGGCGCGGCCGGCGGATGCGGTTGTGCGACCGGCGGATGCGGCGGCGGAGGAGGCGCAACCGGTTTGGCGGCCGGTGGCGGCGCCTTTTTCTTTTCTTCTTCGGTCTTCTTGGCGTCCGGTGCAGCAGGCGGCGGCGCTTGCGCCAGGATGATCGCGCCTGCTGAATCGCGATGGAGAAGGGTGTTTTGCGCGTTCGCGGTTTCGCTTTGAACGATCGCGGCGGCGGTGAGCGCGCTACAGGCAAGCAATATCGTTTTGAGGGTAACCATCGGTCAATATCTCCAGGAAAGCGAACGAAATCCAGACGCCATCGCCACACATCGATTGCGATAGGCACGTGTCGCGCCGGGCTCTGACCGAACGCAGCCGACAACGTAGCATCTCGTTTGCGGTTCCGCCGCTGAACCGCGGCTGAACGCCCCGGTTATCGGCCTTAAACACAGGAATGAGCGCGCGTCCGGTTGAAGCAGCGCCCCCAAATTGGCGGGGGCCCGACGATTTCCCGCCGAGCCCCCTTACAATGTATCAGCCGGCCTATAAGCCGGGTTTTGTACGGCCTGCCTCCGTAGGCAGACGCGACGGCCATTCCTCTGGTACGCCGGTTGCCCGGCGCATCAAGCAACCTACCCGAACGACTGGCCCGGACGGACCTAGGGCATTTGCGCCGCTAACGTCATTCCTATTCGGTTTTGCTCCCGGTGGGGTTTGCCGTGCCGCTGCCGTTGCCGGCAGCGCGGTGGGCTCTTACCCCACCGTTTCACCCTTACCTCTTGGCTAATACGCAACGCGGCCGAGGCGGTCTCATTTCTGTGGCACTGTCCCTGAGGCCTCCCCGCGAAGGGCCGCCCCGCCGGACGTTATCCGGCACCGTTCGTCCATGGAGCCCGGACTTTCCTCCCCGGCACCCTTTCGAGCATAGCCGGGACGGCCGTCCGGCCGACTGACGGGATAGGTGTGGGGGCAGCGGAACGGCAGGTCAAGCGGCTGTCGAAATACGGTTTTTAAAAAAAGCCCGGACCGATCGGGGGGGACCAGTCCGGGCATGCCTTGGAGGCAAGTGGGGCGCGTCCGGGAGGAAGTGGACGCGCCGGGTAAAATGGAACCCGGCTCAAATGGAACCTGAAATGCGGCCCGAATTAGGCTCGCTGCGGACATAAATTAGGCTTTCACCACATTGCGTCCGCAATCGGTTGCCGCGCGGTTGCCGGAAACTCCCGCGCCGGGAGATGAACTACACCAGTGGCGACGGCCGCGTTTCGATCAGGGCCCGCAACGTCAACAGCGTCGAGGCATCGGCGATGCCATCGACGCGCGCCGGGCGGAAATGGCGCTGAAACGCGGTGACGACTTCGATGGTGGCCTTGTCGTAAACTCCGCTGTCGGCAATGCCATAGCCGTAGTCGCGCAAGTGGCGCTGCATGCGCGTCACCGCCTCGCCGCTGTCGCCCGCGTTGAGCGAGAGGCCTTCCAGATCGAGCTGAGCGGGGCGCACCCAATGGCCGATGCCGGATTCACTCAGCAACTCCCAGGGAAATTTCTCGCCCGGATCCTGCTTGCGCGCCGGCGCCACGTCGGAATGGCCGAGGACGCGGTCGGCGCTGATCGGTCCGCGCCGCGTCACGATCGATTTGCATAGCGAAATCACCGCCGCGGTCTGGCGCAGCGGAAAATCGCGATAGCCGAATTCATGACCGGGATTGACGATCTCGATGCCGATCGAGCGGGAGTTGATATCGGTCTCCCCCGCCCAGGACGATACGCCGGCGTGCCAGGCGCGCATCGCCTCCGGCACGCACTGCACGATGCGGCCGTCCTCGAACACGACGTAATGCGCGGAAACCTTGCTTTCGCCGGTGGTCAGCCGTTGCAGCGCGGCCTCGCCCGAGACCATGCCGGTGTAATGCAGCAGGATCATATCGGGTGGGCGGCCGTCCTTACGCTCGTCCCGATTGGGCGAGGGCGAAACGTCAGAAACGATGAAGGAATCCGGCTGAAAAACCGCCATGGCCGGGACTGAGACCGATAAACGAGGCCCAATTGGGATGAACACGCATCATTCGGCTTTGCCGCGCCCAAAATCAACCCGGCCGCCGGGACATAGTCGTTAACGGGCGGACCTGGACCCCCGTTCTGAAACAATTCCTTAAGTTTAAGAGTGGCTTAATGGCTTCCGCCGCGCGTCGCTGCCGGGCCTGGCGGCGGACGCAATGGTTTCATGTTGATCCGTATTCATGCTGACCCACGATGTCCCACTCAGGATTGCGAGCTGGCCCGCAGGCGGGATGAGCATGAACGACAGCCCCCACATACCCGTCCTCGGCGCCAAGGCACTGGAATACCTCGCCGTGCGCGATGGCGGCGTTTACCTGGATGCCACCTTCGGCGCCGGCGGTTATAGCCGCGCGATGCTTGCCGCCGCCGATTGCCGCGTCATCGGCATCGACCGCGACCAATCCGCGATTGCCGGCGGCGCCGATCTGGTCGAGGCCGCAAAAGGCCGCCTGACGCTGGTCGAAGATCAATTCTCCAATCTCGATGAGGTCGCGCGCAATTGCGGGGTCGACCGCCTCGATGGCGTGGTGCTCGACCTCGGCGTCTCGTCGATGCAACTCGATCGCGCCGAGCGTGGCTTTTCGTTCCGGCACGACGGTCCGCTCGACATGCGCATGGGCGGCGAAGGGCCAAGCGCCGCCGACGTGGTGGCGCAGGCCGACGAACGCGATCTCGCCAATATTATTTTCCAGCTTGGCGAGGAGCGCCATTCGCGCGCCGTCGCCCGCGCCATCGTCAAGGCGCGCGCCGAGGCGCCGATCGTGACCACCGAAGCGCTCGCGCGCATCGTCGGTTCGGTGGTGCGCGCCAAGCCGCATGAAATCCACCCGGCGACGCGCACGTTTCAGGGCTTGCGTATTTTCGTCAACGACGAACTCGGTGAATTGGTGGCAGCCCTTGCCGCCAGCGAGCGTATGCTCAAGCCCGGCGGCCGGCTGGTGGCGGTGTCGTTTCACTCGCTGGAAGACCGCATCGTCAAATCGTTCCTGCTTGCGCGCGGCGAGGCGCGCGCCGGTTCGCGCCACCGGCCGCAGGTCGAACAGGCGGCCGCTAGCTTCGCAGCGCTCACCAAGCGCCCGGTCGTCGCAGACGATGACGAGATTGCGCGCAACCCGCGCGCCCGCTCGGCCAAGCTGCGCGTCGCCCAACGCACCGACGCCGCGGCACAGGACACCGACCTCACCGACCTGCTGCCGCGTCTGCCGTCGCTTGCCGACATACTGAAGAGGCGTTAGCCCATGCGCCTCCTCAACATCTTCGTCATCGCGGCGCTGATCCTGGCGGCGTCTTTTGTCTACAAGATCAAATTCGATTCGACCTTGCAGGCCGAGCGCGTCGCCAAGCTGCGCAATGAACTGCGCCGCGAGCGCGACACCACCGCGCGCTTGCGCGCCGAATGGGCGCGGCTCGATACGCCCGGCCGCATTCAGGGCCTGGCCGAACGCCATTTGAAACTGACGCCGATCCAATCCACCCAGTTCGACAGCCTCGACAATCTGCCGGAGCGCCTGCCGCAGGTGGCGCGGCCGCTGCCGCCCGATCCGATCGCCGAAATGATCAACCCATCCTCGCCCGATACGACCGGCAGCATTCAAACGCCGAAGGTTGCGCGATGAACGTCATGTCCAGACCCGACGCGCTGCTATCCACGCCTTTGCCCGACGGCAAGGCGCGCGAAACCCGCTGGCAGCGCGCGCTGCGCTCGTTGCTTTACGGCAAGGATGTCGACCGCAACGTCAAGGCCAGGGCGCGGCTGGGCTTAGCCATCGTCGCATTCGCCGGCATTTATGGCGTGATAGCGTTGCGGCTGGTGATGTTCGCGGTGGTGAGCGACAGTCATGGCGAACGCCACACGGTCACGCAGGACGCCGTCGCCACTTCGCGTCCCGATATTCTCGACCGCAACGGCATGATCGTCGCCACCGACGTGAAGACGCCGTCGCTCTTTGCCGAGCCGCGCAAGCTCATAGACGTTGACGAGGCGGTCGAGCTTTTGACAGCGGTGATGCCGGATCTCGACGCCACCGAAGTGCGCGAGCGTCTGTCGTCCAAGCGCGGCTTCGTCTGGCTCAAGCGCGAAATCACGCCGCAACAGCAGCAGGAGATTCACCGCCTCGGTATTCCCGGCGTCGGCTTTTTGAACGAAAACAAGCGGGTCTATCCGAACGGGCCGGTGGTCAGCCACGAAATCGGCCAGGTCAATGTCGACAACCAGGGCATCGCCGGCATCGAGAAATGGCTGGACGGGCAGGGGCTCGCCGCGCTCCATATGGCGGGGCTGGCGACCGACCGCTTGCAGCGGCCGGTCGATCTCGCGCTCGATTTGCGCGCGCAATTCGCCTTGCGCGACGAACTGGCCAAAGCGCGCGAAAAATTCAGCGCCAAGGCCGCGTCCGGCCTCCTGCTCGACGTTAACAGCGGCGAGATCGTCGCCATGGCGTCGGAGCCGGATTTCGATCCGAACGTTTCAGGCAATCCAAAGGATCCGACGAGGCTTAATCAACTCACCACCGGCGTCTATGAAATGGGCTCGACCTTCAAGGCGTTGACGCTGGCGATGGGCCTCGATTCCGGGCGCATGTCGCTCGACACCAAGTTCGACGCGCGCGAGCCGCTGCATTTCGGTAAATTTACCATCCACGACTATCACGCGCAGAAGCGCATGCTGTCGATTCCGGAAATCTTCACCTACTCGTCCAACATCGGTACCGCCAAGCTCGCGCTTTCGCTCGGCGTCGATTATCACAAAGCCTATCTTAAAAAGATGGGCCAGCTCGATCGCCTGCGCACCGAATTGCCGGAAAGCGCCGAGCCGATCGTGCCGAAAAACTGGAGCGAGATCAGCACCGCGACCATCGCTTTCGGCCACGGCCTGTCGGTCGCGCCATTGCAGGCGGTGATGGGAGTGGCGGCGACTGTCAATGGTGGCCTGCTCATTCCGCCGACCTTCCTCAAGCGCACGCCGGAAGAGGCGCGCAAACTTGCCAAGCAAGTGCTTAAGCCCGAGACTAGCGTCAAGATGCGTTATCTGATGCGGCTCAACGCCGAGATCGGCACCGGCACGTCGGCCAATGTGAAGGGGTATTATGTCGGCGGCAAAACCGGCACGGCCGAAAAGGTGATCAACGGTCATTACTCCAAGACCAAACTATTGACCGATTTCATGGCGATCCTGCCGGCCGACAAGCCGCGTTATCTGTTGCTGCTGATGCTCGACGAGCCGCAGGCGACCAAGGAAACGCATGGCTATGCCACCGCCGGCTGGAATGTCGGTCCGGTCGCCGCCAAAGTGATCGAGCGGATCGCACCTTTGCTCGACATTCCACCGCGTTTCGATCTGCCCAAGGCCGACCAGATGCTGCTAGTGGCCAATAAGGTGACGCGGTGAAATTGTGCGAACTCCTGCCGGAAACCGACATCGATGCGCGCTTTGCCGCCATCGAAGTTACCGGCGTTGCTGCCGATAGCCGCAAGGTCGAGCGCGGATTTCTGTTCGTTGCCATTGCCGGCGTCAAAGCCGACGGCGCGCAATTCGCCGTCAAGGCGGCGCAAGCCGGTGCTGTGGCGATTGCCGGCGAAAATCGCCCGGACGGTTTGCCGAACAATGTGCCGTTTATTCGGGTGAGCAACGCGCGGCGCGCACTGGCGCTCGCGGCGGCGAAGTTTTATCCGCATCAACCGGCGACCATTGTGGCGGTCACCGGCACCAGCGGCAAAACTTCCGTGGCGGCTTTCACGCGCGAAATCTGGATCATGCTTGGCCTGCAAGCCGCCAGTGTCGGCACTGTCGGCGTGGTGTCGCCGAAGGGTGAAGTCTATGGCTCGCTTACCACGCCCGATCCGGTCGAGTTGCATCGCACGCTCGATACCTTGGCGGGCGAGGGCGTCACGCATCTCGCGCTGGAAGCTTCCTCGCACGGGCTCGATCAGCATCGCCTCGACGGGGTGCGCATTGCCGCCGGCGCTTTCACTAACCTGTCGCGCGATCATCTCGATTATCATCCGAGCATCGAGGCTTATCTCGAAGCCAAGCTGCGGCTGTTTCGCGATCTCATTGCGCCGGGCGGCACGGCGGTCATCAACGTCGATGATTGTTATTCCGGGCAGGTGGTGGACGCCGCCAAAAAAAGCGGCCTCAAGATCATGACGGTCGGCGAGGGCGGCGAGGACATTGCTCTGGTCGGCGGCGCCATTGACGGCTTCGCGCAAGTTGTCGAGCTCGCGCACGCGGGGCATACATATAAAGTGAAGCTGCCGCTGGTCGGCGGCTTTCAGGTGCAGAATGCGGCAGTGGCGGCCGGACTGGCGATTGCCACCGGCGCGGAGCCGGCGCGCGTTTTCAACGCGCTGGAAAACTTGACCGGCGCCAAAGGCCGGCTTGAGCTTGCCGGCGCCCGCGACGGTGCGCCGATATTCATCGATTACGCGCACAAGCCGGACGCGCTGGCGAAAGCTTTGGCTGCGCTGCGGCCTTATGCCAGCGGTAAACTGATTGTCGTATTCGGCGCCGGCGGCGACCGCGACACCGGCAAGCGGCCGATCATGGGCCGCATCGCGCACGAGAATGCCGACCACGTCATCGTCACCGACGACAATCCGCGCAGCGAAAATCCGGCCGCCATCCGCGCCGCCATTCTTGCCGCCGCTCCCGGCGCGACCGAAATCGGCGACCGCGCCCAAGCCATCCGCGCCGGCATCGCCGAATTGAAAAAAGGCGACGTGCTGCTGATCGCTGGCAAAGGCCACGAAACCGGCCAGTTGATCGCCGGCAAGACCTTGCCGTTTTCCGATCACGAGGCGGTCGCCGCGGCGTTGAAGGAAATCGCCGCATGAGCGCGCTCTGGACCATCGAGGACATGGCCGCTGCCATGCGCGCCGACAAATCGGGCGCGTTGCCCGCCGACATCGCCGGCATTTCCATCGACACGCGCACGCTCGCACGCGGCGAAGCCTTCTTCGCGATTCAGGGCGACAAACGCGATGGCCATGAATTCGTCGAGGGCGCGCTCAAGGCCGGCGCCGGTGTCGCGGTGGTGGCGCGCGCCAAGCGCTCCATGTTCGCCACCGATGCGCCGCTGCTCCTCGTCGATGACGTGCTGGAAGGCTTGCGCGATCTGGCGCGCGCCTCGCGCGCGCGCAGCCGCGCGAAAATCGTCGCCGTCACCGGCTCGGTCGGCAAGACCGGCAGTAAGGAAGCGCTGCGGCTTGCGCTCTCAGCCGACGCCGAGACCTTCGCTTCCGCCGCTTCCTACAATAATCACTGGGGCGTGCCGCTCTCGCTCGCGCGCTGCCCGGCCAGCGCGCATTATGCCGTGTTCGAAATCGGAATGAACCACGCCGGCGAAATCACGCCGCTGGTAAAGCTGGTGCGTCCGCACCTCGCCATCATCACCACGGTCGAGCCGGTGCATCTGGAATATTTCGGTTCGATCGAAAAAATCGCCGACGCCAAGGCCGAAATATTTTCCGGCATCGAACCGGGCGGCGTGGCCATTCTCAACCGTGACAACAATCAATATGAGCGCCTCGCTGGCGCCGCCAGGGCCGCGAAAGTTTCGCGCATCGTCACCTTCGGTGAAAATCCCGCCGCCGATGCCCGTCTCATGCGCCATTCGCTACAGGCCGAGCAGTCCTGCGTGCAGGCTTCGATCCTGGGCCAGGAGGTAACCTATAAACTCGGTGCGCCCGGCAAACATATCATCCTCAATTCGCTCGCCGTGCTCGCCGCCGTTTCGCTCGTTGGCGCCGATCTGGCGCTCGCCGCGCTTGCACTCAACCAGTTGCAGGCGCCGACCGGGCGCGGTGCGCGTATGACGCTGCGCGTTCCCGGCGGCAGCGCGCTTTTGATCGACGAAAGCTACAACGCCAACCCGGCCTCGATGGCGGCTGCGATCGCGCTGCTCGGCCAATCGGCGGTCGGCCCGCAGGGCCGCCGTATTGCCGTTTTGGGCGACATGCTGGAACTGGGCAGCGAGGGTGTTCCGCTGCACCGTGCGCTCGCCCAATCCCTCGAAATGGCCAAGGTCGATCTAGTATTTTGCTCTGGACCGCTGATGCATTCGCTCTGGCAGGCTCTTCCCTCCGGACGCCGGGGCGGCTATGCCGAGACGGCGTCGGCGCTGGAGCCGGCCGTGCTCGACGCCATCCGCGCCGGCGACGCGGTGATGGTGAAGGGCTCGCTGGGCTCGAAAATGGGCCCCATCGTCAAGGCGTTGGAACGGCAGTTTCCGGGCAGGCCGGCGCTCGAAGCGCAAAACGCATGATCCCGAATGCGGGAACCGGTTTTCGGATAAGATCATGCGCAGATATGCTGATATATAGACGGCAAGGTTTGAACCGATGCTCTATTGGCTGACCGAGCTTTCCGACAAAGTCTCGTTGTTTAACGTGTTCCGTTACATCACCTTCCGCACCGGCGGGGCGATCGTCACCGCCCTTGTGTTTGTGTTTCTGTTCGGCAGCCCGATCATCGACCTGTTGCGCTTGAAGCAAGGCGGCGGCCAGCCGATCCGCGCCGACGGCCCGGCGTCGCATCTCGTAACCAAAAAAGGCACGCCGACCATGGGCGGCCTTATGATCCTATCCGGTCTTTTGGTGTCGACGTTATTATGGGCAAATCCGGCCAATCCTTATGTCTGGATCGTGCTCGGGGTGACGCTTTCGTTCGGGCTGATCGGCTTTTATGACGATTATCTGAAGGTGACCAAGCAAACCAATGCCGGCTTTGCCGGCCGCACCCGGCTCGCCGCCGAAACCTTCGTGGCGGTGATCGCTTGTCTTGCGCTGGCGCATCTCGGCAAGCCGCCGATCGCGACCTCGCTGGTGTTTCCTTTCGTCAAGGAACTGGTGGTCAACCTCGGCTGGGCCTTTGCCATCTTCGGTGCCTTCGTCATCGTCGGCGCAGGCAACGCGGTCAACCTGACCGACGGTCTCGATGGCCTCGCCATCGTGCCGGTAATGATCGCGGCGGCGAGCTTCGGCTTCATATCCTATATCGTCGGCAACGCGCTGTTCTCCGAATATCTCCAACTGCGTTACGTCGCAGGCACCGGCGAACTCGCCGTACTGTGCGGCGCCGTGATCGGCGCCTCGCTCGGTTTCTTATGGTTCAACGCACCGCCCGCTTCGATCTTCATGGGCGACACCGGCTCGCTCGCGCTTGGCGGCATGCTCGGCGCCATCGCGGTCGCCATCAAGCATGAGATCGTGCTCGCGATCGTCGGCGGCCTGTTCGTTTTGGAAGCCGTGTCGGTAATCGTGCAAGTCGTGTCGTTCAAGCTGACCGGCAAGCGCGTGTTCAAGATGGCGCCGATCCATCATCACTACGAACAATTGGGCTGGACCGAACCGCAGATCGTCATCCGCTTCTGGATCGTGGCGGTGGTGCTGGCGCTGGCGGGGCTGGCCTCGCTGAAGTTGAGATAGCTTTTTGATTCCCATCACCACCTTCGCCGACAAAACGGTCGCGGTCTTCGGCCTCGGCGGCTCCGGCCTGCTGGCGGCGCACGCGCTTGTTGCCGGCGGCGCGGATGTCATCGCTTTCGACGATGCAACCGCCAAACTTGAGCAGGCCAATGCCGCCGGCATCAAGACGCACAACCTGAATGAAATCGACTGGCGCGATGTTTCGGCATTGGTGCTGGCGCCGGGCGTTCCGCTCACCCATCCGGAACCGCATTGGACGGTGCGGCTGGCGCGCCAACACGATGTCGAAATCATCGGCGATATCGAATTGTTCTGCCGCGAGCGCGCGGCCATGCACGAAAGCCAAGGCCTCAACTGCCCGCTGGTCGCCATCACCGGCACCAACGGCAAATCGACCACCACCGCGCTCACCACGCATCTCATCAATGCCGCCGGCGGCGACGCGCAGATGGGCGGCAATATCGGCGTGCCGGTGCTGGCGCTCGAGCCTTTCGCGCCCGGCCGCTCTTATGTGCTGGAAGTCTCGTCCTATCAGATCGACCTGGCGCCCTCGCTGCGGGCTACCGTCGGCATTCTGCTTAACGTGTCGGAGGATCATCTCGACCGCCACGGCAGCATGGAGAATTACGCCGCGCTCAAGACCTTGCTGGTGGCGCAGGTGGAAAAGGGCGGCACCGCGGTGATCGGTGTCGACGACCGATACACCCGCTCGGCTGCCGACCGTCTCGAACGCGCCGGCCGTAACGTTGTGCGGGTGTCGGTGACCACGCCATTGCGCGAAGGCTATTACGCCGAAGGCAATCGCATCGTGCGTTCGAAAGAAGGCAAAGCCTATCCGGCCGTGCAACTCGCCGGCATCGGCAGTTTGCGCGGCGCGCATAATGCGCAGAACGCCGCCTGCGCGGTAGCGGCTTGCGTCGCACTCGGCATGGAGCTGCCGGATATCCAGAAGGGTCTGGTGAGCTTCCCCGGCCTTGCGCATCGCATGCAGCCGATCGGACGCAAGCAAACCGCCAGCGGCAATATTCTTTACGTCAACGATTCGAAAGCGACCAATGCCGACAGCGCGGCTAAAGCGCTGGCGAGCTATCGGGATATTTTCTGGATCGCCGGCGGTAAGCCGAAGACCGGCGGTATTGAGAGCTTGGCCGAATATTGGCCGCGCATCTCCAAGGCCTATCTCATCGGCGAAGCGGCCAAGGAATTCGCCGCCACGCTCAAAGGCAAGGTGCCTTATGAGATCGTCGGCGTCCTGTTGGCGGCGGTCGATGCCGCCACCCGCGACGCCGACGCCTCCGGACTCAAGGAACCGGTGGTTCTCCTGTCGCCGGCCTGCGCCTCGTTCGATCAGTATCCGAACTTCGAAATTCGCGGCAAAGCCTTCACCGATCTGGTGCTGGCCGTGCCCGGAATGAGCGCCGTTAATCCTTCCTAAACCATGCCGCGTCAGCTTGGCCTTAAGGGACAGGGACATGATTTCGCGCGCAAAACGCACGCCGCTCGGCGAATGGTGGTGGACCATTGACCGGCTGACGCTGGCCGCCATCGGCGCGCTGATGCTCGCCGGCGTGGTGCTGTCGCTCGCCGCCTCGCCGCCGGTCGCCGGCCGGCTCGGGCTTGAGCCGTTTTATTTCGTCAACCGCCACATCTTCTTTCTGTTTCCGACCGTCGCCATCCTGCTCGGCGTCTCGTTCCTGACGCCGCGCCAGATCCGCCGCCTGTCGCTGATCGTGTTCGTCGTCAGCCTCATCATGGTGGCGGCGACGCCGATGTTCGGCCAGGAGATCAAGGGCGCCAAGCGCTGGCTGGTAATCTTCGGCATCAATGTCCAGCCGTCGGAATTCCTCAAACCGGCCTTCGTCATTCTGGTGGCCTGGCTGTTCGGTGAATCGGCCAAGCGCCCGGAAATGCCGGCGAACGCCATGTCGCTCGTGCTGTTGCTGACCGTGGTCGCGCTGCTGGTGGTGCAGCCCGATTTCGGCCAGACCATGCTGATCGTGCTGGTGTGGAGCGCGCTGTTCTTCATGGCCGGCATGCGCGTCATCTGGATGTTCGGCATCGCCGGCGTCGCCGGTTTCGGCCTCATGGTCGCCTATTACACCGTGCCGCATGTCGCGACCCGCATTCAGCGCTTTATGAATCCGGCTTCCGGCGACAGTTTCAATATCGACGTCGCCACCGAAAGTTTCATGCGCGGCGGCTGGTTCGGGCGCGGGCCGGGCGAGGGCACGGTCAAGCGCATGCTGCCGGAGAGTCATACTGACTTTGTCTTCTCGGTCGCGGCCGAGGAATTCGGCGTCGCGCTGTGTCTGGCGCTGGTCGCACTATTTTCCTTTATTGTCATTCGCGCGCTCATCCGCGCCATGCGCAATGGCGATCCTTTCACGCGCTTTGCCGCCGCCGGGCTCACCATGCTGTTTGCGACGCAGTCGGCGATCAATATGGCGGTCAACCTGCATCTGATCCCGGCCAAGGGCATGACGTTGCCGTTCATTTCATATGGCGGCTCCTCGATGCTCTCGCTCGCTTACGCCATGGGCATGTTATTGGCGTTGACTCGCGAGCAGCCGCGCGGCGCCGTGCTGACCGCGCCGGTCGCGCTGCCGGTCGGAAGCGGGGTTTGATGACGACGACGGTATTAATTATCGTCATGGCCGGGCTTGTCCCGGCCATCCACGTCTTGCTTAAATAAGAGAAGAAAGGCGTGGATGCCCGGCACAAGGCCGAGCATGACAGAAAATAGACCATGCCCCAAACCAATAAACTCGTGCTGTTGGCCGCCGGCGGCACCGGCGGCCATCTGTTTCCGGCCGAGGCGCTTGCCGTCGTGCTGCAAAAGCGCGGGCTCGTCGTCGATCTCGCCACCGATACCCGCGCCGCGCATTTCGAATTTCCCGCCCGCGCCGTCCACCTTATTCCGAGCGCGACCGTGCGCGGGCGCAATCCGGCGGCGCTCGCGCGCACCGCCGTCATGCTGGCGTTTGGCGCCGGCAAAGCATTTTCGTTGATCGGCCGCATTCGCCCCGCCGTCGTGGTCGGCTTCGGCGGTTATCCGACCGTGCCGCCGCTGATGGCGGCGAGCTGGCGCGGCGTTCCCACCGTGTTGCATGAGCAGAACGGCGTCATGGGCCGCGCCAATCGATTTCTGGCGTCGCGCGTGACGGCCATCGCCACCGGCTTTCGCACACTCGCCAAAGTCGACGCCCGCATGCAATCGAAAATGACATTCACCGGTAATCCGGTGCGGCCGCTGGTGGTGGAAGCGTCGCGCATTCCTTATGCGGCGCCGGAGTCGGGCGGCTCGCTGCGCCTGTTGGTCTTCGGCGGCAGCCAGGGCGCGCGCGTGATGTCGGACATCGTGCCGGCAGCGGTCGAGCGCATGGATGTTGCGACACGCGCGCGGCTTCATATCGTGCAGCAGGCGCGCGCCGAGGATCTCGACACGGTGCGCGGAACTTACGCGCGGCTCGGCGTCACCGCCGAATGCGCGCCGTTCTTTTCCGATCTGCCGGTGCGCATGGCGTCGGCGCACCTCATCATCGCGCGCTCCGGCGCTTCGACGGTCGCCGAAGTCTCCGCCATCGGCCGGCCGGCGATCCTGGTGCCGTTGCCGAATGCGCTGGATCAGGACCAGTTCGCCAATGCCGGCGTCCTGCAAGACGCCGGCGGCGCCATCCGCATCGTGCAGCGCGATTTCATGCCGGAACGGCTGGCCAGCGAAATCGCGGCGCTGGCCGCCGATCCGCATCGGCTCGCCGGCATGGCGCAGTCGGCCAAAGTCGCCGGCAGTATCGACGCGGCCGAAAAGCTGGCAAATCTCGTCGTCGCGTACATGCTATAAGATACGTCACCAAGATACGTCACCAAGACACCTCAACATGCGGAACTTTGCCGCGGTTGTGGCGTTGAACTCTTTCTCCCGCAAAGGGAATGGATTTCGGGGTAATGGAGACATCGAGCCGTCTGACGGCTTCCCAAAGCGAAGACGGGCGTTATCGCCTCCTCGTCGAGGCGGTCACCGATTACGCGATCTATATGCTCGACCCCACCGGGATCATCACCAGTTGGAATCCCGGCGCGCAGCGGTTCAAGGGCTATACCGCCGACGAAATCATCGGCCAGCATCTTTCGCGCTTCTATACCGACGCCGATCGCGCCGTCGATCTGCCCGCGCGCGCGCTGAAACTGGCGCGCGATGCCGGAAAGTTCGAGGCCGAGGGCTGGCGCGTGCGCAAGGACGGCACGCAATTCTGGGCCTATGTGATCATCGATCCGATCCGTGCACCGGACGGCGATATTGTCGGCTACGCCAAGATCACGCGCGACCTGACGGAACGCAGGGCGGCCGAAGAAGCATTGCGGAAAAGCCAGGAGCAATTCCGGCTGCTGGTGCAGGGCGTCACCGACTACGCCATCTATCTGCTCGACAAGGAAGGCTACGTCAGCAACTGGAATCTCGGCGCTCAGCGCATCAAGGGCTATATGCCGGACGAAATTATCGGCCAGCATTTTTCCCGCTTTTATACCGAGGAAGACCGCGCCGCCGGCATGCCGGCCAATACGTTGGGAACCGCCGAACGCGAAGGGCGTTTCGAAAACGAAGGTTGGCGCGTCCGCAAGGACGGCAGCCGCTTCTGGGCGCATGTCGTGCTCGATGCCATTCGCGACGACGCCGGCGACTTGATCGGCTATGCCAAGATCACCCGCGACATCACCGAGCACCGCGAAACGCAACAAAAACTCGAGCGCACGCGCGAGGCGCTGCTGCAATCGCAAAAGATGGAGGCCATCGGCCAGCTCACCGGCGGCGTCGCCCACGACTTCAACAATTTGCTGATGGCCGTGCTCGGCAGCCTTGAATTGATGCGCAAGCGCCTGCCGGACGATCCGAAATTGCATTCGCTTCTGGAAAATGCCGTGAAAGGCGCGGAGCGCGGCGCGACGCTGACCAAACGCATGTTGGCCTTTGCGCGCCGGCAGGAGTTGAAACAGGAGGCCGTCGACATTCCCGACCTCGTGCGCGGCATGACGGAGCTTCTGGAACGCACGCTCGGTTCGTCGGTCACCCTGGAGATGCGCTTTCCGCTTTCGCTCAGCACCGTGCTGGCTGATTCAAACCAACTCGAAATGGCACTGCTGAATTTGGCGGTCAACGCGCGCGACGCCATGACGGAGGGCGGTGAAATCGTTATTTCCGCGCGCGATGAGATCGTGAATGCCGACGGCCGCCTGGCGCCCGGCCGCTATGTCCGCCTTGCCGTCGACGACAGCGGCAATGGCATGGACGCCGCGACGCTGGCCCGCGCCACTGAACCGTTCTTCACCACGAAGTCGCCAGGCAAAGGCACCGGCCTCGGCCTGTCGATGGTGCATGGCCTCGCCGAGCAGTTCCGGGGCCGCTTCAATCTGCGCAGCAAGCTCGGTGTCGGTACGACGGCGGAGCTTTGGTTGCCGGTTGCCGGGGCGAAGCCCAAGGCGCAGGCCGAACTCCTGGTCGAGACGGAGCCGCCGGTCTTCTGGCCGCTTGTCATTCTCGCGGTCGATGACGACCCGCTCGTGCTGACAAACACCGTCGCCATGTTGGAGGATCTCGGCCATACCTGTTACCCCGCAACCTCGGGCGCCGAGGCGCTGGCAATCCTTGAGAACGACGATTCCGTCAGTCTGGTGGTTACCGATCAAGTCATGCCGCAGATGACCGGGTTGCGCCTGGCCGAGATCCTGCGTGAGCGCTGGCAGGGGCTTCCGGTGTTGCTCACCACCGGCTACGCCGAGATCGAACCGGACGCGACGCCGGATATCCCGAAACTGTCGAAGCCCTTCATCCAGGCCGAACTGGCGGCGCAGGTCGCCAACATGGCCGTGGGCGCCCGCAATCGCGGGAAAATTATCCGCTTTCGCGGCAAAGCCTCGGAATAAGCCGCTATCGACGCGGCATTGCCGGCCGTTATGCATATTGCATCGGCCGATCTTCCATTTTTGTCCGCCATGCCATACACGGAACGCCGTGATTTCTGGATTGTCCGTTTCCCGCCTACGCGCGGACTTGCGGATGATCAGCGAGGACTAAAGCTCCATGAAACTGCCGCGCGATATAGGCCCCGTGCATTTCGTCGGCATCGGCGGCATCGGCATGAGCGGCATCGCCGAGGTGCTGGTCAATCTCGGCTATACCGTCATTGGCTCCGATGTTTCCGACTCGGCCAACGTCAAGCGCCTGCGCGATCTTGGCATCAAGATCGCCATCGGTCACAAGGCCGAGAATCTCGATGGCGCCGACGTCGTCGTGGTGTCGTCCGCCATCAAGCCGGATAATCCGGAGTTGATCGCCGCGCGCGCGCAGCGCCTGCCGGTGGTGCGGCGCGCCGAAATGCTTGCAGAACTGATGCGGCTGAAAAGTTGCGTGGCGATTGCCGGCACCCATGGCAAGACCACTACCACTTCGATGGTGGCGACGCTGCTCGACGCCGGCGGTTTCGATCCGACCGTCATCAATGGCGGCATCATCAATGCCTATGGCACCAATGCACGGCTTGGAGCCGGCGACTGGATGGTGGTGGAGGCCGATGAATCCGACGGCACGTTTCTGAAGCTGCCGGCCGACATCGCCATCGTGACCAATGTCGACGCCGAGCATCTCGATCATTTCAAGACCTTCGCCGCCGTGCAGGAAGCCTTCATTCAATTCGTCGAGAACGTGCCGTTCTACGGTTTCGCCGTCATGTGCACCGATCATCCGATCGTGCAGCGGCTGGTCGGGCGCATCGCCGACCGCCGCATCGTCACTTACGGCGAAAATCCGCAGGCGGACGTGCGCCTGACGGAGATCACCAACGCCGGCGGCACGCAGCGCTTCACCGTTTTATTCCGCGACCGCGACGGCAAGGAAATTCATGCCATCCGCGATCTCGAATTGCCGATGCCGGGCCGCCACAACGCGCTCAATGCCACCTCGGCGGTGGCGGTCGCGCATGCGCTCGGCATTGCCGACGGCAAGATCAAGGCGGCGCTCGCCAAGTTCGGCGGCGTCAAGCGCCGCTTCACCAAGGTCGGGGAATGGAACGGCGCCACCATCATCGACGACTACGGCCATCATCCGGTCGAGATCGCGGCGGTGCTCAAGGCCGCGCGTGAATCGACTAAAAATCAGGTGATCGCGGTGGTGCAGCCACATCGCTATACGCGGCTGAAAACTTTGTTCGAGCCGTTCTCCACCTGCTTCAACGACGCCGACGCGGTGATCGTGGCCAATGTCTATGCCGCCGGCGAAGCGCCGATCGAAGGCGCTGACCGCGATCATCTGGTGCAGGCCCTGCGCGCGCGCGGCCATCGCCAGGTCGTGCCGCTCGACGGGCCGGAAAAACTGGCGGGCATCATCAAGGGTCTCGCCAAGCCCGGCGATTTTGTCGTCTGCCTAGGGGCCGGCTCGATCACGCAATGGGCTTATGCGCTGCCGGGCGAATTGAAGGCGCTCGACGGCGGTAACTAGTCGGACCGTCTCCACCGTCATGGCCGGGCTTGTCCCGGCCATCCACGTCCTAAATGAGCGTTTCAAACAGGTCGTTCCACTTTGAATTTGAAGCCAGTATCAGCCGCACCTTCCAGGTGCGCGACCAGTGTTTCATATTGTGCTCACGTTGAATTGCGGTTCGGATGTCGTCGTAAACTTCGAAATAAACGAGCCGCTTTAAACCGTAACGCTTGGTGAATCCTTGTATAGTACCCGCACGATGTTGAGCAACGCGGCGAACCAGATCGCTGGTCACGCCAACGTACAAAATTCCGCTGGGCTTATTCGTAAGAATGTAGATGTACCCGCCCATAGACCTATGATCGCCCCCGTGGATGGCCGGGACAAGCCCGGCCATGACGTGGAGTTCGCATGACCTTTTCCGACATCGTCCCCGAATTGAAGCCCCGCATGCCCGATTTGCGCGGGCGCTTGCTGGCGAACCAGACGCTCGACCCCTTCACCTGGTTTCGTGTCGGCGGACCGGCGCAGGCGCTATTCATGCCGGAGGACGAAAGCGACCTAGCGTATTTTCTCAAACTTCTGCCGGCCGATATTCCGCTCACCGTGATCGGCGCGGCCTCCAATATGATTGTGCGCGATGGCGGCGTGCGGGGCGCGGTGGTGCGGCTCGGGCGCGGCTTTAATGATGTCGCGATCAAGGACGATCATCGTGTGCTCGCCGGCTCTGCCATTCTCGACGTGCTGGTGGCGCGCGCCGCGCAAAAGGCCGGCATCGGTGGACTTGCATTTCTCTCCGGCATTCCCGGCACCATCGGCGGCGCGCTGCGCATGAATGGCGGCGCCTATGGCGGCGAGACCAGGGACGTCCTGATCGAAGCCACCGGCATCGATCGCCACGGCAACATGCGCACATATAGTAATGCGGAGATGGGTTTTTCCTACCGCCATTGCGGCGTGCCCGACGACGTCATATTCACCAGCGCGCTATTGCAAGGCCGCGCCGATGATCCGGAAAAAATCGCCGCCGAGATGGCCGACATCAAAGCCAAGCGCGAAGCGAGCCAGCCGCGCAACCGCACCAGCGGCTCGACCTTCAAGAATCCGCCCGGCCACAATGCCTGGAAGCTGATCGACGACGCCGGCTGCCGTGGGCTCAAAATCGGCGGCGCGCAAGTCTCAGAGCTGCACTGCAATTTTCTCATCAATCTCGGCGAGGCGACCGCCGCCGATATCGAAACATTGGGCGAGACCGTACGCGAGCGCGTCAAAGCGCATTGCGGTATCGAACTGGAGTGGGAAATTAAGAGAATTGGTGTAGGCAGCGCATGATTCCGAAAAGTGGGCGCCGGTTTTCGGACAAGATCATGCGCAAAGAGAAATAGCCATGAAACACGTCGCGGTACTGATGGGCGGTTGGTCGGCGGAACGCGAGGTCTCCTTGCGTTCGGGCAAGGCCTGCGCCGATGCGGCCGAGCGCGCCGGCTTCCGCGTCACCCGCGTCGATGTCACGCGCGACATCGCCGCCGTGCTCACCAAGCTCAAGCCCGACGCCGCGCTCAATGTGCTGCACGGCCGACCGGGCGAGGACGGCACCTTGCAGGGCCTCCTTGAAATCATCGGCGTTCCCTACAGCCATTCCGGCGTGATGGCGTCGTCGGTAGCGATGCAGAAGGATATCGCCAAGACTGTGCTCAAGGCCGCTGGCGTGCCGGTGCCGGGCGGCACGGTCGTTCACCGCGCCGAGGCCGCCAGCAAACATCTGCTGCCGCCGCCTTATGTCATCAAGCCGGTGGCGGAAGGCTCCAGCGTCGGCGTCTTCATCGTGCGCGAGGATCATGCGCACCCGCCGCAGGAACTGACCCGCGCCGACTGGAGCTTCGGCGATGTGGTGCTGGTCGAGCGTTACATTCCCGGCAAGGAATTGACCTGCGCGGTCGTTGCCGAAAAGCCGACCGGCGTGATCGAGATCGTCGCCAACACGAAGTTCTACGACTACGAAGCCAAGTACGCCCCCGGCGGCTCCACGCATCTGCTGCCGGCGCCGGTGTCGCCGGAAATTTACGAAGAATGCCGCCGTCTCGCGCTGCTGGCGCATCGCGCGCTCGGTTGCCGCGGCGTCACCCGCGCCGACTTCCGTTACGACGACAGTCTCGCAGGCACGGCGGGGCTCGCCTGTCTCGAGGTCAACACCCAGCCCGGCATGACCGAAACCTCGCTGGTGCCCGAACTTGCCGCGCACGCCGGCATGAGCTTCGAGGATCTGGTGCGCTGGATGATCGAGGACGCGTCCTTGGGGCGGTAGTTCCGAAGGGAAACGCGTAGCCCGGATGGAGCGAAGCAAAATCCGGGTTTACCGGCGCAAAAGACCCCGGATTGCGCTGCGCTCCATCCGGGCTACGAGCTTCGGGGAGGGATAAAAAATCACAGCGCTCTGATCCTCGGCCCGTTCCAGCTTCGCCCGGTCAATTCCGTCACCGCCCAGACCAGCGCATCCAGGCGATCCGGCGAGCCGCCCGACGATAATCCGTTCAGCCCGAAATCGCACATCTGGTCTTCGAGTTCCGGCATCGGCGCACCCGCGTGCTTGACCTTGCCTTGCGCGTACAGCGCCGCCACCGGTTCGGCGCGCAGATATTTGCCGCGCGTCGCGTGCACCGTCTTCAACGGCACCGTGGAATCGACGTTGCGCAACACCGCGCCCACCATGTCGCCGCCCTGGTTCACTTCGGCGACCAGCGCGTCGGCGTTGAGCCGCCGGAACAGCGCAATGGCGCGCGTCGCCCAGCCGGCCGGTTGCAGCCCGGACGCGGTGGCGTCCTCCAGCACATAGATGCAGCCATCTTCGGCGCGCCCCGCCGCGACAATGCCGCAGGCATCCGCGCCTTGCCGTGACGACGCCGGCGGATCGATGCCGACAACGATCCGCGCGAGCGGCGGCGCAACATCGGCGCGCGCCGCCTCGATCGTGGCGCGCGACCACAAGGCGTCGGGCCGGTCCTCGATGATTTCGCCGTCGATTTCCTGGCGGCTGAGCCGCGTGCCGGCGTAGCGCGCCAGCACTTCGTCGAGAAATGCCGGCGACAGATGCGCGGCATTGGCGATGGTGCCGGCGCGCGTCACCGCGCTGCGCGGGTCGGTGACCAGCCGCTTCAACAAGGCAAGCGGACGCGGCGTCGTGGTGATGAGTTGGCGCGGACGTTGGCCGAGCCGCAAGCCGAATTGCAGCATGTCGAAGGCCGCATCGGCATAGCGCCACTTGGCAAGTTCGTCACACCATGCGGCGTCGAATTGCGGCCCGCGCAGGCTGTCCGGATCGTCGGCCGAGAAGGCCTGCGCTACCGCGCCGTTGCGCCATTCCAGCCGCAAGCGCGACGAGGTCCACCGCGGCCGTTCGCTGCGCGGCGAGGTGCGCAGCAGCCCGGCCGGACCCTCGATCATCACTTCGCGCACGTCGTGCTCGCTTTCGCCGACAAGCGCGATATGGCCGAAGCGGCGCTCGGCATAAGGCGCGCGCCCATGGACGAGTGCGCGCACCCATTCGGCCCCTAATCTTGTCTTGCCGGCGCCGCGCCCGCCGAGCGCCAGCCACGTCGTCCACGGCCCGCCATTGTTGGCTGCGAGCGGCGCTTCCTGGTGGCAATGGGCGAGGACGGCGAAGTCCTTATCCAGCCGCATCCACCGGCGCAGGTCCGGAATCGCCGTCAGCATCCGCAGCGTCAGACCGGCTCGCGACGAACGCGTCAATGCGGCGCGCAAGATCGCGACGGAATTCGTCGATGTCTCGTGGCATATCGTCATCGTCGTCATCTTCGATCGGTCCTGTGTCGGTTCGGCCAGAGCCGCGCATTCCCTTCAGCGTGCGTATCGCCTGGATGAGCGTCGCCAGCGCCTGTGCTTCCGCGAGCAACTGCATCGCCGGCGGCACGCCGCGCTGGCGCTGGCTGCGCTTGGCCCAGCCATGTGTCTCCGCGAGCGTGCTTAACGTGGTGATGCCGATGCCGAGTTCGCGCGCGAGCTCGCGCATGGGTTGGTCGGTGTTCTCGTAGCCGTGCCGCGCGGTCGCAATAAAGGCCTCGGTGTATCGCACCATGGCAATGCTCCGTTGATTGTCGTCTTTGGCGATGTGGGATGGCGGCGGGCGTCACCGGCTCAACGCCGGGCGCAATTGCGCGACATGCCGGAAACATAGGAAAGCAGCGTCACGCTGTCAAGGATTAAAATCATACGGCAAGACTCGAAAATATGCTAAGGTAGCCAACTTGACGACGAAAGGCTGCGTTATGTCGAAACCGACGATTTTCACGATTTCCGCCGTTTGGGACGAGGACGCCTCGGTTTGGAGTGGGCATTGCGATGACATTCCAGCCGCCGCCGACGCGCCAACTTTGGATGAACTCCTCGCGAAGATCTCGGCTATGGCGCTCGACGTGTTGCCGGACAATCATCCTGACGCCGATCCCGCTTCGCTTTACTTGCAGATCACGGCGCTGCGGGAAGCCGAACCTGCCCTGTCATAATGGCGCCCCAGTTCGACCGCGCCTTGCGTGACCTGCTGCGTGCAGCCGGCTGCACGCTGGTGCGTCAAGGGAAGGGCAGTCACGAAATCTGGCACAGCCCTATAACGCAACGAAATTTTCCAGTGCCGTTCGGAATCCCTAGCCGTCACACCGCCAATGCAATCCTCCGTCAGGCCGGATTGCCGAAGGCCTTTTGAACTCATAAATGGATGAAGCAAAGCGTAGCCCGGATGGGGCCAACGGGTCGGCGCAAAGCGCCGCCCGATGACAGGCTCCGCGAAATCCGGGAAACGACAATCGCTGCCCCGCATTGCGCTTCGCTTCATGCGGGCTACCAGCGATTGATGCCGTCACACCCCGTTATAAACATCCGCCAAACTCAACGCCAACTCCGGCGGCTCCAGCGCGATAACCCCGTCCCGTACAATGTGCGTGAGGATCGTACCATCGCTGCCGCGCGTGTGATTAAGAATGAGTCCCGTAGCCCGGATGGAGCGCAGCGAAATCCGGGAAACTTGATCCGGACAACGGAATCACGACCGTCGAAAGCCTTCAGCGCGCGGCTAAAATCGTTGGACGTGAGTTGAGGATGCAGCCCGTAGGGCGGATTAGCGCAGCGTAATCCGCCATCTTTCGTCATGCTCCGCATGCCTTCCGCCATCCGTCGTCTGCTTACGTGAATGACTCCGAAAGCACGCGGACGCGGCCTTGCCGGTTGCCGACAGGGCGCTTGAGCGTGATCTCGACGTCGGAGCCGAGAAGCAGAATTGCCTGAAAAAGACGGTCCATCGAGAAGCCTTCGAAATGACCGCGCAGCAGGCGGGACAGATCGGGCTGGGAAATTCCGGTCAGTTTCGCGGCCTGGGTTTGGGAGATTTTTTTACTTTCAATCAACATGCCGATTTTGATCGCCACGTCGGCTTTCAGCGCATGCTCTTCGGCATTCGGTGTTCCGATGTCGGCAAAGATATTTCCGTGGGTGAGCTTGGTTTTGCTGCGGGGCATGATTGTGGTCCTTATGAGCGCGCGTACTAATCTGACTTCTTGCCGTCGGCTATCGCTTGGTATTTCTTCTCTGCATCTTTGAGACGGCTTTTGATCAGGTCTAGGTCCGACTTGGGCGTCTTGGCTCCTCGCTTCGATTTCTTTTGAAAGACGTGCAGCACATAAATCCTTCCGGCGAACTTCACCGTGTACACGGCACGGTATGTGTCTCCATCGAAATCCTCGACGACTTCAAGAACGCTCGCGCCGCCAAAGCCCTTCAATGGTTTTGCGTCGGGATGTTTCGATCCGCGTTGCGCGGCGCGGATTGCGAATCCAAAAACATTTTGACCGGCTGAGGCATCGACGAAATATCGGCCTTCGACGAGCCGACAAATTCGCAGGGCTTCATCGCGGGTAAGACAACCACGGCGCATGATCCGTTATGGTAAATGTACCATAGGTCGGTATTGCTCGGATGTCAATGTGAAGGAGCGGAGGGGCGGGCACGTCTGGCTTCCCCGTTCCGCCGCGGAGCCGTGCCCCAAACACCACTTCGGGCATAAGTTACCGAAGTCTGCCCCCAGCCGTTAAAACTTTACACTTCGTTTACCAAATAGCCCGAAGACTAGGCTTTGGCGGCGTTTTTACGCGCATCGCAATAAGAAGCCGTGTGCGCAGCGGCGTTCGTCGAAAGCCTTTGGACGATCCTTGCTCCGTCCGGAGGTGACATCACACCTGGGCTGCGCGACCCGCGCCGGCCCAAGCTTGCCGCCCGTTAAGGGCCAACGTTTGAAGAAACGGTTGCGATGGATCGCCGCGCCAGCCTCGCTCAAACGCTCAACGATCGGCCCGCCACCGCCGAAGCGCTTCCGCGGGGCCGCACGCCGTCGCGTTGGCAGCGCCAGGCGCGGCGCTGGTTTTCCGCCCTGATCGAATACGAAATTCCGCGCGGCGCCGGCTCCTCGGCGGCGGCGCTCCTGCTGCTCGCCAGCGTTTGCTACGGCGTCGTTAAAGGCGGCCACGGCCCAGCCATCGTCGCCAATTTCGGCGACCTGTGCGATGCCGCCGCCAATACCGCCGGCTTTGGCATCAACGAAGTCGCGCTTTCGGGCGAGCATCAACTCGCGCGCGACGAAATCCTCAAAACCGCCGGCATCACGGAGCGCTCGTCGCTTCTGTTCCTCGATGCCGCACAGGCGCGCGCGCGGCTCTTGACCAATCCCTGGGTTGCCGATGCGACCGTGCTTAAACTTTATCCCGGCCGTCTGCGCATCGAGATCAAGGAGCGCAAGGCCTTCGCGCTCTGGCAGAAGGAAGCGCGCGTTTCGCTGATTGCCAATGATGGCACCGTGCTCGAACCCAACGTGCCGGGCGCCTTCGCGATGCTACCGCTGGTGGTCGGCGAGGGCGCTGCGCAGGAATCGCCCGGACTTCTCGCGTTGCTCGCGCGCTATCCGACGGTCGCGTCGCAGGTCGAAGCTTCCGTACTGGTCGCGCAGCGACGCTGGAACCTGCATCTGCGCAACGGCATCGAAGTCCTGTTGCCGGAAAGCGAACCCGAACAGGCGCTGCGCACGCTCGCCGATCTCGACCGCGACAAGAAACTTTTGACGCGCGACATCGTCACCGTCGATCTGCGCCTGGCCGACCGCGTCACCGTGCGCCAGTCGGACGTCAGCGCGGCGGCACGCGCCGAGGCGCTCAAGGCCGCCGACAAGAATAAGAAAAAAGGCAAAGGAGGCGAAGCATGACCGTGCTGCGCTTCGGCCTGACGCCCAAGATGAAGCCGGTCTCGCCGCGCCGCGCCGCCGTCGTCGCCGCGCTTGATGTCGGCACCAGCAAGATCGTCTGCATGATCGCGCGACTCGAACCGCAGGCGCCGCAGGATGTGCTGCGCCGTCGCAGCCACGGCGTGCGCATACTTGGCTTTGCCCATACGGCGGCGAGCGGCATGAAAGCCGGCTCGGTGGTCGATCTGGTGGAAGCGGAAGAAGTCGTGCGCCAGGCCATCGATACCGCCGAAAGCATGGCCGGCGTCCAGCTTGAATCGGTGGTGGTGTCGCTGTCCGGCGGCCGCCTCGGCAGCGAGCGCTTCGTCGCCGATATTGAATTGAACGGCGGCACCGTCGGCGACGGCGACATCGCCCGCGTGCTGGCCGCCGCCAGCCGCCATTCGGTGCGCAATGGGCGCGCCGTGCTTCATTCGTTGCCGATCGGCTATGCGCTCGACGCCGCCAAGGGTATCCGCGAACCGCGCGGCATGCTCGGACACAAGTTCGGCGTCGATATGCATATGGTGACCGCCGAAGTGGCGACGGTGCGCAATCTGATGCTGACGGTCGAGCGCAGCCATCTTGAGGTCGAGGCCATGGTCGCGTCGCCTTACGTGGCGGGGCTCGCCTGCCTCGCCGACGACGAGGCCGATCTCGGCTCGGCCTGTATCGATCTCGGCTCCGGCACCACCTCGCTCGCCGTGTTCTCGGGCGGTCGCTTCATGCATGCCGACGGCTTCGCGCTCGGCGGCCACCACATCACCATGGATATCGCGCGCGGCCTCAACACCCGAATCTCCGCCGCGGAGCGAATCAAGGCGATTTATGGCAGTGTTTTGACTGGCGGTTCGGACGAACGCGACATGATCACGGTGGCATCGGTGGGAGACGACGAGCGCGAGCCGCCGAAGTTCATCTCACGCGCGCAACTGGTGCGCATCATCAAGCCGCGCGTCGAGGAAATTCTGGAACTTGTGCGCGACTGTCTGGCGGCTTCGCCCTTCGCGGCCGAGCCGCGCGCTCGGGTGGTTTTGACCGGCGGCGGCAGCCAATTGCCGGGCCTGGCCGATCTGGCGGCGCGCATCCTGCGCCGTCCGGTGCGGATCGGACGGCCGCTCGGCGTGGCGGGTTTACCGGAAGCGGCCAAGGGGCCGGCTTTCGCGGTGGCGGCGGGCCTCCTGGTCTATCCGCAAGCGGCGCATTTGGAACACTTCGAACCGCGACGAACGCGGCAATTGATGACGGGAACGGGCGGTTACATGCAACGCGTCGGACGATGGCTACGCGAGAGTTTCTGAAATTTGGCGGCGAACGCGCCGGTGCAATCGAGAGGCAAACATGACGATCAATCTGAAGGTTCCCGACATTCGCGAGATGAAGCCGCGCATCACCGTGTTCGGCGTCGGCGGCGCCGGCGGCAACGCGGTCAACAACATGATCACCGCCGGCCTCCAGGGCGTCGACTTCGTCGTCGCCAATACCGACGCGCAGGCGCTGACGCTGTCGAAGGCCGAACGCATCGTGCAGATGGGTACGCAGGTGACCGAGGGTCTCGGCGCCGGCTCCCAGCCCGAAGTCGGTCGCGCCGCAGCCGAAGAAGTGATCGACGAATTGCGCGATCACTTGACTGGCGCGCATATGGTCTTCGTCACCGCCGGCATGGGCGGCGGCACCGGCACCGGCGCCGCGCCTGTCATCGCCAAGGTGGCGCGCGAACTCGGCATCCTCACGGTCGGCGTCGTCACCAAGCCGTTCCACTTCGAAGGCCAGCGCCGCATGCGCTTTGCCGAAGCCGGCATCACCGAGCTTCAGAAAGTCGTCGACACGCTGCTGATCATCCCGAACCAGAATCTGTTCCGGGTCGCCAACGAGAAGACCACCTTCGCCGACGCCTTCGCGATGGCCGATCAGGTGCTTTACTCGGGCGTCGCCTGCATCACCGACCTGATGGTCAAGGAAGGCCTCATCAACCTCGACTTCGCCGACGTACGCGCCGTCATGCGCGAAATGGGCAAGGCGATGATGGGCACCGGCGAAGCCTCCGGCGAAAAGCGCGCTTTGACCGCCGCCGAAGCCGCGATCGCCAATCCGTTGATCGACGACGCCTCGATGAAGGGCGCGCGCGGTCTGTTGATTTCGATCACCGGCGGCAAGGACCTCACCCTCTATGAAGTCGACGAGGCCGCCACCCGCATTCGCGAGGAAGTCGATCAAGACGCCAACATCATCGTCGGCGCCACCTTCGACGAATCGCTGGAAGGCATCATCCGCGTCTCCGTCGTGGCGACCGGCATCGACCATACTGGCGTCATTCAGCAGACACCGGCGGCACCTGCGGAAAACGCACTCAAGGAACTCGCCAGCAAGATGCGCAACGACTCGCGCCGCATTGCCGACCGGGTCGAGCGCGCAAACCCGGCGAAGCCCTTGGCAGCGCCGGCCGTCGCCAGCGCGGCGATGCAGCATGCCGCGCATGCGGCGGTCGCCGCCGCCATTCTTCCCGGTCACGCGATCGAGGAAGTCTCATTGCGGCCGATGCCGGCCAAGCCATCGCTGTTCGACCCGATGCCGGCCGAAGCACTGCAATTCGAAGCGCCGATGCCAGCCACCTTCATTCCGCCGATGCCGGAACCGGCGATCCGCCAGCAGCGCATGCCGCGAATCGACGAACTGCCGGTGCCGGCGCAGAACGAGATCCGCGCCCAGCGCGGCGAAGTTGCCGACAACCATCCGGAAAAGCAGCGCCTGTCGCTGATGCAGCGGCTGGCCTCCGTCGGTCTCGGCAGGCGGGAGGAGGCGGAAGCGCCGCCGCCGCCACGCGCTGCCCGGCCGATGCCGCCGGTCGACCGGCCGGCGCAGCGGCCGACCGCCCGTAACCCGGAAGGCCGCTACCCGGAGCCCTGGCCAGCCGAATCACGGCCGGCCGATCCGGTCTCCGAATACGCTCGCCGCCCAGCGCCGCAGGGTCTTGACCCCCATGGACGTACCGCGCCTGTGCATAATTCCACCGAGGAAGATCAACTCGACATCCCGGCCTTCCTGCGCCGTCAGGCGAATTAACGGCCGCCTGAAGCATTTGGCAGTCCCGCCCCTCCGATAAGAGGCGGGGCCGCTAAAACACTCGGATTTTTGGTTATTTTCTTAAGCCTTTGATTGTATAAATTAATTTCCTGCTAAGCCGGTTTGACCATGGAACTCGCGCCATCTGCCGCTGGCTCGGCGGGAAATTTTATGTTTTACCGACTGTGACAGCCACCGCGAAATTGCGGCAGAAAAGAGTAACAGTCGGTAAGAATCCGTGTCTTGGTGAAAGCCGGGCTGGTGGCCTAAGTTTTGGGAGCGCAAGGGACTTTTCGGATCGAATAGCGCCTTGTCGGCCGGCTGGGGCCGGTAAGACTTAAAGGCGCAAATATGTCTAGTGCGGGGCGGGGATAAGAACGCGGCTTGTTGCGGTCTTGTCCCGGAAACGGGGTCGATGAAAGGCGTTCAGCAAACGACACTGAGGGATGAAGTCGCCGTTTCCGGCGTCGGCGTCCATTCCGGTCGTCCTGTCACATTGACCTTGATCCCGGCCGACGACGACGCCGGTATCGTCTTTCAACGCGTCAGCGCCGACGGCAGCCTGGAGCGCGAAATCCGCGCCGACGTGCGCGCCGTTACCGCTACCGAATTTGCCACGGTTCTGGGCGACGCCTCAGGTCCCCTGTGCTCGACCGCCGAACATATTCTGGCGGCGCTGCGCGGCCTCAACGTCGATAACGTCATCGTCGAGATCGACGGACCGGAAGTGCCTATCATGGATGGCAGCGCGGCGCCCTTCGTCGAGGCGCTCGACCAGGCCGGCCTCACCACGCGCGCTCTGCCGCGCCGCTATATCGAAGTGCTCAAGCCGATCCGCGTCATTAAGGACCGCTCCCTCGGCGAATTGCGTCCTTACGCGCACGGCTTCCGGGTCGAAGCCGAAATCGAATTCGATCATCCGCTTATTGGCAAGCAGGCGATGTCACTCGACATCGAACCGAAAGGCTTCCGCCGCGAAATCGCCCGCGCTCGCACCTTCGGCTTCATGAAGGACGTCGCCAAATTGTGGGGCGCCGGTTTCGCGCTCGGCGCTTCGTTCGAAAATACGCTGGTGATCAGCGAAGACCGCGTGCTCAATCCGGAAGGCCTGCGCTTTGCCGATGAGTTCGTGCGCCACAAAATCCTCGACGCCATCGGCGATCTGGCGCTTGCCGGTCTGCCGCTGATCGCGGCCTACAAGACCGTGCGTGGCGGCCACAAGCTCAACCACGCGGTACTGTCGGCGCTGATGGCCGATACCTCCGCTTGGCGGGTGGTTGAGGCGCCGGCCGAGCCGGCCCGGCGCCAACGCGGCCATGCCGACATTCCCGGTCTGGTGGTCCCGGCCTATGGTCCGGACGTGTCCTGAAGCCACCGGCTTCGTTAAAAACGCCAGTCCAGCCAAATATTAGCATTAGATATCCGCCTTAATCCGGGCCGAATGTCGGACTAATCGCTTGCTAATCGTTTGGCGGAAGCGGGTTTTTTCGTTTACATCAGCGGCTTGAAAGCGGCCCGCGGTCGGGGACCAAAGGCTTGGGAACGCACGGATTTCGAAGTGCCGAGGGGTAGCGTGCAGAAGCTGGTCGGGTCTGAAACCAATTTAGCGGCGGTCTGGAGCGTGCGCAGCATCATGCGCAGCGCGATGGGCGCCTTGGCGATCCTTTTGCTGGCCTCGAGCCTGGGCGCCTGTTCGAGTTGGTTCCACAAAGACGACACACCGCCGGACGAGCCGCCCGAACGGCTCTACAATGAAGGCCTCTTCCTCCTCAACCAGCAGAAAGACCCCGCCAAGGCGGTCAAGAAATTCGAGGAAGTCGACCGCCAGCATCCTTATTCCGAATGGGCCCGCAAAGCCCTCATCATGTCGGCCTATTCCTACTATCAGTCGCGTTCCTATGAGGAGTGCGTCACCTCGGCTAAGCGCTATATCTCGCTCCACCCCGGCAGCCCGGACGCGGCCTATGCGCAATATCTGATCGGCGCGTCTTATTTCGACGAGATTCCCGACATCACCCGCGACCAGGCCCGCACCGAAAAGGCGCTCGCCGCGCTTGAGGAAGTCTCGCGCAAATATCCGACCAGTGAATACGCCATCAGCGCCAAGCAGAAGCTGGAAGTCGCGCGCGACCAGCTCGCCGGCAAGGAAATGCAGATCGGCCGCTATTACCTGACGAAGAAGGACTACACCGGCGCCATCAATCGTTTCAAAGTCGTGGTGACCCGCTATCAGACCACCCGCCATGTCGAGGAGGCGCTCGAGCGCCTGACCGAAGCCTATATGTCGCTCGGCATCGTCGAGGAGGCACAGACCGCGGCCGCCGTGCTCGGGCACAATTTCCCCGACAGCGAATGGTACAAGCACGCCTATTCGCTGGTGAAAAACGGCGGCTTGGAGCCGGCCGAGAACAAGGGTTCCTGGATCAGCCGGGCCTTCAAGAAGGTCGGGCTGGGCTAGGAATTGCACAGGCCTTGTGCCGGCCATCCACGTCTTTAATGATGGCGCATCGCACCGGATTCGCCACGCCATGCTCTCCCGACTTTCGATCCGCGACATCGTCCTGATCGACCGGCTCGACATCGATTTCGCCGGGCATCTCGCCGTGCTGACCGGCGAGACCGGCGCCGGCAAATCTATTTTGCTGGACGCCTTTGCGCTCGCGCTCGGCGCGCGTGGTGACCAGACGCTGGTGCGCCAGGGCGTGGAGCAGGGCCAGGTCACGGCTGTGTTCGAGATTGCCGCCCGCCATCCGGCGCGCGCGCTGCTTAAAGCCAATGACATTGCCGCCGACGACGACCTGATCCTGCGCCGCGTGCAGTTCGCCGACGGCCGCACCCGCGCCTTTGTCAACGACCAGCCGGTCAGCGTGCAGGTCATGCGCCAACTCGGCTCGGCGCTGGTCGAGATCCACGGTCAGCACGACGATCGTGCGCTCACCGACGCCGCCACGCACCGCCGCCTGCTCGACGCCTTCGGCGGGCTTGAGCAAGCCGCCGGCAATGTCGAAGCCCTGTGGGAGACGCGTCGCTCGGCATTGGAAGCCGCCGCCAGCCACCGCGCCGAAGTCGACCGCGCCAAGCGCGAGAGCGACTGGCTGCGCCACGCCGTCGATGAACTCGACAAATTGGCGCCGCAGGCCGGCGAGGAAACCGCGCTCGCCACCCGCCGCACCATAATGATGCAGTCGGAAAAAGTCGCCGAGGATTTGCGCGACGCTTATGACACGCTCGCCGGCGCCAATTCCTCGGTGCCCGCGCTCGCGGGCGTCATCCGCCGGCTGGAACGGCGCACCGCGCAGGCGCCGACGCTGGTCGAGCCGTCGGTCAAATCGCTCGATGCCGCCTTGAATGCGCTGGAAGAAACGCGCGGCCACCTGGAGGCGGCATTGCGCGCCGCCGATTTCGATCCGGCCGAGCTGGAGCGCAACGAGGAGCGTCTGTTCGCGTTGCGCGCGGCGGGGCGCAAATACAATGTGCCGGTGGACGATCTCGCCGCGCTGGCGCGCAAATATAATGACGATATCGCATTGATCGATGCCGGCGAGGAAAAGCTCAAAGGCCTGGAAGTGGCCGCCGCCAAGGCCGACGCCGATTTCCGCGCCGCCGCGGCCGCGCTGTCGCAGGCGCGCATCAAGTCGGCAGGCGCGCTCGACAAGGCCGTCAACGGCGAACTGGCGCCGCTCAAACTGGAGCGCGCGAAGTTTTCGACCCAGATCGAGACCGACGCGGCGGCGGCCGGTCCGAACGGCATCGACCGCGTCGAATTCTGGGTGCAGACCAATCCCGGCACCAAGCCCGGTCCGCTGATGAAGATCGCTTCCGGTGGCGAGCTCGCACGCTTTCTGTTGGCGCTGAAAGTCGTGCTGGCCGACCGCGGCTCCGCGCCGACTTTGGTGTTCGACGAAATCGACACTGGCGTCGGCGGCGCGGTCGCCGATGCTATCGGCCTGCGACTCGCCCGCCTCGCGCGCGGCGTCCAGGTTCTGGCGGTGACGCATGCCCCGCAAGTGGCGGCGCGCGCCGACCGCCATTATGTCATCTCAAAGGATGCGCTTGAGCAGGGCAAGCGCGTCGCCACCCGCGTCATCGAAGTGGCCGAAGACCGCCGCCGTGAGGAAATCGCCCGCATGCTGGCCGGAGCCGAGATCACCAACGAGGCGCGCGCCGCGGCGGAACGGCTGATCAAGGCGGCTTCGTAGTTTTTCCGAGAGTTCGGGTGCGGGCCGTTGCGCGCAGCCTGCGCCGGCTTTACTCCGTCAGCACCACCATGAAATCCGAATCGAGTGCGCCGGCCTCGCGGCGCGGAACGCCACGATCGCTGACGATGACCGTGGCGCCGAGCGTCGTGAGCTCGGACACCCGCTCCACCGCCTCCGGCGAGATATCGAGCCGGTCAAGCGCGGCGCGCGCGGCCGCCACGGCTTTTAGTTTCGGGTCGATGCGCTCGGGCGCATGCGGTCGCCTTTCGTCGGATTTCCGGCTTTCGGCGTGCGCAACCCTCGGCGTATCGAGCGCGACCGTCATCCAGCGCAGCTTGGCTTTGTCCTCGCTCGGGGCGACGGCGGTAAAGATGAAGGTGCCGATCGGCTCGCTCGGATTGGCGATGGTAACCGGCACGTCGAACAGGGGTTCGAAACCCTTGCGGACATACATCCGCTTGTCTCTGCGGCTGATCATCACCGAGATCGGTCCCGGCCGCAGCACCCGCGGCTGCTTCGCCGCCGGCTCGGTCGATGCTGCTTTAGCGGCTACCCGGATGAAGGGCAGGGCCGAACCTATGGCGTTGCCACTCCGCGCAATGAAGTTGGCCAGCATCACGCCCGGCGAAGTCTTGAATGACGGCTGTCCGGCCTCGTCCGGCATTTTTTCGACCGACACCAGCATCATTTGCGGCGGCTGCCCGGGAGGCGCGATGTCGATTTCGGCGGTGCCGTTAATGACGTTGCGTTCCGGATCGATCAACACCGCGTTCTGCAACGCGGCTCTGGTCTGGTCGTCGATGGTGTCGTCGTCGTCGGCATTCGCTTCGTCGATGCTTTCGGCGCCTTCTTGCGCGGATGCGAGCAGCGATTGCGCGTCTGCTACCGCCATCGTGCCGCGTTCGATTTGCGGCGGTAAGTAACTTGTCGGACCTTCGATGCGGTCGTCCGCTTCAGGCTTGTCGCCGCTGACGCCTCCGGGTTGCGGGCCAGCGAGCAGGACTTGCGCTTCCAGGTCGGGGATCACGCCGCGCTCGGGCGCCGGATAAGTTTTCTGCGTCGCGACCGTCGGCGAGGGGATGTTCTCGGAAACCACCGCTTCGCCCGGATTGGGCTTATTCGCGGGTGGCGCGGTTTCATCCGGCCAAATCATTTCGTCGGGCGAGTTCTTTTCTTCGGGCGGAGGCGCGGGTGCGGCCTTTTCTTGCGGCACGAACAGCCGTGCGTGCGCGATTTCGACCGGCGCGACCTCGTCACGCGTGACGATGACGCGCGCGCCGATCTTGGTCGTGCCCCAGAGCCGGAGCGCGAAACTCTCGGGCATCCGGATGCAGCCGTGTGAGGCGGCATAGCCGGGAAGTTCGCCGGCATGCAGCGCAATTCCGGTCCAGGTGAGCCGCTGCATGAACGGCATCGGCGCCGAACTATAAATATTGGATCGATGCCACCATTGCTTTTCGATGACGCTGAAAATGCCGGTCGGCGTCAGGTGGCCCTTCATGCCGGTCGAGACCGGCGCTTTGGCGACTGCGACGCCGGCGTCGAACAACGTGACATTCTGTTTCGCGATTGAAACAGCAAGCAGCAGCGGTCCTTTGGTCGGCGGCGGCGGCGGCGCCCGCCGCAATTCCTGGGCGATCCTCAGTTTGAAGCTGTCACCTTGACGGTGTTTGGTGGCTTTCGGCTTGCTCGGCACCGCCGAAAGAACGCGATAGGTCGGACCCGGATTGCCGAACTGGTCGCGCGAGCGGATGTGAGTCTCACCGTTTTCGGCACGACCGTGGTTACGGTTTGACCGCCGCGGCTTGGCTTGCTGGTCCGGAGCCGGTGGCGGCGCGCCAAATAGCCGTTCGAAAAAGAGTTGTGCGTAGACGGTCGGCGCGGCGGATGGTTGCGGCGGCGCAATTGACGGTTCGATCACCGGCGCGGACATCGTGGCGACCGGTTGCTCGTCGAGCGCGGCGGCCGTCGAAGCAGCGATAATGACAGCGGTGATGGACGCGCCAGCGATGCTGAAAACGGCGATGGCGCCGGTCGCATGCTTGCGAACGCTATTGGACAAACGCAACACGTCTCAGCCCCGCTCAGCAATGCCTATAAATAGTAAAGGCATTTTAACCTTTTAAGTTCCTAAACAGCAAGTAAATATAATACGCGACCGTGGCGTTTAGCCCCCGGGAAGCTTATTCTTCGGACTGGTAATGGCCGTGCGCTTTTCCATATTTTTCGGGGACTTCGAGCAGCCGTTGATCCACCGGACCAATGGTTAACTGCACCGGGTTAACCTTGATCGGAGTATCGACTTTATCGACTTTGCCGGTCCCATCCACTTTCAAGACGATGTTTTCCGCGGTCGTCCAGACGTCGCCCTCGAACGGAATTCGATCCTCGAAGATCGTGCCGCGCACCCGGTATTTCGTCACCGGCTGCCCCAGCAACATCTCGCTGTCGACCGCTTCCGCCGTCTCCGCCTCGACACCCACCCAGCGTCGTCCGTCCGCGGGCGGATTCGCAAGGGGCTCCGGCGCCCAATAGGTTCGCACGCGCGGGATCATCGTCGTCGTCCGCTTGCGGTCGAGATCGATTACGATGACGATGCCGACCCGCTCAATTCTGATGCGGCGATCGGTGTAAACGTAGCGCGTCGGCACGTTGATGGAGTAATCGGAAGCGCGCGTGATTTCGACATCGGCCACGTATTCGACCGTCGGCGCAAGCCGTGGATCGGCTTTGGACCGCACGGGCAAAGCGGCTACGAGAACGGCGATGATGGCTGTCAGAACAACTGGGCCGCGCCAAAAGCTGGCGCGCCAAAACCTGACGCGGCAAAGCCTTGCGCGCAAAAGCATTGAAGGACACAAGGATAGTTCCGACATAGCGATAAACCTATTGAAGGCATTTCCCCAGGTGGCCGAAGCGTGGTGTGAACGCTAACATCTCGCCGCCTTTCGCGGAAGCCGCGACTGTAACGACAGCGATTAAGATTAATATGCCGAAGGTCAAAACCGACAAAACTCCTGTCGAACTCCTCACCGCCAGGCAGGCGAAGGCGGAATACGCGCGCCTGCAAAGCGAAATCGCGCAACACGACAGACGCTATTACCAGCAGGACGCGCCGGTTATTTCGGACGTCGACTATGACGAACTGCGCAAGCGCTATAACGCCATCGAGGCGCGCTTTCCCGACCTGCGCACGTTCGAGTCGCTGTCGCTCAAGGTTGGCGCGGCACCCGCGCGCGGTTTTGCGAAAATCCGCCACGCCATTCCGATGCTGTCGCTCGATAACGCCTTTGCCGAGGAGGACGTGGTCGATTTCGTCGCCCGCATCCGGCGTTTTCTCAAACTCGATGAAAACGAGAAAATCGCCTTCTCAGCCGAGCCCAAGATCGACGGCCTGTCGATGTCGCTGCGCTATGAGGATGGCGAACTCGTCACCGCCGCCACCCGCGGCGATGGCGCCGAAGGTGAGGACGTCACCGCCAATATCAGAACCATCGATGAAGTTCCGAAGAAGCTGAATGGCAAAAAAATTCCGCGCGTCACCGAAGTGCGCGGCGAGGTCTATATGACCAAGGCCGACTTCCTCAAATTGAACGAGCGCCAGAAGGAAGCGGGCGGCCAGATCTTCGCCAATCCGCGCAATTCAGCCGCCGGCTCGCTGCGCCAGAAAGATCCGAAGATCACCGCCTCGCGCCCGCTCGGCTTCTTCGCCTATGCCTGGGGCGAGATCAGCGAGATGCCGGCCGAGACGCAAAGCGGCATGATCAAGTGGTTCGAGCATTGCGGCTTTACCACCAACCCGCTCACCAAAATCTGCCATTCGGTCGAGGAACTGATCGCCTTCCACCGCAAGATCGGCGAGGAGCGCGCCAAACTCGATTACGACATCGACGGCGTCGTCTACAAGATCGACCGCCTCGATTGGCAGGAACGGCTCGGCTTTGTCTCGCGCACGCCGCGCTGGGCGATCGCGCACAAGTTTCCGGCCGAGCGCGCCACCACCATTTTGCGCGATATCGAAATCCAGGTCGGCCGCACCGGCACGCTCACGCCGGTCGCCAAGCTCGAGCCCATCGGCGTCGGCGGCGTCATTGTGCAAAACGCGACGCTGCACAATGAGGATTACATCAAGGGGATCGGCGGCGATGGCGAGCCGCTGCGCGAGGGCCGCGACATTCGGATTGGGGATACCGTCATCATCCAGCGCGCCGGCGACGTCATTCCGCAGGTGGTCGACGTCGTTCTCGACAAGCGGCCGAAGGACGCCAAGCCCTACAAGTTTCCGAAGAAGTGCCCGTGCCATCTGCACACCGATGTGGTGCGCGAGGAAACTGCCACCGGCGAGGAGGGCGCGCGCGCCCGCTGCACCGGCGAATTCGCCTGTCCGTTCCAGAAGATCCAACACTTGATCCAGTTCGCCTCGCGCCGCGCCTTCGACATCGAAGGTTTGGGCGACAAGCAGATCGAGCTGTTCTACGAAAACGAATGGGTGCGGGAGCCGGCCGACATCTTCACGCTGCAAGCGCGCAACCGCAAAATTAAGCTGGAGGACATCGAAGGCTACGGCGAGACCTCGGTGCGCAATCTGTTCACGGCCATCGACGGACGGCGCATGATTTCGCTCGATCGCTTCATCTATGCGCTCGGCATCCGCCAAGTCGGCGAGACCACCGCGCTCGCACTGGCGCGTGGTTACGGCTCGTGGAAATCGTTTCACGATGCGGCGCTCAAGGTTGCGAAAAGCGACGAAGAGACGATTGCCGAAATGGATGCGCTTGATCAAATCGGCGATACCGTGATCAAGGCTATCGCCGCCTATTTCAGCGAGAAGCACAACATCGGTATTGTCGAGCGGCTCACGAGAGAAGTGAAAATACTCGATGCCGAAAAGCCGAAATCGGATTCAAAGATCGCCGGCAAGACCGTCGTGTTCACCGGCTCGCTCGAAAAGATGACGCGCGACGAGGCCAAGGCGCAGGCCGAACGCCTGGGGGCGAAGGCGGCGGGCTCGGTGTCCAAAAAAACCGATTATTTGGTTGCCGGCCCCGGCGCTGGTTCGAAGCTCGCCGAAGCCAAGAAGCATGGCGTCATCGTGCTGACCGAAGACGAGTGGCTGAAGCTCATTGAGTAGTGCGTAGGACGGATTAGCGAAGCGTAATCCGCCGCCGCTTTCCCTCGCCCCGCGAAGCGGGGAGAGAGTGCCCGAACGAGCGTTTGCGAGTAAGGGCGGGTGAGGGGCATCTCGCGAATTTGCCCCTCACCCGGCTCGCTTTCGCTCGCCACCCTCTCCCCGTAAACGGGGAGAGGGAAAATGACGGGCCGCGCAATTTTCTTTAAAATCCTACTTGACTAATAACCCATTATAGGACTATATAGCCAAGTCCGATCCACCACGAGGGCGTTTTCATGAGGCGTCATGTAGATGGGATCGGACGCGGCGCCTGCGGGTGGGGGACGAACGCGCCCCCCGCCCCCGGGCGGCTCCGGGAACCAACCGGGGGGCACTATGACCCCTCTGCGAGGAGCTCGCTGGACTGGGACAGGCCGAAGGCGGCTAACGGCCGAGGAGGCCACGTCCCAGGAAGCGCGGACCTGGAGCTGAGCGGCAAGGGGTTACGGCCCGGCCGCGAGAGCCGCCGTGGCGCGCCGGGAGGCGCCGTGCGTTCGCAAATGAACGCACGCACTTGAGAAAGGTCGCGCCGCTTGGCGCGCCACTCCCTCGCTTATTGCGAGGGGCGAGAGGGAATACCGGCGCCCCCGCGCCGGACAAAGAACAGGGGTGCGGAGCGTTGGCTAATGCCCGCCCGCCGCCCGTGCAAGCGAAGGCAAGCTGTTTTGAAAATTAAATCGGGCAAGGCAGCTGTCAGCGCCGCACCAGCACCCCAAACGCCAACGCCGCCGTCATGATCACGACCAGCATCATCCAGGCCATCGGCAACGCGTCGGTGCTTGCCGCCAGCAGCAGCGAAACGATCTGCGTGCAGGCGGCCCCTGTCGCCATTTGCGTGAAGCCAGTCAACCCCGAGGCGCTGCCGGCGGCCTGCGGGCGAACGCTGACCGCGCCGGCGATGCAATTCGGCAGCAGCAGGCCGTTGCCGTAGGAAATCAGAAATTGCGGCAGGAAAACGATTTCCGGTCCACCCGCCGGATGCGTGATGAACAAAAGCGCGGAAATGCAGGCGCCGACGAATTCGCAGCCGATGCCGGCAAAGATCAACGCGTCGAGGCCAAAGCGGTGCGCCAGCCGCGACACCGTGAAATTGCCGCTCATATAACCGAACGACGACAGCGCAAACCACATGCCGTATTCGGCCGAGCTGCGCCCCATCAGCGTGATGACGACGTGCGGGCCGCCGCCGAGAAAAGTGAAATAGGGCGCCGAGCCGAGCGCGCCGGCGAAAACATAGGCGTAGAATTTCGACGTGCTCAACAGCGCGCGCCATTCTCCGGCCAGCACGCGCGGTGTCGTCACGACTTGCGACACGCGCGTTTCCGGCAACGCCATAACGGCCCAGAGCAGCACCGCGCCGCTCGCCAGCGCGATAAACAGGAAAATCGCCTCCCAGCCGAACGCCGTGTCGAGCAGGCCGCCGATCATCGGCGCCACCATCGGCGCGATCACCATGGCGGTGGTCACGAGCCCGATCATGCCGGCGGCGCGGTCGCGATCGTAAAGATCGCGGATGATGGCGCGCCCGATCACAATGCCGGTCGAGGCGCCGGTCGCCTGCAAAATGCGCGCGCCGATCAGCGCGCCGGTCGAGCCGGCAAACAGCGCCGCGAACGAGGCGGTGACCGAGAGCGCGAGCCCCGCCAGTACCACCGGCCGGCGGCCGAAGCGGTCGGACAAAGGCCCGAGTACGAGCTGCGCGCTGGCGAGACTGAGCAGATAAAGCGACAGCGTCAGTTGGGCGGTGGCGGCGTCGGTGCCGAGCCGCTCGATCAGGCCGGGCAGCGCCGGCACCATGATGTTGAGCGTCGCCGGCCCGATGGCGGTCATCGCCATCAACAGCGCGAGCAGGCGCCAAGGTTTATTCACCGCAACGGGTTTATTGGCCTGCCTGCCTTGCACTTAAAGCGGCCTGGTCGCTGCTTCAAGCCACGCTCGCGTCTCCGCATCGACAAGCTGATGCAAGGCGTCGCGCACGCGTGCGTGATATTGGTCGATCCACAGGCGCTCCTTGCCGGAGAGCATGCGGGCGTCGATCAGCCGGCGGTCGATTGGCGCCAACGTCAGCGTCTCGAACCCATTCAATGGCTTCTCGGCGCCGTCGGGCGAAGCCGCGGCGATCGTCAGCACCAGGTTCTCGATGCGAATGCCGTAAGCGCCGGTTTTGTAATAGCCCGGCTCGTTCGACAGGATCATGCCGCGCTTGAGTGGAACATGGCCGAGCTTCGAAATGCGCGCCGGGCCCTCATGCACCGACAGATAGCTGCCGACGCCGTGGCCGGTGCCGTGATCGAAATCGAGCCCGGCCTGCCAGAGCGCGACGCGCGCCAGCGGGTCGAGTTGCGCGCCGTTGATGCCCTCCGGAAACACCGCCTGCGCGATCGCAATGTGGCCCTTGAGCACGCGCGTGAAACGGTCGCGCATCTCCTCGCTCGACGTGCCGACGACGACGGTGCGGGTGACGTCGGTGGTGCCGTCTTCATATTGCGCGCCGGAATCGATCAGGAACAATTCATCCTGGCCGATGGTGCGGTTGCTCGCTTGCGTAACGCGATAATGCACGATGGCCCCGTTCGGCCCGGAGCCGGAAATGGTCGGGAAGGAGACGTCCTTCAAAAGCCCGCTGTCGCGCCGAAAACTTTCCAGCGCCTCGATCGCGCCGATCTCGGTAAGCTTGCCGCCCGCCGCTTCACGGTCGAACCAGCACAGAAAACGCGCCAGCGCCACGCCGTCGCGCAGATGCGCGGCGCGGCTGCCGGCGATCTCGGTATTGTTCTTCACCGCTTTCATCAGCGTAATGGGATCGGCGCCGCGCTGCGGCGTGCCGCCGTGTTCGCGCACGATACGGGTCAATGCTTCCACCGCGCTGCCGCTATCGAGCGCGACCGTTTTGTCTCTAAACTGTGCGAGGTCCGTTGTGAGATCGTCGGGCGTGCGAATATCGGCGAGGTCGGAAAGCGTCGCGCGCACCTCGTTGCTCAGCTTGCCGGGTTCGACATAAAGCCCGGGCTTGCCCTCGCGCGGAATAATCGCAAAGGCCAGAGCCAAAGGCGTGTGCGCGACGTCGCTGCCGCGAATGTTAAAAGCCCAGGCGATATTCTGCGGATCGGAAACGAGCAACGCGTCGGCGCGCAACTTGACGATCTCGGCGCGCACGCGCCGCAGCTTTTCCGTGGCGCTCTCGCCGGCAAGCTTGATGTCGCGCAAGATGACCGGGCCTCGCGGCGGCGGCGGACGATCTTTCCACAGCGTGTCGATCGGGTTGTCATCGACAGCGACCAGCGTCGCGCCGACGGCCTCGCAAGCCTTGCGCAGCTTCTCGGCATTCTCGCTGGTATGCAGCCAGGGATCGAAGCCGATGATGTCGCCGCGCTTGAGGTTCTTCTCCAGCCATTGGTCGGGCGGGCTCTCGACCAGATGCTCGATCGAAAAAATCGAGCTGTCGGCCTGTCCCTGCGCCTGCACGGTATAGCGCCCGTCGACGAACAGCACCGCACGTCCGATAAGAACAATGGCGCCGCCGGCCGAGCCGGTGAAACCGGTGAGCCACGCGAGCCGTTCTTCGCTGGCCGGGAGATATTCGTTCTGCTGGCGGTCGGCGCGCGGCACCACGAAACCATCGAGCTTGCGCCGTTTGAGGTCGGCGCGCAGCGCGGCCACGCGTCCGGCGCTTTGCGCGCACTCGCTTGCGTCTTCGAATGTCTGGAAGCGGGCTTCGAACATGGCCGGCACTCTAGCGTCGTTCCGGGCCGTGGCAACGCAGGCATGCGTTTCGCGCGCCGCTGGCAGAGTGTGCAATGCAATAATGCCGCCACATTGCGCACATCGATTCTGGGTGGCTGGTAAGCATCGCGCCCCTTTTTTCACTGCTCGAATAAATTAACACCGCTTCAACACCAGCGTCGCCCAGCCTTCCAGCACGCGGTGTCGCACCAGCGTCAGCCCCTGTGCGCGATAAATCGCCAGCACCGCGTTGGCATGGCTCGGCAGTAGCCCGGATAAAACAACGCGCGCATTCGGCGCGGCGAGACGGCTGAGCGGCACCGCCAGCCGCAACAGCGGCCCCAACAGAATATTAGCGAAGATCAGATCATACGGAGCGCGCGCGGTAATGGCCGGCGACCTGGTGCCGGTGGCATGCACAAGCGTAACAGAAGGGTCGGCGCGGTTGAGCCGCGCATTGCCTTTGGCCGCGTTAACCGCGACGCGATCGATATCGGTCGCAAGGATGTTTGTGCGAAACATTTTCGCCGCCGCGATCGCCAGCACGCCCGAGCCGGTGCCGAGATCGAGCACGCGCGCAAATCGCCGCGCCTTCGCCAGTTCGCCGAGCGCCAGCAAACAGCCGCGCGTGGTGCCGTGATGGCCAGTGCCGAAGGCGAGCGCGGCTTCGATCTCGATGGCAATGTCGTTCGGTTTGACGCGGGCGCGATCATGCGCGCCATGCACGATGACGCGGCCGGCCCGCACAGGCGTCAAGCCGCTCAGGCTTTCCGCCACCCAGTCTTTGGCGTCGACTTGCTCGAAGGTGACGGCCTTGGCCGCGGCCTCGCCGGCTGCGTCCTCAACAAGCGCACGCACTGTCCGCTCGTCGGGGGCTTGGCGGAAATGCAGCGCCACCTGCCAGCTACCGTCGTCGGCTTCGAAGGCGGCGCAGACCGCGTCGGCGGCGTCCAGGCTTTCGTCGAGAAAATCGGCGATCCGGCGGGCGGCCTCTTTATCGGCGCAGGCCAGCCGGGCGACGATGGTAGGGGCAAGGTCGACTGGCGACTCGGACATGGCCGGAGAGATTTGCCCGGCCCGCTCCGCCGCGCAATGGGCTTCCGCGCTGCCGCGCGCAATGGCCTTACCGCCGACCTCGCCTAATGCCGCTTGAAATATTGCACCTCACGCTCGTGCTTCTCGGCCGCTTTCTTGGTGTCGAAGGTGCCGAGGTTGCGCCGCTTGCCGGTGCGCGGGTTCTTCTCGCGCGAATAGAGCCGGTATTTGTCGCCCGCCAGTTTGCGGATCACGGAGGGCTCTCCCGCTGACGTCCATAATAGTAATAATCCGGCGGGGGCGGCGGCGGTGCCGGCGCGACTTCATAGCCGGAGCGGCGCACCGGCAGATAATACGGCTGCCCGCGATAGTAATAATAACGCGGCCCGTCGCTGTATTCGCGCGAGCCTCCCGTGATGCGCGGCTGCTGCGGGATAGCGCCGACGACGGCGCCATTCTCGATATAGGTGCCGCTCCCGTAATCGCGGCCTTGCCGCGCCACCAGCGGCGCAGTGCGTGCGCCGGGCGTCACGCCATCGAGCACGACGCAGGTGCTGGCCATGCCTTCCTGCTTCACCAGGTCGAACAGTATCTGCGCATTCTTCGGCTCCAGCCGCACGCAGCCATGCGAGACGGGCTGGCCGATGGTCTTGTGGTAGCTGCCGTGAATGGCGTGGCCCTTCATGGTGAAGAAAATCGAATGCGGCATCGGCGCATTGTCCCACTCCTTGGAGAAATGCTTCTTCTCCATGCGGAACGGCTTGAAGGTGCCGGACGGCGTGTCGTAGCCGGGCGCCCCGGTCGATACCGGCCACGTAAACAGCGGCGCGCCGTTGAGCGACACATCCATCTGCTGGGTCGACTTGTCGACGTGGATGAGGATTTCGGCGCGCGCGGGCGCGGCATAAGCGATGAGGCCGGCGGCCAAAACGGCGGCCAGGGTAGCCAGACGGCGGCGCATAACCATGTGAGAGCCCAGTTCTTGTGGCTGTGGCCTCGACGCGATCTAGCACGCCGGAGGGCGGGAACGGATTTCCCTTCCTCAACCCTCCGGCCGCCGAAAGGTTCAGGCCGCTATAAAAGCTCCTTCCCGCGCATGTCGGTCGCCCGCTCGAGCCTGATCAGCACGCCGATGCCGGCCTCGGCGCCGACATGCGCCTGCTCGCGCGGCAGCAGCTTGGCGAAGATCGCCTCGCGCGTGGGCCCGCTTTCATAAAGCTGGGCCGTGCCGAAAAAGCGCAGGAAGCCCATATCGATCACGTTGTCGCGCTGCGCCTTCATGTTGGCGTACATGACGCAGACTTTTTTGCTGTGGGCGTAATTCTCCAGCACGCCGCGCTTCGAGCGCTCCCAATAGGCCAGATGCAGGTCGTCGAACACGATCATGCTGCCCTTGGGCACGATGTTCGGACCGAGCGGCCCGCAGGTGCCGAGCAGGCAGGGGTAGCCGTCGTCCCAGGCGGACGTGATGAGCGATTTGATCTGGTCGGAGAGGGGCATGGGCAAAATCCTGTGGGGGCGGAAAGCTGTGCGCGGATTCATATCGCGTGGCGCGCGGTTCCGCCATGGCGCAACGGCGCGGCGTGCCTACATGCGGTGGGCAGCAACCTGCGCAGGAAAACCGGCATGTCCGAACCGCTGGTCGTCATCATTCCGCATCGCCTCGGCAAGGCCGAGGCGCTCGCCCGCATCAAGGGCGGGCTGGCGCGCGGAAAAACCGAGTTCGCCCGCTACCTGACGATCGAACGCGAGGAATGGAGCGGCGACACCTTAAGCTTCGGCGTCAAGGCGATGGGCCAGCGCGCCGCCGGCACCATCGACGTCTATGAGTCCGGCGTGCGGCTGGAGGTCACGCTGCCCTGGCTGCTGGCCAAATTCGCCGCCGCCGCCCAGCGCGTGATCGGCCAGAAGGGCACGCTGATGCTGGAGAAGAAGTGAGCGGCGGCCAGGCGCTCATCCCGGAAGTCCTCTTCAATGAGAAATGATCCGGAATCTCGCGCGGCTTCTCTTTCCCTCTCCCCTTGCGGGAGGCGGTGAGGGGTCAGTGCCAAACGCAAATCCAGACCCTCACCCGGCTCACTCACTTCGTTCGTTCGTCACCCTCTCCCGCAAGGGGAGGGGTGACCGCGCTCGCGGCGAAAGCTAATTCCCCAGCTCCATCACCCAATACGTCCTTCCATTATCGCCCTTCGCCGACGCAATCCCGTACGACGAAATCCCCTTCATTAGCATGTTGCGCCGGTGCCCGGCTGAGCGCGCCCATTGCCGGATGGCGCAGTCCTCGTCGGGACAACCGTAGGAAACGTTTTCAGCCCCCGCGCCTGCCACAACGCTCATCACGCGCTCCTTGAAGCCGTTGTGGTCGAGCGACTTTCGCCGCGCCAGATCATGCGCGTTTTCGTAGGCCGCACCAGCGAGCAGGGCGGAATAGGACAGCGGTGGAAGTTTGTGCCGGGCACGGAAGGAATTGAGGTCGAGGGCGAGGGCGGGACCACAAAGAAATGTAAATCCGACAAGGGCCGCTGCGTAGCGTGAGAGCATGGTAACTTCTCCGTCATGGCCGGACTTGTTCCGGCCATCCACGTCTTAGCGTGTTTCTGTCGACTTGCTATAAAACCAACAGCCCGCGCGGTACGAATAAGCGAACGGCCCGCGGCAATCCGTCTTGAAGGCTAATTCGCACAAGGCGTAGCCAAGCGTTTCATAAGTCCAGTAACGCATGCGTGCCATCATCTCACGACGCCATCTGGTCCTTGAGCGCGCGCCGCACCGCCTTTGGCTCGCGCTTGATCACCTCGATGAGCGTGCGCGCCGCGCCGGAAGGCCGCCGCGTGCCGAGCTCCCATTTGCGCACGGTGCCGACACCGGTGCCGATGACGGCGGCGAATTCGCGCTGCGACAGGCCGAGCTTGTGGCGCGCCTCGCGCGCGTCGGTGTCGCTGGGAATGACCGTGTGCACGATGACGTTGGTCGACTTGCCGGCGACATAATCGCGCATTTCGTTCAGGCTGGCGAAGATATCTTCGGCCAGCCGGCTTCTTTTCACGGTCTTTTTCTTCATCGCTTTCTTAGCCATGACGCCATGATCTCCTTCAAGCTTGCGGCCAGATCGCGTCTGTCGCGCGCGGTAATATCCGCCTTCTCGTTCTTGGCGTAGAGCGCCATCAGCACGGCCGGAAAGTCGCCGTTGTAGAAATAGTAGATCACGCGCGCGCCGCCGCGTTTGCCGCTGCCGCCGCGCCCAACGCGCACCTTGCGCAGGCCGCCGGTGCCAACGATCAAGTCCCCGCATGTCGGTTCATAGGCGATCAGATCGACAACAGCGCTTTGCTCGGCTTCGCTGAGCAATTCGGCGGCGCGCCGCTGGTAGCCGATCAGTTCCATCACAGCGACAGGGCGAGGAGGCATAAGGGAGGGTACCCCATTGGGGTGCGGTCGTCAAGATGCGTCCAACGTCGTGGGCCGCATCCAATAAGCCGTTTCTTAATTCAATTTTGCTGTTCTAACAGCGTTCGGATACCCGATGGCAACATGCGCCTAACATATTCATCGGACCAATCCGCTTTATGTTCTGCGAACCTAATCGCAGCGGTGACATCGACGGGCGCTGAAAGATTTGTTGCACTAATATTCAACTCAATGATGCCTTCAAATGGCAAGTCGGAAACTACCAATAGAATTATTTCATCCCTCCAAAGCCGCGTCGCTCTGAAATCTTCACATTGCAGTGCGCTTTTCTTCGATTCGTAATCCGGTCTATCGAACCAAACAAAGCGCGTTGGATCACGTGGTTCGTTTCGCAGGACATGCGGTGAAATAAACGGGGGGATACCGTCCCAGGCGGTACGCGATTTTGGCTTTTGAGGTGGCGCAGGCGGCAACAACGATCCCGCCAGCCCATCTACGGCATGTTTGTCCGCTAACAACATAGCCGCGCCTGTTAGGCCCACCTCTACCCGCAGTCCAATCGCTGACACTCCGCTGTCGTTTTCCACGAAATAGCTTATGCAATTAGCATGAGCTATTCGATACAAGCTATTATTGAGCTCTTGGAAATAACGATCTACGTTCTTTCTAAATGCGGAATAATCTCTTTCATACCGCTCAACATCACCTTCGGTGTATCCGCCAAATCTATTGCTGATCAAATGCAAGTGGTCTTGCCGCGCCGTTATGCGTTCTGGCGGGTGCTGCGCGAGGTAGGCCGCAGTTAGGCGCGCAACCGCATTGGTGTCGAGTTCGTCGAGTATAGGAACCGATATTTCGATTTTCGATCGGGATTCATCAGTTCTATCGAAGCCGGTAATTATTTTGGGCGACGAAGCCAGCGCGCGTTCTAGATTTTCTTCCAGCTCTGTTATTTTCCTTTGCTCATCTGTTTTCTCTTTAGGAAGATGCCAATCTTCCATTGGCTCGAATGCTTTGATATTAGCAAGCCGAGCCCGTATTCGCGGGCCCGTATCATACGAAAATAGGACTGCCTCGTTTCCGTAAGTAACAGCTTCAGCCACAAGCTGGTCATCGGGCTTAGATCTATCCAGCCGGAGCATTTTTGACCAATCTGGTGGAGGCGCGTTTGAAATGACAATTCTTATTTCGATAGGTGTGCTCCGGACAAGTAGGGAGTAACCGTCACCTTTAGATGCGGACTCAATCAATTTTAATGCCAGCCTAGAACGGTCGCGCTTTCGATTGTTGGTCGAGTTTTTAAATTTATCGAGTTCCTCAATTACGCGCGATGCAACAATAAGATTAACCTGTTTGACGTCGGGAAATATGTCGCGCCAAGGCAAATCCTTTAGATCGCGCAACTGTATAAAAGCATTCGTATCGATAAAAATCTCAACGAGTTCTGAGGCCATCGTTCCCCCTCACACCCTCTCCACAAAACTATCCACCACGCGCTTTTCGCCCGCCTTGTCGAAATGGATGGTCAGCTTGTTGCCGTCCACGGCGGTGACGTTGCCGTTGCCGAATTTCAGGTGAAACACGCGTTCGCCGACCGCGAAATTCGAGGAAGCGCCGGTCGATTTGGCGATCAGTTCGCCTTCGATGGTCAGAGGCCCGCCGCCGCGCTTCGCGCTTTGGCGGGTAAACGCGCTTTTACCTGATTTTTTCGGCTGCGCTTGCCCGCCGAAGCCGTCTTCGGCGGAGGCCGGGTCTTCGTCCTGATTGAAAACTCCGTCGGGCACGTATCTCGGCTGGCCGTTTTCCGAAAATCCGCCCGCGCCGCGGCGGCCTTGCGCGCGCTGCCAGCCGGGCGTCGTGTAGTTCGATCCGAAGGATTGCATTTCGTCGAAGCGGCTCGCGCCATAGCCGCTCATGCCGAAGCCGCCGGTGCCGCCGAGCGGCTCCTTCACCTCGACGTCCGCCTCCGGTAATTCGTCGAGAAAGCGCGACGGAATGTTGCTCGACCACATGCCGTGAATGCGCCGGTTCGATGCGAAATAAATCTTGGCGCGCTTGCGCGCACGAGTCAGTCCGACATGGGCGAGGCGGCGTTCCTCCTCCAGCCCGTTGCGCCCGCTCTCGTCAAGCGAGCGCTGATGCGGAAACAGGCCTTCCTCCCAGCCGGGCAGGAACACGGTGTCGAATTCCAGCCCCTTGGCGGAATGCAGCGTCATGATGTTGACCGCCTGCTCGGCTTCGCCGCGATCGGTGTCCATCACTAGCGAGATGTGCTCGAGGAAGCCTTGCAGGTTTTCGAACTGCTGCATCGAGCGCACGAGTTCTTTCAGGTTCTCCAGCCGGCCGGCGGCGTCGGCGGAACGGTCCTTCTGCCACATCTCCGTATAGCCGCTCTCATCGAGCACGATTTCCGCGAGTTCAAAGTGCGGCAGGGTGTCCATCTGTTTGCGCCAGCGCGCGAAATTCGCCATCAGGTCGCGCAGCGCCGTGCGCGGTTTCGGTTTCATCTCGTCGGTGGAAGAGAGCAGCGTGGCCGCTTCCGTCATCGGAATGCGCTGCTTGCGGGCATAGTCGTGCAGCATCTGCACAGCGGCGTCGCCGAGGCCGCGCTTGGGCACATTGACGATACGCTCGAAGGCGAGGTCGTCGGCCGGCTGCGCGATCACGCGCAGATAGGCGAGCGCGTCGCGGATTTCGGCGCGCTCATAGAAACGCGGCCCGCCGATGACGCGATAGGACAGGCCGAGCTGGATGAAGCGTTCTTCGAATTCGCGCATCTGGAACGAGGCGCGCACCAAAATGGCGATCTCGTCGAGCGGATGGTCCTGCCCTTCGTCGCGGGCCGCTTGCTGCATCTCTTCGATCTCTTCGCCGATCGCGCGCGCTTCCTCTTCCGAGTCCCAGGCGCCGGTGACCTGCACTTTTTCGCCGGGCACGTCCTCGGTGCGCAGCGTCTTGCCGAGCCTGCCTTCGTTGAAGGCGATGAGGTGCGAGGCGGCGGCGAGGATGTGTCCGGTGCTGCGATAATTGCGTTCGAGCCGGACGACCTTCGCGCCCGGGAAGTCGTGGTCGAAGCGCAGGATGTTGTCGACTTCTGCGCCTCTCCATCCATAGATCGACTGGTCGTCGTCGCCGACGCAGCAGATGTTTTTGGGTGCCGCCATTTGCGCGCTTGCGAGCGGCACATTCGGTGGAACTCCCTCTCCTCTGGGGGGAGAGGGTTGGGGTGAGGGGGCAAGGCCCTCTCGTTCGATTTCTCCCCCCTCACCCGACGCGCTTCGCGCGTCGACCTCTCCCCCCAGGGGAGAGGTGACGGAAGAATGCGTCTGCGACAGCAACCGCAGCCATAAATACTGCGCCACGTTGGTGTCCTGATATTCGTCCACCAGGATGTACTTGAAGCGTTGCTGATATTGCCGCAGCACGTCCGGGTTCTGCCGAAACAGCCTGATGCATTCGAGCAGCAGGTCACCGAAGTCGGCGGCGTTGAGCGTCTTCAGCCGCTCCTGATAGGCGAGGTAGAGCTTCTTGCCCTTGCCGTTGGCGAAGCTCGCGGCTTCGCCGGCCGGCACCTGCTCGGGCGTCAGCCCGCGGTTTTTCCAGCCGTCCAGGATCATGGCGAAGACGCGCGCCGGCCAGCGCTTATCGTCGATGTTCTCCGCTTCCAGTAGTTGCTTGATCAGGCGAATCTGGTCGTCGACGCCGAGGATGGTGAAGCCGCTTTTCAAGCCGACCATTTCCGCGTGACGCCGCAAAATCTTCACACCAATTGCGTGGAAAGTGCCGAGCCAGGGCATGCCCTCGACAACCTGGCCCACCATCTTGCCGACGCGTTCCTTCATCTCGCGCGCCGCCTTGTTGGTGAAGGTGACCGAGAGAATTTCGCGCGGGTGCGCGCGGCCGAGGTTGAGAATGTGCGCGATGCGGGTGGTCAGAACGCGGGTTTTGCCGGTTCCGGCGCCCGCCAGCACCAGGACGGGGCCGTCCAGCGTCTCCACGGCTTCCTTTTGTTCGGGATTGAGGTCGGCGAGATAGAGCGCGTTGGTCGTCCGCTGCGCCATGGCGCGCGCGGCTATGCCCCCGGGCGGCGGGGTCGGACGCGGATCGAGACGTTTCGGTTCGGCCATGATGGTGATCTGATTCCTTGAGCCCAAGATGGCATTGCATGGCGGCAATTTCGAGGGTCAGGCTGCTCTTGCAGGCCCGTCTGCACCGTTTTACCGTCATTTTCCAACGATTTAAGGCCCTCAAACCAAGATGACCTCCACGCAAGTGTTGATAGTTGGTGCTGGCCCTGTTGGCCTGACCTTGGCCATCGATCTCGGCCGGCGCGGCGTGCGCTGCGTCCTTATCGAGCAGAAGGACGCACCGCAGTTTCTGCCCAAAATGGAGCGCTGCAACGCGCGCACCATGGAGATTTACCGCCGCCTCGGCATCGTCGATAAAATCCGGGCGGCAGGGTTTCCGCGCGAGGCGCCGATGGACGTGTTCATCATCACGTCGCTCACCGAGCCGCCGTTATTGCAGTTGCCTTACCCATCGGTAGCTCAGGCCGAAGCCGAGATCGCCACCTGCACCGATGGCTCGATGCCGCGCGAGCCCTACCAGCTCATTTCGCAATATACGCTGGAGCCGCTGCTGAAATCGGTCGCGGACGCTATGCCGAATGTCGACGTCCGCTACGGCTGTGAACTTCTCTCGTTCGAACAGGATGCGACAGGCGTGCGCGCAAAGCTGCGCGGCAGCGACGGCGGCATCGACAAAATCGAGGCCGAATATCTGGCCGGCTGCGATGGCGGCTCCAGCGCGGTGCGCCGCCAACTCGGCATCAAGCTGCAAGGCGAAGCCAACCTGATGCAATTCCGCCAGGCGCTTTACCGCTGCGACGATCTGTTCGAGCGCATCGGCATGGGCAAAGGGCGGCATTATCATGTCGCCGATGCGCAGGCGACGTTCCTGATCGCACAGGATTCCACCAAGCACTTCACGCTGCACTCTGTCGTCGATAACGACGCTGACATGGCTACGATATTCGAAAAGACCGTCGCCATGCCGGTTCAGTACGAAATGCTCTCAGTCGGGCAGTGGCGGCAAAACCTGCTGTTGGCGGATACTTACGGCCAGGGCCGCGTCTTTCTAGCAGGCGACGCGGTTCATCTGATGATCCCGACCGGCGGTCTGGGCATGAACAGCGGCGTCGGCGACGCCATTGATCTGTCGTGGAAGCTGACAGCGACCCTGCAAGGCTGGGGCGGGCGCAATCTGCTGCGCTCTTATGAAGTGGAACGCCGCCAGGTCGGCGGGCGTAATGTCGATGCCTCGCGTCATGCTTCGCGCGGACGGCGCGCCTGGCGCGCGGCTTACAGGCCCGACATCCGTGACAGCACGCCGGAAGGCGAAGCCACGCGCGCCAATCTCGCCCGCATCGCCAATGTCGAGCAGCGCAAGAGCAATGAGATGATCGGCGCCGAGCTTGGCTATCGCTATGAAAATTCGCCGGTGATCTCACCCGAACCTGGCGAGGGCCCCGCGCACGAGTTCATGACCTACCAGCCGACGAGTTGGCCGGGCGCGCGGCTGCCGCATGTCTGGCTAGAAGGCGGCCGCGCATTGCACGACCTGATCGGCGAGGGCTACACGTTGTTATGCCTCGCCGGCTCGCACGACGGCGAAGCGCTGGCGCGCGCCTTTGCCGCGCATGGCGCGCCCTGTGCGCAACTCCCGTTAGTGAGCGAACGCGCCCGCGCCGTCTATGGCTATGACCTGATCCTGCTGCGGCCCGATCTGCATGTGGTCTGGCGCGGCAATGCGCCGCCGGCCGATCCTGCCAGGCTCGCCGCGCTGGCAACCGGGCACTAACCGGCTAGCCGATATCCGGCTGGAACTCGCGCCGATCATTGACTAAGGTTGCGCCGTTACCATGCGGCAGTGGAGCTGAAATCTTATGCAGGACATGACAGCGGGTATTACCAAGGCCAACACCGGTCTCGACGGGATCGTCTGGAATATCCTCGGACAAACTTACGTTCCAAAACAATTGAGCGAGAAGTCTTTTGCCTGGCACGCGACCTTTCCGCCGACCACCTTTGTGCCGCCGCATATCCACCCGACCCAGGACGAATTCATTTATATGCTGGAGGGCCGCATGGATGCGGTGATCGACGGCAAGGAATTCGTCGCCACCGCCGGCGATCTCGTCAAGCTGCCGATGAACATTTCGCACGGCCTGTTCAACAAAACAGACCAGACTATCAAATGCTTCTTCTGGGTGACGCCGACGCGCAGGCTCTACGATCTGTTCTGGGCAATCCATTCGATGAAGGAACAGAACCCGCCCGACGTCGTGGCGCTTTCGGCCCGGCACGAAATCAATTTCTTGCCGCCGCCTCCGGGAGCGTAATTTTTACGCCACCTTGCCCGGCTGATTGTCCTGCGTCACGGCGGCCTGCGGTTTGTTGACTTGCTCTTTGGCAAAGCCGGCCTTCGAGGCATAGCCGCGCACGATCGCCTTGCGATCCTCGTAGGATAAAACATTGTCGATCGTTTCGAAGCCGTCTGGCGCGCGCGCTTCGACGACGTCGATGACGCCCTCCGGTCCGCCCGAGCGATTGGCGTGGACGATTTGCGCCGTCATCGGCAGCCGCTCGCGCTCATAGGCCCACAGCGCCTGATAAGGATGTTCGGCGTCGCGCAGGCGGTCGGCGAGGCAGCGCGCGTCGAGAATGGCCTGCGAGGCGCCGTTGGAGCCGACCGGATACATCGGATGGGCCGCGTCGCCGAGCAACGTGACGCGGCCGTGCGACCAGCGCGGCAGCGGATCGCGGTCGCACATCGGGAATTCCCAGAACTCCGGCGTCGTTTCGATCAGCGCCTGCGCGTCCACAAAGGGAATTCGGAAGCGCTGTACGTGCGGCATGAGGTCTTCGAACCGGCCCGGCCGCGACCAGTCCTCCTTGCGCGGCGGCGCGCCGCCTTCGCCCACTTTCACCAGCACCGCCCAATTGGTCAGCGGCCGGTCGTCGCGCGCGCCTTCGCCGATCGGATAGATCACCAGTTTGGCGGCCATGCCGCCGGCGATCACCATCGAACGGCCGGTTAAAAATTTTGGCCAGTCGATGGCGCCGCGCCACAGCATCGAGCCGTTCCAGCGCGCCGGTCCTTCGTTCGGATAAAGCGTCTCGCGCACCAGCGAATGGATGCCGTCGGCGCCGATCAGAATATCGCCGCGCCTGGTGACGCGGTGCGAGCCGTCGCGCCCGAAGAAATAAGCGGTGACGCCGCTCTCGTCCTGGGTATAGCTGCCGAGCCGGTGGCCGGTATGGATGCGGGATTCGCCAAGCCGCGCGCGCACGGCCTGGTAAATCACGGAATGCAACCGGCCGCGATGGATCGAGAACTGCGGATATTCAAAACCGGCATCGGTGCCGCGCGGCTCGCGCCAGATCTCCTGGCCGGTGCGGTTCATGTAAAATAATTCGTGTGTGCGGATGCCGACCTGGTCGAGCCGCGACAGCAGACCGAGTTCGGCCAATTCCTTGATTGCGTGCGGCAGCGTGTTGATGCCGACACCCAGTTCGCGCACGGCGTCGGCCTGCTCGAATATCTCGCAGTCGATGCCGCGGGCATGCAGCATCAGGGCCGCGGTCAGGCCGCCGATCCCGCCACCGACGATAATGGCCTTCATCGCATTTAAACCTTACGCTGGACGCTACAGACGTGGACGCCGTCTATAATGAAGGCCTTGGGTGGCCGGAGCAACTGCCTCCAGGCGGGATGGTGACCGTTGGAACAGGTTGACTTCCCACCGCTTTAGCCGGTCAATAGGCGGACCAATTTGGCACAGTTTCTATGGAGGGGTAGGTCATGCGTTTCGTCATTCGAGGGTTGGTCGCGGCCGCGGCTTTTCTCGTAGGGGTCAATGTCGCCGCCGCGCAGGACAAGATTCGCATCGGCCTGATCTACACGCTGTCGGGGCCGCCTTCGGTGCTCGGCCAGCAATCGAAAAACGCCTTCGAACTGGCGGTCAAACATCTCGGCGGCAAAATGGCCGGCAAGGAAGTCGAGTTGTTCGTCGCCGATGACACCCTCAAGCCCGATGTCGCGATCCAGAAAGTTCGCGAATTGATCGACCGCGACAAGGTTGACATCGTAGTCGGCCCGATCTTTTCCAACATCCTGCAGGCAATTCATAAGCCGGTGATGGATGCCGGCAAGATATTGATCAGCACCAATGCCGGCGCTTCGTCCTATGCCGGCGCCGCCTGCGATCCGAAATTTTTTGTGACGTCCTACCAGAACGACCAGATCTACGAAGCGCTCGGCAAGGTCGCGACCGACAAAGGCTATAAAAAAGTTTTCGCGATGGTGCCGAATTATCAGGCCGGCAAGGATGCGCTGGCGGGCTTCAAGCGCACCTACAAAGGCACGATCGTGCAGGAATCTCTGGTCCCGCTCAACAATCTCGATTTCCAGGCCGAACTGTCCAAACTCAGCTCGCTCAAGCCGGACGCGCTTTTCACCTTCATGCCGGGCGGCCTCGGTATCAGCCTCGTCAAGCAATTCAACCAGGCCGGCTTGAAAGGCCAGATTCCGATCCTTTCGGCCTTCACCGCCGACGAGGCGACGCTGCCGGCGTTGAAGGAAGCCGCCGACGGCATTTTCGGCGCGCTCACCTGGGCGCCGGGTATGGATAATCCGCAGAACAAAAAATTCGTCGCCGACTACGAAGCCGCGTACAACGCGGTGCCGGCGTCCTACGCCATGCAAGCCTACGACGCCGCCATGCTGATCGACAGCGCGGCGCGCGCCGTCAAGGGCAATATGTCGGACACCAAGGCGCTCAGCGCCGCCTTGAAGAAGGCCGATTTCAAATCGCTGCGCGGCCCGTTCAAGTTTAACGTCAATGGCTATCCAATTGAGGACTTCTACTTGACGAAGGTCGTCAAGCGGGCGGACGGCAAATTCGAAACGCAGATCGTCGAGAAGGTGCTCTCGAACAATGCCGACGAATACGCCAAGGAATGCAAAATGAAATAAGCCGAACCGGCCGGCGCCGTTAAGCCGGCCGGCGCTTTTCCGGCATCGCCACCTTACGCCCGGCGCCATCCGGCCAGGGCAGAGTGGCATGCGCCGCTTTCATCTTTTCCAGCGTATTCAGAATGTTCGCCGGAAAGGGCGCGACTTTCTTGGCCGTCATGTCGACATGGACGGTCATGCTTTCCGAGGTCGACGAGACCCAGCCTTCGGTGGCGTGCAACAATTGCTCGAATAGATGGATGCGCTTCTCGTCATAGGCGAGCAATTGCACAATAATCTTGACCGGCGCGTCCTGATGCACCTCGCGCAAATAGCGCACATGCGATTCAACCACCATGGTCGAGTGCTTGGTCGCCTTAAGGTAATCCGGCCCAAGGCCGAGCGGCTCATAGACCTCATCGACGGCACGGTCGAACAGCACATTATAGTAGGCCACGTTGAGATGGCCGTTGTAGTCGATCCATTGCGGCTCGATCCGCATGATCGATGAGACAAAAGGCGCAGGAACCATCGGCTCATGACGATCGAGCATGGAAATTCCGTCTCCTGAAGGCTGGGCAAAACCTACGCCAGCGCGTTTTCCCCGTCGAGATCGACCCCGCTCAGGCATTAACCAAAAATTAACTAATTGGACCGCCCGGCCGGTTGCCCCGCTATGCTGGCGGGGAAATCAGGAGACGAGGCCATGCTCGCCAAAATCGCCCGTGGCGCCTTTCTGCTTATGCTCGCGGTCATGATCGTATCGTGGGCCATGACGGTCAGTAACAGCAAGCCGGCGGAACCGCAGCCGGAGTGGCCGACCGACCGCATGTATTCCTGACGTTCGGGCGCTACTTCGCGATCAATCTCCGGACGTAATTCGCTGCGCTTGACCTTGCCCCCGCCGCCCGACAGGTTGCTCTGGTTTCCAGCGGAGCCTGATGTGCCTATCAAATCCGACCCAAAAGCCGTTTCGGCCGCGATTGCCGCGCTCACCGCCGCCTTCGGCAACCGCGTGGTGACATCGCTCGCGGTGCGCCAGCAACACGGCAATACGGTCACCTGGATTCCCAATCAGCCGCCGGACGCCGTCGTCTATCCGCAAAGCACCGAGGACGTGCAGCAGATCGTGCGCATCTGCGCCGAGCACAGCCTGCCGGTCATTCCCTTCGGCGCGGGGTCCTCGCTCGAGGGCCACGTCAATGCGCCCTTTGGCGGCGTCTCGATCGACTTCCGTGACATGAACAAATTGCTCACGGTGCACGCCGAAGATCTCGACTGCGTGGTGCAGGCCGGCATCACCCGCAAAACGCTCAACGAGCAATTGCGTGACAGCGGGCTGTTTTTCCCGATCGATCCCGGCGCCGACGCTTCGCTCGGCGGTATGGCAGCGACACGAGCGTCTGGCACCAACGCCGTGCGTTACGGCACCATGAAGGACAATGTCATCTCGCTTAAAATCGTGCTGGCGAATGGCGAAGTGGTCGACACCGCGCGGCGCGCCAAGAAGACCTCGGCCGGTTACGATCTCACCCGACTTATGATCGGTTCGGAAGGTACGCTCGGCGTCATCACCGAATTGACGCTCAAGCTTTCCGGCATTCCGGAGGCGATCTCTGGCGGGCGCTGTCCATTCCCGACAGTCGAAGCCGCCTGTAACGCCGCCATCCAGACCATCCAGGCCGGCATTCCGGTAGCGCGCATCGAACTGCTCGACGCCTTGCAGGTGCGCGCCCTCAATTTGGCATCAAAACTGGACCTGCCCGAAACGACTTTGTTGCTGGTGGAATTTCACGGCTCGGCGTCCTCGGTCAAGGAGCAGTCGGAGCGCTTCGGCGAGATCGCCGAGGAACTGGGTGGTGGCCCTTTCGTGTGGACCACGCGGCCGGAAGAGCGCACGAAATTATGGGAGGCTCGCCACAACGCGGCCTTTTCTAACTTCTCGCTGCGCGCCGGCGCGGCGATGGTCGCCACCGATGTCTGCGTGCCGATTTCGCGGCTGGCCGAATGCGTCACGGCGACGCAGGCCGACATCACCGAAGCCGGCATCTTGGCACCGATCGTCGGCCATGTCGGCGACGGCAATTTCCATCTGACCCTGCTGATCGATCTCGACGATGCCGACGAGGTCACGCGCGCCAAGGCCCTGTCGGACCGGCTCGTTAAACGCGCGCTGGCGATGGACGGAACCTCGACCGGCGAGCATGGCGTCGGCCAGGGCAAGATGAAATATATGCTGGCCGAGCATGGGCCGGCCGCCGTCGCGGTGATGGTCGCGATCAAGCAGGCGCTCGACCCGCAAAATATCCTCAATCCGGGCAAGATCGTCGCGCTCAGCTGAGGCCCGCACCAGCAGACACAGATTTGCCGCCAAAAGCGGTGAATACTAGCGTATATTTTCCGTACGTTTAGGCGCTACGCAGACTGGCTGCGGATGGGCGCTGGAGTTGGCGTTTGCAAACCACATTGCTCGGACTGGCGATTGCGATCATTCTGGCGCTGGTAGCGGCGCTGGTCGGACCGCTGCTGATCGATTGGGGCGGCTATCGTTCGATCTTCGAGGCCGAGGCGAGTCACCTGATCGGCGTCGACGTGCGCGTGACCGGCGTCATCGATGCCCGCCTGTTGCCGTCGCCGCGGCTGACGCTGCACGGCATCGAAGTCGGCAATGGTCGCGAGAAAATGCGCGCCCGCTCGCTTGGCATCGAGTTCGCCCTGACCCCGCTGATGCGCGGCGACTGGCGCGCCACCGAACTGCATCTCGCCGGCCCCAGCATCGATCTCAAGCTCGACGGCGCCGGCCACTTGCAGGCGCCGAATATCGCGGTGTCTTTTAATCCGGACGCACTCACGGTCGATCGGCTCGGCATCGAGGACGGCAAAATCAACTTTATCGACGCGGCCAGCGGCGCCACCGTCACGTTCGAGAAACTATGGTTCAACGGACAGGCGCGCTCGCTCATCGGCCCATTCAAGGGAGAGGGCGCGGTCACCATCGCGGGCGAGCTTTATCCATTTCGCCTCAGCTCGGGCCGGTATAATGACGAGGGCGCGATCAAGCTTCATGTCAATGTCGACCCGGTCAATCATCCGCTCAGCATCGAGACCGACGGCGTTTTGACGCTTGCCGGCGGTGAGCCGCATTTTGACGGCAGTTTGAGCCTCACCAAGCCGGTCGGCATCGCGCCGAGCGGGGCTCAGCGCCTCGCGCAGCCCTGGCGGCTGGCGGGCAAGCTCAAGCTCGATGCGCGCTCGGCCTTGCTCGAGCAGGCCGAATTTCAATATGGCTCGGATGAGCAAGGCTTCAAGCTGACCGGCGTCGCCAATCTAAAATTCGGAAAGGATTCGCGCTTCGAAGGCGTGCTGTCCGGCCGTCAGCTCGATCTCGACCGCGTGCTGGTTTCCGCCGATGGCAGCCATCCGCCGCCGGCGGCGGCCTTGCGCGAACTGGCTGAACTGGGCGGCGGTGCGTTCCGTCCGGCGATGCCGATTTCCATCGGCGTCGGCATCGATCAAGTCACGCTCGGCGGCGGAGCTTTGCAAAATGTGCGCGGCGATATATCGAACGACGGCGGCGGCTGGAATCTCGATCGCTTCGAATTCCGCGCGCCCGGCTTTACACAAGTGCGCCTGAGCGGACATCTCGCCGTTTCGGCGGACAGCACATCTTTCACCGGTCCGGCCGAGATCAATGCCAACGATCCGAAAACACTGGCGGCCTGGCTGGAAGGCCGCGGCGAAGCCGGCGCGAAAACCGCCAATGCCGGCCTACGCCCGTTGCGTCTGCGCGGCGACGTCACGCTCGGCAGCGAGAAAATCGCACTCTATAATTTGACCGCCGATTTCGACCGCAAGCCGGTCACCGGGCGGTTGGCCTACATCTTCGCGGCCGGCGGCAAGCAGGCCAAGCTCGATGCCGCGCTCAACGCGCCCGAGCTCGATCTCGACGCCGCCCTCGGCTTTGGCAAGGCGCTGTTCGCAGGTTCGACGCTCGCGCGCCCGCACGACATGACCATTGCCGCCGATATCGGCCGCGCCACCTTTGGCGGCTTGATCGCACGCGATGCCAGTGCGCGCCTAAAGGTCGATGCGCAAGGCTTGCAGATCGATAGGCTCGCCGTGGCCGACCTCGGCGGCGGAAGTTTTTCGACGAGCGGACGTATCGACACCGGCGGCAGCGCGCCGCGCGGTTCGCTTACGCTCGATTTCGAAACTCGTCAGATGGCCGCCATCGCGCAATTGGCGACGAGATTCGTGCCGAAGCAGGCGGCGTCGTTCGTCGATCTGCTCGACCGCACCGGCCACGCCAAACTGCACGGCACGCTCGAAGTCGCCAGCGACAAAGCCGACGCCGCCAAGACCTTGGCGCAACTCGCGCTTGCCGGCGATCTCGACACGATGCATCTCGATAGTCATGCCCGCATGGCCGGTGACTGGGCAAAACCGTCCGCCGTCGAACTGCGCGTCGATGGCACCATCGATGCGCCGGACGGCGCGATGCTGGTCAAACTTTTCGGTCTCGATCGCATCGTGGCAGCGGGAAAAGGCGCGGGCCAGTTCAAGCTGCTGGCGGCCGGGCCGCTCGACCGCGAGATGAAGATCGACATGCGGTTCAGCGCTGGCGATCTTCTGGCGCAAAGTACCGGCCGCGGTACGTTGTCGTTCGACAAAGGCATCAAGCTCACATCCGCGCTCGATGTAATGAAAGCCGACCTGCAGCCGTTGCGCGGGGGCGGGCGACAGCAAGCGCTGCCCTTCAGCGGCAATTCCCGCGTCGTCATCGACGGCGACAAGATGAGTGCGGACGATATTGTCGCCAGATTAGGCGGCGCGAACATTCGCGGTAAACTTTCGGTCAATGGCGCATCGCCACGCCGCATCGATGGCGCGCTCGATGCCGACATGATTGACGGCGCCGGATTGCTCGCCGCCGCCATCGCCATGCCGGCGGCGGCCTCCGGGCAAAGCCAACACTGGCAATGGTCGGCTGAACCTTTTGGCGACGGCGTGTTCGGCGACCTTGCCGGCGCGATAACGCTGAACGCGCGCAAGCTCGACTTGTCCCCGCGGCTGACCGCGCGCGAATTCCACGTTTCGGTAAAATTCGGTAAAGACGAAATGGCGATCGACGATATCGGCGGCGTGCTGGCCAGCGGCCGCATGGCTGGGCGCATCGCTTTCAACGATAGCAGCGGCGGATTAAGGACGCAGGCCAAGCTGTCGCTCAATGGCGCCGATGCCTCGCGGTTGCTCACCTCGGAAGCGCGCCCGCCGGTGACAGGCTCGCTCGATTTTTCCGCCGAGATCGAAGGCTCGGGATTAAGCCCGGTGGCGCTGATCGGTTCGCTGCACGGAACGGGCAAAGTCGCGCTTGCCGGCGCGCAACTGGCCGGACTCGATCCGCGTGTCTTTGACGCGGTTACGCGCGCTGTCGACCAGGGATTGTCGATCGACGCCGAGCGTATTGCCAACATCGTGCGTAAGGGGCTGGAGAGCGGCCAGTTGTCGGTCAAACGCGCCGAGGGCGGATTTGCCGTAAGCGCCGGCCAGTTGCGTCTCAACAATGCAAGCATCGACAGCAAGGACGCCGACCTGTCTGTGACCGGCGCGGTCGATCTTACCGACGGCACGCTCGACGCGCGGCTGGTGCTGTCGGGAGCGGCCGACATGCCGGGCGCGCGGCCGGATATTTTCATGGCCTTGCGCGGCCCGGTCGCTATGCCGTCGCGGACGATCGATGTATCGGCGTTGACCGGATGGCTGACATTGCGCGCGGTCGAACATCAGGCAAAGCGCTTGAAGGAAATCGAGGCAGCGCGGCCGGTTGCGCCGCCACAGGCACCACAGCCCGTTACGCCAATGTCGAGGAGCGATACAGGGCCCGCGCCGCCTGTGACTGCAAATGAAAAAGCGCCGGCTTTGCCGGCGCCCGTAACGATTGCACCGGCGCCACGGCCGGCCAATGCGCCTGCGGCTTCAGTCAGCCCGCAGAATTGACGATCGCACGCACGCGCGCGCCCGCGCTCTGACGCGTTTCGCGGCGCACAATTTCTTCGTCGTTGCTCTGCGCGCGGAAATATTCGAGCACGAAAAGTCGAATGGCGGAGGACAGGTTGCCGTGGTGACGGTCGGTGTCGATGGTCGCCACCAAATCCGACAGCGTCATATCGCGCGCGATTGCGATTTCCTTCAAGCCTTTCCAAAATGCGTCTTCAAGACTGACGCTCGTCTTATGGCCGGCGATGACAATCGAGCGTTTGATAACGGGCGACTTCATTGGCCGTCTCCCAGCTCGATGCGATGGCCGTCGAGATGGCGTTCGGCTTTTTCACCCAATGTACCCGCGAGCTTGCGGATGGACTTGGGTTGGCCATGGGCGACGCGGGTGGCATTGGCGCGCTCGCTCTCTTGCCTCCGCTTGGCTTGCTTGCGGGTGTTTCTCAAATTGAGAATTTCAGCCATGCCGTGCCTCGAAGGTAGCTCGATACGTAGGTACCTGAACCGTGATTGTGGACCCCGTATCAATCGGCCGGTAATTGGCGATGCCTCGCCGCCGTAACGGCAAGCGAATCTGAAAGAATGCACCCGCCACCATGCGGTCCGTCGGCTGGATATTTCAATACACGGTTAGTTGATCGAAATAGATACACTGTCCACTGTTATCGAATACCTGTAGAACTCCGTCGTATATTGGGGAGAATATCCATATATTCGTCAATATATATTTGTCTATTCGTAAAGCATTACTTTGGATCGAATGGATTTCATCGAAAGACCCAGACGCTCACCGCTAATAAAACAGGAAAAATCAGTAAATTAGTATCCGGATACGCATAAAATAGGCGGACCAATACATTCCAGTCCACGAATATCGTTGACGAATATTTTCGGTAAACTCGTTTTGGGCAACTGTCTCGGCCGCCGGTTCGACCCGCGATTAGCGGGGGCGGGTCATTTGGTCGGGGCGGACGAGATCATCAAATTCAGCGCCCGAGACAAAGCCCAGCCGGACCGCTTCCTCGCGCAAGGTGGTGCCGTTGGCATGCGCGGCCTTGGCGACCTGCGCCGCCTTGTCGTAGCCGATCTTGGGCGACAGCGCGGTCACCAGCATGAGCGAGCGCTGCATCAGTTCGGCGATGCGCTCTATGTCCGGTACAATACCAACGACGCAATGGTCGGTGAAGGAATTCGCCGCGTCGCCCAGAAGCCCGATCGATTGCAGCATGGCGTAAGCCAGCACCGGCTTATAGACGTTGAGCTCGAAATGGCCCTGACTGCCGGCAACCGTTATTGTCGTGTTGTTGCCGAACACCTGCGCACAAACCATCGTCAAGGCCTCGCTTTGCGTCGGATTGGTCTTGCCCGGCATGATCGAAGACCCGAGTTCGTTCGACGGCAAAATCAACTCGCCCAAACCGGAGCGCGGGCCGGAGCCGAGAAAACGAATGTCGTTGGCGATCTTGAACAGGGCGGTGGCGGCGGCGTTGATGGCGCCATGCGCGAACACGTAAGCGTCGTGTCCGGCCATGTGCTCGAATTTGTTAGGCGCGCTGGTAAACGGCAGCTTGGTCAGCGCCGCGATGCGCTTGGCGAAAGCCTTGGCGAATTTTGGTTTTGAATTGAGCCCGGTGCCGACCGCGGTGCCGCCTTGCGCCAGCGGAAACAGTTCGCGTTGCGCGAGCTTGAGCCGCGCGATCGAAGATTTGACTTGGCTCGCGTAACCGGAAAATTCCTGGCCTAACGTAACAGGCGTTGCGTCCATTGTATGCGTGCGCCCGATCTTGACGATTTTGGCGAATTCCTTCGCCTTCCTGTCGAGCGCCTTGTGCAATCTGTTCAGCGCCGGCAACAGATGCGCCTCGATGCGCATGGCCGCCGCGATATGCATCGCAGTCGGGATCGAGTCGTTCGAGGACTGACTCATATTGACGTGATCGTTCGGATGCACCGGCTTTTTCGAGCCGAGTTTGCCGCCGAGCGCGACATTGGTGATGTTGGCAATCACTTCGTTGACGTTCATGTTGGACTGCGTGCCGGAGCCGGTCTGCCAGACCAGCAGCGGAAAATGTCCGTCGAGCTTGCCGTTCGCGATGTCCTGCGCCACCGCCACGATCGCCTTGGCGCGGCGCGCGTCGAGCGAACCCAGATCGCGGTTGACCTCGGCGGCGGCATGCTTGATCAGGCCGAGCGCATGCACGATCTCGATCGGCATCTTCTCGGTGCCGATGCGGAAGTTATGCAGCGAACGCTCGGTCTGCGCGCCCCAAAATTTGTCGGCGGGAATGTCGAGCGGCCCGAAGGCGTCGCTTTCGCTGCGGGTTTTGCTGGCCATCGTTTGAACCTAAGCCAAATCGCCGCGCGAACAAAGCTCGCGCGCGGGGTCGCTATTTTTTGCGGAAGCGGTCGAGCCGCACGACTTCGCCGCCGCCGGCGGGCTTATCGGGCTTCGGCGGTTCCGCCGCCGCCTCGGCCGCGGCGGGTGTTATCGCCGGTACCGAAGCGACCGGCGCCGCGGCAACTGGCAGGCGCGGCTTGCCGGCGGATGGCTCGGCCGCCGGTTTGGCGTCGCCGGCGACGATCTCCTCGAATTGCAGGCCGAATTGCACCGACGGATCGAAGAAGCCGCAAATCGCGGCGAAGGGAATGAACAGCTTTTCCGGAATGCCGCCGAACGACATGCCGACCTCAAAGCCCTGCTCGTTGACGGTCAGATCCCAGAACTGGTGTTGCAGGATGATCGTCATCTCTTCCGGATATTGCGTCCGCAGCCGGTCCGACAGCCGCACGCCGTCGGCATGGGTGTCGAACGTGATGTAGAAGTGATGATCGCCCGGCAGACCCTTTTTGGCGGCGTCGGCGAGCACCTGGCGCACCACGCCACGCAGCGCCTGCTGGGTCAGGAGATCGTAGCGGATTTGGTCGGCCATTCGTGTCCCGGGACTACTAGGAAGAGGAGTGGCGGCGATTTTAGCGCAGAAGCGCAGCAAGATCACGTGGATTGGGAGGAGATGTCCGCGCTGTCATAATCGGCGCCAAAGAAAAGAAAAAGGGGGAGAAAGAAAGTGGAGGCTTCTGTTGCCAGGTGCCTCCGAACCCCGCCTGACGGAGCTTAACCCGCCAGGACTTCTAGTCTTGGTTTTTCAAACCGCTTACGCGGCCTGAGCAACCGGAGCATAGTTGTCGTTTGCAACTACGATTTGGCCCGATAACGGCGGAACCATGCCGGGCAAAAGTTCGTCCTTTACGCCCTCGTCGATCCTAGTTCGCCCCCGCCGAAGCCCGTTTTCGGCTAAGCCCAATCGCGGGCTTTGGTGGAGGCGCCGGGTACTGCCCCCGGGTCCGAAAGGTTTATTACGACGTCCGTTTATCGCCATAGCCGGGTTGCCCCGGCACCCCTGAATATAGGGGGTAATGGTTGACAAGGTAAGGGGGTCGATGGCGTTTTATAAGAACTCTTTCCTAGTTTTGGCATGCGCCGGCCCGGATGTCATCCCACGGCCAGCGGTAGGTGCAACGCGGCGCACAGACCGCCGATACTCGACGGTTTAAGCGTTAATTCGCCGCCGTACAGCTCCGCCAGTTCGCGGGCGATCGGCAGGCCGAAGCCGAAACCGGGCTCGCTCTCATCGAGCCGTGCGCCTGCGCGCAACGCCTGTGCGATCTGATCCGGACGGAGGCCGGCGCCGTCGTCTTCAATGGTCAGAATGAGTTTTTTGTTGCCATCGGCTGCGGCGCTGACGCGCACCGTGCCGCACGCCCATTTGAAGGCATTTTCCATGAGGTTGCCGGCCATCTCATCGAAATCCTGCTGCTCGCAGGCAACCGCCAGCGCCGGCGCGACATCGATGGTGAGCGCGATTGCCTTGCCCGCATGAATTTTGCCGAGCGCTTCTCCGAGGTCGGCAAGCCGAACGCCGACCATGGTCTGCGCGCGCACCGGGCCGCTGAGCGCGGCGCTGCGGGCGCGGCCTAGATGATGGCGAATACGCCGCTCCATCAAAGCAACGAGCGCCTGCAATTCTGCGAGCCGAGCCTCGTTCGTCAAATCGCGCTTGCGATCGGAAACAGCGATGGCAAGCGTCGCCAGCGGCGTCTTCAGGCCGTGCGCCAGATTGGCAACATGCGCGCGCGCACGTTCCAGATTGGCGGCGTTCTGCGCCAGAAGGGCGTTGAGTTCGCTGACCAGCGGCTGGATTTCGCGCGGTTGATTTTCCGGCAAGCGCTCGATGCGGCCGGCACGGACATCGGCGATTGTCTGTCGCAGCCGTTCGAGCGGGCGCAGGCCGAGCCGGACCTGTAACAGCATGGCCAGCACCAACGCGACGCCCAGCACCGCCAGCGAAACGCCGAGCGTGAGCATGGCGCCGCGCAGCGGTGCGGCGACCGCCGCGCGCGGCGCAGAGGCGGCGATGGTTACCGGCAGACCCGAGACCGTAAAATGCGCAATGCGGAAATGCACGGGCTTGCGATCGGGACCGGGGCCGTCGGCGGGGCGCGGCGCATTCTCCGCCGGTGGACCGGCGCGAAAATCGTCGCGCGGCGGCGGCGGGCGGCGCGGCGGCCGGGCCGGCACGTCGGGCAAGACGAGATCGTTGCCCGAGAGCGCCTGCGACCGCAGCGTATTGGACGGCCCGGTAATCTGCCAATACCAGCCGCGTCCCGGCCGGTCGAAGGGCGGGCCATCGGCGCCGCCCAACAGGCTGAGACGGCCGTCCTCGACGCGAAGCTGCGACGCCAAAAACACGATCTGACTGTCGAGCCGCTGGTCGATCTGGCCCTGCACGAAGCGGTGCAGGATAAAGCCGATCACCATGGCCGCGACGATCAAGGCCAGGGTGATGAATACTGCTGCGCCAAGCACCAGTCGGCGGCCGAGTGAAGCGTTGCGCAACATCACGCGCCGCCCTCGGTCAACGAATAGCCGCGGCCACGCACGGTCTGGATCATGTCGCGGCCGATCTTGCGGCGCAGCCGCGCCACGATCACTTCAAGCGAATTGGAGTCGGTGCCGGCGTCGCCTTCATATACTTTTTCGGTCAGTTCCGTGCGATCGACCACAGTGCCGTTACGCAGAATCAGACACTCGAGCACGCGCCATTCAAGCGCGGTGAGTTTGAGGGGCAGCCCATCCAGTTCGAACACGCCTGTTTGTGCCGCAAAGGCGAGAGGACCGCAAACGATGCGGGTCTCGGCAAAGCCGGCGGAGCGGCGCACCAACGCGCGCAACCGCATGATCAATTCTTCGACACGAAATGGCTTGGTGAGATAGTCGTCGGCGCCGGACTTGAAGCCGTCGACCTTGTCGGTCCAGGCGTCGCGCGCGGTGAGAATGAGGACCGGCAGCTGTTTGCCGTTCTTGCGCCAGGCACGCAGCACCGCCGCGCCGGGTATTACCGGCAAGCCGAGATCGAGCACCGCCGCGTCATAGAATTCGGTATCGCCGAGATGCTGGCCGTCCTCTCCATTGGCGGCGACATCGACGACGAAATTCTCGGCGCGCAAGGCGGCGGCAATTTCATTTGCCAGCATGTGGTCGTCCTCGACCAGGAGAATTTTCATCGGCGGTTCCTAGCGGTCCAAGCTTAACTCAAGCTGAACCGTTCGGTTCAGGGTCGGTTTTGCGGCGGGGTCTATGGTCACGGTCATCGAAGCCATAAAGGAGATGACTATGACAGACCAAACAACGCTACCGCCGGATACCCACGCCTCGATGCCGCCGCGCCGGCCACGCTCGCGCTACGCTATCGGCACCGGTGTCCTCGTCGCCGTGCTCGGACTCGGCGCTTTCGGTGGAATCGCCGGCGCAAGGCTGATGCATCGCTGGGAGCCGCATCCGGTGATGCTGTTGCAACCGAGCGCCATTGGCCAGTTGAAGCCGGACACGACTGCGGCCGTCAAAGGCAGCGTGGCGGAAGTCTTCGGTAGCAAGTTCATCGTACAGGATGACAGCGGGCGGGCGCTCGTCGATACCGGACCGCAAGGCGACCGCGGCCATGTCGTCGATATGGGCGAAGCCGTGACCGTGCAGGGACGCTTCGACCGTGGCGTCATGCATGCCCAGCTTGTCGTCCATGCCGACGGCAAAGCGCAGGGCTTCGGCCCGCCGAATCCGCCGCATCCGCGGCACGGGCCGCCACCGCATGACGGTCCCGCCGATCGCGGCCTTCCGCCGCCCAATGGCGGTCCGGCCAACGCGCCGCCGCAGTAGCGCTGGAATTAAACGCCGCGTCGGGGCAACCCGGCGCGGCACTTTCACGTGACAAGATTTAGTATATAGTTCGCATAAGTAATTACGCGTGCCGTTGCAGCGAATGGGCCACGCTCTTGCGTGCGCTTCTTCTTGCCGCGTAGCGTCAATTCAAACAAACAGAGCGCCGGCCATCTCGCCGGAGCCTCTCGGGAGCGAACGATATGGGAAGATTTCGCATTTTAGCGGCGGGTATACTTGCGACGGTCGCGGGCCTTTCGATAGCGGTGGCAAGCGGAGCGAACGCGGCCGACTATCCGACCCACCCGGTGCGCATCATTGTCGGCTATCCGGCCGGCGGCTCGACCGACATCGTGGCGCGCGTGATCGGCAATTGGCTGAGCACCAAACTCGGCCAGCAATTCATCGTCGAGAACCGCTCAGGCGCTGGCAACAACATCGGCACCGAACTGGTCGCTAAGGCTGCGCCCGACGGCTACACCATGCTGCTGGTCAATCCGGCCAACACCATCAACGCCACGCTCTATAAGAAACTCAATTTCAATTTTCTCAAAGACATCGATCCGGTGGCCAACGTCATCGAAGTGCCGAACGTGATGGAGGTCAATCCGCAGGTGCCGGCCAACACCGTGGCGGAATTCATCGCCTATGCCAAAGCCAATCCGGACAAGGTCAACGTCGCTTCGTCCGGCAACGGCACCTCGATCCATATGTCGGGTGAATTGTTCAAGATGATGACCGGGCTGAAGCTGACGCACGTGCCGTATAAAGGCTCGGCGCCGATGCTGACCGACCTGCTCGGCGGCCAGGTGCAAGTGACTTTCGACAATTTGCCGTCGTCGATCGGCCACATCAAGGCAGGCAAATTGCGTGCGCTCGGTGTCACCACACTGAAGCGTTCGCCGGAATTGCCGAATGTGCCGACCGTCGCCGAAACCGTTCCGGGCTACGAGGCGAGCGCGTTTTTCGGATTCGGCGTGCCGCACGGAACGCCGAAGGAAATCGTCGACGTGCTGAACAAGCAGATCAACGCCGCGCTGCAAGACCCGGCCATGAAGGCCAAGCTCAAGGACCTCGGCGGCATTCCGGTGGCCGGCTCGCCGGCGGATTTCGGCAAATTCCTCGCCGCCGAAACCGAGAAATGGTCGAAGGTGGTGAAAGCCGCCAACCTGTCGATTCAGTAACGGGGGCGTCGCTTATGCGCGGCGGTGCGCCTTCACCGCCGCGCCGAAGGCTTCGAATAGCGCGCGGTTAACCGGGTTATTCTGCGGGTCGTATTCGGCGTGCCATTGCGCGCCGAGTGCGAACCCCTTGGCGCCTTCGATGCTGATCGCCTCGATGGTGCCATCGTCGGCCGTGCCTTCGACGACGACGCGCTTGCCCGGAGCGAGGATGCCCTGGCCGTGCAGTGAATTCACCCGCACGGTCTGGCTGCCGAAAATCCTGGCGAAGACGCCGTCCGGTATCAGGTGGATGTCGTGGCGGTCGCCATAAATGACGGCCTGGTCCGGATGAATTTCGCCGCTCGGCAGGCGCGGCATGCGGTGGTTCATGCGGCCGGGCAGTTCGCGGATTTCCGGGTGTAGGGTCGAGCCGTAGGTAACCGCCATTTCCTGGAAGCCACGGCAGACGCCGAACAACGGCACGCCACGCTCGACGCAGGTTTTAACGAGTTCGATCGCCAGCGCGTCGCGTGGTTCGTCGTAAGGCTCGTAGCTCGCGTGCGGTTTAACGCCGAAGCGGGCGGGGTGGACATTGGCGCGCGCGCCGGTCAGCAGCACACCGTCGACGACGTCGAGCAGCGCGTCGATGTTGGTGATTTCCGGCGAGCCGGCAAAGACCAGAGGTAAGGCGCCGACAACATCCTTGACCGCGCGCAAATTGCGCTCGCCGACGCGCTGGGCGGGGAAGCGGTTCTCGACCAGATGCATGCTGCCGATGATGCCGACGACGGGCCGTTTCATTGCATCGCTTTCAAGAATTCCTGCTTACGTATTTTTGCCTCTGCGCAGATCGGCGAAGGCGTCTTCCAGGCGGCCGAGCGCTTCTTCGAGCACCGGGCGCGGCGTCGCGACGTTGAAGCGTAGCCAGCTTTCGCCGCCCGGCCCGAATTGCGAACCGGGACTGGCGAAGATACGCGCGTTCTTCGCAACGCGCGCCGCGACGTCACTCGGAGCAAGACCGGTGCCGGAGAAATCGACCCAGGCGAGATAAGTGGCGTCGAGTTTCATCGAGCGCGCGCCCGGCGCGGCCGCTTCGATACGGGCATCGAACAGGTCGCGGTTGTCTTGCAGATAAGGAATGAGCGCGTCGAGCCAGGGTTCGCCGCTGCGCCAGGCTGCCTCGGTCGCCAGCATGCCGAACAGATTGTAGGAGGAGAGACCGCAGGCGCCGATGCGCGCGTCGATTTTCTTTTTCAAAGCCGCATTGGTGGTGACCAGCGCGCCGACATGGGCGCCGGCAAGATTAAAAGTCTTGGTGGCGGCGAAGGCCGAGATCAGGCGGTCGGCAATTTCCGGCGCGGCGCTGAGCGTCGACGTGTGCTTGTGGCCCTTGAAGACGAGGTCGCAATGGATTTCATCCGACACCAAAATCAGGTCGCGTTCGGCGCATAGCGTGGCCAGCGCGCGCAACTCCTCGCGCGTCCATACCGTGCCACCGGGATTATGCGGGCTGCACAAGAACACGACCTTGCTGCGCGGCGTGAGTTGCTTGCGCAAGGCGTCGAGGTCCATGGCGTAGCGGCCGTCGCGCTCCAAGAGTTTGCAGTCGAGTATCTTGCGGTCATTGGCGACGATGATGCGGCGGAAGGCGTGATAGACCGGCGCGAACAGCACCACCTCGTCGCCCGGCTCGCTCACCGCCTGCAAAATCAAGCCCAAGCCGGAGACAATGCCGGGGGTCGGCGAAACCCAGGCCGGATCAATGGTCAAAGCATGGCGTCTGGCGAGCCATTCGGTCAGTGCTTGGGACCAGCTTCCGGTGTCGGCGTAATAGCCGTGGGTGGCGCGTTCGACTTCCTCTTTTAACGCCGTCGTTACGCCCGGCGGCGCGGCGAAATCCATGTCGGCCACCCACATGGCGATGCCGTCGGGGGCGGTGATGCCCGAGAGCTTGGCCATGTTGTCCCACTTTGTGGCGTGCGTGCCGTGGCGGTCAATGACGCGGTCGAAATCGAACATAGGCTGGCCGCTCCGGAGGGCGAGGATTTGTGCACCATTGATGGTGGGGACGGCCCGGTGGGTCAAGCCCGGGTCGGCGGCGTTTTTGCCGTCGCACCGATGCCCGATCACGTCACGGTCGGAGCCTTCAGAACTTCTTGCGGAATTTCGAGCTTGTAGGCGAAGCCACCCGTCTCGTACCGCATGTCGACCGTGCCGTGCAGTTCTTCGGCCAAGCGCCGGATCAGACGCGTGCCGAAGCTGCGCCGGCCCGGTTCGGCGACGGAGGGACCACCACTTTCGGTCCAGGTCAGCGTCAAGCGTGGCGGCGACCCGGCGAGCGACGAGGCGATCACGATGCGGCCGGCCTTGTTCGACAGCGCGCCGTGCTTCACGGCGTTGGTGCACAGTTCGTTCAAAGACATGCTGAGCGACAGCACGGCGGCGGCGCCGACCGTGATCGGATTGTCGTGAATGATGAATCTCGAATTCTGGCCGCCGTCGAAGGGCTCGACCGCGGCGCGAATAATATCGGTCAGGCTGGCGCCGACAATCTGCGACTTCAGCAGGAGATCGTGTGCGCGCCGAGCGCAAACAGCCTGTGTTCGACCGCGGCGCTGCCGGCTTCGAGGCTGTCGGCGTTGCGCAGGCTTTGCGAGGTAATGGCAATCACGGTCACCAGCGAGTTCTTGACGCGGTGGTGCAACTCTTCCAGCAGAAGCCGTTGCAACCGCTTGGCCGTTTCGTTTTCGATCGCCGTGATGCCGGCCTCGGCCAGCAGCCGCGCCGCGTCGAGACCCGCCTGCGCCAGCAAAATTCGAAGTCCGGCATTTTCGGCCGCCAGCGGATTTTCGGTGAGGCCAGTGCTCGGCATAGACACTTTCAAACAGGATGAATGGTGCGCCATCAGGACGCGAAAAAACGGCGCGAACAAGACCAGCCTATAGCATTCCGCGTGCCTGCGTCTGGTAAAGTGCTTAGGCCCGGAAATGCCCTAAAACCGGCTTCTTACGTTCGGCCTGCCATGCTTGCCCTGCATCGCTTGACCGCGCGCACCCCCGCTAGTCGCGCCCGCACCGGCAGGCTAGTTCTCAAACCATGTCAGACGCCGCCGAGTCTCCGGTCGCCGCCGCCACGCCGGACCGCCCATCGCTCACCGAGCTGTTTCGCGCCTTCATCGTGGTGTCGATCTCCGGCTTCGGCGGCGCGCTGCCTTGGGCGCGGCGCATGATCGTCGAGCAGAAGCGCTGGATGACCACGGAGGAGTTCAACGAGGCCTTCGCGCTGGCGCAATTCCTGCCCGGACCCAATGTGGTGAACTTTTCGGTGGTATTCGGCTCGCGCTTTGGCGGCGCGGCTGGCGCCGCGGTCGCGCTCGCTGGCCTGATGGGGCCGCCGCTTGTCATCGTGACGGTGCTGGCTATTCTTTACGCGCAATTTGGCGAACTGGAAATCCTCGGCCGCATCCTGACCGGCATTACCTCGGCCGCCGCCGGTTTGTTGATCGCGGTGGCCGCCAAAATGGCGATGCCGCTTTTTGCAAAGCGGTGGGGCTGGCCGGCGGCGGTTGCGATTCTTGCTTTTATCGGCGTCGCCATCATGCGCTGGCCGCTGCCTTATGTATTCGCGGTGCTGGCGCCGGTGGCGGTCGCGCTCGCCTGGTTTTTTCCCGCGGTTAAAATCGGCAGGCCGGTCAAGCCATGAACGACAATCCGCTGATCACGCTGTTCGGCTATTTCGCGCTGCTGTCGCTTTTCGCGGTCGGCGGCGCCAATGCCGCCATTCCGGAAATGCATCGCATCGCGGTCGAGGCAATGCACTGGATGAACGACCGCCAATTTGCCGACAGTTTCGCCATGGCGCAATTGTCTCCCGGGCCGAACGTCATCATCGTCACGCTGATCGGTTTTCACGTGGCCGGATTTGCGGGTGCCGGCGTCGCGACCGTGGCGATGTGCGGACCGACATGTCTGGTGGCGTTTTTCGCCGCCCGCACCTGGGACCGTTTCAAGCACGCGTCCTGGCGGATCGCGGTGCAGGCGGGCCTGGTGCCGGTCTCGCTCGGCCTGATCGGGGCGAGCGCATTCGTTCTGGCGCGCGCCGCCGACAAGACCGCGGCCGCCGGCCTGGTGACGGCGGCGACCGTCGCGGTAGCGGCTTTCACCCGCATCAACCCGCTCTGGCTGTTTGCCGTCGGCGGCGTGCTGGGTCTTACCGGCTGGCTGTAGCCGCGTTAGCTCTCGACCGCGCCGGCGACGATGAGCGCGACGCCGATGGCCATCGCCGTCACGATGCAGTTCGGCGCCATATGCATAAAATCAGTGTATTCGCTCGTCATGCCGCGAGCGCGATGACGCCGGCCGCCAGCAGCACGAGTTGAACCGAAAAGACGGTGATGTTGACGTCCCACTTTTTCGCGAATAGCGGCACCGGCGCGTCGAAAGGCTGGTAGCCGTTGTCGTCATAGGCGTGTCCGCCATAGACCGGCATGGTCAAAAGCGCGGCGTAAAACGCGCCAAACACGATTACGCTGATGAGCGCGCCCAGCACGATGCGTTCCGCCGCGAGCGGGCCCGGCCACCACATCAGTAATAACGCCAACAGGCCAAAGCCGGTGTAACTCAGGATCTGCCAGACCACATAAAAGCGCGCGTGTGGCGTCCATTTCGGATTGGTCGCATGTGTGTTGTTGAGGTCGGCGATTACGGTGCCGAGCGCCCAGCCGGCGGTGTTTAAGGTGAACAAGACGCGGGCGAGCAGAAGATGATCGAAGGCGAAGCTGCTCATCACGATTTTCCTCCTCATGAACCGTTACTGACGGCAGCGCTTACACCGCAGGTTAAGACGTATTCCCGCCGTTGCAAGACGCGTATGCTTGCGTCAATTCGAATCGAGCGAGCGGAGCGGGGCATTGGTCTTGCGCGGGCTTTTACAGGATTTCGGTGACCGGCTGGCGCTGCGTGCCGGCAGCGACGCCGCCAAGAGGCAGGCCGGCGCCGTTCCCTATACGGTGGTGCGGGGCGAAGTAGTGTTCCTGCTGATCACCTCGCGCGGCTCCGGCCGCTGGATTTTTCCCAAGGGCGATCCGATCGAGGGGCTCGAGCCGTGGGACGTGGCCGCACAGGAAGCGATGGAGGAGGCTGGCGTTGAGGGCGAGATTGATCCGCGCCCCCTCGGTACCTACCGCACCTTCAAAACCCTGGCGATCCGCCGCAAAATGATCGAGGTCGAGCTCTATCCGCTGCGGGTGACGCGTCAGTTCGACGATTGGGCGGAGAAGGGCCACCGCCACCGCCATTGGGCAATCCTGCCGGAAGCAAAGCGCCTGATATCGGACGGGCAGATCGCGCAAATGGCGATGAGGCTTTCCCAGCGCGTGCGCGGCGAAATCTATCCGGCGATAGAACGCATCAGCCAGTAAAGTCCGCCAGCCAGCACGGCCGCCGCCGGCACCGTCACCACCCAGGCTGCCGCGATGCCGAGCACATGCTGGCGGCGCACCAGCTTGCGCTTCTCGCGCTTCTGATAATTGAGCAGCGCCTGTTCCGGCGTTTCATTCAGGCGCGCCGGCTCAAGAAAAATCTGGCGCGGCCGCACCGCCGGGTTGGGCACGCCGGTATTGGTGATGAACTCGCGCAAATAGCCGACGCCGAAGACGGCGCCGATGGCGATATGGGTTGAGGACACCGGCAGGCCCAGGGTCGAAGCCACCAGCACGGTGATCGCCGCCGCCAGCGCCACGCAATAGGCGCGGATCGTGTCCATCTTGGTGATCTTCTGGCCGACGGTGCGGATCAGCCCGGGGCCGAACAGCGATAGCCCGAGCGCGATGCCGACCGCACCGATCGCCAGCACCCAGACCGGCAGTGCCACCTTGTCGGCGTCGGCGACGCCGGTTTGCGCCGCCGCGACAATCGCGGCCAACGGGCCGACCGCGTTGGCTACATCGTTGGCGCCATGCGCGAAGGACAACAGGCCGGTGGCGAAGATGAGCGGGAGCGTGAACAGGCCGGCGATGTGCTTGCGGCGGTTTTCCATGCCGATCGAGCGCCGGTGCACCCAGGGGCGGGCGGCATAGAGGCTGGCCACGAAAAACGCAGCGCCGACTGCCAGTACGACTGGCGTCGATGGTTGCCACAAATGCTGGAGGCCCGTGGTCACCAGATAGATGGCGAAGACGCCGCTCATCAGCGCCACCAGCGCCGGCACCCAGGTGCGCGCCGCCGCGACGCGGTCCTCGCGATAGATGATTTTCCACTTGATGAAGCCCAGCAGCATGGCGGCGATAATGCCGCCCATAACCGGCGAGATCACCCAGCTCGCGGTGATTTCGCCGATGACGCGCCATTGCACCGCGTCGAGCCCGGAAGACGCCATGCCGGCGCCGACCACGCCGCCGACAATGGCGTGGGTGGTAGAGACCGGCGCGCCGAGAAAAGTAGCGAGATGTATCCACAAGGCCGCCGACAACAGCGCCGCGGTCATCACATAAATAAACTGAACGGTGTGCAATGCCTCGGCCGGGTGCAGCAGGTTCTTCGATACGGTGTTGACGACGTCACCGCCGGCGATCATCGCGCCGGCGATTTCGCAGACCGCGGCGATGGCGAGCGCGGCCGCCATGGTGAGTGCACGGCTGCCGACCGCCGGGCCCATGTTATTGGCGACATCATTGGCGCCGATATTGAGCGCCATATAGGCGGCGATCAGCGCCGCGATGTAGACGAAGTTGCTGAGAGGCCCGCCGGCGGAGGAAAGGCTCGCCAGCACCAGCGCCCCGATCAGGAAAACGATCAATAACCCCGGCGTGGCCAGTGAGCGCGAGCGCGCATAGGTCGCGCTTTCGATACTGACGACTTTTTTCAGGTCTTTATCGAGCGCGCTTTTCGGCAACGAGACCCCACGCCAAAGGCCGGTTTTAATGACCGAATGCCCCTACCACCTTTGTCGCAAAACTGTCACAGGAAATCAGGCGGCGCACGAATTGGCCTGTTGAAAATGCGGCGCTCGGCCCGCTTGGAATTTTGAACGCGTCAAAAACGCGCGCCCAAGACGCGCGCCCAAGACGCGCGTCCAAGACGCGGCCTTTGCGTCCAGGAAGCGCGGGTTCATCCGTACCGGGCTGCAATCGAGCCCGGCGCAGAGCGGCCTTATTTGCTGCTGCCGCCGAAAATAAAGCGCTGCGGGTTCTTGGCGAGGTCGCTGACCGACTTGTCGATATTGCCGGCAACTTTGTCGATATGAACGACGGTACGGTGGATGTCGTTGCCGACAATCTCGATATGCTTGGTCGCGGTTCCGGTCAGCGTGTTGACGCCCTCGGTAATCTCGGCGGTGCGCTTGTCGAGGCTGGCGGCGAGTTCGCTGGTGTCCTTCTTCAGGCTGACGGCAAGCTCGTTCACCGAGCCGACCGCCTGCATGCTGCTATCGACCAGTCTGTCGATCTTTTCGCCGTTGCGGGCCAAAGCCGCGGTGAAGGTCTCCAGGTTCTTGATCGTGTTGCGCAGCGATTCCTGATTTTCCGCGATCACCGCATCGGCGCGGCCAAGTGTTTCGCGCACGGCGGTTGACATGTCGGTGCCGGAATTGGGATCGGCACTCAAGGTCGGCAGCACGCCGGCTTTGCCGACCAAAGCCGGCGCTTTGGAGTTATTTCCGCGCAGCGACACCGAAGCGATGCCGGTGAGGCCGGCATATTCGAGGCTCACGCGCGTGTCGGTGCGTATCGGCGTGTCCTTGTTGATCGTGATGACGGCGGCGACCTGCGAGGGATCGTCGGTCAGCCCCATGTCGGTGACCTGGCCGATGCGAATGCCGTTGAACATGACCGGCCCGCCGACGCGCAGGCCGGAAACCGATCCGTCGAAGATGACGCGGTAGTTCGCCGTTTCCTTCGACCCGCTGGTGTTGTGCAGCCAATAGATGAAACCGAACGCGGCCGCCACAACGGCGAACGTGAACAGCCCGATCAATACATATTTCGCCCTGTCTTCCATCGCTAGAACTCCAACTCTGCGCCAACTATTCGTATGTGCCGGCGCGTTACCCTTTGACCGCCACGTGCCAATCGTCGTGCGCGCGCGCGCCGTGGAAATAAGATTTCAACCACGGGTGCTGCGACGCCAGCATCTGGTCCATCGTTCCCGCTTCGATGATCTTGCCCTCGCCCAGGACCGCGATGCGGTCGCAGGTGCGGTGCAGGCTGTCGAGATCGTGCGTCACCATGAAGACGGAAATGCCGAGCGTCTCCTGCAACGTCAGGATGAGCTGGTCGAATTCGCCGGCGCTGATCGGATCGAGCCCCGAGGTCGGCTCGTCGAGAAACAGGATTTCTGGATCGAGCGCGAGCGCGCGCGCCAGGGCGACGCGCTTGATCATGCCGCCGGACAGTTCGGACGGGTAATTGCGATAGACGTCCGGCTTGAGGCCAACCATTTCGAGCTTGGCGATCGCCATTTCCTGGGTGAGCTCGTTCGACAGCCGCAAGTATTCGCGGATCGGGAATTCGACGTTCTTGCCGACATTGAGCGAAGAAAACAGCGCGCCCTGCTGGAACAATACGCCCCAGCGCCGGTCGATGGCTTGCGTCTGGCGGTGGTCGGCCTTGTCCAGATCGACGCCGAGCACTTCGATGGTGCCCGAGGTCTTCGGCAACAGGCCGACGATGGTTCGGGTCAGCACCGATTTGCCGGCGCCCGAGGCGCCGACAAAGCCAAGAATTTCACCGCGCACCAGTTCGAGATGAACGCCGTTGAGCACATTGCGGTTGTCTAGATGCACCACCAGATTCTTGACTTTAATGACCGCGTCGGTTGCGCCGTTTGCCATGATCACATTCCGATCGCGGCAAAAAAGATGGCGAAGGCGCCGTCCATCACGATCACCAGGAAGATCGCCTTGACGACCGAGTCGGTGGTCTTGGCGCCGAGCGACTCGGCCGAGCCTTTCACCTGCAAGCCTTCGGCGCAGGCAACCAGCCCGATCACGACTGCCATGAAAGGCGCCTTGATCATTCCGACGGCGAAGGTCTGTACCGAAACCGAGTCTTGCAGGCGCGACATGAACACCGTCGGCTCGATCCCGCCATAGAGCCACGACACCAGGCCGCCACCATAAATCGCCGCCATGTCGCCGAGGAAGGTGAGGATAGGCACCGTGATGATGAGCGCGAGAATGCGCGGCAGAATCAGCACTTCGACCGGATCGAAACCCATGATGCGCAGCGCGTCGACTTCCTCGCGCATCTTCATCGAGCCGAGTTCGGCGGTATAGGCCGAGCCAGAGCGGCCGGCGACCATGATGCAGACGATCAGTACGCCGACCTCGCGCAGCACCAGCACGCCGACCATGTCGACGACATAAATGTCGGCACCGAAGGTACGGAAGTGGAAGATACCCTGCTGGGCCAGAATGGCGCCGATCAGAAAGGTGATGAGCAGAATGATCGGCACCGCGTTCCAGCCGACGCGTTCGAGGTGGTTGACCATCGAGGTGAGCCGGAACTTGAACGGATTGACGACGACACGTGCGAAGGCGACCACCAAGGCGCCCGCCATTTGCGTCAGCATGATGGCGTCAGCGCCGACCGCGCTCATGGTGCGGCCGACGCTTTCCAGCGTGGCGGCGATTGAGTTCGAGCGGCGCGGCTGCGTCGTCAGCACGTGCGCGCCGGCGCGCACCTTCTTGAACAAGTTGCTGTAGTTGTCGGGCAGGCCGACCAGTTGGGTGTCACAGCCGCGACTTTTCCAGATGCGCAGCGTGCGCTCGATCAGCCAGGCGCC